>OGOQ01001361.1_pt1 | contig 18872 bp, 9 predicted proteins | sample 1552691 | NCBI WGS metagenome assembly OGOQ01 (sample SAMEA2580209, study PRJEB22360) | human gut metagenome | biome: human gut; feature: human-associated habitat; material: faeces | place: Denmark | collected 2008/2010
CGCATCCTCATCACGGGCGCGGCGGGAAGCATCGGATCGGAGATGGCGCGCCAGGTGGCTACCTTCAAGCCCTCGGAGCTGATACTGGTCGACCAGGCCGAGACGCCTATGCACGACGTGCGCCTCTACATGATGAACCACCACAAGGACCTGAAGGTGTGGTCCATCGTCGGCTCCATCACCAACGAGTCGCAGATGGAGCAGATCTTCGCAGCCCACAAGCCGGAGTTCGTCTTCCACGCCGCGGCCTACAAGCACGTGCCGATGATGGAGGACAACCCCGCCATGGCCATACAGAACAATGTCTTCGGCACACGCGTCATCGCCGACCTCGCCGTCAAGTACCAGACGCGCAAGTTTGTGATGATCTCCACCGACAAGGCCGTCAACCCCACCAACGTCATGGGCTGCAGCAAGCGCATCTGCGAGATCTACTGCCAGTCGCTCAACAAGGCCATCCAGGACGGCGAGGTAAAGGGCGTGACGCAGTTTGTCACCACCCGCTTCGGCAACGTGCTCGGCTCCAACGGATCGGTCATCCCGCTCTTCAAAGAGCAGATCAAGAAGGGAGGCCCCGTCACCGTCACCCACAAGGACATCATCCGCTACTTCATGCTCATCCCCGAGGCCTGCCGCCTGGTGCTGGAGGCTGGCACGATGGGCCATGGCGGCGAGATCTTCGTCTTCGACATGGGCGATCCTGTCCGCATCGCCGACCTGGCTCAGCGCATGATAGAACTCTCGGGAGCCAAAAACGTCAAGATCGAATACACGGGGCTGCGCGACGGCGAGAAACTCTACGAGGAGGTGCTCAACGACGCGGAGCAGACCAAGCCGACCGTCCACCCGAAGATCAAGGTGGCTGCCGTCCGCGAATACTCCTACAAGCTGGCGCGCAAGAACGAAATGGACCTCTACGACCTCTCCCTGCAGTATGACGACATGGAGATCGTGAGAAAAATGAAGGAGATTGTGCCGGAGTATAAGAGCCGCCACAGTAAGTACGAGGTGCTCGACAAGAAGTAAAGCGCCAACCTCTCCCACCACCATAAAGCCATCAAGGCGTCTCTCCACGGAGACGCGCCTTGATGGTTTTTTTTCTTGCCCTCATGATGGCACTTTCTTGCCCTATAATGGTACAAAATGCCGTCAGCCAACTATTGCGAGAATGCCGAAACAAAAACGTTAAGACGTAAGGTGGATTGCTCCAATGGACAGATGCCGAAATAAAAACGTTAAACGTTAAAACGTTAAGATGTAAGGTGGCAAGCCGATTGTTAATACCGAAAATAGCTATATTTGGAACAGAAAAATAACTTTTCTTTCGTTTGCTATTCCAAATTTTACTACCTTTGCATCATGATAACAGACTTAGAGCATATTGGCAACATCCCTGTGAGCACCGCTACGCTAGCATCCCTGTTCCCCAAACTGGAGGCAGGCAACCAGAAGGTGCGCCAACTTGAGGCAGCGGGCAAGATCATCCGACTCAAGAAGGGGCTTTATGTGCTCGACCCCAAGGTCTCGCACGTGGCTCTATCTACCGAATTGATAGCCAACCAACTCTACACCCCTTCATACGTCTCCATGCAGACGGCCTTGCGCTACTACGGACTGATACCCGAAGCGGTTTATACCACACAGTCCATGACACTGAAGCACACGCGTCGTTTCGACACGCCCGTGGGACGATTCGAGTACCAAAGGGTGGCTCGCGAGGCTTTCCCGATAGGCATCACAAGCATCAACAAGCAGAGCTACGCTTTTCTGATGGCCACGCCCGAAAAGGCGCTCTGCGACCTGATAGCCCACTCGCCCAAGCTCTATCTTCGCTATCTCAAGGACGTCGAGACCTATCTGGAGGACGACCTACGCATGGATATAGAAGACTTCCTACACATGGACGCCAGCATCTTTGAGCGCTACGCCCAGGCAGATGGCAAGAAAGCCAATTCTATCGAAACCCTGATAAAGTATCTGAAGAAATGAGCAACGAATTATTCAACCAAATGTTGTCGGCCTACGACCTGGCGACTCACCAGCAGAAGCGCAATGCCACCTTCGAAGTGAACCAGCAGATCATCCTCGCCGGCCTGTATAATGGCGGGTTCTTCAACGAAGCCGCCTTCTACGGAGGCCCCTGCCTACGCATCTTCCATGGCCTGCAGCGATTCTCCGAGGACATGGACTTCTCGCTACTTGCTCCAAGCCAAGACTTTGACTTCACACAATACTTTCAACCCATAGTGGACCAGTTTGCCATGGTGGGCCGAGAGGTGGAAATTAAGAAGAAGGACAAGAAGAATTTTTGCAAGGTCGAATCAGCATTCCTGAAGGACAACACCGATGTTTACGACATCACATTCCAAACAGAGAAATCGATAAAGATAAAAATAGAAGTGGACACGCAGCCGCCACTGAAGTTCCTCACCGAGCAGAAACTACTTCTGCTCCCACAATCCTTCATGACTCGCTGCTTCACCCTTCCCGACCTTTTTGCAGGCAAGATGCACGCCTTGGTTTATCGAGCTTGGAAGAACCGCGTCAAGGGTCGTGACTGGTACGATTTTGAATGGTACGTCCGACATAATACCCCGCTCGACTTCCTTCACCTGCGCGAGAGAGCCTTGCAGTTCAACCAGGAGGACATCACCAAAGAGTCTTTCCTTGAGAAACTGAACAATCGCCTCTCTACCGCAGACATCAACCAAGTGAAGGCCGACGTGCTGCCATTCATCCACAACCCCAAGGATTTGGATATCTGGTCCAACGACTACTTCCTTCAACTGGCCCAAATGATCAGGTTCGAATAAAGAGGGCAACTTTTTCAACAACACCAAAACTGTACGGTTAAAAATCTTCTTGGCCGAGTGAAAGCTATATGCAACTCGTCATTTTCAACCGTACAGTTTGATTGCTCCAATGGACAGATGCCGAAACAAAAACGTTAAACGTTAAAACGTTATTATCTACCCCTCCTTGTCACTCTTAACGTTTAACGTTTTAACGTTTTCTTTTCGCCTCTAACCTCCCCTACTTACGCAAAAAGCACGCCAATCCCCATGCAAACGACAGTTCATAACCCATGCTAACAACAACTCACAAACCATGCAAAACGACGACTCTCACCCCATGCCAACAGACGTCCCGAAACGCCCCTTAGTTACCCTCCGCGCCAGTCATAAGCAACCATCCGCCTCGCCCCTAAGCTACCATCGCCAAGGTCTCCCTAAGTGGCGCCCAAGCAAACACTCAAGCAGCCGCCTTGCTCGCCTTGATAAAACCCGCAAAGCACCGCAAAAGTTAGCGGTAAAACGCCACAAAAGTTAGTGACAAATCACCGCAAAAGTTAGTGGTAAAACACATAATCAATTGATTGCCAACCACGTTGCACACATCATCAATTACAGACAAAACACGGTTTATTAGAACGTTTTTGTTTGGGCATCTTTGCTTTGATGTTGCTCAGACAAAAGAAAGAAGTCACGTTGCCACGAAACCACGCCTTAGAGTAAATCTAGCCCCCTTACCATGGCAGACTCGCGTTCTTACATGATAACGTTATAACGTTTAACGTTTTCAAAATCGCATACGCGTTGCCCCAACAGCCCATGGATCTTTCTATCTGCTCCATTTGTGGCCACACCTGTGCAAATCTGCAGCAAACATGGATTTTACCGCAAAAACACCCAATGAATTGCCACAAAAACACCAAACGCTTTACCGCAAAAACACCAAACGTTTTACCGCAAAAACGACAAATGAATCACAGCGAAAACTCAAAATAGATTTCGCAACCAAATAAAAATCAGTAGCTTTGTGTCGAAAACAAGAAACTATAAAATATGCAAGAGGACAAGCATGAAATAAGCAAAGACAAGGACTGCCAAGACTTCCTTGCGGGGATAAAAGAACTGACAAGGGAGCTGACGCAGATTCGCGAGCGAGCAGCCATAGAGTACACCCCCATAGTGGAGGAATTCTGCGCGAGGAAACAGGCGTCGGAAAACGAAGTAGGACGGATGCTTGACCTTCTGTTTGGGTTTGCCGACGACGAACGCATATTGCTCATGTTCAAGAAGGTGTGCCGAAGATTCGTCTATGAATATCCCGAAACCATCAGTTTCTACATCATGGAGTACAGAAAAGAATATGACCGCGAAAGTCTTATCGGGACCGAATACGAATATCTGCTTCATGAGGATGACGACTTGTCTGACGAAGGGCGTGAAGCAAAATAGCCAGTTGCAACGGAGAGAATCCTATTTGTTAAATGCTGCGCTCAATCATAATATTTACCCCATTGTCTTCTTTTATATTGATTAGTTTTTATACCTTTGTGGTCAACAAATGACAACTCCAACAAGAAATAGTCTGTTGGTTTAACCTAACCTCCGAACTATAACATTGGAAGATATCACCAAGCAGCCTCCAACGGCTGATGCTTCATTGTATAATGGGCAGCCTACCGACACAGGCTCGTCGTGTCCAAGTGCAGGACTCACCTCTTGTACGCCCTCCATCTCAAAGGACAAAGGTGGGGTGTCGGTAGAGAATGTGCCTTCTGGAAACAAGCAATGGTTTGTTCTGCGAGTTACGTATGGACGCGTCCTCAAGGCAAAAGCATTAGTAGAGGCTAAAGGCTTGGAATGCTATGTGCCTCTGCGATACAAACATATAAACAAGAATGGGAAGAAGCGGATTGTCATAGCCCCTCTCCTGCCCTCTTTTCTGTTTGTTTATGCCACAACAGCACAAGTCGAGTCCTTGCTTTATGAAATCATGATCAGCTCTGAGGGAAACAGAAAACTATTAAGTTATTACTTTGACCACACTATTTGTCGCCAAGACAATCCTGACCGCAATCCTCCACTCACCATTCGCAATGACGCGATGGACAATTTCATCAGGCTCACATCCATCAAGAATCCACACATTATACCAGTTACAACAGAGATCATCCAGTACAAATTAGGCGATATGGTTATTGTGACAGATGGGGATTTTAAAGACGTTCATGGTAGAGTGGCAAGAATCGCAGGACAACAGAGAGTGGTCGTAGAACTATTTGAAGGATGCTTAGTGGCAACGGCATATATTCCGAAGAACGCCATGAAGCTGTATGTGGAACAATAAATCATCACTACATCAATGACAGAAAAAACTAAAAATATACTTAGCCTCAATCATAGCGAGGCTATGGATTTCTTTTTGAAATCAGAACAGTATCATGGTTTCGAGCTACCAGAATATTTCGTATTCGACGAATTGCTTCAAGAAGTCAAGAACACCATTGGCAAAACGCCCTATAAAGATTGCTTGCGAAAAGGTATATCACCAGAAGAATTACCCGATGTAAACCTTGACATTTTACTCAACAAAGATGGACATTACGCAGTTCGCCCCATTATCCTTGCAAATCCATTCCTTTATTATTTCCTTGTTAGAGAAATTTGTAATGAGCAGTCATGGACGGTCATAAAGCATCTCTTTGAGAAGTACAAAGTTCCGCATATTACATCTTGCGCATTGCCCGTTATACCTAAGGAAAAAGAGCCATTTCACAAGTCCACTACTATACTCAACTGGTGGAGTTCTATGGAACAGCGGAGTATAGAACTTTCTTTGGAATACCGTTATATGTTCGTTACAGACATTACAAACTGTTACGGCTCGGTCAATCCACAAGCATTTGATTGGGCCTTCTCGTTCAAAGGAACAAAGCACGAGCAGGAAACAGAAAATCCGATAGCCAAGAACATCCAAAAGTACCTTCGCGCCTTCCAACAAGGGCGCAATATTGGCATCCCTCAAGGAAATGCCATATTCGACTTTATAGGCGAAATTATTCTTGGCTATTCCGACCTATTACTTCATGAAGCAATACAAAGAGAAGGTATCACCGCTTCATACGAAATCATCCGTTATCGTGACGACTACCGCATATTTTGTAATGACAAGGATGAACTCGAAAAGATTTCCTATGTCCTTCAGCACGTGTTGGAGTGCTTGAACTTCCGCATGAACAGCAAGAAGACCAAGATCAGCGATAGCATAGTTACCGATGCAGTCAAGCCCGACAAACTTACATATATCTACAACACACCTATCATCAACAAGAAAGGTTGCGACTTTGACAGTTTCGAGAAGCACCTGCTCTACATCCTTATGTTCGCTCGACAATACCCCGATAGCGGTTCCATCAAAACGATGCTCTCGGATATAGACAAGCGTATAGAAGACTGGCTCGAGCCTTATGAAGAAGAAGTCACGACAATACCAATTCTTGACGGAGAAGAACCCACAACCGAAAAGATAACCAAACGACGCAGACTCGTAGGTGGTAGTATTCGCGCCATGTCTGCAGTCTGTACACAGATAGCCTTAGAGAATGTTGGCTGTTGCCATTATGCCTTGCGTGTTCTCAGTAGAATGGTCGATTCTCTTAAAAACGAGAAGGAGAAAAGCGCTATCATAAGTCTCGTATATTCCAAACTATGCAATCAACCCAACTCTGACTACAATCAGCTTTGGCTGCAAAACATCACGTATCAGCAAGACCAGAAAAACGGAACATCTCCATATAAAATGAGACTGTGCCGTGTAGTGGCAGGGGACGAAAATGTAAAGTTGTGGAATAATGAGTGGGTGAAGCCCAAGCTCTCGTCAGGCTTGCATATAAATGGCATTGTTGATGCCGAGACCCGGAAGAAGGTTACGCCGGTGATCACATTCAGGGAGACGAGAATGTATTATGAACTATAGAATTAGATTGTACCATATAACAAAATTGTAAACATGGCTGACATATTAGATGATTTTGATTGGGACGCTTTCGAGAAAAGAAACTCTTTTCAAATGTCCGAAAAACAAAATGAAGGAACTGTGGACGTCATTGAACATACAGTTGTTTCTGGTACTGTCATTTCTATCACCCAACGAGAAGTGGTAGTCAATATAGGCTATCATACTGACGGTACTATACAGAATAGCGAATTCAGATATAATCCAGAACTAAAGGTGGGGGACATCGTTGATGTATACATAGAATCAAAGAGCAACCATCTTGGACAGTTGATTCTGTCGCACAAGAAAGCAAGAGCTGCAAAAGCCTGGGAACGGGTTAACGAAGCACTTGACAACAACGAGACCTTAAAAGCACACGTTAAGTGCCGTACAAAAGGTGGTAGCATTGTGGATATCTTCGGAATGGAAGCATTTATGCCTAGTTCTCAAACGGATATCGTTAGAGTTACCAATTTGGATACGTTCGTAGGGCAGACAATAGATGTTAAAGTTGTAAAGATAAACAAAGAGCACCGCAATGTTGTTGTAAGCAGAAGAGCCGTAGTAGAGGAGAACTTGGCAAAGAAAACAGCAGATAAAACGATACTGAAGGAAATATGGCAAAAACATACAGAAGTACAGGAACAGATTCTTAGACAAAGAATGGCTCCTATTGCTATCATGTCAGAAGAATCTACTATCATCAATGAGAAACTACACGTCAGAGTTGACACCACAGATAACACTGAAGAAATTCAACAACAAATAGTTGATAGTTTGGACATCGATTATGGTGATTGTCATTTTGAAGAAGGCTATGTTCTATCCCCTATTTCCAACTGGCAAAAGTTGGATGAATCTATAAAAGCCCAAATCAGAACGAGCGCTAATAAAGAACACGTTACGTTCACTTACTATCCTGTAGTTGATGGTAGCATCGTGGACAGATGCGCTCAGTTTACCGGGGTAAAACATTTGCTGGACAAACTGAAAGTAGAATATGATTTCGACAAGAATAATCGTCTTCAAATATCCATAGAAGAGTTAAATAGGCTGAAGGAGAATGATGAATTCAACAATCTCCAATTGGCTTTGCCTGACCGAGCATCTGCTATTATTCCTACATATCCAAGTATAATTGTTTATCTTGAAAAGCAATTTCCAGGTCTCAAACTGAATAACATAGAATCGTTCAAGAATAACAAGAAGAAAATTAATAATGGTGTAAGTATAGACAAACAAGTGTCTGTTGAAGGCGGATATTTTACACAAGAGTTTTTAGACCAGATAAAGTCCGTGTTTGAATTGCAAATGTGCAAGGTAGAGTTTACATTTATAATTCATAGGAGAGCTCTTGACAGTTATGATTGGCAAGCAAACACGCTTGGATTACCTAAGTTGAAAGGCAATACAATAACTTTCTGTAAGAATGTTAAATATCCTAAGTCGCAAAAGGATACAGAAGATATCGTAAATGCAGTTAAAGAAGCTTCGGACGTTGCTTACATAGCATCGTCAGAGTTCTTTAATACGAAGGACACAACCGATTTCAACTTTGATTTTTATCTCTGGGACCAACTGATGAAAAGATTGTTTGGTCAGGACAATTATGACCATATAGAAAAATACTATTACAAATACCGTGAGAATAGAGATTGGGCAACGGTAGAAGAACTTGATAAATTCAATGATGACCTACACACCTTGTTTAAACCGTCAATAGAACATTCCGTATCGTCAAATGGAACTTCAATTGGTATTGATTTCAATTGGAAAGAAAAGAGTTTGCCTGAACTTCTTACAGAGTTAAGCCGAGACTATCCGTTTGTGGATTTTGGATTGTTCAAGAAGGGTCACAAGTGCAACTTTGACATTCTATATAGAAAAGCAGATATGACTGAAATCATGAATCAACTTCATGACTTCTCTGATGATTTGCACCTTGAACTGAAGAAAAAAGGAACAGAACTTATATTCTCACGAGAATTTCAGAAAATAGAAGACCTATTGACCTTTAAGGCTCAGTTAACCCATAAACTTAATACATTTGACCAATCTAGATATTTGTGCACAATCTCAGAAGTGCCTTCAGATAAAGTCAAATTAATATATTTCAATGATATTAACAGCAGAGATGAAGATCGTTTTGATGCAATGCGTGAACTAAAGGGGGCAGATTTCACTGTTGGAAAACTTAAGATAGGAAAGCTGATAAGAACAGCTAATTTCCCTGAACTGATCTTGGATATTTCTGGTGACTTTTATGAAGTCACAAAACAATTGTTTGAAGAGACTGATGTCACGGAAATAATTCCAGACCTTTCTGGTGATTTAGAGAAACTGGCACGTCTGAAAGAATCGTTGAACAGAATCGTTGAAGGTCATGACGTAGAGAATTCGTCACTTGGCACTTTTATTTTTGATGCTTCTAAAGCTGCTGGTATTAAAGATTATGAAGATAATATCAAATTGGAATTGCAAGAAGTTACCAAACATCTTCTGAATAGAAGAATTGCTAATAATGAGTCCCAGAAGGTGGCTATTGCCAAGGCAATTTTGGCTCCAGAATTATCTATAATCCAAGGGCCTCCTGGCTCAGGAAAATCGACGGCAATTGCTGAACTGATTTGGCAAAATGTACGCGAGAATCAGAACACAAGGATTCTGCTAACTTCGGAAACGAATTTAGCTGTTGATAATGCAATAGATAGAGTTGCGAATCCTTATCATAATTTGGTTAAGCCTATCCGCATAGGTGATGAGTCTCGTCTTGAAACAGAGGGCCTTCAATTTTCATACTCTGCCATGTACCGCTGGGCAAAAGGTGGTGACATTACAACAAAGGGAAAATCATTTGATATTAATGAAGATGATAATGATGACAATGTTGCTACAATTGTAGAAGATACAGTTTATAAAGCCCCAGAAAAGTTAATCCTTATGAACTGGATGGAAAATATCGGTAGAAGAATGGATAAAGATTGTATGCCCGAAGAAGCTCAGGAACTTTGGCAAGAACTGTTCGAAAATCCTACGGACAATCTTAAGGTTTTATTCTTTGATAACTATATTGCGAACTGTAATGTTGTTGGTGCGACATGTAGTTCAATTGGACAGAAGAATATTATTTTAACTGAAAATATTGCTACTCAAAGTAAGAAGAACAAGTTTGTTCCGACTGCATTCTATAAGACATATCGAAGCATTTTCTCCCAAAGAGATAATGATTACAATCCTAAAATTAGATTTGATGTTGTAATTCAGGATGAGGCGAGCAAGGCAACACCAGCGGAGTTGTCTATGCCTTTGATTTATGGTAAGAAGAATATTATTATTGGCGACCATCGACAGTTACCTCCAATGATATCAAGAGAGGCATTCACAAACTCGTTTGAATATCTAATCAAGCGAGAACAAAACAATACAGAATTGCAGCGAATAAAAGAACTGAAGAGTTTTGTTATCAAAAACTTCAATGTTCTCGAAATATCGCATTTTGAACGATTATACAATCAGATAGATGAAAAGCTCAAGGGTGTTTTCAACTATCAGTTCAGAATGCATCCTGCTATCAATGAAGTAATAAAACAATTCTACAAAGACGAAGGTGGCTTAGAGTGTGGTTTGGTGCATCCTAAGGATTTGGGGGTTAATGATCCTGACTATATTCATAATGGAGCATCAAGATTTCATGGTATCACAGCAGGTCCTATTGATCCTAGTGTTCATGTATTGTGGATTGATTCTTCATCTCCAGAGATGCTTGATGGTACGTCAAGAGTAAATTATGGAGAGGTTAAAATAATTCAAAAATTACTTCATGAACTGAATAACTCGGATTCCTTCCATGAGTATACTAATAAGTGGAACAATATTGAAGACAAACAAATTGGCTTGATTTCGTTTTATGGCAAGCAATTGCGCCTGCTCAAGGAAATGACAAAAGAATTCAATTCAAAAGAGATGCCTATACGAGTTAGCACTGTAGATAGATTCCAAGGAATGGAACGTAATATTATTATTGTATCAATGGTAAGAAGTCATTGCATCCAAACAGAGAAAGGACAAAAACCTAATTATACGAAATATGGAGAAGATGGTTATCCGAAGCAAAAAGACCTTGGCTTTGCTCAATCCCCAAACCGATTGAATGTTGCTTTATCACGCGCAAAACGTTTGCTGATTATTGTTGGTGATAGCCAACTCTTTAGAACAAAAGAAATTTATGATAATGTATACAATACTGTGTCCAATCATGAAAATGGTAAAATATTAACAGCTGAGGAATATGGATTATAAAGAAATTATCAATAATGGTAAGCTCGTTTATGCTTCAAATTCCACAGATTCTAATTTCCGCTTGTGGAGATTGAACAGAACGGTATGTTATGTAACCTACTACAAAATAATAGAACTGACCAAGTTGGATAAGGTCCTTCTGATGACCATAAAATATAATGGCGGTTCTATTTATGAGAATAAGTTAGCTGGTATTCTCGGATTTAACGTTCAGGATAATTTTGACGTGACTCCCAAAAGGTACAAAGATGTCGGAGAGGCATCCATCTTTAGTGGAATTCTTTCTGAACTGAAAAAATTCGCATTAATCAATAATGTCGAACATAAAGTTTCTGTAACTCCATTAGGAGAATTGGCTCTTAAGAAGGGGGTTAAATACGAATTCTATTCAGGGGTACAGCTATTAAACGAATGCTTTGACCTTGCTCAAAAGACAGAAAATGAGTTCTTGTATTTCCCTTTCCGAGATTCCCTTGGTATAGTGTCAAAAATCCACGGAAGCAAATTGTTGGCCTATGATAATTTCAATGTAAACACAATTGAAAAAGAATTGTATGGCGCACCAGAGGGACTTGTGGCACGTCTATTGTTGCAGTCAGATGATAGAACTTTAGTTTTTAGAGCTGAAGCTTCAAATGATGCTAGAATGGGTGAAGTATATGTGGATTTCAGATTATATGAATATAATGGTCTAAAGTACCCAATTGTTTTCTATCAAGATGAAGTATCCTTGGAAGCTAACGACCTGTTGTTTAACAGCTGTAATTCTCAGTATGTTCGTGATAAAATTCATTTAGGAGAATACCTATATCTTGTTAAAGGAAGTGGTATGAGACTGACTTACTTGTCTCTGTGCTCTTATATGGATGTATGGTCATTAGATGATTTCCTCGATAGTGAGAATTTAGACTGGAATGATAATAGGCTGTTTGACAGCATAGCAAAAGACGCAAATGGCTCCCAATGGTCAAAGATTTCATCAGTATGTCCGACAGTATCTCTTAAACCAAAGCTTAAACAATATGAGGAATCATTAGACTGGATTATTATTTCGGAAAGATTTGATGATGACTTTATTATTGATAATGCCACAAAGTACCCTTGGGACTTTGAATCTCTGTCTGCAAATCGTAGTATAGACTTTGTTAAAAAAATTATTGTTATCCCAGAACTACACAATAGCACTATAGATTGGGACTGGGAGACATTGATGCCTAAATTAGACGAAGATTTTGTTCTTCAACATATTGATACCATTCCGTTTGTTATGTATTCTCAAACGGAAAAATATTTATCTCTGCATCCTGAGTCAATATGTAGTTATCCCAATCGTAAATGGGATTGGAAATTCTTGTCATCAAATGCAGAACTCGGATTCATCCTTAATAACATATCTGTATTCGGCAAATATATTTATGTTGAAGATGTTATGCCTCGTGCATTCTCAGATAATAATTGGTGCCATTTGTACTGTGAATCCAGTGCATTTGCTTTTGCTGTCATTGAAAATAAAGAGCGCCTTTCTACAAACTACAATGCAAATATGGCAGATTACCAATGGTCAATAGAATTGATAGATTGGCACGAGAAAATGGGCTTCATTACTTGGAGGTGCACCAATTATGCTATTGGTCTTGAATGCAATCCTAATATCGTATGGAATTCAGAGGTCTTTGAGCATTATAAAGAAAAGAATTTTAGTGTAAAAGGAGTAAATCACATTTCTGCTTCGGTTACAGACTGTCATATCATTGATTCTAATGTAGATTTCAAATGGTCGTGGTCGCAATTATCTTACAGAGATATTGTTCTAAACAATATTGAATTTATCAAGAAACATATGACGTGTCTTTCTCTTGACGTAGTAATAGCAAACTTAAGGGAAGATTTTGTTGACCAATTATATATGGATTTATCGTTCAAGACGATTGCATCAGCAAAGAATTTATGGTCATTATTAACAGAAAAAGTTTCTGAAGGCATAATTCGTAGGAACTTTGATGATGAAAAATGGGATTGGAAAGTCCTGACAAAACGTTTTTGTGATAGTATGCATATCACTCAGTTGGGTGATATGCGCTGGGTGAACAAACTTGATTGGGACTATTTATCAGAACATCTGGACATAGTAAAGATTCAAGATAATCTGTCATTGTATGTTGACAGGTGGAATTGGAAATGCATTACTTTACGTGCAAAACACGATTTTTTAATATCGAACCTCCCTGAATATTATGATTCTTGGGATTGGAAGTCCCTTCTGCAAACCATTCTTACAGATGAAGATCTTTCCGATAAAAACATAAAAATACAGATTGCTGTCATTCTATCTCAAATAGAGGACAACACACAGTTATGGTCTTTGTTTACAAAACGTTATTCAACGGAAAATATAATGTCTTTACAGGACGACAAGTCTTTGAGTTCTGTTGGATTTGCCTGGAACTATTATGACGTATATAACCGTGCTGATTTTGAAATAGAACCATATCTGCAAGATTATCAAGAGCATGGAATATATGTAGATTGGGATGCACTATCTTCTTCAAAAGCTCTTGATAGGATTCTAAGATGGGACAAAAATATAACTAAAGACTTCTATAATTGGGAAGATTTGGTTGTTTCCATTCTTGAAAATGAATATTACAACTGGAATTTTAAGTATCTTTCTACCCTCACTTCTATTAACTGGTGTGACAATATTTTAAAAATTCGAACAGAAGAGTGGGACTGGGACTACCTTTCTGAAAACAGCAAATGTTTCAGCTATAATTCTAAACGTCCAAAGGATCTCATTAAGCATATCGAAAAGTTTGAAGATTGGCTGAATTTTGCAATATTGTCTAAGAGAAAAGATGTAAAATTGGATATTGAAAATATCTCGACTCATCTATCCTACCCTTGGGATTGGAATGCTATTTCGCAAAACAAGTCGTTTGCTCTTACCGCGGACTTCGTAATGGAGCATAAGGATTTTTCTTGGGAATGGTCAGCACTTTCATCTCGTAATGACTGTATTTTTACAGCAGAATTCATTAAGGAAAACAAGGACAAAGACTGGAATTGGGCAATACTGTCAAAGAGAAAAGAAATTGCCCTTAACACGGATACCCTGATTGCATTAGTGACAAAAGAATGGGACTGGAATGAACTGATACGACGTAATGATATAAAGTTTACGCCTGAATTGTTACGCTTGGTGATAGATAAAGATCTTAATTGGAAAGCTATATCTCAACGTGATGATTTTTATCCAACAATGGAAGTTCTCAATATCCTAAAAGACAAGAGTCTTGATTGGGTTAAGATTTCACATAGTGAACAATTAGCAGCAAATGTCATATTTGTCTTTAAGGACAAATTAGACTGGATGGTATTGTCTCACAGCTCTCACATTAACATATCTGACGCAAAAGTTCTTGATAGGTACAAATCATATCTTGACTGGAATTTCGTTTCTAATAGTCCTAATCTATCATTGACAGAAGAGCTTCTTGAAAAATTCAAGGATTACTTTAATTGGGATGTTATATGCCGAAGAACTGATTTCATTATTACTGCAGAAATCCTTGAAAAGTTTGAAACAAAACTTGATTGGTCAAGTATATCAAGAGCTGGCAATATAAAGTTTACTCAAGAAATAGTTGACAAATACAGAAATCGGTGGGACTGGGTGGCATTATCCGAAAATCCAGCATTCAGAGCATCAGGTATAGAAAGCTCGTTTAAAAAAGAACTCAACCTAATGGAATTCTATAACGAGTTAAAGTCCAACAGTCATGGAAAACCTTACGTGTACCATTTTACTCATATGTTTAATGCAATAGAGGTAATACGAACTCGTAAGATACTAAGTCGAAATAGAGCGAATGAGCTGGGGCTTTTGAGATATGATGCTGCAGGTTCTGTTGTTCATCGATCATCAAAAGCGCATCCTTATGCAAGATTTTACTATAGAACTGGCACACAAACTCAGTTCTATAATGAATGCTTAGGCAAGCAGAGAAATACGAAATATTATCAGAGCGCATTAGGTAATGGCTTGCCAATGTGTCCGATGCCTGTATTCTTTAAATTCGATTTGCAGGAAATCTTGTCCAAACGTGCAAATTTATGCTACTATAGCACAGGTAATCTTCAGACGAATTGGGCTAATGTATATAAAGTGATTGATGACCCATATAATATTGATGCTGTGCATTTATATAGCCATAACAATTATGACAAGGTTGTTAGAGATAAAAAGCAGCAGGAGTTTTTAGTCAAGAATGAGTTCGACTTCTCTGATATAAATAATTATCAGATTATCTGCTATGATAGAGAAGAAACTGAGATACTACGTTCAATATTTATGAATGACCCTGTATGTGAACATATTTTCTCTATCTATGAAGCAGAAGATGTATTTGAACATGAAAATTCTCAACTGTTATTTAATATTGATGATAACAAACTTTCTATTAATACAAGATATAACGGGGATTACATTTTCCAAATAGAAAGTAATAATATTACAAAAATTAAAGTTTACAACACTAAAGATATAAAAGCAGAAAAGAAGATTATTATTCAATTGTATGAAGCCGTTTCTGTTGAACTTGGTGATACTCCTTTTGAAATTTTTTATATCAATATGAGTCCTGCTGCTCGCTCTCCAAGATGGTTGGTGTATAAACATGAACCTGTTGCTCATGAAGCAAGATACACATGTACTGAAGACATAGAGAAATATCTTGGTATAAGTTTTGATGACAATGAGTTTGATCCAGAAGAACTCATAACAGCTATTGAAATCGTAATGCCAAAACTTGAAAAGTTGTATAATTCGAAGGTACGTCATTACGTGGTCAAGCAACATACACTACTTGTCTGTCGACAATTTGAAAAGTATGCATTTGAACTGAACACTAAAGTGATGAATATAGACTTGATGCGTTTAGTTCTAGCAATGCATGATATAGGAAAGGCTATAGATAGAGCGACACAACATATATATACTCTATCTTTGATCAGAGAATTCTGGTCAGAGTCTCCATTTACAGACTATGAGTTGAAGCTCGTTGAAGCACTATTGAAGGATGATCATTTGGGCAAATTCTTTCAAGGAAAATATGATTGTAATATGCTTCAAGAAGAAATCAAGAAAGATGCTGAAGGACTTCAAATTGATGCATCATGTTTGCTACAACTAAAAATGGTTTTGTATCAATGTGACATTGCCTCATACACAAAAGATGCGGGTGGTCTTAGATACTTGGAACACATGTTTGTATATGAGAATAATAAAAAGACATTTAATGAAGAAAACGGACTATTGGCTATGTCTGCTGATTATTGGAGTCGTTATAAACAATTGAAATCTTTAATATATGAGTAATATAACATTTAAGAAAGGGAATATTTTCTCGTCAGACAAGCAAACTATTGTTAATACAATAAATTGTGTAGGGGTAATGGGCAAGGGGGTCGCTCTTGGCTTTAGACTTAGATACCCAGAGATGTATGAGAAATACAAAGAATTCTGTAAAAACAAACAGATTACAATAGGCAAACTTTGGCTATATAAGCGACCTCAAGAATATTCGAAATGGGTGCTGAATTTTCCAACAAAATTCCATTGGAAATATCCGAGCAAGATGGAATACTTAGAAGCTGGTCTTCAAAAGTTTGTCGAAACATATCAAGAAAAAGGTATAACTTCGATAGCCTTTCCTTTACTAGGAACGCATAATGGTGGTCTTGACAAAATTGACGTTTTGAATATTATGCATTTTTATCTAGATAAGTGTTCTATACCTATAGAAATATACGAGTACGACTCCAAAGCTCCCGACGAATTATACAAGCAATTTAAAGACAAATGGATGTCAATGTCTATATACGATAAGAAAAATTTGGGCATTCGAGCAAATCAAATAGTTGTGATTGACAAAATATTAAATGACATAAATAATAGCTCAATGACATCTTTGTCTGAATGTAATGGAATAGGTATTGTTACTTTGCAAAAGTGCTTTAATCTCATCTTAAATTATAAGGAACAACCAATACTTGATTGGAAATAAGAGCCATCTGAAACGAATAATAAAATCAAATTGACATGAATATAGCAGAAAAAATACGTTTGAAACTCCAATTGAAGGAGAACTCCGAAGTGGAATACAAATCTGCTGCTGGTGGTTTCCCAAAAGCAGAATTCTGGCGCTCTTTTTCAGCCTTGGCCAATACCAATGGTGGAACGATTGTGTTGGGAGTGAAGGAGAAAAATCATAAGTTCACACCAGATGGCCTTTCTGAAGAACTTGTAGCAAAATACAGAAAACAGTTTTGGGATGACGCACACAATAGGTCGTGTGTGAACATTCCATTGTTGGTAGAGAGTGACATCGAAGAAATAAAGACTGACGGAGGGCAATATCTACTTGCCTTCAGAATTCCTCGTGCACAATATGATTTGCGCCCCATCCACCTTACACTTACCCCGTTTGGACATACTTATAAGCGCAGGGATGAGGGTGACTATCTCTGTAGTGATGATGAAATAAAGCAGATGTACTCGGATGCCAACAACATGAGAGCATCTGCAGACTCCCGAATCTTAAGAGGCTATTCCTTTGATGACATTGACATACCTACTCTGCACCAATATCGTCGTGCGTACGATATTAAGCATGAAAACCATCCTTGGACAGAGCTTGATGACAAAAAGTTTTTGGAAATCATAGGTGCCTATCGCAAAGATAGAGCCACATCAACGGAAGGATTCACTGTTGCTGGCATGCTGATGTTTGGCAAGACTAACAGTATTACAGACCCAGAGTGCTGCCAAGAGTTTTTCCCAGACTATCGTGAGCATTTGAGTGACGACCTTCAGGTACGTTGGACAAATCGCATATATCCCGATGGGACATGGGAAGCCAACCTTTACCAGTTTTTCACTCGTGTTTTGCCTTTGTTGCAACATGCGTTGCCTGTACCATTCAGTCTTGACAATAATCAAATAAGGAATAATATCACTACTGCTCATGTGGCTCTACGTGAAGCTTTAGCCAATAGCTTGATTCATGCTGCATACACAGTAAGGGGTAATATTGTTATCGACAGATATTTCAACCGCATTGTGTTATCCAACCCTGGCACAATGCTTGTCAGCATGGAAGAATACTACGAAGGAGGACATAGTGTATGCAGAAACCCCGTAATCCAAAAGATGTTTGTATTCTTAGGAATTGGCGAGAAGGGTGGCACTGGTGCCGATGTCATTGCTAAGGGATGGAAGGATAATGGTTGGAGCATACCAACAGTTGAAGAAAAGAGTAATCCTGACAGAATCGAAACTTGCCTAAAACTGGAAAGAAACGCCAAGGACACTACGGAAACAACTACGGAAACAACTACGGAAACTCCTGCCGACACTACGGAAACCATTCTAAAAATAATCAGCAATAATCCTAAGGTGACAGCAAAAGAGATAGCATCCGTATGTGGCATAACAGAAGATGGGGTTGCTTATCATATAAAGAAATTGAAGCAACGTGGTAGGATAATTCGCATCGGAGGCTCACGCAATGGAGGCGAATGGAAAGTAGTTGAATAATTCTGTGCTGAAAACGGAGGATATCCACCCATTCAAAACGGGGACACCCGTCCACTTTCCTGGCTCTTTAACCTGCCCAAGCCATCCTATCAACGTCTTAACGTTATAACGTTTAACGTTTTTGTTTTGATTTTTTAACATAAAGCTCTAAAGCAGCCAAAGGAGAATAAGAGAGGTTGGAACGTAAACA
>OGOQ01001371.1_pt1 | contig 18781 bp, 12 predicted proteins | sample 1552691 | NCBI WGS metagenome assembly OGOQ01 (sample SAMEA2580209, study PRJEB22360) | human gut metagenome | biome: human gut; feature: human-associated habitat; material: faeces | place: Denmark | collected 2008/2010
ACGCCGTGCTACCGACAGGTGAAGGCGCCCCTGGGGGCGATCACCCAGATAGACCGGGCGCCGGCCAACTCGGTGGACAGGCTCTCGCCGCTGCAGGCTCTGGCGATACTGCTGCCGTCGTGCTCGTCGATGAAATGGGACGAGAGGCTGCACGGCCAGGTCTGTGACACGATGTCGGAGGTGATCGGCCTGACACCCATCTACATGCTCCACTGTCTGCCCAACGAGGAGGCAGCGAGGGTGTGCTGTCGGGCCATAGCAAAGGAATAGGAAGATGCAGATACCCAACGCCATCCTCATACCCGAGATCATTCGGCTGCTGGACGAAGGCCACACGGTGACACTTCGGCTCAGAGGCTCCTCGATGCGTCCGTTTCTGGAGGACGACCGCGACGTGGCGCTGCTGGTGAAGGCGGAAACGGTGAAGGTGGGGGCCCCCGTACTGGCGGAGGTATCGCCACGCCACTATGTGTTTCATCGTATCGTAGCCATCGAGGGCGAGGCCGTGACCTTGCGCGGCGACGGCAACCTGGCGGAGGAGCACTGCCGACTGAAGGACGTGAAGGCGGGGGCCATCGGATTCTACCGCAAAGGACGGAAGACGATGGACCGCACGGACGGCTGGAAATGGAAGGCGTATAGCTACTGCTGGACAAGACTCTACCCGATCAGACGGTATCTGCTGGCGATACACCGCCGGCTGGTGCTGAACGAATGGGGAAGAGGAAGAAAAAACACGAATAATAACGAATCATGAGAGTAAAAAAAGGATTTATCAATCGCAATGTCTGTGGCGAGTCGGTTTTGCTGGCCACGGGACAGGAGAATATCGACTTCACCAATATCATTTCACTCAACGAGACGGCGAACTTCCTTTGGAACGAACTGGCCCAGCGGGAGGATTTCACCATCGGCGACATGGTGGAACTGCTGACGGGCGAATATGAAGTGGAGGCGGATGAGGCGAAGGCGGACTGCCAGGCACTGGTGCAGCAATGGACGGACGCGGGCATCTTGGAGGGTGAGGACTTGCCCCCAGTCTCGCCCCACGTCGTCGAGGAAAAGGCGCAGGCTGAGGCGGAAGCGCCGCAGGAAGCAGCACCGAAGAAGAAGGAGAAGAAGGGGTTCTTCAGCAAACTGTTCAAAAACTGACGGTAGGAGGAAGAAGTTTTTCTTGACGCGCCTCATTTTTAGTGTGGGTGAGACAGAAAAAACATGCGTAAAATTTGGAGAAAACGCATAAAATGCGTAAATTTGCATCCAAAATAAGCAAAGATTAGTTCTGGATATTTTTAAGGTAAAAAAGATAACACAATATTCATTATACAACAACCATAGAAGCAATGAGCGAAAAAAGAGTTTACACCTTCGGCAATGGTAAGGCTGAAGGTCGTGCGGAAATGCGCAATCTGCTGGGTGGCAAGGGTGCAAACCTTGCTGAAATGAACCTCATCGGCGTGCCCGTACCCCCGGGATTCACTATCACCACCGACGTTTGCAACGAATATTTTGAGAAAGGAAAGGACGACGTGGTCGCTTTGCTGAAGAGCGAAGTGGAGAAGAGCGTGAAGCACATCGAGAAATTGATGGGCGCGAAGTTTGGCGATCCTATCAACCCGCTGCTTGTCAGCGTCCGCTCTGGTGCGCGCGCTTCCATGCCGGGTATGATGGACACGATCCTCAACCTGGGTCTCAACGACACCGTGGTGATCGGACTGGCACAGAAGACGGGCAACGAGCGTTTTGCCTATGACAGCTACCGCCGATTCGTCCAGATGTATGGAGACGTTGTGATGGGCATGAAGCCCGAGAACAAGGAGGACATCGATCCCTTCGAGGCTATCATACAGCAGGTGAAGGCACAGCGCGGCATCAAACTCGACAACGAGATGAATGTCGATGAGCTGAAGCAGCTGGTGGTGCTCTTCAAGCAGGCGATCCAGGAGCGCACGGGCATGAAATTCCCGACGGATCCGATGGAGCAGCTCTGGGGTGCCATCTGCGCCGTCTTCGACAGCTGGATGAACGACCGCGCTATCCTCTACCGCAAGATGGAGGGTATCCCCCAGGAGTGGGGTACGGCCGTGACGGTGATGGCAATGGTCTTCGGCAACATGGGCGACACGTCGGCAACGGGTGTGTGCTTCAGCCGTGACGCCGCTACGGGTGAGAACATCTTCAACGGTGAGTATCTGATCAACGCCCAGGGCGAGGATGTGGTGGCCGGTATCCGCACACCGCAGCAGATCACCAAGGAGGGTTCGCTCCGCTGGGCGAAGCTCCAGGGCATCAGCGAGGAGGTGCGTGCCAAGAAGTATCCGTCAATGGAGGAGAACATGCCGGAGATCTTCCAGGAGCTCAACGCGCTGCAGGACAAGCTGGAGAAGCACTACCACGACATGCAGGACATGGAGTTTACCGTACAGGAGGGAAAACTCTGGTTCTTGCAGACGCGCAACGGTAAGCGCACGGGTACGGCCATGGTGAAAATCGCCATGGACTTGCTCCACGAGGGCGAGATCGACGAGAAGACGGCGCTGAAGCGTTGCGAGCCGGGCAAGCTGGACGAACTGCTCCACCCGGTCTTCGACAAGGAGGCTTTGGCAGGGGCCAAGGTGCTGACGCGTGGTCTGCCGGCTTCGCCGGGTGCTGCCTGCGGTCAGATCGTCTTCTTCGCTGACGATGCCACGAAATGGCACGAGGAGGGCAACCGTGTGGTGATGGTACGTATCGAGACGAGTCCGGAGGACTTGGCTGGTATGAGCGCGGCAGAGGGTATCCTCACGGCGCGTGGCGGTATGACGTCGCACGCTGCTGTCGTGGCACGTGGTATGGGTAAGTGCTGCGTGAGTGGCGCCGGTGCCATCCAGGTGGACTACAAGGCGCGCACGGTGCAGATCGAGGGCACGCTGCTCCACGAGGGTGACTATATCTCCATCAATGGTTCGACGGGCGAGGTGTATTTCGGTGAGGTGAAGACGCGTCCGGCAGAAGTGACGGGTGATTTCGCCGAACTGATGAATCTCTGCGATAAGTATTCGAAACTCGTGGTGCGCACGAATGCGGACACGCCGCACGACGCGGAGGTGGCACGCAACTTCGGCGCAGTGGGTATCGGTCTCTGCCGTACGGAGCACATGTTCTTCGAGAACGAGAAGATCAAGGCGATGCGCGAGATGATTCTTGCCGACTCCGGCGAGGGTCGTGAGGCTGCGCTCAACAAGCTACTGCCCTATCAGCGTCAGGACTTCTACGGCATCTTGAAGTGTATGGACGGCAAGCCTGTGAATATCCGCTTGCTCGACCCGCCTCTCCACGAGTTTGTACCGCACGATCTGCGCGGTCAGGAGATCATGGCTTCGGACATGGGTGTGAGCGTCCGCTTCATCCAGAACCGTGTCAACTCGCTGTCGGAGCACAACCCAATGCTGGGTCTGCGTGGATGCCGTCTCGGCAATACGTTCCCTGAGATCACGGCCATGCAGACGCGTGCCATCCTCGGTGCTGCCTGCCAGCTGAAGAAGGAGGGCTTTGACCCGCGTCCCGAGATCATGGTGCCGCTGGTAGGTATCGAGTCGGAGCTGGAGCAGCAGAAGGAGGTAATCTACAAGACGGCGAATGAGCTCTTCGCACACGAGGGTGTGGAGGTGCCGTTCAAGGTGGGTACGATGATTGAGATCCCGCGTGCCGCACTGACCGCAGACCTCATCGCCCGTCATGCCGAGTACTTCAGCTTCGGTACGAACGACCTCACGCAGATGACCTTCGGCTATAGCCGTGACGATATCGCCAGCTTCCTCCCCTCTTATCTGGAGAAGAAGATCCTGAACGTCGATCCGTTCCAGGTGCTCGACCAGGAGGGTGTCGGCCAGTTGGTGAAGATGGCTGTCGAGAAGGGCCGTGCCACACGTCCCGACCTCAAGTGCGGTATCTGTGGAGAGCATGGTGGTGAGCCTTCATCCGTGAAGTACTGCCACCGCGTGGGCCTCAACTACGTCAGCTGCTCGCCGTTCCGCGTGCCTATCGCACGCCTCGCTGCGGCGCAGGCTGCTGTGGAGGAGTAATAAGATAAGCCCGCGTAACTAACGAGTTAGGCGGTAAGTCTCTGATAATAAAGAGGCTAAAACTCTTCAAACAAGATAAATTAGGGCTGATACTTCGTGAGAAGTGTTAGCCCTAATTTTTATACTGAAAAGGTTCTGGGTCGATGTCAATAATCCCGCCAGAAACACCTTTTTAAGATAAATATTGAAGAATATGAAAAATAAGTAGTATCTTTGCATCCGAATTGATGAACTCAATGATTTGAGCATTCGGAAATTTACATCAAGAACGCAGCAATGCGTGCCAACCGAGCTTCAGGAATAGAGCATTCCAAAGAGCCACGGTGGCGAGCGAAAGCAGATGTGGGCATACGCCAAAAACTCATTATAGCTCAGAGACTGTAGATTTCCTTATATGTCCTTTCGTAGGCATATAGGGATTTTTCTTTTCTTCTCCAGCAAGTGTTGTTACTTGTCGTTAGACCCACAACAGTGATTGGCTCTTTAGTGTCTAACAATTAAATAACAACGAAAATGGAAGAATTAGGTAAATCAAGATGGGAAGGAAACGAACATTGGTTCAAATTCGGACATCAAGCAGGATTGAAGAGGTTTGACGAAATCTCTACTCTTGGCAGCACCGCAACAGCTGTTGCGCTCAGGTCTGTGAAATATCAGCTTGAAAATGAGCTTGGCTTTGAGGTCTCAGATGACTTGTTTTGTGAGATTTTTAGGAAGGTTTGTAATTTCCGGCCAGTGCCGGCACTTGGCTGCTATGCTCCACTGGAGTTCATTCAAACTTTACAGAGAATCCTCGAAAAACATGGTGTTTCTGGGGAACATGTTGGAGCAATCTGGAGAACATTTAGAGTTCGTGCGGACAATCTAAGATGTTATAAGAACATTCTGCTCCATGTTCCCCACTCATCTTCTTCTTTTCCTGAAAATTCAAATCACTCTTATAATGATTTGGACTATGAAGAAAGACTCCTTGTCGATTACTACACAGACGAATTGTTCGTGTCTCATGCTGAAACAGAACACATAAGCTCTGTCGTATTCCCATATTGCCGTCTATATTGCGATGTGGAAAGGCTGATAAATGATCCATTAGAAAAAGAGGGTCTCGGCATTAGATATCTCAGAGAGGTTAAAACAGGTAGTGGATATCCTTATCGTTCTTTCAGCTCGAAAAATGAAGCATTTATTCAGTATATTGACTTTCATTCATCCGTATCAAAGAAAATCATTGCCATGGGTGAAGGTACGTTGTTGATAGACTGTCATAGTTTCTCCAGCATACCTAATCTGCTGAATTCGAATCCACCTGATATCGATATCTGTATCGGCTACAACGACGATGACACCTGTCCGAACAAAGTCGTCATTGGAAATATCGTTCATTATTTCGAATCTCTTGGTTATAAGGTTGGCATGAATGAGCCTTTCTCTAATAGCAAGACTTTCTCTGTACCTATCAAGTATCATTCAGCCATGATAGAAGTCAACAAACGTCTCTACATGGACGAGCTGACCCTGGAGAAGACAGAAGGATTCAACAAACTTCAACAAGAAATAAGATTACTCTATGGTATCTTATTAAAGCCATAGAGGAAATATACGTAACAAATAAAAAGAAATGCAAAGGACGCAAAAGAAGGGATTTTTGTAGCGATCCCATAGCGTCAAAGTAACTTTTTTGATGAAAATCACTTTTTCTTGGAGGTGTGCCTACCGTTGGCATACCTCCTTTTAAATTTTGCACCCAGTAAAACTTCAAAAGAGAATCAATATGAACATTAAAGAGGCATTGACGGAAATCCTCAATGACGAAGAGGCACTGAATAACAAACCCAAACATCCGAGATTCTGGCAAATTGAGCACACATGGGATTTTCCGTTTTCAATATTCTATAATATGCGACGTTTATCGTCGTAGATTGTCGCACATAGAACGAAGGCTATATGTATATACACAAATGACCCCTTCCTTCATCCGGACAACCTATAAGTAAGTAGCCATTTGCTTTTGACTAATAAGAAATCACATATTTTGAGTATTGCTAGTTCTGCTGTCCATTTATAATTTTGCACCCGCAATAGCAAAATGCAACTCAAGTGGGTGAAAAAAAAATAATACTAACAGGGGCGATGCTCGCAGCATGTCTTGCTGCAAAAGCTGACGATATCCGCGGACATATAGTGGATGCCGGAAGCAATGATGCCGTGGCGTACGCTACAGTGACAATCACTGATTCGCACAATAGGAAACTCACCACCGTGAGTGATATTTCTGGCTATTTCATATTTCAGGACCTCAGTTCGGACAGGTACACCATCACCGTGTCATACCTGGGCTACCACACCCTGACCCGGACCTACACCAGCAGGAACGGAGAGACCGTAACGCTGACACTGAAGCTGAAACAGGACAACCGCGTACTGAACGAGGTGGTAGTGACGGCGCACGAGTCGCAAGGTATCACTACGTCATCGGTGATCGACCGCAAAGCCATAGAGCATCTGCAGCCGTCGAGTTTCACCGACCTGTTATCACTATTGCCCGGTGGGACAACCCAACTGCCCGACCTCACCAATGCCAACACCATCAGACTGCGCCAGGCTGGAAGTGGAGGGAGCAACTACGATGTCAGTGCGATGGGAACACTGTTTGTAGCCGATGGCATCCCGATGAATACCAATGCCAACATGCAGATCGTGAAGCAGGCATCAAACGGCACCGTCGGTGATCCCGATGCTGGGAGGAGCCATGTGACAAGCGGCGTGGATATGCGCAGTATACCGACGGATAACATAGAGAGCGTGGAGGTGATAAGAGGTATCGCACCCGTGGAATACGGCGATATGTCGAGTGGCGTGGTACTGATAAAGCGGAAGTTGAAAGCCACACCCTTTGAGGCACGGTTCAAGGCCGACTCCTATAGTAAACTACTGTATGCTGGCAAGGGAATAGAACTGGGTAGCCTGATCGTCAACCTGGGGCTGGACTACCTCGACGCAAAGGCGGACCCACGAGACCCGATGAACAACTACAAGCGGCTGACAGCATCGGCACGCATGCAAGACGAATGGCAGGGGGGCAACGCGCGGCTGAGATGGCGCAGCAACATCGACTACACAGGATCTTTCGATGACGAGAAGCACGACCCAGAAATATTGAAACAGAAAGACGACACATACAAGTCGTCATACAACAGACTGAGCATGAGCCACTCCATGCTACTGAACCCCAGCAGTCTCTCTTTCTTCAAATCCATGAACCTTGACGTGGCTGCGGCCTACGAGTGGAGCAGGATCGAACAACAGAAGAGCATCAGCCTGAGCCGCGATATGGCAGCATCGACATCGCTGGAGGAAGGCGAACACGACGGGACCTTCCTACCCTATCACTATATCTCGAACGTGACCGTAGATGGGAGACCACTCAACCTATACGCCAAACTGAAGGCTCTGTTTGCATACAACAGCGGTCAACTGGCGCAGCGCATTCATGTCGGAGCAGAATGGAAGATGGATAAAAACTATGGCAGGGGACAGGAGTACGACCCAGCACTGCCAGTAAGCCCAGGGACACCCTACCGGCCACGCAACTACAGCGCCATACCAGCGATGCACCAGGTGAGTTTTTTCCTACAAGACAACCTGACATTGCCTGTGGGCAACAACCTGCTGACAGCACAAGTGGGTCTGCGCGGAAGCAGTCTGGCCCATATTGCGAAAGAATACGCCATGAGCGGAAAAATATATCTTAACCCGAGGTTGAACTTGCAATGGAGATTTCCCGAGATCAGCATGGCAGGAAAACCGCTAACGATCGACATCAATGGGGGGTGGGGACAACAAAGCAAGTTTCCTACCCTACTCCAGATTTATCCCGACCTCATATACACCGACCTCATCGAGCTCAACTATTACAACATGAACGCCGACTATAGGCGGATCTATCTGCACACATATATCGATAATCCCACAAACTACGGGCTCGAACCAGCAAGGAACGACAAATGGGAAATCAGAATCGGGGCACAGTGGGACGGCAACTCACTCAGCGTGACGTATTTTCGCGAACAGATGAACGACGGATTCCGCACCTCTGCAAAGGTAAGGCCGTATGACTACAGGGATTACGACGAGAGCGCAATAGACGGCAATAGGCTCAGCGCGCCACCGGCACTCGAGAAACTGCCATATGTAGAAAAACGTGTGCTCGGCATGTATGGCATGACCACCAATGGCAGCAAAATGATCAAAGAGGGCGTAGAATGGCAGATGGCCACCAAGCGCTTCGAGATGCTGAAGACACGGCTGACCGTGAACGGGGCATGGTTCAAGACCACCTACACCAACAGCGACCCGATGTTTCGCAGCAATACTACTGCCGTCGTGGACGGCACACCGGTGAACGACCTCTATATCGGCTACTATGAAAATAAGGCGGGAAGCGTGCGGGAGCAACTCAACACCAACATCATGGCGGACACCTATATCCCTAAGCTCGCCCTGTCGTTCTCGCTCACGGCCGAATGTATGTGGTTCACATCATCAAAATCGATCCGGACCAGCGGTGTACCACTGAAATATATCGACAACAACGGAGAAATACACGATTTCACAGAGGAAAGCAAACAGGATGTCTATCTGCAATGGCTCATCAACAGATACAACGATGCGGCATGGCTCAAGCAGAAAGTGCCATTCTATATGTTTCTGAACTTGAAAGTGACTAAAGAGTTTGGCAAGTGGATGAAACTGGCTCTCTTTGTGAACCGTATGATCGACTACATGCCCGACTATACCACCAACAGTGGTATGACGGTGAGAAGGACGTCGAAGCCATTTTTCGGTATGGAAATCAATTTCAATATTTGATACAATAAAAAAAAGAACAATATGAAAACATCACATTTTTTGATGCTCATTGCTTTATGCATGTTGGCACTGACTGGGTGTAGCAACGACGACATTCAGTCGGTAGATACGACGCCGGCAGATATCCGCGTCTCGTTCACTACTCCTGCAGGGTATAGCGGGGAACTGACTATGACGGACGTCCATTTGACACTGACAGAAATCAACACCGGCAAAGAGACAGCCTTCAGTTTTTCGACGGCAGAAAACATGACGGTAACACTGAATAGCGTGGATGGCGGTTACTACAGAATCAGCGCTACGGGAAAACTGAACTACAGAAACAGCGACCTAGTGGCGAAGACGGTAGAGGTGACGGCATATAGCGAAGGAACAACGCTATCAAAGGAAAACGCCGTCGTGAACCTCGCGCTGCAAGTGGTATCGCAACCTGACCAGGATCCTGCAGACATCGCTTACAAGGGATTCGTACTGGCGGAAATATTCTGTGCAGGAACAGTCAATGCACAGGGGAGCTACTATTATGCTGACAAGTATTTTGTAATTTACAACAATACTGACCACGTGCTCTACGCTGACTCGCTCGTGATAGCAGAAAGCGATTTCTTGACCACCATGAAGCAGGAATACAAACCGAACATCATGGATACCGACGGCAATGTATATGATTCCAGGAACTGGGCGCGACGTGCCCGTGCAGCCGGGTGGCAAACTGCTGATAGTGGACAACGCCGTGGACCACACGGTGGCTAACCCCAACTCCTGGAATATGACAACGGCCGACTACGAATGGTATGACGAATCGACCAATCCACAGTTTACGGACATAGACAACCCGAAGGTGCCGAATCTTGAGAAGATCTACTGCAGCACACTGACTCTGTGGAGTCCGCACACACAAGGGTTCAAGTCGTACGCCCTGGCAAGGATGCACACCGACAAGAATACGTTTCTCTTGGACTACCTATACAACTACAACTACCATCTGACGGGGCAGACCGGCGAGGCTGACATGACAGGCACAAGCTACCGTCTGCCAAACAGTTGGATTCTGGACGCCGTAAACATGAGTAGCAAGGCTGGATTTCAATGGATCGTAACATCGCCAGCCCTCGACCGCGGGTTCACCTATAACTCGGAGTTTAACTTTGATGATAGCCGCTTCGGAAAGAGTGTGCGACGCAAAGTAGCTTCGATGGACGGCAAAAGAGCCATACTGATGGACACTAACAACTCCGCGGAGGATTTTGAGCCAAGGGCAAAGGCGGACCCGTTCCATACATTCGGTATATAGACACCTACTGCTCATAGTGACTACAAGGAAGAAGCATCCATATATGAACATAAGTATCAAGGCAGGAATACTGCCCGTCGCTCTCCTCAACACGGTGGCAATGACAGCAGCCAACGATAGCATCGTTTGGAAGAGGCAGGTATATAGCACGGGACACGTGCGCTTCAGACAAGAAGTACTGGCAAGTCCCGCAATGAGAAACTATCTGCACACACCGTCGATATCGGAATTCTCTGTCTATGCTACAGCGGAACCAACAGCGGCAGCAAGGATACCGCAACTGGGACGCGGCGGAAAACAGTTTGGTATGGAAGCTTCCTCCTTCCAGCAGCTCGGTGCGAACAGTGTGGTGTGGGGAAAGGCTTCCTATCAGAACGGAAAGAAATATGACGTGACGTGGAACGAAACGAGTGATTTCCTGCTCTTATACCCGTATGTCATGGGCGACGCCAAAGGGGGCGACCAAAACTACGAGAGCTATCGGCTCGACGGGGGATACTCCACACGACACGGAAAGACATGCTATGGTGTGGACTTGGGATACCGGACTTTGTCGGAATACCGCGACCGTGACCCTCGACCCAACAATACGGTGGCCGACTTGTATGCCCAAGGCGGAATCGGACTCAACATCTGGGGAAGCTATAGCGTGGCAGTGACGGCAACAGCAGGAAAGTATAAGCAGACCAACGAGCTGGCTTTCTACAACGAACTCGGAACGCAGATGGTATATCACCTGACAGGAATCGGCAACGACTTCACTCGCTTTTCTGGACAAGGAAAGAACTGCTTCTACAAGGGCTACAGTATAGGGGCGGAGATCAGTATGGCAAGCAAAGAGACTACCGGCTGGTCGGCCTCGGCTGGGTATCTGTTTACACGGAAAGAGAAAGTACTCACCGACCTCAACCGACTACCGCTGAACAGACTGGAGGTCAACTCTCTGGATGGGGCCGTCGGCTACAACAACGAGGACTACGGGGTGAGGCTGACCGGAAACGTTGCGCAACGCAAAGGCATAGACAACCTATTCGGAGACGCAACGGGAAACATATACCCACAGATTGGCAGTCGCAAGCAATACGACGGAAAAATCGAAAAAATCAAGGCAGAAGGATTCTGGAACGTCAACTGGACGGAAAAGACTGATGTAAACATAGAGCCAGAGATCGCCTGCGCCTCGTTCAAAAACAGCCATCATACATCGGGGAACCTATTGAAGAGCAGCGACCTTACCATGGGGGTAACGGCAAGCATCGTTCATGCCAACGCAAAGAACATGGTGTGTGCAAAGGCAAAGATAAGGCGCAGAGAGAACTTGGCGGCAAGACTGGACATATACAACTGTCAGAACGAATTGCTCGCTGCCACCCTGCAGAACATAAAAGAATATATGGGTGGAGGTGAGACGGAGATGAGCTTGGCAGTGGAATATACTTTCAAGATATGGAAAGACAAGGCGCTAACGGCGGCAACCCACTGGAGGCATACTGCTTATCACAGCGGCAATAGCAACTTCTACATGGCGAAGCTGACCATCAGCCTATAGGAAACGTCTATGAGCAACGGCATCATTTAACAACAACAAGCATAATGAAAAAGCATTTACTATTTGGGGCCTTGCTACTCTGCAACGTAGCTGCGGCACAGACCTTCTCTGGCGGTACGGGAACGAAAAACGACCCGTACCTTATAAGTAATGTAAACGACCTGGAGGAACTGGGCAATATGACCGACAAGCCAGGTGCAAACGGCGAACAGCAGACGTACGGAAAATACTTCAGGCTAACACAGGACATCGCCGGGCCTTTCACTGGTATGATCGGCTATGAGGGACTATTCAAGGGAGACTTTGACGGCGGCGGACACTGCATAACGCTGGATATAAACATGCCGAACGAAAACTATGTGGGACTGTTTGGCACCGTGAAGAGTGGCGCCGTGCACGACCTCGCTGTGAGCGGATCGGTCGTAGGCAGCAACTACGTGGGTGGTATCGTCGCCAACCCAACCAATGAAGCCGTATTGTATAATCTATGCAACTATGCGGACGTGACTTCAACATCGACGGCCGTGCTCTCCTGTGTGGGCGGCGTGATCGGAGGAATCATATCCAAGGCTGAAGGAAGCATGGAGGGGGCAACCGTAAGCAACTGTGCCAACTTTGGGCATGTGACGAGCGACGGCTGCGCCTTGGGTGGAGTCATCGGTTATTCAGGGCAGCAGACGGGAAACACGATCTGTGACGTGGCAAACTACGGATATGTGGAAAGCACCAACACGATGAGGATCGCTGGCACCATCGGCAACCCGATGTGGAACGACAAGGTGCACCGCATAGCGAACTTCGGTATGCTCAGCAACGAGAACTTTTCTGGTTGCATTGGCAATGCCAACCCGACAGATATCGGAGAGGTGGTGTACGACAAACAGACGGCTTGTTCTTCGATTTCCATACCAGCACAGGAAAGAAACACTGCCGACCTGCTGGGGGAAAGACAGAAGGAAACACTTGGCAGCAACTGGGTATATGCCGAAGATATGTTGCCCCGACCGAAGATGAACGGACTGGAGAACAGTGACATGGCCGTGCTGTACGCCACACCCGTAATACTTGCAGACGGTGACAACCTCAACAGTGTGACTAAAGACTTCAGGGTCTCACTGGGCAACGATCAAAACACAAAAGTCGCCTGGAAGGCAAGTCGCGGTCTGGTGGAAATTCTGACTGACGGCACAGCAAGGATAAAAGGAGGTGGAACGGAAATTCTCACGGCAAGCTACAAAAATGTCTCGAGGAATATTCAAATCGTAATCAAAGGCACTGACAGTATCGACGACATCAACGTAGGCAGCGAAGAAGGGGACAATCTATGGCGCAACCTCAACGGGCAGGTGGTCGCCACGCCGACACACGGCATCTATATCAGAAACGGGAAGAAAATCATCGTGAGATAAACCTTCCACAAAAAACAGAAAGCAAAACAACTCAAAAAAAACAGGAAAAATGAAAAAGGTTTACACAACCATCTGTTTGCTGACGATCGCCATTGCGGCATCGGCACAACTGACTTTGCATAAGCCAGAAACAAAAGTGGCAACCGACATCACATCAAGTAGTTTTACGGCAAACTGGGGAGCGGTGCCCAATGCCGACGGCTACTGTGTATTTGTTTACGACCGCAAGGAGGTGAGCGCCGACGGCGATGTGACGATAATGGACGAAGGGTTTAACGGTATTGATTTCGGAAGCATCATCGAACCAGGTGGAGGCGAAGAGGAATACGTGGATCTCTCTGCGTACGACTACGCTGACACCTACGGATGGAGCGCATACGGCTTTCCAAACTTTATCTCTGGTATGGTGGCAGGACTGATCTACTCGCCCTATATGGACTTGCGCGGTAACAATGGTAAATACAAAATCATCATTAGCGCCTACTGCAGCGATGGGGACGAAATAAGGGTGGAGAGCCATGGCGCCAACGGCAAAGAAGTGAAAACTGCAAAGGCTGTGGTGGACGGTGGTGCAACAGGCATCGCAGACGTGGAGCTTGATTTCGACAATGGATGCAAAGATCTCTTCTTTTCCGTGATCAACAATACGGCACAGGTTGGACGTCCCGATTATTTCGACCGGATCCAGGTGAAGCAGACGCTGAAGAAAGGTGACGTGGTGAACTACATGGTAGGCGGAAACGAAGCGGTGGATGCCGTGAACAATGAAACGAAAGACTCCATCACCTCATGCACCATCCAGGCTCCCACACGCTACACGACAGCCAGAGTGCTCTACTACGACTGCTATGCTTCGGCCGCTGACTGGAGCACGCCAAACGGTTCGGTGCCATACACCTTCGTGGTGAGTCCGTTCACCGACCTCGTGAAGGTGGATCTCAACAGTCGCACATCGGAAATATACCATCCGGAAACTGACGGCGTACAGGACATCCACGCTACCAGTAAGCATTCTAATGACAACAACTGGTATAATCTTGCCGGACAGAGGGTGATCAACCCGTCGAAGGGAATCTTCATCCACAACGGCAAGAAAGTGGTGGTGAAATAGTGAACATGAACCAAACGAATAGTTCAAAAACAAAACAAAAAGCGTTATAATAAACAGAGAATGATGAAAAAGCTAAATTGTATTCTAACCCTCTTGCTTCTTGCAATGGGATTGACAAGGGCAATGGCTGATGACCAGACGCTATCGCTGGGCAATTACGAGGAAGTAGTGGCTGGCGACTGGAACGAAGACCAATGCTATCAAGGAAGTTGGTGGATGATAGCGCCAACACAGTTTTATGTTAAGCATACGGGATCACAGTTTATCTATACCAAAGAGCAGTTGGCACAGATGGCTGGAAAAGAGGTCAAGGGTATGAGCTTCGTGTTCTATAACCAAAGTTCTTTCTCTGCGATACCAAGGACGATCAATGTCTGGGTGAAGGAGATCGACGATGATGCCTTCGCCTACAACGACGAAAAGAAGGCATACGCCTATTTCGACTTTGACGATGCAGAGAAGGTGCTGACCGACTATGCGTTTGACACGGACTTTGTGGATTATTACTGTCTGAACGGAGAACTGAATCTGGCATTCGACAAGGCATTCGCATACAGCGGCGACAAGAACCTGCTTGTCACCATCACCTTCGATGGCGACGAGACGGCAGAAACGAGTAGCGACATCGAGTTCTACTACAATACTGATGCCGAAAACATGGCCATGAGTACCAATAGCGACAACGTGACGTTTGCCGACTACCACGAGTCGGAAGACTGGCCTTACGCCAAAGGAGCGGGCTACACTGTGTCGCATGCCACCCAGTTGGCGCAGCCTCTCACCCAGTTCACCTATCAAGAGGCGGCAAAGCCAGAGGTGAAGCCGGCTGAACTGACAGGAATCGTGAGCTGCGACGGAGAGCCGATCATGGGTGCTACCGTGACGCTGACAAGCGGAGAAACGAAGTACGAGGTGACTAGCGATGCAGAAGGAAAATACACCTTGAACATCGAGGCTGAGAATGTAGATAAGGAATACTCCCTCACCGCCAAGGCAGCGGGCTACGAGGACTATACTATCGACCACTATACGTTCGCTTCGGGAGAGACAAAGACGCAAGATATCACGATGAGAAAAATAGTGTATCCATCGGTTATGACAGGAACCGTGAGCTGCGACGGAGAGCCGATCATGGGTGCTACCGTGACGCTGACAAGCGGTGAGACGAAGTACGAGGTGACAAGCGATGCAGAAGGGAAATACACCCTGAACATCGAGGCTGAGAATGTAGATAAGGAATACACCCTCACAGCCAAGGCAGCGGGCTACGAGGACTATACTATCGACCACTATACGTTCGCATCGGGTGAAACAAAGACGCAAGATATCACGATGAGAAAAATAGAGTATCCATCGGTGGTGACAGGAACCGTGAGCTGCGACGGAGAACCCCAAGAGGGCGCTGTGGTAAAACTGACCGCAACTGACGACAGTAAGTTGGTGTATAAGGCAACGACGGGTACTGATGGAACTTACAGGATCAAAGTCGTGAAAAGCGACAAGACCTACACGCTGGAGGTGACCTGCGGTGGATGCGAGGACTACAGCGAGGAGAACGTGACCTTCACACCCGGAGAGGACACGACAAAGAACATCATCATGACAAAGACTCCGGAACCCGAAAACAGCATCACCTTGGGGAAATACGACAAGATGCTCGCTGACGGCACAGGAGACGATGTGTATGTGGGGCACGGATACTCATGGGCCGCAGCGCCTACCAACTTCTCGCACAGCATGACAGGATCGCAGATTATCTACACCAAGGAGCAACTTGCCAAGATGGGTGGCAAGGCGATAACCCAGGTGAACTTCATTTTCCGTAACGAGTGTGCCTATGGCACGTACCCTCGCACCGTGAAAGTTTGGGCACAGGAGATCGATGATGCAAACTTCGACTACGACGACAAGGCGGGCTTGTATATGTTTTACGACTACAAGGATGCGACGGTCGCCGTGGCAGGAATGGAGTATGCGGGCGAACTCTACGACCTTATCGGCAACGGCGAACTGGAGATCGCATTTGACAAGCCGATCAACTACAGTGGCAACAAGAACCTACTCCTTACATTCACTTTCGAGGGAACAGAATGCTGCAATACCCTCGACTTCAATTTCTTCTATAATGCCGACATGCCGAAGAAAGCCATGTCGTACTTCAGCGACAGGCGTTCTTTCGGCGAATATGCCGAGAGCGTGGATTGGCCCTACGTAAACGACGATTGCACGCCGAAACTGGAACAGCCTATCACCCGCTTCTTCTACACGGATGCGGTGACAGACAACATTGACAGCACGAACAGTGGCAACAGGACTGCAACGGGCAGTGATGCCATGTACAATCTAGCAGGACAATGCGTGAGCAAGACCTACAAGGGCATCGTGGTGAAGAACGGGAAGAAATACATCAATTAATAAAGAATAAAGTATAAACACCCTAAATCGAGTAGGAGGCAAACACTAATCATAGGTGTTTATCTCCTACTTTCGTGTTTACCGACCTCTCTCAGCATCGGCCCCTCGTCGGGCATTTACTGTGCCACGAAACATGCCGTCAAGGCCATCAGCGAGACTCTGGCGCAGGAGGTGGCACAGTTCGGCATTCGCATAACCGACGTGAAGCCTAGATTCATCCTTTGTACTTAAACACTTTAACCATATTCTTGTTGCCACCCACGAGCTGGCTGCATCTGTTCAGCATTCCGGTGTCAGAGAAACCGCATTTCTCCATGACCCTTCCTGATGCAGGATTTCCGGTGAAATGATCTGCCCAGATATTTTCGAACTGCTTCACGTTGCTGCAATAGTCAAGCATAAGCTTTAGTGCTTCGGTGCAAATACCTTTGTTCCAATAGGGCTTGCCAAGCCAGTAGCCAACTTCGCAATCGTTCTCTCCAATAGGTATGTTGCTGCTCTCGTGTGTGTAATAGCCCATACAACCGATAGGCTCGTTGGTTTCTTTCAGCACTATCGCCCATGTCGTATCATTATTGAAGTATGTTCGGATTACCTCAAGACTTTCTTCAATCGTTTTGTGTGCTGGCCATCCTGCACGAGGCCCCACGTCAGGATCGGAGGCATACTTGAAAAGAGCCTCTGCGTCCAATTCTCGCCAAGGGCGAAGCAATATCCTTTCTGTCTCCATATTATTATCTCAGAGCCTTGCCGTCAGAGAATGCGTTACCTACTTTGTTGCCCAACTGGATATAGCCATGGTGAATAGGGTCAAGGACTATCAGTTCCATCTTCTCCATTTTTACTGTCTTCTATTTTTTCAATATGCAAAGATAAGGCTTTTTACGTAATTGTTTAGTGGTTCGAGATTATTATTTCATTTTTACCGCTAAATATGCGGCGTTTAGAGTCTTCTATGGCCGCACTGCGGGTATTGTGCCCATCATCGAAGTCTTCGTGGCCAAAGGCATCCCGCTTGGCACCGCCATTGCCTTCATGATGGGCGTCGTGGGGTTGTCGCTACCAGAAGCCACACTACTCAAGAAGGTTATGACATGGCGCCTCATTGGTGTGTTTTTTGCACCATCACACTGTTCATCGTCTTACTGGGTTATCTTTTCAACTTCATCTTATGAGAGTGTTTGCGAGAGGTACAGGCAAGTGATAAAAAATGGTTAGCGAATTGACGGATAACGCGTTTTATAGCCATTACAACTCCTCCCCCGCCCTGTTTTTCTCCCTATTATATAACAGATTGTAAGGAAAAGCAAATGTAACCAAAGTTATCATTTGATATACACTTTGCCCCCCGAAACAGAAAAAAGCGGTGCATGATGAAACTTTTTCAGGTGAATATTTGCACGCTCCGAATATTAGTGCTACATTTGCAGACCGAATCAATGTACTAGACCTATAAAAATGGTGACAATCCGAAAGGAGGTTGCCATTGGACAAGGGATGAAACAATCGAATTTTTAAATCATAAAAACGACAACTGCATGAAAACTGCTTGGAGAGGTTTCAAAGGAAACAAGTGGAAGTCTGAGGTCAATCTTCGCGACTTCATCCAGAACAACTACACTCCCTATGAGGGTGACGAGAAGTTCCTCGTAGGCGCAACCGACGCTACCAACACGCTTTGGGGCGAGTTGCAGAAGCTGCAAAAGGAAGAGCGTGCCAAAGGTGGCGTGCTCGACATGGAGACCGAGGTGGTATCAAGCCTGACTGCCTACGGCCCGGGTTATATCTCTGAGAGCGCAAAGGACTTGGAGAAGGTGGTCGGCCTGCAAACTGACAAGCCTTTGAAGCGTGCCTTCATGCCCTACGGAGGTATCAAGATGGCTGAGCAGGCCTGCACGACCTATGGTTATCAGCCCTCTGAGAAACTGCATGAGATCTTCTCTAAATATTGCAAGACGCATAACGACGGTGTATTCGACGCTTATACGCCGGAGATGAAGCTGGTGCGCCACAACCACATCCTTACGGGTCTGCCCGACACCTATGGCCGTGGCCGTATCGTAGGTGACT
>OGOQ01001382.1_pt1 | contig 18664 bp, 19 predicted proteins | sample 1552691 | NCBI WGS metagenome assembly OGOQ01 (sample SAMEA2580209, study PRJEB22360) | human gut metagenome | biome: human gut; feature: human-associated habitat; material: faeces | place: Denmark | collected 2008/2010
CATTGACGGATGCGTGGTATGCCTTTTTAAAAGAGTACCGCAGCCAGGTGGAGACAGCTGCAGATCCGGCGGAATGTTACCGGACGCTTGTCGCAGAGCGGGAGCAGGAGATGCTGCGGCAGATTGCAAATGACGCTTACACCCGCGCGGAGGCAAAGCGGGAGAAGCTTTTACTGGAAAAATTAAAAGCGGCGCAGCAGGAAGTGACAAAAGATTCGGCACAGCGCTGTTTTGAAGCGGCAAAAGCGGGATTTGACCGGCAGCGGGAGGTACTGGTGCAGAACGAGGAAGCGGCGGGCGCGGCGTTGGAGCACGCGTTTGACTTTATGGAGCAGGCGTTCGAGAACGGTGAGGAGATGGTGGTGTTTGTCACGGAGCTCACGATTACGTCGGAGTCCGCAAGGTTTCTCTCCGAGCATACCTGCGAGCGCTATCTGACATACAACAAACAGCTTTTAATTGGAACGAGACGAGCGGAGCTGTTGTCGGAGCTGCGCCGGGACAACTGACGATTTCGCAGAAAGAATATAAAAGGAATATAAGAAGGAATAAAAAGATGCAGTCACAGAATGAACTTAGAAATCTGTTACAGAGAATTGATCATAAGAGTTATCCGGCTTACAAGGATACGAGAGGAAGCTACGATTTCGGCAATTATGTGTTGTCGATCGACCATGTGCAGGGAGATCCGTTTGCCGCACCGTCGAAGGTGAGCGTCCATGTCAGGGGAGGGGCAGCGAAGTTCCCGGCGGATCTCTACCGGATGAAATGCCGCAGGCTGGCAGTGTGCGACTATCTGCTGCGTCAGTTCGGGCGGGAACTTGAGCGCGTGTCTTTCAAGGCAAAAGGCTCCGGAAAGAGCGGACTTCTGGCGGTGAGCCGCCCGGGACAGGAAGTGTTGGAGCGCACCGCATGCCAGATGGATGAGGCAAAGGGCGATCTGGTGCTTCGCTTTGAGGTGGGATTCCCTGCCAACGGGAGAACCGTCAATGCAAGAGAACTGGAGAAAATCTTCTTTACGTTTCTTCCGGAATGTGTATCACACAGCCTGTTTTATAAGGCGCTGGATGAAAAGGCGGTGTACCGTGCGGCGGATCTCGCGGAGGATCAGCAGTATATCAGGGATCATTTAAAGGAGCAGGGACTGGTGGCATTCGTGGCGGATGCATCCATCCTGCCGCGTGAATCCGGCGTGTCCGGCAGACCGATGAAGGACGCCGTGAAGTTTACGGCGCCGGAATCCATGAAGGTAAGCTTTGTGCTGCCGCATGCGGGAAAGATACAGGGCATGGGAATAAAGAAAGGAATCACACTCATCGTCGGCGGCGGATACCACGGCAAATCCACACTGCTTAAGGCGCTGGAGCTTGGCGTGTACAACCATATCGCCGGGGATGGACGCGAATATGTCATCACTGATGCGAGTGCCGTAAAACTCCGCTCAGAGGACTCCCGCAGCATCAGCAATGTCGATATCTCCCTCTTCATCCATGATCTGCCTGGAAAGAGCGACACCACTTCCTTCTCGACCGCAGACGCCAGCGGCAGCACCTCGCAGGCTGCCAATGTCATTGAAGGCATTGAGGCCGGTACAAGCCTGTTTCTGATCGACGAGGATACCTCCGCCACAAACTTTATGGTGCGGGATGAGCTGATGCAGCGCGTCGTTGCGGACAGTGAAGAGCCGATCACGCCGTTTATCAGCCGTGTGCGGGATCTGTATGAGAAGCTTGGGATCTCGTCTATCCTCGTCGCCGGAAGCTCTGGATCTTACTTCCATGTGGCGGATACGGTGATTCAGATGAAGGAATACGTTCCTTACGATATTACGGAGCGTGCCAAAACCACAGCAGCGGAGTTCCCGCCTTTTACCGCATCGGTGCGTCCTTTCGCCGTTCCATCCTTCCAGCGCCGCCCGCAGCCGTCGAAAGCGCTGACTGGCAGCGACCGCACGAAAGTCAAAGTCATGGGACGCGAATCTATTCTCATTAATAAATCACTGACCGATCTGCGTGCTGTGGAACAGCTGACCGACAGCGAACAGCTGAATGGACTGGCGGCACTTCTGCTGGATGCGGCGGAACGCAGGATGGACGGACGCAAAACACTGGTGCAGGTTGTCGATCTGCTGGAACGGCAGATGGATGAAAAAGGACTTGCTTCTCTTCTCGCTCCTGGAAGACCTGGGGATCTGGCGCGGCCGAGACGGCAGGAGATCTTTGAATGTCTGGATCGGTGCAGGGAATTGAAGTTTTAGGCAGAAAAAGTCCCACTGCTGACAAGCTATTCATCAGCAGCGGGACGATACATATTATTTATTTTTCTCCTGGTGTTCTAATTATCCCTCAGACTAAACTGTTCCACCTTCCCATCAGGCAGCAGCATCCTTGTCTGCGATGCAATTCCGGTTACCATATCAACGCTTACCTCATACAGAGCCTGCGATGCAGACGGGTTTCCAGGCATGCCGCATCGTACGGTTGTGCTGTACGTTGTCCCATTTACACTTCCTTCCATGACCGCAAGATCTTCTCCCGGGGAATCAATCGTTCCCTGCGCATAATGCTCTTCCAACTTTTGATACACTTCTTCTGCACTCATAACATTCTCATCCGAAGAAGTATCATCCTGCACAGAGTCATTCTGTGTCAGTTCCAGTGGTTTCCAGTCTACGCTAATTTTTTCCCCAAGTTCTGCAGGACAGTCAATCTTGTCCAGACTATATCCATTTGCATTGATTTTATAATAGTTTCCCTGATCCCCCGCGTCGCTGTAGATCACACCACTTGTATAAATATGTGATTCTGTATAGGCGGAGAAGGTGTCATCCTCCCCCACTCTCTGAACGCTTTTTCCATCCTGTGAGAGAACATCTACCGTTTTATACTCTGTTCCAGTTATCGTCTCATAACTAATCAGCAGTTCTGGTATTCCATTTCCATCAATGTCATAATATCCATACCAGATCTGCCAGCCATGTGAAATCAAAAAATCATCAATATACAGAAACTTTCCTGAAATAGCATCTGTTCCGCCGGCTATATAAGCATCCGTCGCATCCCGGTATTCCTGAAATACTTCATCATACAATTCCTCTTTGTATTTCACCGGCTCATCCGTAATATTCACAATCATCGGCGGCTCATAGTCTGTGGAAACGAGAATTGCATCATCACTGCCATTTTCTTCTACTTTCACCACAAAAGAATACGTTCCGTTCCGATCTGGATTACTTATAGTCAAATGATAGATTCCATTTGGAAGATTCAGTTCATACGGGCCTGCTTCCTTTACCTGTATTTCTTTGTTGTATTGATGACGTAGGCTGACTTTTCTGTCTTCCAGGATCTTTTCTTCTCCGCTTATTCCCATGATCTTCAGCACATAGCCGCTATAATAGTCCTGATTTTTGTCATAAACCCGCAGTGTGCTGCCTGGTTTGATATCATATTCGATATTGTTAATCGCTTCTTCTGCATCAAAAATTTCAACAACATCAAATGCTCTTTTCACCAAAATCCGTTGTTCTTCTGTCAACTCTTCCATCGCATCAGCGGCATATTCCGCAAAGGCCCGGCACTGCGCGAAATCACAGTCCGATGTCATCATGACGATAACTCTGTACCACAATTCACTGAGTTCCTCCCAGGATAACTGCCCCTGGCCGCTTTCATTTAATCCATTTTTCATCAAATATGCCGTATACGAAATGACGGTGGAATATCCATGTGCATAGTCTGTCTGAGATTCCTCCCCATCTTTGTTTCGCACGTTAATCCTGTCGTTCGGTAAGATTTCATTAGCACCAGTGCTTCTCGGATATCCATTCTCATATGGATTATGTATGATTCGGTTTCCCATCTCCCAGTCAGCTCCATCTCCGACAGCTTCTGCAAGAATTTCCCCAAAAATATCCGAAATTCCTTCGTTTATCGCACCGGTTTCTCTGTTTCCAGAACTCCATTTCGCATATTTTCGAGTAATGATATGTGTATATTCATGGGCAATTACGTCTAGCGACTCAGTTCCCTTTCCTAAATACGCAGTTCCAAGATCCATCCATCCTATTTTCCCCTGATATGCGTTCTCATCATAATCTTGTATTGCATCTGCAAGACGATCTTTATAATCCACAACCCCTGCAGCCGCATTGTTTCCCTGCTGTGCTCCTAATTCATCATTGCTGACAACTGCAAGAACTCCCCAGCCATTTTCTTTATGTTTTTTCAGAAAATAATCATAAATCGAGCCAATCGTATTTAAATCAGAATAAACTTCTGCGGATGTTTGTGGCGTATCATCTTCATTTCCAAATATAGTATCCTTGCTTCGAACCTGCTGCAATACTTCCGGATAGCTCAGACCAGAAGCTGGATCCATATAGGTCTGACCGCCCGCATCATACATATAAATATTTCGTTTCTGATCCTTCAGCACATAATATCCATCAACTGGATCTGTTCCCTCGATTTCCTGCTGTCCATTTGTATCCGTATAAATTACAGATTCTTCATACAGCTCCGGCACCGCTTCCAGTACCTCTGCCTGATTCGCATCTACCAGAAATTGATACGATTCTGTCGGAATCCGATATGCCAGCCTCATAGTATCATTCATGTTATAAACACAAAGATTCTCCTGATTTAGATTAATTTCATCCAAATTAGCCACTTCATCCATTCCAAGTGTTTCCGAAGCATACTGCTGGATGTTTTCCACTGCCTGTTCTTTGGTAATCGATGGAGTTAAATTAAGATCCTCTGCAACATCCGTTGCATTTCCGGTCACCGATGCCACATTTCCATCCTGATCCACTGCAACCACGATTGCTCTTCCATATACAGGGATTCCCTCATAATTCTGTTCAAAGCGGTAATAATGATCGCCGCTTACTTCTGCAGTGGATGTCTCTTTCAATTCGGAAAGCGCATTTTCCAATCCAAGTTCCTCTTTTTGCTCTACCAGCCATGCCTGCGCTTCTTCTGCATTCTGAATTCCGTTTGCTTCTTCTTTTGTGTCCTTATTTTCTACAGCTTTTTCATTTTTTGCTGTTGCTGCCTGCGGATCTGACTGGGGCTTGGGATTTTGATTTAAACCAAGTGCAATTCCCCCTCCTGCCGCAAGAATCACAGCTACACCGACCATCCAGAGCCATTTTTTCTTTTTAGTTTCTTTTGAAGTTTGCTTTTGCACCGCCTGGCGGGATTCCACTTTTTCCGAAACTTTGTTTCCACAAAATGGACAGAACTTTACATTGTCTTTGATTTCCTTCCCACACTTTTCGCAGAACATTTCTTTTCTCCTCTCTCATCGGACAAATCCATTCAAAACTATTCTATAATACCAGCCTCTAGTTTTGCTTTCAGAATCCGTAAAACACTTTCTTCTATTCTTTCTTCCGTTATGTCCCCAGAATTCACTGCTGTTTCTATACCATTTACGGCACTTTCCAGCTGATATGGCATTAAAATCATATCACATCCTGCCTGTATAGCTTTTACAGCCGCCTCATCGGACGAATACCAATTGGCAATCGCGTTCATCGCCATAGAATCGGTAATAATGATCCCGTTATATTTCATCTCCTCACGCAGAATTCCCGTAACAATATCATGTGACAACGTTGCTGGAATTTCTTCTGTTACATTTGGCAGTGTAATATGGCCCACCATAATCATGGATGCTCCTGCTTCTATCCCCGCCTGAAAAGGGCGCAATTCACATGTTCGAAGCTCGTCCAATGTTTTCCAGCTTTTTGCCTCTCCATAGTGACTGTCTTCTTCCGTATCGCCATGGCCTGGAAAATGTTTTAACGTGCACACCATCCCACTGTCGCGAAATCCTTTTACGCAGGCAGCAACCATCTCAGCCACCTTCTCTGGATCTGTACCAAATGCACGGGAACCAATGACAGTATTGTTCGGATTGGAATTCACATCGGCGACTGGTGCAAAATCGAGATTAAATCCAAGCTGCGAGATTTCGCTTCCAATCGTATTTCCAACCCGGTAAGCCTGACTGATATCCTCCGTATCCCCGACCGATTCCATAGACGGAATTGCGGTAATTCCCATTTCAGAATTATTTCCCAGTCTCATTACGCTTCCGCCCTCTTCATCTACTGCAATGAATAGCCCTGTCTTCGAATAGGACTGCATATTCTGGATCATCGTTATCGTTTGTTCCCGATTCAGCAAGTTAGGTGCAAAAAACACAATTCCACCTACCGGCTGCGCTTCCAATGCAGCCCTTGTCGTGTCTCCAGCCATCGTTACTGTTGATACACCAGTAAGTTGTTCCGGCGTTACCACAAACAATTGGTAAATTTTTTCTTCTAGACTCATATGTTCCATCATATTCTGTGCTTTTTCTTCTACTGTTTGTTCTGTTTGTTCGTCGGTCTTTTTTTCATCGTCACCCCTTTTTCCAGCCTGTTCCAACGGTTCTGCGATATCTTCTGTCTCCGTTCTTTCAGGACTTTCCGTCACTGCCGTAACTTCTTCTTCGGTTCCTTTCGGTGTCGTTTCTGTTTTTACTTTTTCATCATCCGAACCGGTTGGCATGCCCTTTTCCTGTTCCAATTCCGATGCAGTTTCTATCGTATCTGTTTTGGTCCGTGTCTGTTTCTGCTCTTTTTCACCTTTTTCCAGGACACCAATGATTCCAATCACCGCACCTGCCATAAACAAAATTCCAGCGATCCCAAAAATCATCCTTTTTCTGTTTTTCTTCTTCATCCGTTTGTTTCTCTTTCATACTCGCAGACATACCCAACCTTTCCGGCAATCTTCGGAAAAGCACCTACGATATCATTTCTCTGATCATTAAAGGTCCAGCCAATTTCTTCTTCGTTATATTTTGCTTTCCACATGCACAGAAATAACTCTTTTGTTCCATCCGCATCCTGCCTGCTTGGTTCTCCCGGATACCAGTTATCAAAGGTCCAGTCTTCTCCTGTGATCCATCCTGCCTGTTTCCATTCTTCCGTATCCGACTGCAGTTTCGCGCCCAGCCAGAGATACGTGAGGCCTGACCGGTCTGCCATTTCACCGATTTTTTCATATTCTTCTTCTGAAGTGATCGTTGCCAGATATCCCCCTCTTTCCTCACAGGCATTCTTTGCGTCTTCCCAGGACAGGTCTCCTGCAATCACTTCATATGTATGTATAATCTGTGGTGCTTTACTTTCTGAAACTGTGCTGGTTTCTTCCTTGGATTCCGAAACTGCTTTTTTATTTTCTTCCGTTTCCGCATATTCTGTTTCTGATTTTGTTTTGACCTTGGTATCTGTTTCCTGGTTTTCTGTTGTATTTTCGCTCACAGACGCAATCTCGTCCTGATCCGTTTTTTGTTTCGATTTGGAAGACTCACTGATCTTTTCCGGGACTGCTGTTGTTTCCTTCTTTTCTTCTCTGGCTATCTTCTGTTCCTGTTTCTGATCTACATTTTTCTTGCCAGACAACGCATGTACTGCCGCATAACCCACTCCGGCACAAGCTACAACTCCAAGAATAATTCCCAGAACTACAAACACTTTCTTTTTCTTCTGGCGTCCTGTTTTTTTCACTACTGCCTGTTCTCTTCTCTCTTGCTGTTCCTGATTTTCTGTTATATCCTCTGCCGTTTCTTCCGGCAACAAATTTAACATATCATCCGGAATCATAGTTCCATCGTAAACGCAAAATCTGGCCCGCTCCAGAATTGGCCGCCCACACGTCGGACATCTTGGAATTTTCTGACCACATTTTCCACAAAATTTGGAATCATCTTTTATCTCACTTTTACACTTAGGGCAAATCATATCCTGTTCTCCTTTTTTACATGCTTTTTCCGAATCAAAGACACCCATCTGCTGTAAAGCTTTTATTCATCAAAAAAATCTCCTCGCAGTGTTAGAATCTTCTGTAACAGCAGAAACTTTCCATCACCGAAAGGAGATTTTTTCTTTTAAACGGAAGTAAAGCCTGGACGATGTACATACCAGGAACCGCCAATCTTTACACATGAAATCTGCATAGTCCACTCATTCTCCCGTTCAGATCCCTTGGCTGTAATCCGCACTGTGACAACGGCTGCTCCTTTTATTTTGTCTGCATCGTAATCATAGTCATGTTGTAATTCATATTTGACCTGTGCAAGATCAGTTCCATCACAGGTTTCCATATCTTCGGCCTTGCACTTTACTTTCACATCATCCCCACAGGTGCCACTAATCTGCCGTGCCTGTTCTTCTGCTGAATCTGCAAGTACCTGTTGAAATTCTTCATCTGTACTATACCAGCCGGATGGCCCAACCATATAATCAATATACGGCGGTGCCAACAGTTTGTAATATCCTTTTACATCCTGATTAAGTTCTGTTTCGCACGCTTTTGCTGCTATTTTTTCCGGACTTTTTCCTCCAAATCCCAGAACCACTGCCAGAATCACAACCAGAACAACTGCTGCAACTCCAATCATTCTACTGGGCGATTTCATAATTTTCGCAATTCCAGAACCAGATGGTTTCTGCTTTTCTGATGCTGTATTTTGTTCGATAACAGCGCCACAGGCCGGACAAAATTTTGCATCATCCTCCAATTGTGCTCCACATTTTCCACAAAACATACCTTCATTCTCCTTTTTCACGCCTTAACAACTTTCTGTTTCCAGTTATTTTTTAGAATAAACTTCTGTTTCCGATTCATTTTTTAATGTAAGCTGTCCATCTTTAATTTCATAGTCCGCATAAAAATCAGTTTCCTCATTTACAGCTTCTGTCGTTGAATTAGATAAATACAGTTTTCCTTCTTTTTCCTCGTATTTTCCTTCTCGTTCCTGCTCTGTAAACAGAGTTTCAAATTGCTGAAGTTTATTTGCTTTATTTACTTCCAGATTATCATTTATCATCTCTTCTGTACTCGCGTATCCCGCATCTTCCGCCCATGCTTCCAAGCTCTCATATCCCTCATCCTCTTTCGATGCTTCCAAAGTATCTTTTATTTTTGCTTTTATTGCATCTTCATAACGTGTTATCACTTCTTCATATTTTTGCTCAAACTGCTCTGTATCAGATTTCAGCGCATACGTTCCATCTGTTTTAAATTCTAAAGTAAACGGAACATCCAGTTCATCTAGATCCACAACTTCCATGACAGAGCCTTTGTTCAGAACTTCCTTATTGGAATCACTGGTACTATCTATAATTTCCTGCATTTTTTTCTGGTTTTCCCACATTTCAGTCAACTCCGTGGTTGTTCCTTCTGACGTTTGAGAAGTTTGTGAACTTTAAGAATTTTCAGAAGCACAGCCTGACATTCCTGTTGCCAATACAATTGCAGCTACTATTCCCATACTTGATATCCGTTTCCACTTGCTGTTTTTCATGATTTTTCCACCTTTTTCAATAAGCAAACAGGCTACCTGCTTTTTTAAATTTTATCGTTCATATTCATACACTGATCCACAAACTTTTCCACACCCGGCATAACAATCGTGCTCATGTTCAACGCTTTTAGTCCCAAGGCAAGGAATAAAATTTTCTGCCAGATCTGTACTGCCTGAACAATTGCTGATGTTAAATTTGTGATAAAAACTTCGTTTGCATTGATCCGTATCACAGACAAAAATGACTCTATGCAATTAATCGCATCGGGAATCAGGCCAATCGCCAAAATGCACATGGAAAAGATAAACAGCAATGCTCCAGCTTTTACTGCACATCTTCTCAACCACAGATTTTCTTCTACCAATAATACATATCCAATTAAAATTGCTGCCAGCAAAAGTCCTCCTGTCACTCCTGCCAGATAAATTACGGCGCCAAAACAGCCTGCTGAAATACCAATTTTTGTTTTCTGCATATTTTTTCCTCTTTTCAAACGCATTTAAAGTTCAAACAATTTATTTATTTTTAAATGCATAATCTGCTTTGTTTCTTAATAGTACATTCTGCCCATCATTCCTGCCATACCGCTGCTGAAGAAAAGAAACAGCATTAAGACAAACACTACAATGGTAAAGCAAAAATACGAGCGCGCAAAGTTTCGTAAATTTACATTCTTTGTTCCGCCAAAGGAAAATACCAGCAACAGGACAAATCCAACGCATGGAATTGCAAATAATAATTCATATCCAAAATATCCCCACATGGAAATCGGCTGATAATCGCCCATATCTCCAACCTGTGACGGGGTTATATTCGAATAGTTCTGATTTGGTGCAGTCTTCGTATTGTTCATGTTACTGCCCCAAGCCGGCTGATTCGCAGCTTCATTCTGCTGTGTCAGGTCCGCACCACATCCTTTGCAAAAGCGTGCGCCATCCACATTTTCTGTTCCACAATGTTCACATCTCATAGAACATTCCCTCCTTCATCTCTTGTACATTTTATAAAATAAATAAATTGTTTGCTTTTTTTCATATACCACTGCATCCAAAGAAATCCCCTGGTAATTTCTTCCTTGTATTTCCAACCGTAGCGAAGGAACGTAGCTCCACAGGTAATCACCAGAATAATAGAAAAGAATTTACTTTGCTGCGCTTTTACATAGCGAAAGAAACACCAGCTTCCCATACAGAAAATCCATAAGAAAATTGTTGGATTCCACTGCCACGCCTTTTTCCATTGAAAGGTAATCACATACCATCCCGCATGTGTCAAACCGCAGCCTGGACATGGAATTCCAAATAAAATTCGCATAGGACATACCGTCTGAAACAGAATCTGCATTGTTCCAAGGATCATTCCTGTGAGAATCACTGCTTTTTTATACTGTTTCAAATCTTTCTGTATCCGCTCCTTGATTTCTTTTCCCCTATTTTCTTCGGCAAACATGAATCTGACGGTTCTCACTCTCCCAGCTTCTGCCCACAGTTCGTGCAGAATATCTGACCAGGTTCTAATGCGCTTCCACAGTATGGGCATACCGCTTCCGCTGAACTTTCTTCTGTTTTCGTTTCTTCAGCCACCGCATTGTCTGTCTCCACCGGCTGTTCTGTCACCGCTTCTTCCAGCACTGGCTGTTCGGAAACTACTTCCTGTTCTTTTTCCAGTTCAACCTTTGTACCACATACCGTGCAGAACATCTGGCCGTCCTCCAGCTCATTTCCGCAGTTCGTGCATCTCTTTTTCTCTGTTGAAACCGCAGGTGCACTCTTTGCTTCTTCCATCACTGCCGGAATTTTAGTTCCACAGGAAGTACAAAACGCTGCACTTTCCGGAACAGAAGCACCACATACCGGGCAAATTCGTCCCGCACTGGCTTTGGGCACTTTGTGTTCTATTTTCGTTCCACACACATTGCAGAATGCAGAACCAGAAGAAACCTCGGCCCCACAGTTCGGACAGCTTACTGTTCCCTTTAATGTCTGAATCTGTTCTTTATAAACCTGAACCTGCTGTTGGCTTGCCTTAACGCCATCGCACCATTCTTTCATTTTTCCTTCCGCTGCAACTGCAAAATAATCATAAAAATATTTTCCCATCTGCCGATACAGCTCGGCCTGCTTCGTTTCTTCTTCCCGGATTGCATTGGAAAGCCGAAGTGTTTCTGACATTCCCTTTGCTTTTTCTGCTCCGGCATTGAACCATCCGGAAAGTTTCTTATCTACATCATCAAACATTGCCATGATTATGTTCTCCTTTTGTCTGTCATTCTGTATTTTTAATTTTTATACAATACAAAATCTGAAATAAAGCAATTAAATCCATCCCATCCTTTATCTTCTGCGCAAACAGTAAACCACTTCACACCGCTGAGATCCACATCCACTTTAATCGGTGCCGTTGTTCTGGTGATTTCTCCCGTCGTATACAAAATCTTTTCATTTTCGTCATAAACTGTAACAATTCCGGTATCTTTACTGCTGTCATCCGCTACCGCGATTGTTCCGGTCATTCTTGTATATTCCCCGTTCGCATAATAGGATGCATATCCTTTTCCATGATATGGTGTCAATTTATATAAATTTCCAGGACTATAGATATTTCCCACACTGTCTTCCATGACCTTCAGTTCTTCTCCTGACTCAAACCGGTCAGATTCACTGATTTTCAAGTCACATAATTTCACCGGCACATTCTCCTGCACCTGCTGCAGAAGCTCAGTTAACGTCGAATTGGATTCCAGCACTCTTGTCGCACTTTTCAGATAGGTAATTGCATCGTCATAATTATCTTTGGTAAGATAATCATCTACCGTGTCCTGTACCGTTTTTACATAAGCATCTTCCGCGCTCTTTTCCAGGTTATCCAGTTCTGAGTCACCTTCATTTACTTCCTGTGCTTTTTTCAACAGTGCAAACAGTTCCTCATACTTTCCTTCATTCATATACTGCGTTCCATGATCCAGCGCATCGCTTTTCAACATAGCTGCATAAGAATCCTTCAACTCAGCCAGGCGGTTTGCCAGGTCTTCATCATCTGGAAGGATGTCGGCGGCAACTTCTACCGTCTGAATCGCGGTTTCATATTCCTGCTCATCTTCCGGATTTTCTGTCTTATTCAGAATTTCGGCTTTATAGCTGTCAACACACTGAGACATTTTTGACTGTGCTTCTTCGTAATTACTGTCATCCTCACTGACCTGCGCATAGGCCTCCATTGCCTCTTCATAGTCGCCGTCTTCATACAGTTCTTCCGCCTTTTTATATGCTTCCATCGAACTGTTCAGACTCTCCAACGTTTTTTCCTGTTCTCCAAATGCAGTTTCCAGTTTTTTAGATCCCAGCGTAAGATATGCATTTAATTTTTCACTGGCTTCCTCATATGTAATTTTTTCTGCTTTAAAATCGTCCAGAACAGTGGCACAGTCTTTCTCCGCCAGCTTGTCCAGAAGCATTTCCTGGATAACATGATCTTTGACATCGTTTTTATAAAGCTGTTCGATATCACTGTAATCACCTTTGCTGATCCGGCTTACAATTTTTCTTGCCGGAGACTTCACATAAAAGGTCAAAGCAGCTCCTCCGGCTGCCAGAATCACTACCAGCACCAAGGTCAGAATGATCGGTGCTTTTTTTCTCTTCTTTTTCGTTTTTTTATTCTTAGGCGGTTTTTGCGGAGATCTTGGTGTTATCGGTGTCTCCTGTTCTCTTTTCTGCTCCTCACCAGGCTGAAAAATCGTTCCAGAACCATGGTCCGAGCTACCTTTTCCCTGCTGTATTTCCTTTCCGCATCCCGGACAGTATTTCATTCCCTCTTTGACTTCTGCCCCGCAATAATTACAACGCATTTTCTCTCCTCCTGTTCCTTTTTTGTTATGATAAACGTCTTATGAACAAACTGGCTTTTCCAGCCTTCGGATCATAATCCATCACAACCTGCACATTATCTTTTCTGATCTGACAAGGCCACTCTGTTATCTCTTTATCGCTGGTCTGATAAAAGTTCTGACAGATCTGTTTCCAATTTTCTTCCTGCGTCAAAAAACTATAACTGATGGAATCCCATTGATTCTTTCCAAACTTTATGTTCACGTAACCGGATACCGCGTTTCCCTCCATCTCCAGATAGTATTGCTGATCTGTTCCTTTCGAAAAACGTTTCCCAAAGTAACGCTGCATATCTTTTTCTGTCATATCTGTTGAAATACAGTCAAACGGAAAAATTGTTGCCTGTTCCCAGCGATTGCATTTCTGTATCCAGACGTGTCGCTGCCCGTACAACTGTGCAGCGCCTCCCAAAAGCAGACATACTATGCTTAAAATCACAATCCTTTTCCAGATTTTTGATTTTTTTCTGCTCAACGACTGTTTTTTTTGAATCGCGTTCCCATTTCTGATTGCCATAACAGAACTGTTCTTTTTTTCTTCTGATGTAGCTTTTATGACTTTCAGCAATTCTCTTCGAAAATCTTCAGCTCTCGCAAAACGCTCAGATTCGGGTGCCAGCGCCTTTCGAAGAACTTTCCCAAATGCCGGATCTGCCGCATCCGGCAAAGGTACTGTTTCTCCCTGCAGTCGTCTTTTCTGTGCTTCTTTTTCATCCTCAGAATCAAATGTTTCCGGATATGACGGAAAGAATGGAGAACGCATATGATTCATGATTCGATAGAGAACCATTCCCAAAGAATATAAATCAACGCTCTCGTTATAGCTTTTTTTATTCTGTAAAATTTCCGGAGCCATATAATCTGCCGTCCCTTTTACAGAAGAAGCTGACTCTTCCCCGTGAAGCATTTTTGCTACTCCGAAATCTCCCAGTTTATAAACTCCTTTCTCATTTCGGAAAATATTTTCTTCCTTGATATCCCGATGCATGACCCCATTTTCATGACAAATCTCCAGCGCGTCTAAGATCTGTATTCCTAACTCAAAGACATCGTTTAATACCAGCTCATTTTGACTGATATAAACTGACAGCGGTGTAAGATATTCCATTAACAGAAAAATTTCATAACGTTTCGGATTTTCATGGCGAATCACATCGTTTTCATAACATGGAACAATATTTCGAACTCCATTCTCTGTAAACGCATGCATCAACTGAATTTCCTGCATCGTCTCCTGAAAAACATTTTCAAAATACTGCTCTGTTTTTTCTGTATCCTTTCCCATTGCATTCCAGATTTTCAAATACTGCGTTTTCTCCGGAATCACAATATGTTTTAACGCGCGGACATAAGTACCGGATTCATTTTCTTTTTTTACTTTGTAGACAGAAGCAAAACTTCCCTTACCAATCAATTCTTCTACTCGATATCCGAAGACTTCCCGCCCTATCATCTTATCCTAACTGCTCCTGCGTCTTTTCTATTATCATCTCCAGCACTTGTATCATTTCGTCTCTCTCTGGATTTTCATATCCTCGAAAAACGATATCATTGATATTTTCATGCTGAAAAAGATATACACTTTCTTCTCCCATGTACCCTTCCGGATATGGAATTCCCATATAATCATAAACGGTCTCCGGATGCTCTTCGTCAGTCTGAAGCACACCCATAATCATTGTTTTTTTTGTACCGCCCTTTAAAAGTACAATACTTCCAACGGGAAGCAGTTCTCCAACCTGCTGCATAAGATCCTCCTGTTTTCCTTTTTGAAACTGTTTATTTTTTCTGCCACATCACCTGTACAATCATCTGCAGTCTTTTTGCTACGTTTCCATTCTGAAAAGCCTGTTTTGATTCTGGATTGGATGCAATCAGCTTTCCAGCTGCTTCACCGATTTCGGTCGTTTTTTCTTCCAGCCATTTTGCTGTATCTCCTGCACTGGTTCCAGCCGTTTTCAACGAAAATACTCCGAATGAAATTTTGGACAGCAACGTATCCAAGCCTTTTACAGAAGCTTCAATCCCTGTATATGCTGTATCTTCCAGCGACCAATGTCCATCTTCCTTATATTTATGAATACTGTCATATGTCTGTCCTGCAACATCCATCGCACTTTGAAGAATAGAGGTATACACATGCGCCGGATATTTAAATACCGGATCTTTACCGATCAGATAAAGTGTCTTTCCAAAACCCACGGTCTCTTTTCCGATATTCGCCGTGCTGCTGCCATTTCTGGAATATTCTGTCACTGCACCCAGGATTCCCATCAATCCTCCTGCTACTCCAACAGCAGTGGCCCAGCTGCCAAATTTTTTCTCGAACAAATTCTGCGTTTTTTCATCTGAAAAGCTTTTCTTGAATACGGTGTAGAATCCTTTCCATACACTTGCAGATGCCTTGGACAATTTACACCACTGTCCAATCCCAAACGGAGCATGTTTGGAATCACCTGTAAAAAATTTAATCAGGCTGTCACAATAAGAAACTAGGTCACCGGCTAAACCTGTTATTTCATCTTTATTTTTTTCTGACACTGCCTTCATAATATTTTTGGACACTTCCAAAAGCCAGCTGTAAACCGCGACATAAGCTGTACCAAATGGTGTTTCCTGTTCGTTTTGGTCATATACAGTTCCATAGCTTAAAGATCTTTCGTCTTCATCCTGCAGATTCTTTTCAAGCTTCTCATATATCACAGATGCACGACGGAGATATTCTGCAATCTCTGCAATTTTCTGTTTTTCTTCCTGAAGTTCTATGCAAATACATCAAACCTGCCAGTCAATGTCTTCTTCCCGTTTTACCTGCCAATCCAGATTTCTGGAAACAATAGAAAAAGCTTCTTCTCTTTGTTCAATATCTTTTTCTACTCTATCGAGCATTTCTGACATTCTTTGAAGCCCTTCCGGTCTGACTCTGATATAAGGCATTTTAAAACCCCCGTCTGCTTATTCGTTGGCTCCGTTCTGAATATTTCTTTCGCTGTTATCATATGCCTCTGCCGCGTTTCTCAAAAACTGTGCATAATTGCGAATTGTTTCTTTTCTTTCCGCAAATGCCCGTTTAAAATTTTCAAACTTTGCAACGGAAGACTCAGCCGCATCTCCCTCCCACTCGCTTTTCATTCCTTGAATCTCTCTTTCAATTTCTTCCGTATAATTTTCAATATTGGTTGCAATGCTGTCAAACGTTGCTGCTTTCTCCCGTATTGCTGTAGAATCTACTTTAATGGTTGCCATAATTACATCTCCCTTCTGTTATCCTCTAAGATTGCCTGCTTCTTCCTGCAGTCTATTTTCTACCTGCTCATAATGTTCCGCCGCATTTTTTAAGAACTCCTGATAATTGTTCATGACATCTCTCAATTCCTCAAATGCCGTTTTATATTCCTCCAATTTTTTGTTAAATGTATCACTTGCGATTCCTGTCCACTTTGCACTTCGAAGCGCCTGGGCTTCTGTGTAAAGTTTTTCATACTCCGTCTGATATTTACTTACTAGTTCTCCAATTCTTTCTGATGATCTTTTTACACTTTCTGTTGTTACTGACCACTCTCTTGCCATCTTAGGCTCCTTTCCGTCATACTTTATCCATGACCATTACATTTCTTTACAACTGCTCCGCCATACGCTTTGTTTCTTCTTCCGCATGTTGAATTCGTGTTGCAACCAGCTCAATTAACTCAATAGTTTGCTGCATTTTTTTTCTGGTTTCTGTCATTTCTTCTGCAATTTGTTCTATCTTTTGAATACAGACTGCGGATGCCGGGCTTTCCCATTCATGTCTCAATCTTTCCGCAACTCCACAAATTTTCTTAATCTGTTCTTCAAATACATTTTCTTCTCCGTCGAGTCTCGCTGCCTCACGCATTACTTTTTCATAGTTAAGTCTTATGTTTGATGTCATCTGCCCTCCTATGCTAGAATCCATTCTTCTTGCTCTGATATTTCCAATTCCGCAAGACATTGGGTTCTGTCTGCTTTTTTTCCTGTTCTGGCCTGATACAATTCCATACTTTCTGCTTGAATTTCTGCTTCCGGATATTCTTCCTTGATCAAAACCGCCAGCAGACTTATTACCTCTGCGATCGACATGTGATCGGGAACTTTGAATCGAAATTTTTCATTCAACCCCGGAACCTTTATGACACATTCCTGCTTTCTCATCTTCTCACCTAACCTTGATATATGCCAAAGTATCCCCATGATAAAGAATCGCCTGATTTCTTTCCAGCTGCTTTTTTCTTACCTCTGGATCACTTCTGCTGACTGTATTATTCAAAAACATAATTTTTGAATTGTCGATTCCTCCATCCATAATCATTCCATCTTCGCATCTGACTAAGTAAACATACAAGCCTGTGTCTTTATATTCCGACAGTTTTTTAAAAATTCCCTGTGTAATAATCAAAAGCTGTTCCTGCTTTTGTGTTTTCAAATATTTTCCAAATACTACCAAATCCTCATCTGAAATAGTGTCATAGAAATCAGAAAAATCATCAATATACAACAGGATTCTTTTTTGTTTTTTTTGTTCCAAACACCTTTGAAGGAAACGTCCTATTTCTTCTTCTGTCCGGATTTCATGCCAAAACTTCTTACTTTCTGGTTCTAAACTGAAACGGTAAAGTTCCCAGTTCTCCATTATGATTCCATTTTCAATCACAGACTCGAGAGAAGTTTTTGTCTCACTTCCGATAAAAATGCGTTTTGTTTCTTTTAAAAGAAATCCCTGCTTTCTCTCATCATATAAAGAAGTTCCAAGTGACAGCCATTCTTTTCTATCCCTGGCGCCTTCGAAAACAGGAATACGCTCTGGCAGTCTGCCACTTTCTTTTTCCGTTTTCTTTTCTATCAGTATGTTTTTCCTGTCTTCTCTTACCGTACTTTCCTTTTGATTTTCGCCATAATAAAATCTCATTTTCCGATAAGTCTGCTTTAGTTTACTGTACATTTGAGATTCATTGACTGCATCAAACGGAAGTGCTGTCTGCATTTCCACTGCAAACTCTCCATAGGAAATTACCGCCCGTCCCTTCACATCTTCAGGTTCTATTGCCGTACGTATATTCAGAAGATCCCGGTAATTCTGTAATTCATTCATCTGAAATACAATCCGCGTTTTGATATGTTCCGCTGTTTTGTAATAAATTGCATTTCGGCTGTTTCCTGTTACCACCAGATAAATGCCATATGTTTTTCCATTTGCAGCAATCTGAATAATCCCTTCCTCCAGACGCGGCATCTGTTCATGTATGACTGTGTAATTATCAATGATTACCAGCAGCATAGGAAGTTTTTGCCCGGTTGTTTCCAAATAAGAGGAATATGTATTGCACTCTTTTTCTGCAAATACTTTCTTTCGAAGTTCCATCTGATTTCTTATCTGCTGTATCATATGCTCA
>OGOQ01001388.1_pt1 | contig 18622 bp, 16 predicted proteins | sample 1552691 | NCBI WGS metagenome assembly OGOQ01 (sample SAMEA2580209, study PRJEB22360) | human gut metagenome | biome: human gut; feature: human-associated habitat; material: faeces | place: Denmark | collected 2008/2010
TCTCGTCCTGCATGACAGAATTCAGTAATTGTTCAGCATTTTCCTTTGACATCTGATTATCTTGTTTCTTTTCAGATTTTGGTGGTTGCTGCTGATCTTTCTTTTCATCTTGTTTCTGATCCTTCTGTTTGTCTTTATTCTGGTCCTGTTTCTGATCTTGTTTTTGCTGATCTTTGTTTTGGTCCTGATTTTGATCTTGATTCTGTTGATTTTGTTGGTCTTTCAGCATTTTCTGTGCAAGAGCCAAATTGTACCGGGTTTCATGATCGGTAGGATTATTACGCAGTGACATTTTATATGCATCTACAGCTTTGGCATAGTCTTTACCAGCCTGGAAAATTACTCCCATATTGTGATAAATATGGGCGAGTTTCATTTTATCTTTTTCTATTTTGCTGGCCGATACATATTGTTCCATGGCATCCTGAAACTTTTGCTGTTGCGAAAGGGTATTTCCCAGATTATACATGGATACCGTAGACTTGGGATTAGCTTCCAAGGCCTTCCGATAGTTCACCTCTGCATCAACAAATACGCTATCATTAAACAGACGGTTTCCCTTACGGATATAGTCGCGTTCTGCTTTCTGAGCCGATACACCAGCTGCCGCTAACAGAAATACAGCGAATAGAATATATTTACTTTTTAACATACGTATAACTATTTCTTATTAGAAAACAGGTGAATGTTCTTAAATAAAGGATTTTTGCGATCCAGAATTAAGATTTCTGCCAATAACAATAGTAGAATAACCCATGCAATAGCCTGGAATTGTTCGTTAAACTCCGTATATACTTTCGACTCTACATCAGATTTCGCCATTTTATTCACTTCCTGATTAATAGCTTTCTGAGCAGAGTTAGTATTATCTACTCGTACATAAATACCTTTTCCTTCTTTGGCAATTTCCTGACACATAACTTCGTTTAAGCGTGTGACAATAACATTCCCTTCACGGTCACGACGATAATCATTTGTACCTTCTATGGGAATAGGTGCACCATCAGGCATACCCACACCCAGAACACTGACTTGAATACCTTTTTCTGCAGCAGCCTTGGCAGCTTCCACAGCTCCGCCTTCATGGTTTTCACCGTCAGTAATAACGATGACGGCACGCCCTACTCCTTCCTGGGGTGTAAAACTGCGGGTAGCCAGATTAATAGCTGCACCGATAGCCGTACCCTGCTTGGATATCAACGATGGATTAATAGATTCCAAAAACATCTTGGCAGAAATATAATCGCTTGTAATAGGCAACTGTGTAAAGGCATCACCGGCAAACACAATCATACCTACCTTATCATTCTCCATCTTGTCAACCAATTGTGCTACCAGTCTCTTGGCTTTCTCCAGACGACTGGGTTGTACATCTTGTGCCAACATAGAGTTAGAAATATCCAACGCAATCATTACCTCTACTCCCTGACGTTTCACAGTCTCCAACTTAGAGCCAAACTGCGGACGTGCCAGCAATACAGCAAACAGTCCGATTGCAGCAAACACCAGCCAAAATTTCACATCCGGACGATATTTAGATACATCCGGCATCAACTGTGCCATTAGCACCGGATCGCCAAACTTGCGGATCGCTTTCCGTCTCCGATAATTGGAGTACAGGTAGAAAGCCGCCAGGAAAGGCAACAGGAGCAACAGGTATAAATATGTAGGTTCTTCAAATCGAAACATCTTTCTATGTACAATTTAGTAATTTACAATTAATGCATTGTTTTAAGGTATCTTCTTCAAGATAGAATTACGAAGCAATACTTCAAGTAACACGCACAAGAATGCCGCCAAAGCAAACCAACGGTATTCTTCCTGGCGCTTGCTGTATTCCTTCACATTCAACTTGGTTTTCTCCAACTTATCGATCTCCTCATATACCTCTTTCAGCTTAGAATTACTGGTAGCACGGAAATAATTCCCTTCTGTGGTAGCCGCAATCTGCGTCAGTGTCTTTTCATCAATCTCCACCGGCATATTGACATACTGCACAGTGTTACCCACTGGATAAGGATACGGAGCCATTCCGTTTGTACCTACACCAATTGTATAAACCCGGATACCAAAACTCTTAGCTATTTCTGCCGCAGTCAGCGGAGATATATCTCCTTTATTATTTGTACCATCCGTCAACAGAATGATTACTTTAGACTTCGCTTTACTATCTTTCAGGCGGGTAACAGCATTAGCAATACCCATACCGACTGCTGTTCCATCTTCAATAATACCACACTTAATGCCTTGAAACAGATTCAGAAGCACTGCATGATCCACCGTCAACGGACATTGCGTAAAACTTTCACCGGCAAATAAAGTTATACCGATATTATCATTGGGCCGACCATTGATAAACTCCGCAGCCACATCTTTAGCAGCTTCCAGACGATTCGGTTTCAAATCCTCTGCCAGCATACTGGTAGATACGTCGATGGCCATCATAATATCTATACCTTCAATTTCACTGTTTTGCCAGCTATTAGTAGTTTGAGGACGCGCCAACACTACGATAATCAATGCCAAGGCAATAATCCGTAACATAAAAGGCACATGCAACAAATAGTTCTTATAACTCTTCGGCGTATGAGCATATACACGAGCATCCGAAATCTGAAGTGTAGCTTCATTATTCCTCCGCTTCATAATATACCATACTATATAAGGTATAAGCAACAGCAGCAAAAACAAATATTCAATATTGGCAAAAACCATTGTATTTACTATTTAACAATTTACAATTTAAGATTGGAGTTACCCTTAAATTTTGCTATCATGCAAAATAATTGTATAACTGCATTCCAATATAAACGAACGAACCAATCAAGGCAACTGACAATACTACGATGCCTATGCCCAGCAATATTTTAGTACGCAATGAGCGTTTCTCAATGATAGTAATTTCAGTGGGTTGCGGTTTTGCATTCTCCACTTCTTTCTCCTTGGTTTCATTGATAAATTCGATGGCATTGATCAGATTCGCATCATTTTCGTTCATCAACGGATTATGTTTAGCGAACTTCACCAAATCGGCAGTCTCAAAAAGAGAACGTAAATCTGTAATAGCTTCTTTATCTTGCATTTCAAGCAGCTTTTCTATAATCTCCGAAGAGGTCATTTCCAAAGCATTGAAACCAAAACGCTCTTTAATATACGTACGCAAAGTATCTGTCAATTCCGTGTAATACTCCTTCGGCTGTCCCTTTTGCCATACTTTTTCCCCTTTGATACGCTCTATTTCTTTCATCGCCATCTGATGCGGAGGTAACTTCGGTTCAACCTTTACCTTACGGATAATAGGTTTATTGTCACAGATACGCATGATCAGATAGATAAGTAATAATGCAATCGGAATAAGCAATATGCCACAGGTGATAATCCCATACCAATCTTCCCACACAAAAGGAGGTTGCATTACTGTCTTCGGACCAAAAAACTGTTCCGGATTCTCTGGATCCAATGGCACATTCATCGAATATACCTTCAGTGCTAATGCCTTCGAACGATATGCCTTATTATCCACCAATACTTCCATCGGTGGCAGATAATACAATGCCGAGTCAAATGATGTAACAGTATACTCCTGCGTAATCAGCATTCGTTTATCATCATTTATATACTGCGTATCCGGCTTTGCAACATCTATAATCTCCACACCGCTTACCAGTGTATCCGTATAAACAGGGAAAATAGCCCGTTTATCGGCATCCAAGGCTACCTGAAGTTTAATCTTCGCCTGGTCACCGATATAAATTTGCAGAGAGTCAATGGTAGCATCCACTGTTACCGACTGAGCCACTGCCTTGCCAGTCAACATCCCCAATAGGGTTATCAGAAATAGATATCTTTTCATTTTTCCGATTAATTTCGTTTCGCAAACAAATTCATCAATGCTTTGACATAGTCCTGATCGGTGCGTACCGACACATTATCGACATTGCTCTTAGTGAATGTTTCGTTCAGTTCCACCTGTTTATTCACCCACCAGTCGTGATGAGCACGACGAACGGCACGCGACGAAGTATCAATCCACTGCTCATGTCCGGTCTCAGCATCCTTTATTTTCATCAAACCGATAGCCGGCAGTTCCTCTACCCTGCGGTCATACACCTGGATAGCCACCATATCATGTTTCCGGTTGGCGATAGTCATTGCATTCTTAAAGTTCCCCTGATCAATGAAATCGGATAACAGGAAGGCTGTACAACGACGCTTCATTACGTTTGTCAGATATTCCAGTCCGAGCCGGATGTCAGTCCTCCGACTCTCCGCTTTAAAGTCAATCAGTTCGCGAATAATATATAAGATATGCTTACGCCCTTTCTTAGGCGGAATGAATTTCTCTATCCGGTCAGAGAAAAAGATAACCCCGATTTTATCGTTGTTTTGTATAGCCGAAAAAGCCAACGTTGCAGCTATTTCCGTCACCATATCCTTTTTCATCTGCTTCACCGTACCGAATTCCAAACTACCGGAAACATCCACCAGCAACATAACGGTCAGCTCGCGCTCTTCTTCGAACACCTTCACATAAGGCTTATTGAAGCGAGCGGTCACGTTCCAGTCAATGTCGCGTATGTCATCGCCAAACTGATATTCGCGCACCTCGGAAAATGCCATACCCCTACCCTTGAAAGCCGAATGATACTGGCCGGCAAAGATATTGTTGGATAATCCGCGCGTCTTGATTTCAATCTGACGGACTTTTTTTAACAGTTCACTTGTTTCCATCTATATCGTTAAATAATTCCGTTAATAAATACCGGCAACGTTCTTTAAAAACGTTGGCAAGATTCTTTAAAAACGTTCACACCATTTATTAACAGGTCTCGGAAGACCTTTTTAAAAATGCTTACTTAATTAAGGTACTTCAACCTTATTCAGTATTTTGCTGATGATCTCGTCAGAGGTCAGGTTGCTGGCCTCTGCTTCATAAGTCAATCCGATACGATGACGCAATACGTCATGAGCCACGGCACGAACATCTTCAGGAATCACATAACCACGACGTTTGATGAAAGCATAAGTACGGGCAGCCAACGCCAGATTGATAGAGGCACGGGGAGAACCACCGAAACCAATCATATCTTTCAGTTCCTTCAGATCATATTTCTCCGGATAACGGGTAGCAAATACAATATCAACAATGTAGCGTTCAATCTTCTCATCCAGATATACCTGACGAACTACTTTACGTGCTTCAATAATCTCCTGAGCTTTCAGAATAGGCTTCACATTGAATTTATCGCCATTGATATTCTGGCGGATAATCATTTTTTCTTCTTCCATCTTCGGATAGTCGATAACCACTTTCAGCATGAAACGGTCCACCTGGGCTTCAGGCAGCGGATAAGTACCTTCCTGCTCAATAGGATTCTGTGTAGCAAGTACAAGGAAAGGTTCGGGCAACGGGAAAGTTTCCGTACCAATAGTTACCTGACGTTCCTGCATCGCTTCCAGCAAAGCACTCTGTACCTTGGCCGGAGCACGGTTAATTTCATCTGCCAAAACGAAGTTGGCAAAAACAGGTCCTTTCTTTACTTGGAACGTTTCGTCTTTCTGACTGTAAACCATTGTACCGATAACGTCAGCAGGCAGCAAATCGGGAGTAAACTGTACACGACTGTATTGTGCATCGATCAATGAGGCAAGCGTCTTAATCGCCAATGTCTTTGCCAAACCGGGCACACCTTCTAATAATACATGTCCATCAGACAGCAAACCGATTAACAATGACTCTACCAGATGTTTTTGTCCTACGATGATCTGGTCCATACCAGCAGTAAGGTTGGTAACAAAAGAACTTTGTCTTTCAATCCGCTCGTTCAGTTCGCGGATATCAATTGTTTCAGCCATAAATACTATTATTTTTATTGTTTAAATTCCATTGATTTCTCCAGTATGCTACTGGTAATTATTTTTTTCGCTCCCAAAAGTACAGGAATAAATTAACCATACCAACTAATTTTTATTAAAAAACAATTAGATTAAACTACTTTCATAGAGTTTAGTAGTTAACAATAGTTTCTGAAAAGAATTTCAAATTCGCAGACAGGAATAAATAGCAAATCACCCCTGCAAGTGAAGTATTATCAACTTGCAGGGGTGCAATATTTTCTTTTATTTCTTTTCGAGCTCCGGTATCTTGATTACAGTACCATACGGCACATGATCGGGATTCTTTATAACACCCGAATTATACTTCACAATATAGGGCCACAGGGCCTTAGTCCCGTAAAAGCGAAGTGCAACCTTTGTCAGAGTTTCTCCTTCCTGGATAGTATGAGTAGCTTTCGTACCTACAATCTTATAATTTACAGAGTCTGGCTCAAAAGGAGTTGCAGCAGCTTTCTTTGTCTCTTTTTTAGGAGCAGCAGCAGGAGTCTCCTGCTTTGCAACCGGCTTCGGCTCTTCAACAACTTTAGGAGTAACAACTTCTGCCACAGTATCTTTCTTCGCAACCACAGTTGTGGTATCTTTTCGAACAATACTATCCGTCAGAGCGACCGGAACGGCTGGTTTCTCTATCTTTTCATCAGCAACTTTCTCTGTTGGCGGTGGAGATATTCTGTCAAATAAATCCGGATAATACATAAAAGTAACAGCACCTACACATAATAATACAACAAGTATTACGATTCCAATGAAAAACTTCATCGTAGAACTATCTGCTCTATTCACAGGAGGTGATGGAGGTTCAGGAACTTCATAAGTAGGCACCAAATCTTCTTGATTCTTTTGTTCTGTCAGAGATTCTTCTACGCACTCATTCACTGGAGTAGCTGCCTCTGTTACAGACTGTTTTACTTCTCCAGATAGAACGACAGGTGCCTCTACAAACTGTTCTGACTCTTCAATCTGAATGACAGGTTCCGCCTGATCAACCTGAATTTCTTCATCCTGAACAAGTTGTTCTGTAGTTTCTATTACTTCTTCAACTACCTGAATATGTTCCTCAGCTACTACTACAGATTCTTCTTTAACAATTTCAGCAGTTTCCTCAATGATCTCAGTTGGTACTTCTACCACTTCCACAGACTCCTCTACAGTTTCAGCTGATACTTCTATTGATTCTTCTACAGTCTCTATAGTTTCCTCTGAAACAACATCTGCCACTTCTGTATTAACGACAGACTTTTCTGATTCCACAAGCACCTCTTCTTTTTCCTCCTCTTCGGAATTATCCTCCACCAGTGTATCTTCTAACACGGTTTCATCATTCAATACCACAGTCTCAAAGTGAGAAAAAGGCTTGTTTATCAAGTCCTTCAAGGCAGGTTCCGGAGCAAATGAAACTTTTGTATGCCCCTGTATTTCAAATCGTTCCCCTGTATTTATATTTACGCTCTCACGACTCTCTACATCAATCAGTTTAAATGTGCCCAAGCCTCTAATCTTTACATACTTATCATTCTCCAGCGACTCTTCAATCAACTGAAAAAACTCTTTCACGAAGCTCTCGGCATCCGCCTTATCCATGCCATGTTTTTCTGCGAGCAATTCTATTAAATTCTGTATATTCAGCTTCTCATTCATATTTATGGAAGATTACTTGAGTAAAAGAGGATTACTTAAACTTATCTTTCAGAGCCGTGCTGGGTCTGTATGTTAATACTAATTTAGGTGGAACCAACATGCGTAATTTGGTTGTAGGATTGATAGTGATACGCTCCGCTTTCTTCTTTACCTCGAACGTACCGAAACTTTGTACAGAAATGGCATTTCCTTCTTGCAACTGTTGCGTCATATCCGACAGCAAAGATGCAATCAGTTCGGATGTGTCCTTTATGGTATATCCCAATCTTCGTGACAATTCTGAAGTAAATTCTTTATTATTCAAAATCCAGCTATTTTTATAAAGTTCGGTGCTATATTAGCAAAACTTCCGCACATACACAAATTCTTCAGGAAAATTATTTAAATAACTCGCCCAAAAAGATCGAAATCATCGGAATTTATAATCTCTACCTGGTAAAAGTTACCAATAAGCAATTTCTGTTTACCCTGTTCTATCAGAACTTCCGGATCTACTTCTGGGGAGTCAAATTCCGTACGGCCAATATAATAATCTCCTTCCAAACGATCGATAATTACTTTAAGGCATTGACCGACCTTTGCTGCACTCTGTTCTGCCGAAATCCCTTGCTGAATTGACATCAACTCATCCAGGCGTGCTTGTTTCACTTCCTGAGGAATTTCATCCTCATAGTGTGCAGCAGCATAAGTACCTTCTTCTTCGGAATAAGTAAAAGCCCCCATTCTATCGAAACGAGCCTTACGAATAAACTCTTTTAATTCCTCAAAATCAGTTTCCGTTTCTCCCGGATGTCCTACCATCAAAGTAGTGCGCAGATGAATACCCGGTACTTCTTTGCGGAATTGCTCTATCAGATGATAGGTTTCTTCCTGAGTCACATGTCGCCGCATCTTCTCCAGCATCGGATTACTGATATGCTGAAGAGCGATATCCATATACCTGCACACATTAGGACGCTCACGCATGACTCGGAATAAATCCATAGGAAAATGTGCCGGATAAGCATAATGCAGCCGAATCCACTCCACACCAGGGACTTCAGAAATACGTTCTATTAATTCGGGGAGCATTTGCTTCTTATATAAATCCACTCCATAATATGTCAATTCCTGAGCAATAACCTGAAACTCTTTCACTCCCTTATTTACCAAATAACGAACTTCATCCAAGATCTCTTCCATCGGACGTGAGACATGTTTTCCTGTAATAATAGGAATAGCACAATACGAACACTTCCGATCACAACCTTCTGATATTTTCAGATATGCGTAGTGCTTAGGAGTGGTAAGTGTACGTTCTATATGAAACTCTTCGTGATATGCCTTACCAAGATCCTGCAACAACTCCACCCAGTTAAATTTACCATAAAATTTATCTACTTGTGGAATTTCGATAGCTAATTCTTTCAGATAACGCTCCGAAAGACATCCCATTACATATAATTTTTCTAAATCCCCTTCTTCCTTTGCCTGTGCAAATTCCAAAATCATATTGATGGACTCTTCCTTTGCATCACCGATGAAACCACAAGTATTGATCACTGCAATTTCTCCCTCAGGCTTTTCCGTATCATGAGTCACATGATATCCAGCTTCTTCTAATTGCCGCATCAAATGCTCCGAGTCCACTAGGTTTTTAGAACATCCTAACGTTATAATATCAATGGTTTTCCGCTTCATGCATTCTCTCCAAACAACGAATCAACAAATTCTTTCTTACGGAACACCTGCAGATCTTCCATACCTTCACCCAGACCAATGTATTTTACCGGTATTTTGAACTGATCGGAAATGCCAATAACAACTCCCCCTTTCGCAGTGCCATCTAATTTAGTAATAGCCATCGCAGTCACTTCCGTAGCCAATGTGAACTGTTTAGCCTGCTCAAATGCATTTTGCCCGGTGGAACCGTCCAAAACCAGCAAAACCTCATTAGGAGCATCAGGAACCACTTTCTTCATTACATTCTTAATCTTAGTCAACTCGTTCATCAAGCCTACTTTATTATGAAGACGTCCGGCAGTATCAATGATTACCACATCGGCATTATTAGCAACAGCAGAATTCAAAGTATCATAAGCCACAGAAGCTGGATCAGCGCCCATTTTCTGTTTGATTACAGGTACTCCTACCCGACTCCCCCAAATATCCAATTGTTCGACAGCTGCCGCACGGAAAGTATCCGCAGCACCCAGATAAACACTTTTACCAGCTTTTTTAAATTGATAAGCCAATTTACCAATAGTAGTCGTTTTACCGACTCCATTCACTCCCACTACCATAATAACGTAAGGTTTCTTCTCAATCGGAGCTTCAAAGTCATCCACATCATCTGAATTATTTTCCGTCAATAAGGCAGCGATTTCATCGCGCAAAATGGTGTTCAATTCTTGCGCATTCATATATTTCTCTGACGCAGCGCGTTTCTCTATACGTTGAATAATATTCAATGTCGTTTCCACACCTACATCCGATGTTATCAACACCTCTTCCAGATTATCAAGCACTTCATCATCCACTTTCGACTTTCCTGCCACAACACGGGCAATTTTTCCGAACACACTTTCCTTTGTCTTAGATAATCCTTTATCTAATGTTTCCTTTTTATCTTTTGAGAAAAAACTAAAAAATCCCATACTCTATCTATTAATACAATACATTATGCCACAAAGATATAACAAAGTAATGAAAGTACAGGGATAAAGTACAAAAAAAATCCCCTTATCGGAATACGATAAGAGGATTCTATATTCAAACGTCTTTCGACAGACTATCTTATTTCTTGAAAAAGTCTTGCACTTTTTCGTTCAATACCATCTGTTCATCAAAAGTGTAAGCACCAGTTTTGGGTGACTTAACCATCTTGATAACCTTTGTATAAGCACGACCTTCTTTAGAGCCTTCGTGCAAACTTGCTACAGTTTTCTTTGCCATGGGTTATACCTTATTATTTAATTTCTTTATGTACTGTTACTCTCTTTAGGATCGGGTTGTATTTCTTCAATTCCAATCTTTCAGTTGTATTCTTTCTGTTTTTTGTAGTGATATAACGAGAAGTTCCCGGCATACCACTATCTTTGTGTTCTGTGCATTCCAGAATCACCTGTACTCTGTTACCTTTTGCTTTCTTTGCCATAATCAGTATTCTCCTCTACTTTAGCCAATTACTTTAATGCTTTTCCAATCACAATAACCTTTTGCTACTGCATCGTTCAAAGCAGCGTCCAGTCCTTTCTTATTAATAATACGCAGACCGTTAGCACAAATGCTAAGGCTGATCCAGCAATCTTGCTCTACATAGTAGAACTTTTTGTTAAACAAGTTCAAATCAAAGGTTCTCTTAGTTCTTCTCTTTGAGTGTGAAACATTGTTGCCAATCATGGCTTTCTTTCCGGTAATTTGACAAATCTTCGACATTTCTATCTTATTTTTATAGTTTTTATCTATACTTATTTCAAACAGAGCGCAAAGTAAGTACTTTTATCGATACCAAACAAGTTTTTCATAAAATAATTCACTGTCTGATAGCATTTTTTCTTCATTTTAAGCATGTACGGAGCATCTTTAAAGCATTCTGAATAGCATTTTGCACATTCCTGGTTCTTCCGTCATCCCCCTCTTGTTTGAAAGTTACAATTTCATTTTTATAGGCAGCCGCAATCCACACTGTTCCGACAGGTTTTTCGGATGTACCTCCTTCCGGACCGGCAATCCCGGATGTGGCAACAGCACAATCCGTTTTCAATGCTTTCATCGCACCTTTCACCATTTCAATCACTGTTTCCTGACTGACGGCTCCATACCTTTCCAATGTTTCAGCAGAAACATGAAGCAGAGATATCTTTACCTCATTGGAATAAGCCACAATTCCCCCATTGAAGTATTCCGAACTTCCCGGAACAGAAGTCACTAAAGCAGCAACACCTCCTCCTGTACAACTTTCTGCGGTGGAAAGGGATAAATTCTTCGATTTTAGTAATTCACCGACTTCTTCTTCCAGTTTCATATACCTTATTATATATAATTTATATTTTTGTTCTATTTTTCCTACTGATATTACCCGAACCGTGTCCGGACCGTATTTGCTCCGTATCTATAGCTTTGGAGCAGATACGGAGCAGGTACGGCCCAGACACGGACCGGGTGCGGTGCGGACAAAGAAATGTTCTAAAACTCCTTTCACTTCAATGTGACACGCGAATAAGCCGGCGCATCTATCGAACAGAAATCCTTATCCTGATATTTAAAATAACCAGTAATGGCAATCATGGCAGCATTATCCGTTGTATAGCTGAATTTAGGGATAAATATCCTCCATCCATACTTTTCAGCATGTTCACGGAAAGCATTACGCAGGCCGTTATTAGCAGAAACCCCACCAGCCACGGCTACTTGCTTAATCTTATATTCCTTTGCAGCCTTACGAAGTTTGTCCATCAGAATATCTACAACAGTAGCTTCAAGTGAAGCAGCCAGATCAACCTTATGATGTTCAATGAAATCAGGATCTTCCTTCATCCAATCACGCAAAGAATACAAAAATGAGGTTTTCAAACCACTGAAACTATAATCTAATCCGGGAATATGAGGTTTACTGAAAGTAAAAGCCTTCGGATTGCCCTGGCGAGCCAGTTTATCAATAATCGGACCACCGGGATATCCCAGCCCCATCACTTTCGAACATTTATCAATAGCTTCCCCTGCAGCATCATCAATTGTCTGGCCCAAAATCTCCATGTCATTGTATGCCTTTACCAGGATAATCTGTGAATTTCCCCCTGATACAAGCAAGCAAAGGAAAGGAAATTCAGGTTGAATAGTATCCTCACCTTCTGCTTTAATAAAATGAGCTAACACATGCCCAGTCAAGTGATTAACATCAATCATTGGAACACCTAAGGAACGGGCAAAACCTTTGGCAAACGACACGCCCACCAACAAAGAACCCATCAACCCCGGTCCCCTTGTAAACGCCACCGCACTCAATTCTTCTTTAGTTACTCCGGCACGTTTTAATGCTTCATGAACCACTGGAACGATGTTTTGCTGATGTGCACGTGAAGCTAATTCGGGAACCACACCGCCATAGGCCTCATGCACCGCCTGACTGGAAACGACATTCGATAACAGATACCCATCTTTGATGACGGCAGCAGAGGTGTCGTCACAAGAGCTTTCTATTCCTAAAATTATTGTACTCATATCGTTATTTACGTTTAAACGCTGCAAAAGTAGTGATAAAAGTAGGATTGATAACGTATTATTTCATATTTTTGTTGGCTAATTCAAACAAACCGCCTATCAGAAAGTTAAAGAAGACAGTTCGCTGGGTGCTCGGTATTATACTTAGTTTGTATATCGGGACTATATTATTGTTGAACATTCCTTACGTTCAGCGACAAATATCTGTGCTCGTTGCGAACGAACTGACTAATGTACTGGGTACACAACTAACCATCGGGCGGATCAATATGGGACTACTGAACCGCATTATTATTGACGACTTATTGTTAAACGACCAGTCAGACAAGGAAATGCTAAAAGTATCCCGCCTTTCTGCAAAATTCGATATACTTCCCTTGTTCAAGGGCAAAGTATCGATCAGTAACGTACAGTTATTCGGTTTCAACATCAACCTGGAAAAAAAAACACCAGAAGACATACCTAACTTCCAGTTCGTACTCGATGCATTTGCCTCTAAAGATACCATCAAAAAGGAAAGTAATCTGGACATACGTATCAACTCGTTGCTGATACGACGCGGTAAGATGTCTTATAACGTATTGTCGGCAGAAGAGACACCCGGAAAATTCAATGCACAACATATACAGCTACGAAACATCATCGCCAATATCTCGTTGAAAGCGCTCCAAAATGACTCTGTCAATGCAGCTGTGAAGCGCCTAAGCATTGAAGAAGAAAATTCCGGTTTTGAGTTAAAAAAACTAAGTCTCAAGATTGTAGCAAACAATCAGAAAATGAGCATTGAGAACTTCGCGATTGATTTGCCGAATACTTCGCTTGCAATGGATACCATCCGCATGGAGTATGACAGTTTGGGAGCTTTTAGAAACTTTACCAATGATGTACGCTTTTCCTTGCGAATATTTCCTTCGGACATTACTCTTTGTGACCTCACCCCCTTTGTTCCGGCCTTTTTCCCTTTCAAGGAAAATTTGCAAGTGGCTTTGGAAGCTAACGGTACTATCAATCAGTTGAATTGTCCTCATCTGTCGATTACAGGAAACCAGCATTTTCATTTAAGGGGAGATGTTTCCTTACAAGACCTGTCGCATCCTCAGGATGCATTCGTATTCGGCAACCTTTCCAGTTTATATGCTGATCCGGAAGGCATTGCATTTTTCGTTCGCAATTTAAGTAAAAACTACGAAGGTGTTCCTCCGGTACTGCAACGCTTAGGCACCATTTCGTTTAATGGGGAAGTCTCGGGATATTTCACAGATATTGTAACTTATGGCCTGGTGCGTACCGATATAGGTTCTATCAAGACCGACTTAAAATTAAGTTCAAATAAAGAAAAAGGTTATTTTTCTTATTCGGGTGCAGTAAAGACTGAAGAGTTTGAGCTAGGCAATATGCTGGCAAACGACCAGTTAGGAAAGGTCACATTCAATCTCAAGGTCGAAGGCAATCACTACGAAAAGCAATATCCTTCCATAGTAATGAAGGGATTAATCGCTTCCATCGACTATAGCGATTATAACTATGAGAACATCACACTCGACGGAGAATATAAACAAGGCGGTTTCAACGGAAAGATAGCATTGGATGACGAAAACGGTTCTGTTCTGCTAAATGGTAGCATTAATACAGCCAGTCGTGTACCGACTTTTAATTTCCATGCCGATATCCGTAATGTACGCCCCCACGAGCTTCACCTGACACCTAAATATGAAGATACGGCAGTTTCTATTCAGTTAACGGCTGATTTCACCGGTGGTTCCATCGATGAAATGAATGGAGAGATCAATATTGACAGCCTGCAATTCACAGCACCCGATAGAAACTATTTTCTGGACAACTTAAAAATAACCGCCACTCGGGAAGACGAATCGCATAAACAATTAAAAATAGCCTCTAATTTCCTGAATGCAAGTATTGAAGGAGATTATTCCTATCGCACACTACCCGCCAGTGTACTGAACATCATGCGAAGATATATTCCTGCTCTAATATTGCCGGACAAAAAAAACATAGAAAGTGAGAACAACTTCCATTTCGACATAAATATCTTTAATACGGATTTATTCTCCACCATCTTTAATATTCCGGTTAAGGTCTATACACATTCTACCCTAAAAGGATACTTTAATGACAAAGCACAGCGCCTGCGAGTAGAAGGATATTTCCCGCGTCTGCGCTATGGAGACAAGTTCCTTGAATCGGGTATGATCTTGTGTGAGAATCCCGGTGATAAATTTCATGCACGTGTACGATTCAGTAATCGCAAACCGGAAGGTTCCATCAACGTATCGTTAGACGCACAAGCCAAAGATGACCTTATTCAGACCTCTCTGAATTGGGGAAACAGTAGCGCTGTCACATATAGTGGCAAATTAGCTGCTGCTACACATTTCATCCGCACACAAGCTGAGGATCAGAACAAAAAGCGTTCCCGCTCAAACAAGAGTATTCCGGCTTTGAAAACCGTCGTCGATGTTCAAAAAACGGATATTATCCTGAATGACACTTTATGGGAAATACATCCGTCAAAAGTGGTAATCGACTCCGGAAAGATATATATAGACGACTTTTATTTCAGCCATAAAGACCGATACCTGCGCATCAACGGAACTATCTCAAAACAACCTCAGGATACGGTACGCCTGGATTTAAAAGATATCAATATAGGCTACGTATTTGATATTGCCGACCTTGGAGTTAATTTTAAAGGAGAAGCTACTGGTCCTGCCTATGCCAGCGGAGTATTGGAGAAGCCTGTTATGTATACTGACCTTTTCATCCGGGACCTTGGACTAAATGACGGTTTATTGGGCGATGCCAACATTCACGGAGAATGGCATCAGGAAGTAGAAGGTATCTATCTCGATGCCCATATCCATGAAAAAGATACAGCTAAAAGTCATGTATATGGCTACATATATCCCATAAAACCTAAAAGTGCGCTTGACTTACAGATTGAAGCTGACAACACCAATCTGAAATTCATAGAACACTACATGAGTAGTATCACACCTGAATTTAACGGACGTGCCAGCGGTCACGTACATTTCTATGGCAAATTCAAAGGGCTCACCATGGAAGGGCGCGTACTTGGCAATGCCTCCATGAAGGTAGACGTACTGAATACCACTTTCTTTATAAAAGACAGTATTCGCATAGAACCGAATGGACTGACTTTCCAAGATAACCGGATATTCGATACACAAGGCAATCAAGGGCATGTAGACGGTTATCTGCATTATGAGCATTTCAAGAACCTGGAATACCGTTTCCAGTTTGGAGTGAACAACATGCTGGTAATGAATACGAAGGAGTCACTGGATTTTCCTTTTTATGGAACGGTATACGGAACGGGGAATGCCCTGATAGCAGGTAACGCAAGGGATGGAGTCAATATCGATGTAGCCATGACGACCAACCGGAATACCAACTTCGTATATATAAAGGATAATGTATCTTCAGCCGCCAGCAACCAATTCATCAAATTCGTGGATAAGACACCGCGCCGGGCTGTGCTGGATTCTATCAATCTGATTTCCGACTATGAACTGGCGCAACAAGAGATACAGCAGGAGGAAGAAAGTGACACGGATATCCGCCTGAACCTGCTCGTAGAAGCTACACCGGATGCAAGCATGAAGATAGTGATGGACCCCATCGCCGGTGATTACATCAGTGGACGAGGATCCGGAAATATCCGTACGGAATTTTATAACAAGGCTGACGATGTGAAGATGTTCGGTAATTATCGTATCAGCCAGGGAGTTTATAAATTCAGCCTGCAAGAGGTAATACGCAAGGACTTTACCATCAAAGATGGAAGCACTATCAGTTTCAACGGTCCTCCGTTGGATGCCACCATGGATATCCAAGCAAGTTATATGGTGAATTCCGCATCCTTGAATGACTTGGTGCCGAATGTAAGCAACTACGGAATTCCAACGAGTATCCGTGTAAACTGTATCATGAACCTGACGGGGCAACTAACTTCTCCGGACATCAAATTAAGTCTGGAAGTGCCTAATGAACGGGATGAAGTGCAAGCCCTTATCCGTAACTACATTTCAACGGACGAACAAATGAATATGCAGATCCTCTATCTGTTAGGTATCGGCAAATTCTATACACCCGAGAATGTAGATGCCACACAAAACTCGAATATGATGACTTCTGTGCTTTCATCCACCCTTTCGGGACAACTAAATAATGCACTTTCCAACATTATTAATAGTAACAACTGGAATATAGGTACCAACCTCAGCACCGGAGAAAAAGGCTGGACGGATATGGAATTCGAAGGAATGCTATCGGGGCAATTACTGAACAATCGTCTGCTTATCAATGGTAACTTCGGATACCGAGACAATCCGATGGCAAATACAAACTTTGTAGGTGACTTTGAAGCAGAATGGCTTGTGAACCGTAGCGGAGATATTCGCCTGAAAGCGTATAATGAAACGAACGACCGCTATTACACAAGGACCAATCTGACAACGCAAGGCATCGGTATCATTTTCAAGAAGGACTTCAACCGATGGAAAGAGCTTATGTTCTGGAATAAGTGGAGGTTGAAAAGACTGAGACGGGAAATGGAACAAAAAGAAGCGGAAAAGAACACCGAAGAGCAAACAGAAGAAACAGAAACCACCGCTACCCAAGCGGCAGCAAAAGCAAAAGAAAAGAGAGGGGGAAGTTAATTTTCCCCTTCTTTATTTTCATACAGGCTATCTATAATACCATCCGCCAATCCAATCACCGGAACATGTATATATTCGGAACGTACCACCTTGGCAATAGTCAGAAAGATTTCGGCAGCAGGAACTATAACATCTGCACGGTCAGCTTTCAAACTAAATGTATCCATACGCTGTTCTGGTGTCAAAGGCACCAGTTTATCATACAGAGTTTGCAATGAAGTGACGGGTAAACGCAGCTTCTTCTTATCTTTCTTCTCCGCCAATCGATAGAGCTTATTGATATTGCCACCGGAACCGATGATATTCACCTCTCCCAAGCCTTCGGTCAATCGCTCCAGATCATCATGCATTTGTCCCCACACCTCCTCACGGACCGCACCACTAAGCATACGTACCGTACCGATGTTGTAAGACACCGACCATACCAACTCACCGTTAGTCAACAGATTAATCTCTGTACTGCCACCACCCACATCCACATACATATAATTACCCAGACGGTCTTCCATACACTCTATATGATTATTATAAATCATTCGAGCCTCTTCCTGACCATCAATTATCTCAATGCGGATACCTGTATCCTTTTCGATTTTCTTGATTATCGTCCTCCCGTTACGCGCGTCCCGCATAGCCGAAGTAGCACATGCCCTGTAATCATCCACATCATAAATTTTCATCAACTGACGGAAAGCCTTCATCAAACGTCTCAGCTTATCCGCTTTCTTCTCGGACAATTCACCTATGGAGAAAACATCGAACCCTAGTCGTAGGGGTACGCGAAGCATCATCACTTTTTTAATTTTTTTCTCCTGCACAGCCTCCCTGTCAATGCTTTTTATCAAAAGGCGCACAGCGTTAGAACCAATATCAATAGCAGCATAATTCACTTTTCCCATCTTAATCCTTTATTCTGTTTTCATTTAAATAATATTTGTATAATTCCTCCTGCGAACGGAAAGCTGTCTTATCTTCCGATATCCAAGGACGATTCTCTCCTGTTCCGTCCACCACCCGTCCTTGCAGAGTATCTTTCAAACCATATTCCACTACCCGCTTCAAGTCTGCCTTTATTTCCGGATCGTAAACGGGAGCAATCACTTCCACCCTGTTATCCAAATTGCGCGGCATCCAGTCAGCCGAACCAATGAACATTTTCTCATCACCACCATTGGCAAAAATAA
>OGOQ01001394.1_pt1 | contig 18562 bp, 10 predicted proteins | sample 1552691 | NCBI WGS metagenome assembly OGOQ01 (sample SAMEA2580209, study PRJEB22360) | human gut metagenome | biome: human gut; feature: human-associated habitat; material: faeces | place: Denmark | collected 2008/2010
TCAACGTCAGCATTAAGGTCGGAGGGGCCAATGTAGCCATATCCGCTACGTTGAATCCTGCCGTTCTAGGCGTGACGGCGCCTAGGAACGCATTTGCCAGTTTCCCCCGCAGGGGAAGGTCGCCCAAGGTATTGTCATACTCGAAAAAGAGGTAGAAAGCCGTTCCGGTAATTAACAGGATCAAGGTAGATATAACAACAATGTACGTATGTACATTAATAATACGGGGCGTATGGATATAATGCTTTTGCTTACCGATCAATATCTTGATACCATTCATCAGCAAGTGATGCAAGAGTTTCAGGTAATTGAAGACGATCGGGAAGCCCAAGCCTCCGAATATAATCAGCATGGCTATCCAGAAATGGAGGTTGTACTTATCCGCCACTAACGGATCGTACATATTGCCGCTCAAGGTAGAGATCCCTGCGTTACAAAAAGCGGACACGGCATGAAACATTGCGTAGAATAATTCCTGCTGCGTACCTCCCGGCAGGCTTCCCCGTACGTCCATATAAATAAAATAGGCGCCGATCCCCTCGATAAACAAGGTCACGAAAAGAATGTTTAAGATGACCCGGAACAACCCTCCCGTCCGATCTTCGTTCAACATATCTTTCAGCATCATCTTGCTCGTAAAAGAGGATTTCCCCATGAAGGAGAGGGCGAAGAAAGAGGTAAATGTCATGACCCCGATACCGCCGATCTGTATTAAAATCATGATGATAATATGCCCGATATGCGTGAAACTAGTGGCTACGTCGACGGTGGTTAGTCCGGTTACGCATACCGAGGTCGTGGAGATAAACAAAGCGTCGATAAACGGAATCCGGTGCGTAGTGGCGTTCGGCAACGATAGCAACCCGGCCCCGACCAATATCACGAACACGAAACTGAGCAAGAAAAGCAACGAGGGCTTGATCCGTGTCTGCATCAGCGTGAACGTCTGCCGGGATAAGTGAATCGTGCTAAGCAGCAATAATAAGACATATACGAAGAGAGGTTTCGTAAGGAAAGACAAATAAGGCAAAGAGTGCGCTATGGCATCCTTGAAAAATATCTTGCTGGATAATACGGCGAATAAAAGGAAATAGATGCTGATATCGAGATACAACATTTTCTCCTGTATGATTTCTTGGAACCTCACCACGTACCGGAGTGTTATGCCCGTGAAAAAAGCTAGCAGGATGAATGGGCGGGAGCGCTCTAGGATATGGACGGAATCGGGTGTCTGTACAAAGCCGAATTGGTAGATCAATACGAAGAAAGAGGCTAAGGAGGCGAGTAGGATGATCGCTTCCGCTATCCCGTTCAGCAATCCCTTCATTTTACCCCAATAAATCAGCCAAGAGAAGTATATGTTTTTTAGATTCATGTCCGATGTTTTATAAATATAACAAATGTAGGAAATAAAAGTTAGAGGTACGTGAAAGCGCCTTCATTATTTGTTCTCGTACTAATTGTTTTACTTACATTATGTGTTGTATAGCATATTGTATGATGTACGATACTGAAATATCAGAAAAATAATCAATTAGGATGTGCAAAAAAGACCTTTTGTAATTGCTTTGTTTAGAAAAATACTTATATTTGCGCAAATCTAATTACTGATATCATGGATACACAAAACGAGAATAGAGAGATGCTTTCCCCCTATGTTTCCGTAGACTGCGTTCTTCTCGGCATCAATGATGACAAGCTCACCGTGCTGTTGGCGGAGCGAAAAAGTGAGGAAGGCGAGTTGATCGGCTATAAAATACCCGGCAGCCTGATCTATGAGAACGAGGATTTAGATGACGCCGCCTATCGGATACTGAATGATTCGACCGGCTTGAAGCGTGTCCAATTGAAACAATTCCGTTGTTTTGGTTCTCCCGCCCGTACCTCGAACCGGTTGGACGTGATGTGGCTGGAGGCGACATCCAAGGTGAAGATCGGACGGTTGATCACGGTCGCTTATCTCGCCTTGTGCAAGAACAGCAGGAAGACGTGTCCGGCCGATAAATCCGACTCGATCCGTTGGTGCCCTATCGACGAGCTTCCTCGCTTGCCATTCGATCATAAAGAGATTATCGAGGCTGCCATACAGGAGATCCGTAATTGGGTGGAGAAGGAGCCCGCTATCATTTTCGACTATATGCCGATGAAGTTCACGGCGTTCCAGCTTAGGCGCACGTACGAGGTGATCTATAACCGTGAGATGGACGTGCGCAATTTTCATAAGAAGATGAATTCCTTGGATTACGTGGTGCCCACGGAGGATATGCAAGACGGGGTCGCCCATCGTGCCGCACGGTATTATCGGTTTGATAAGGTGAAATATAATCAACAACGTTCGAAGTTTAATAAGATATAAAACCATACGATTATGTGTCTGTTAGGATGTGACATTGGAAGTTCTTCCATCAAGGTCTCTATTGTCGATGAGGAGACCGGGTTAACAATAGGTGCGGATTTTTATCCCAAAGAAGAGGCCCCGATCAAGGCGTTGCGCCCGGGGTGGGCGGAGCAAAATCCGGAGGATTGGTGGTCGTACGTGAAGATCGCTATGAAAGGTGCCATGAGCAAGGCGAAGGTGAAAGGCGAGGATATCAAGGCGATCGGTATCTCGTACCAGATGCATGGCTTGGTGGTGGTGGACAAGAAGATGGAGGTGCTTCGTCCATCTATTATCTGGTGCGATAGCCGTGCTGTTCCTTATGGCGAGCGTGCGTTTAAGAATATAGGCGAGAAGCGATGCCTTTCCCACCTATTGAACTCGCCGGGTAATTTTACCGCTTCTAAGCTGGCTTGGATCAAGGAGTACGAGCCGGATATCTACGACCGTATCCATAAGATCATGTTGCCGGGAGATTTCATCGCTATGCGTCTGACGGGGGATATCGTGACTACGGTTTCCGGTTTGTCGGAGGGGATTTTCTGGGACTTCAAGAATAATGCCTTATCGGAGGAGTTGATGAATTATTATGGATTCAGTAAGGATCTGATCGCCGATATCCGTCCGACGTTCGGTTTGCAGGGCGAGGTTACCGCCTCGGTTGCGGCCGAGTTGGGACTGAAGAAAGGTACGCCGGTTACCTATCGTGCGGGTGATCAGCCGAATAACGCTTTATCATTGAATGTATTGAATCCGGGCGAGATAGCGGCTACCGGTGGGACTTCCGGAGTGGTGTATGGCGTGAACGGCAAGGTGAATTACGATACGCTTTCCCGTGTGAATACGTTCGCCCACGTGAATCATACGATGGAGCAGACCCGCTTGGGTGTCTTGTTGTGCATCAACGGGGTCGGTATCCTTAATTCTTGGATCAAACGGAATATAGCGCCGGAAGGCATCAACTATAATGAGTTGAATGATTTGGCGGCTACGGTTCCCATCGGTTGCGACGGCCTTTCGATCTTGCCGTTCGGAAACGGGGCGGAGCGTATGTTGCAGAATAAGCAGATCGATTGCTCGGTTCATGGATTGAACTTCAACATACATACCAAGGCGCATATGGCTAGGGCGGCGCAAGAAGGTATCGTGTTCGCCTTTAAATACGGTATGGATATCATGAATGAGATGGGGATCGATATTCAGGTAATCCGTGCGGGGAACGCGAACTTGTTCTTAAGCCCGATCTTCCGGGATGCTTTGGCGGGCGTGACGGGTACGGTGATCGAACTGTATGATACGAACGGTGCGGTAGGGGCGGCCAAGGGTGCCGGTATGGGTGCCGGTATTTACAAGAATGCGGAAGAAGCGTTCGCTTCCTTGAAGAAGATCAACGTGATCGAGCCGGACGGTTTCAAGGCGAATGCTTATTGCGGGGCGTTCGAGATTTGGAAGGAACGATTGGAACAATCTATTTAACGGCTGAATTATTTACATTTTTAATATATATTATTATGAGTTACTTTAAAGGAGAGAAAGAATTTTTCCCGGGAATCGGACAGATTCAGTTTGAGGGACGTGAGTCAAAAAATCCGTTGGCATTTCATTATTATGACGCGGATAAGGTAGTAATGGGTAAGACGCTAAAGGATCATTTACGCTTCGCTATGGCTTATTGGCATACTTTATGTGCCGAGGGAGGCGATCAGTTTGGTGGTGGAACCAAGTCATTCCCTTGGAACGACGGCACGGACGCTATCACCCGTGCGAAGTACAAGATGGACGCCGCTTTCGAGTTTATGACCAAATGTAATATTCCTTACTATTGCTTCCACGACGTGGACGTGGTGGACGAGGCTCCTACGCTGGGCGAGTTCGAGAAACGTTTGCAGACGATGGTGGAACATGCCAAGGAGCATCAAGCCGCTACCGGAAAGAAACTGCTATGGTCTACCGCTAACGTGTTCGGACATAAGCGTTATATGAACGGTGCCGCTACGAACCCTTATTTCCCGACCGTGGCATGCGCCGGCACGCAGATCAAGAACGCTATTGACGCTTGTATCGCCTTAGGGGGCGAGAACTACGTGTTCTGGGGCGGCCGTGAGGGGTATATGAGCCTATTGAATACGAACATGAAACGTGAGAAGGATCATTTAGCCATGATGTTGACGATGGCCCGTGATTATGGCCGCAAGAACGGTTTCAAGGGTACGTTCCTGATCGAGCCGAAACCGATGGAACCGACGAAACATCAATATGACGTGGATTCGGAGACCGTGATCGGCTTCCTTCGCCATTATGGATTGGACAAGGATTTCGCCTTGAATATCGAGGTGAACCACGCTACCTTGGCCGGACATACATTCGAGCATGAATTGCAAGCCGCCGCCGACGCCGGCATGTTGTGCAGTATCGACGCGAACCGTGGCGATTACCAGAATGGTTGGGATACGGATCAATTCCCGATGGATATCTATGAGCTGGCACAGGCTTGGCTGGTTATCCTTGAGGGAGGTGGCTTGACTACCGGAGGTACGAACTTCGACGCCAAGACCCGCCGTAATTCTACGGACTTGGAGGATATCTTCATCGCTCATATCGGTGGTATGGACGCTTTCGCCCGTGCCTTGATGATCGCCGCCGATATCCTTGAGAACTCAGACTACCGCAAGATGCGTGCCGAGCGTTACGCTAGTTTCGATGCCGGCGAGGGCAAGGCATTCGAGGATGGCAAGCTTACGCTGGAAGATCTTCGTACGATCGCTTTGCGTGACGGCGAGCCGAAACAGATCAGCGGTAAGCAGGAATTATACGAGATGATTGTAAATCTGCATATCTAAATAATTGAAAATCGAGAATTGGGAATTGAAAATTATCGTGCGTAAGCCCTAGTTTTCAGCTCTCAATTCTCAGTTTTTAATGAATAAATCTATTCCATGAAAAATAACAACACTTATATTTTCGCTCTTACCTTGGTCGCTACCTTGGGAGGTCTGCTGTTCGGGTATGACACGGCGGTGATCTCCGGTACGGTAGAGTCTTTGCGTAAGTTCTTCATCGAGCCGCAAGGACTTCCGTTGGATCAGGCGAACGCCTTGGAGGGATTCGTGGTAAGTAGCGCGTTGATCGGATGTATCCTCGGCGCCTCGTTCGCCGGGTGGATCAGCCAGCGTTACGGCAGGAAGCCTACGTTGATACTGGCCGCTATCCTTTTCTTGCCGCTATCGGCTCGGCTTGGCCGGAGCTGTTTATCGGCATGCCCGGAAGTGGTGATCATACGTTTATGTACGCGTTCGTGGCTTATCGTATTCTGGGAGGTATCGGCGTGGGGCTGGCCTCCATGGTATCGCCGATGTATATCGCCGAGGTGGCTCCGGCCGATCGCCGGGGGAATCTGGTGGCATGGAATCAGTTTGCCATTATCTTTGGTATGCTGGTGGTCTATTTCGTGAATTATACGATCGCCCTTCAAGGAGATGCCGCTTGGCTGAATACGATCGGCTGGCGTTGGATGTTTGCTTCTGAGATTATTCCGGCGGTATTGTTCCTCTCGTTCTTGATGTTCGTGCCGGAGACGCCTCGTTACCTCGTGATGCGTGGGCGTACGGAGAAGGCGTTGGCTATCTTGAACCGTTTGACGGATTTGGAGACCGCTGGGTATGAGCTGGAGGAGATACAGGAGAGTTTCAAGACGAAAGCTCCGTCGATGAAGCCTTACTTCCGGTTTATGGGGACTTGGCTGGCGCTGTTCTTGATCGGCTACGGGTTGTTGTCGTGGGCAGGTAATACGAACGCGTTGGAGATCGCCTTGTTGGCTAGTTTCTGTATCGCCTTGCTGTTCCCGATCCGGTCGTTTGGCGTGCTGATCATCTTGGTGGGCGTGTTGCTCTCCGGTTTCCAGCAATTCGTGGGGATCAACGTGGTGCTTTACTATGCCCCGGAGATCTTCAAGACGATGGGAGCGGCCACGGACGCCGCCCTTTTGCAACAGATCGTGGTAGGGGCGGTGAACCTGTCGTTTACCGTATTGGCTATTTTCACGGTGGATAAGTTCGGACGCCGTCCGTTGATGATTATCGGGGCGCTCGTCATGGCGGTATCTATGTTGATCTTGGGAACTACTTTCTATACGCGTTCGGTGGGTATGGGATCATTGGTCTGCATGCTGGTTTATACGGCGGGATTCGCTATGTCGTGGGGACCGGTCTGCTGGGTGTTACTGGCCGAGATCTTCCCGAACTCGATCCGCTCCACAGTAATGAGTATCGCCGTGGCGGGGCAGTGGATCGCCAACTTCTTGGTATCATGGACTTTCCCGATGCTGGATAAGAATCAATACTTGACCGATACGTTCAATCACGGTATGGCCTATTGGATCTATGGCGTGATGGGTATATTGGCGGCGTTGTTCATCTGGAAATTTGTCCCCGAGACGAAAGGAAAGACGCTGGAGGAGATGGAAGGTTATTGGAAACGGTAACCAAACCTGAGACAAGATAATATATGAGTAAAAAAGGACGGATCAATCTACCCGTCCTTTTTTCGTAATGAACCTTAATGCCCCAATTTAGACGCCGGATTTGCCATCGCCGCCCGATAACTCTGGAAAGTAACCGTAGATACGGTCAGTGTCATTATGATTACCAAAGCCACTAAAAATACCCATACGTAGATCGGCGTTTTATAAGCGAAGCTTCGTAACCAAATATGCACCCCATAGTAAGCAAGCGGGATCGAGATAATAAAACAGACGAGCGTGATCCGTAGGAAAGACGAGTTCAGCATCCAAAGGATTTGCCGGACCGTGGACCCATGTACTTTCCGCACGGCTATCTCCTTTTCCCGTCCCTGTAACTCAAAGATAACCAGTCCGAATACTCCCACGAGGGATAAAAAGACGGCCATCAGGCAAAGGGCGGTAATCAGCGCTCCCTGCCGCCCACTTTTACTGTAAAGCTCCTCCAGCGCCGTATCAAAGAAATGGATATCGGCCGGATAACCCGGGATCAATTCATCCGTTACCTTCCGGATATGCTCGATAGCCGTCCGGGGATTTCCGCCGGCGATCTTGACATAAGCGTATCTTTCCGGCACCGAACGGCGGTAATGATTCTTAGCCGAGGTCCAAAGTCCCATCGGGCGTAACTCTTTATACAGGGATTCATAATGGACATCCTCAAAGATACCGACAATCCGTACCGGTATATCATTATCCGTGATGCTTGTTCCTACCAAGTCCGATAGGTCGTCCGGTTTCTCGGGGGAAAGACCCGAGGCGATCTCCCTCGCTGCCGTCTCGCTAAGGAGGCAAACGGCCTGTGTGTTATCCGCCGCCTCATCCGTCGGCCGGAACTTCCTTCCGGCGATCATCTTTACATCCATTAGCTCCGGGAAATTGGCGGATACTCCCAGCCAGCTCATATAATAATGTTGGCCTTTGTAATTATACCCGATGAAAGAACGTGATTCGTCCGAGACAAATTTGAACTCACTAAAGGAAACATCACGGATAGCGGGGCTTTCCAAGAGACGTGCCTTGAACAATTCGCCCTTTTTCAAGGCCGCCCCCATGCTTAGTCTTACCTCCAGTACGTTTTCTTTGTTAAACCCCAAGTCCACGTTCCCTATATATCTGTTTTGCAAGGAGACGAACAACGCTCCGACAATCAGCGTGATCGAGATAACGAACTGGAACCCTATAAGTAACTTGCGAGTGTTCTTGGCCCGGTCGCTAAGGGTAAAAGACTTGTTCAGCGCCATGACAGGAGGAAACGAGGTGATATAGAAAGCAGGATACAAACCGGCTAGTATACCGCCGCCTGCGACAAGGAAGAATGTGTACGCCGGAATCTTCCAGTTGGCATACAGGTTCAACGGATGCCCCACCATATTCGTGACCCATTGCACGTTATTCAAAAATAACAGGAAAAGCAAGGCGAGGAAGAAGGCGACAACCGAGATTCCCAAGGACTCCAAGACCAGATACTTCCGTAGCGTGGCGTCCGAGCTTCCCAGCACTTTCTGGATGGTGATCGACTTGGTGCGTATCGGCGCCAAGGCTATCGACAGGTTGATATAATTGACCAAGGCGATACCTATGATCAGGATGGCGATAAAGAATAACATATTCGTCCGTAGCTTATTACCGATGGGAGCGGCGTCCGCTCGGACCGGCTGGCCGAAATAGAGATCTGACAAGGGCCGGAGGCGCATATCCTCGATCGTGAAACTTTTCAGGAAAGCCCGGCTATCGGCCATATAGGTCTCGGTAGTGACAGAGGCGGATTCCGGCGTCGACATCAGCAGATAACAATAGTAAAGGCCGGTATGCCAGTTTTCCATCATCTCTTTCTCCATGATCGGGATATACAGGGCATTCTTCACCCGGGTGTTTTCCGGGAAATCGCGAAAGACGCCTCCCACGATATATGCCGGCTCAAAACTAAGCCCATATATAATCGAGCCTTCGGCCCCGGCGAACTCCGACAGATAAACCGGCTTCCCGATAGGATTTTCCTCGCCGAAGAGTTTCCGGGCCATGCTCTCTGGGATCAGCGTCCCTTCCGGACGTTTCAGGCAATCCGTATCGCCGGCCACCAGTTCGAAGCCAAAGACCTTAGCATATTCCGGGGTGATCCGTTCCACCTGCTCCATATAGCTCCGTGCGTCGGGCCCTTCACTGGCTGATATCCCAAAACGTACGGAGGAGTAAACAAGGTTGTTTGTGATAGCGGCCGCTTCTATATAAGGGGAGGCGGCGATGAAACGCTCGAGTTGTGGACGTGCGAAATTAGCCTCCCATATCCCGTCATCCCGCTTGTTTTCTAACTGAAAGATCCTTTCCCTGTTCAAGAGGGAAGCGTCGAAGCTATATTCATGACCGACATGTATGCTTATCAGCATGAATAACAGGAAAGCGAAGCTAAGTCCTAAAAGATTAGTGACCGTCGCTAATTTATAATGTCTCAAGACATAAAGCAGGTTCTTGAATGTACTTTGCATGGTATAAGTTCTTTTAATTTTAAACCCTTTGATCTGGAAATACAAAGCAAAGCTATTCCTTTATTTACGTTCCTGTGTTATTTTTTTGACAAACGGTTACTTTCTGTTGATGAATTGTGATATTATCAATAATTTCCTTATTTTTGCCATCATACTTCAAAAAGAAACAAGCGCTATGTTACACAAAGGCTATCGGATGCTTTTCAACTGCCTGATGTTTTATCTCTAGCAGATACTCTCCCTATATAAACTCATGGGGGCGGGGATGCCCGTCCTGTGTAACAATAAAAAATAACCTTGATGAGGGCGGATAGATCCTACCTCTACGATAAAACATATAATTTTATGAATACGACCCATCACACACATTCATGCGTACATGATACCGTCTCTTCCGTAGGAGCGAACAATTTCGGGATGAACGACCGTATCAAACGTTTGCGCCGGCAGACCTTCGAGGCCCAACCTTCCCTATCGATCGAGCGGGCCTTGATCGAGACCCGTTTTTATCGGGAGAATTACGGAAAGTATCCGATCCCTATCCTGCGTGCCTTGAACTTCCTTGAGATCTGCAAGCGGAAGACGATCTATATCGGCGAGGACGAGTTGATCGTTGGCGAGCGGGGGCCCCGCCCCAAGGCCGTGCCTACCTTCCCGGAACTTACCTGCCATAGCGTGGAGGACCTGCATATATTGAATACCCGGGAGCTGCAACGTTACACAATCTCCCAAGAAGATATCGATACTTACGAGCGGGAGGTGATCCCGTACTGGAAAGGCCGTACCCAGCGGGAGCGCATCTTCAGCCACGTCCCCAAGGAATGGAAAGAGGCGTACGAGGTGGGTATGTTCACCGAGTTCATGGAGCAACGTGCCCCCGGGCATACCGCTTTGGACGGCAAGGTCTACCAATATGGCTTGCTGGACTTGAAGAAACGTATCGAGGGGGAACTAAGCGCTTTGGATTTCATGAACGACCCCGAGGCCACGGACAAGCAGGAGGAGCTGACGGCCATGTCTATCTCCTGCGACGCCGCTATCCTGCTTGCCGAGCGACACGCGGACTTGGCCGACGAGATGTCTCTCACCGAAAAAGATCCTCGTCGTGCCGCTGAGCTGAGGAAGATCGCCGAGGTATGCCGCTGGGTTCCCGCCCACGCTCCCCGTACCTATTGGGAAGCGATCCAGATGTACTGGTTTGTCCATCTAGGTACGATCACGGAGCTGAATGGTTGGGATGCCATGAACCCTGGCCATTTCGACCAGCATCTGGCGCCTTTTTACGAGAAAGAGATCGCCGCCGGAACCTTGACCCGTGACGAGGCGAAAGAGTTGATGTCTTGCTTCTTCATCAAGGTAAACAATCATACCGCCCCGCCGAAAGTGGGTATCACGGCGAAGGAGAGCGGGACCTATAACGATTTCACGAACCTGAACATCGGCGGCATCCGGGCGGACGGGAGCGACGGGGGAAGCGCTTCCCGAAAGCGAGGTCTCCTATATCATGTTGGAGACGATCGAGGAGCTGCATATCCTCCAGCCCGGCAGCGCCATCCACGTCAGTGCCCGTACGCCGGAGCGTTTCCTCCGTGCCGGATGCAAGGTGATCCGCCAAGGCCACGGCTATCCGTCGGTATTCAACCCGGATGTGTACGTGCAGGAGTTGATGCGGCAAGGCAAGTCGCTGCGTGATGCCCGCGAGGGAGGTTGCAGCGGTTGCATCGAGGTGGGCGCTTTCGGGAAGGAGGCGTACGTGCTGACCGGTTACCTGAACGTGCCGAAGATATTGGAGGTGACGCTGCATAACGGCGTAGATCCGGTAAGCGGCCGCAAGGTCGGTCTGGAGACCGGCGATCCCCGTGGTTTCCGGACGTATGAGGAGCTTTACGCGGCGTTCATGCGCCAGATCCATTATTTCGTGGACATGAAGGTGCGGGTCAGCAACTATATCGACCGCATGTTCGCCAAGTACGCCCCCGCCACGTTCCTCTCCCTGTTTATCGATGATTGTATCGCGAAGGGTAAGGATTACTACAATTGCGGGCCTCGTTACAATACCACTTATATCCAGTGTACCGGATTAGGCACGATAACCGATAGCCTTTCCGCTTTGCGGAAACACGTCTTCGAGGATAAGACCTTCACGATGGAAGCCTTGTTGGATGCGATGGCGGATAATTTCGAGGGACATGAGCCGATGCGCCAAATGATCCTGAACCGTACGCCTTTCTTTGGCAACGATGATCCGTACGCCGACCAGATCGCCGTCCGTGTCTTCGACGATTTATATGATGCGATCGAGGGCAAGCCGAATACGAAAGGGGAGTGTTTCCATTTGAATATGTTATCCACCACTTGCCATGTCTACTTCGGCAAGGTGATGGGAGCCACCCCGAACGGCCGCTTGGCCGGGTGTGCCATCTCCGACGGTACCTCGCCCTCGCACGGAGCCGATACCCACGGGCCGTCCGCCGTTGTCAAGTCCCTCGGTAAGCTGGATCAGGTGAAGAGCGGCGGCACGCTGCTGAACCAACGCTTCCTGCCCAGCCTGCTCCGGCGGGAGGAGGATATCTCGAAACTGGCCTCCTTGATTCGTAGCTACTTCGCCTTGGGTGGCCATCATATCCAATTCAACATCGTGGATACGGAAACGCTTTACGCCGCCCAGAAGTGCCCGGAGGACTACCGGGATCTGCTGGTCCGTGTAGCGGGCTATAGCGACTATTTCAACGATATGAACGCCGATTTGCAAGCGGACGTGATCGCACGGACGGAGCAAGAGACTTTCTGAGCCATGCTGTTATTCGATATCAAACGATACGCTATAAACGACGGGCCGGGCATTCGTGTCACGATCTTCATGAAAGGATGCCCGCTTGCCTGCGTATGGTGCCATAACCCGGAAGGCATCTCGCCCCGGGCGGAGAAGCTGTATACGAGAAAGAAGTGCATAGGTTGCGGGGCCTGCGTGGATGTATGCCCCACCGGGGCGTTGACCTTGACGGAGGCGGGTATCGTCACGGATCGGTCTCTGTGCCGGACATGCGGTAGATGCGCCGAGGTTTGTCCCACCTTGGCGATGGAGATGTCCGGCCGTGAGTATTCTATCGACGAGGTCATGCGTGAGATCGAGAAAGAGACGGTCTTTATGGATCGCTCCGAGGGAGGCGTTACCTTCTGCGGGGGAGAGCCGTTGTCGCATCCGTCGGACTTGGTTGCCCTGCTGGATCGTTGCGGAGCGTTGGGAATCCATCGTGCGGTGGATACGACCTTGTTCGCCTCGCCGGATACCGTCCGTAGCGTAATGGAGCGCACGGATCTTTTTCTGGTGGATTTAAAGCATATGGATTCCGGTAGCCATTGTCGTTTCACGGGTGTCCCGAACGAGCGTATCCTCTCCAATCTTCGGATGATCGCCGAGGCCGGCATAGACTTCCTCATCCGTATCCCGTTGATCGAGGGAGTCAATGTGGACGAGGAGAATATATCCCGTTCTGCCACCTTCCTAGCCTCCTTGCCGTGGGAGCGGAAAGTCGTCAATCTCCTCCCGTACCACGACATCGGAAAAGGTAAGCACGATAAGCGAGGAACCCTCTACAATCCCGGGCACCTTCCGCTATCCACCCCTTCCGAAGCAGTCCTGCAAAGGTGTATCGATCAATTCGCCTCCTGTGGGATAACCGCGTTGATCGGAGGATAATTAGAATAGGGGTGGGAACTGCTCGCCCTCATTTTACCATTTCTTCCGATACTCCGTAGGCGATATCCCGACGTGTTGCTTGAAGTATTTACCGAAGAAGGATTGGTTGGTGAAGTTTAGCCGGTCTGATATCTCTTGGATGGAAAGGGTGGAGGAGGATAATAACGCCTTCGCCTCCAAGACAACGTAATTATCGATCCATTCCCCGGCTGTACGGTTGCTGACGTTCTTTACCAAAAGGGATAAATATTTGGGAGTCACACATAATTTCCCGGCGTAGAAAGCTACCGACCGTTCCTGCTTATGATGTAAGGCGAGCGTTTGTATGAACGCCGCGAACAACTCCTCTTGCCGGCTCTTCTTCACCTCGATCGGCATATGATTCTTAAACATGCCGTAAACCTCGTGGAATACCGCCAACAATAAGCTCTGGGCAATCTCTTTCCGGTAAGGATGCCCTTTCGCTTTCACTTTCTTCCAGAGAAAAGAATGATATTCCTTGATACAACCTATCTCCTCGGCATTCAACTCAGTGACCGGATGCTCCTTGATGTAGAAGAACGCCGGCAAGGTATTCTGTATATGAGGAATGATCTCCTCCATGAAATTCTTGGAGATGACGATGAAGATCCCGGCCACGTCCTCGCTACGTTCCACGTGTTGGATGATCTGATCGGGCAGGGACAATACGAGATGGTTTTCCCCTACGACATATTCCTCCATATTGATCCGTATACGCATGAAGCCTTTCGTGCAAAGCGCGAATACGACGGCGTCTATTCGCATCGGATGGTCGAGCGAGGGAATATCGTCGATGTTATCGAATATGGCGAAATCCTCGTCGATGAAGTCTATGCCGGGTACGTTCTCGATAAGAGAGATACAAGCTTGAGGTAGATCTGTTACGTTCATAATTTATTCTTGTTTGGGCGATAAAATTAGTGAAATAATAGAATAATCCAATTGAAATGTGTCAAATGGGACAATTTGGTTGCAAAACGGAACTTCTTTGGAGTGGATAAACTCATCATCTTCGCGGTATAATAAATCATAGGATATGAAAAGGATGAAAGGCATTGTTTATGGAGGATTATTATCCGTCGTATTCGTGCTGTCCGGATGTTCGGGCAGTCAAAAAGAGGGACGGGATAGTAAAGAGATCCCGGTGGAGATCGTGAAGGTAGCGAAGACCGTTCCGGCTGATACAAGGAATTATGTGGGAACGGTAGAGGAGGTCGTATCTTCCTCGATTAGTTTTCAGGTGATGGGTAATGTAGAGCGAGTATTGGTGGGCGAGGGGCAGAAGGTCCGTGAGGGCCAACTACTAGCGGTGTTAGACAAGGCGACGCTGGAAAACGCCTATAACGCCTCGGCAGCTTCCTTGCGACAAGCGGAGGACGCCTATGCCCGCATGAGAACCTTGCACGAGAATAAGAGCCTGCCGGATATGAAATGGGTAGAGGTGGAGAGCAAATTGGAACAGGCCCGTTCCATGGAGCGAATCTCGAGGAAAAACCTTGAGGACCGGAACCTGTATGCCCCGTTCGGCGGCGTTATCGGCAAGCGCATGGTTGAGGCGGGAGAGAACGTGCAGCCCGGGCAACCGGTTTTCTCCTTGTTAAGGATAGAGACGGTAAACGTGAAGATCGCCGTCCCGGAGAACGAGGTCGCCACGCTAGGCGATCAAGCCGCCATGATAAAGGTAGCCGCTCTGGGCGGACAATGTTTTGAGGGGAAAGTGACGGAGAAAGGCATCGTGGCCAACCCTATCTCCCATACTTACGAGGCGAAGATCCGGCTGGAGAACCCGTCTGGCGCTTTGTTGCCCGGCATGGTTTGCGATGTACGCCTGTCGGGAGAGGAATCCGTGCCGGCTATCGCCTTGCCGAACAACGCCGTGCTGATAGCGAACGACGGGGGGCGTTTCGTCTGGAAGATCGTAGACGGAGAGGCGAAAGCTACGCCCGTACGGACGGGCGACTTGACGGAGCAAGGCTTGTTTATTCTGGAAGGGTTGAACGAGGGGGATATCGTCGTGATAGGCGGTTACCAGAAAATCAGTGAGGGCATGAGAGTGCGTGCGTTATGAGAGAACGTAAAAACGGAGTGATCGAATGGACCATGCGTCATTACCAGATCACGTTGCTGGTGATTACCGTGCTGGTCGGGTTGGGTATTTTGGGTTTGGTGGACATGCCGAAACAGGAGTTTCCGGAGTTCACCATCCGCCAAGGCGTGGTAGTGGGTGTTTACCCCGGGGCGACTTCAGGAGAGGTGGAGGAGCAGTTGGCCAAGCCTTTGGAGAGATACCTGTTTACCTTCAAGGAGGTAAAGAAGAAAAAGACGTACTCCATGTCAAGGGATGGAATGGTGTACGTGATGGTGGAGCTGAACGACGACGTGAACAATAAAGACGAGGTCTGGTCGAAGATCAAGCTCGGCTTGCAGAACTTCAAGTCGCAACTGCCCTCGGGCGTACTCGCCGTCATCGCGAATGATGATTTCGGCGATACTTCCGCCTTATTGATCACCTTGGAATCGGAAGACAAGACCTACCGGGAATTGCAGCGATACATGGAGACGCTGGAAGACCGCCTGCGCCGGATCGAGTCCGTATCCAACCTGCGCCGTTACGGGGTACAAAACGAGCAGATCTCGGTCTACTTGGATCCAGACAAGCTAGCCGCTTATGGCCTAGACACCCGTATGCTGATGACAACCTTGTTCACCCAAGGCTTTACCACCGCCTCCGGCTCCTTGGAGAATGGCGGCTTGGACATTCCCATCCACCTTTCCGTGACCTATCCCTCGGAGCGGGAGGTAGGCGAGCAGATCCTGCTGGCCGATGCCGACGGGCATATGATCCGCTTGAAAGACGTGGCCCGTATCGTGCGGGAATATCCCGAGCCGGATAGCTATATAACGAACAACGGCAAGAAAGCGATCATCCTTTCCATGGAGATGCGTGAGGGCCATAATATCGTACGATACGGAAAGGAGGTAGACGAGGTATTGCACGCTTTCGAGCGGGATCTTCCCGAGAGTGTCTCGATCCGCCGGATCGCCGACCAGCCGAAGGTGGTGGGAGACTCGGTAAGTTCCTTCGTGCGGGATTTGTTTGTGTCCATCGTGGTCGTGATCTTGGTGATGATGGTACTCTTCCCTTTCCGCTCGGCATTGGTTGCGGCTACTTCCATCCCGATCAGTGTCTTTATCTCGATCGGTGTCATGTACGCTTGCGGCATCCCGCTGAATACGGTGACGCTGGCCGCCTTGATCGTGGTATTGGGCATGATCGTGGATAACTCCATCATCGTGATAGACGCCTATCTGGAATATCTGGACAAGGGCTATTCCCGTTGGTACGCCGCCGTCTATAGCGCCAAGAACTATTTCAGCTCGATTTTGTTGGCTACGCTGTGTATTTGCGTGATCTTTTTCCCGTTGCTTTTCACGATGACGGGGCAGATGTTGGATTTCGTGACCTTCTTCCCTTGGACGCTTTCCATCTCCCTCATGGTGTCGCTGGCGGTGGCGATGGTCTTTATCCCGCTGCTGGAGCGGGTCTTGATCAAGAAGGGATTGAAGTCCGGGCGGGAGAATACGGGCAAGAAGAGGTTCAATCTGCTGGATACCGTACAGGCCGTCTATACGAGGGCACTGACGTGGACTTTCCGTTTCCCGAAAACCACGATCGGTCTGGGCGTCTTGACGGTTGCCTTGGCGATCCTGATGATCACCCAACTGAGCCAGCGTATGATGCCGATAGCCGACCGGGATCAGTTCGCCGTCGAGATCTATCTCCCGCAGGGAACCTCGCTGGACCGTACCGCCGCCGTGAGCGATAGTCTCTATAAGCTGTTGTCGGAAGATGAGCGCATCCTGTCCGTCACCTCCTTTATCGGAACTTCCTCGCCCCGTTTCCAAGCTACCTACGCCCCGAACTTGGCCGGGAAGAATTACGCCCAGTTCATTGTCAACACCGCCTCGGTAGAGGCCACCCGTAGCGTGTTGGATGATTATACGGACCGCTACGCCGATTATTTCCCCGACGCTTACGTGAAGTTCAAGCAACTGGATTACCAAAACGTATCCTCTCCTTTAGAGGTCCGTTTCATGGGAGACGATATCGCCCGGTTGAAGCAGGCCGGGGATTCCTTGATGGCCGTGTTGCGTGAGATGGACGGCTTGGTCTGGGTACACACCAATTATGAGGAGGCCTTACCCGACGTACGGGTTCGATTGGACCCAGTGGAAGCCTCCCGCCTCGGGATCACGAAGGCGATGGCCTCGGCCGATCTGGCGATCCGTTACGACGGCCTCTCGGTTGGCTCCCCCTGGGAAGGCGATTACGCTTTGCCGATCCAGCTGAGATCCGATAAGAAAGGGGAGGGTGACGCGTTCGATAAGGTCGGCGACCAGTATCTTCCCACCATCGTCCCCGGCGTGAGCGTCCCGCTCCGGCAAGTCTCCACGATCGAGGGAGGCTGGAATGATGGGCAGATCGTCCGTCGCAACGGCGTGCGTACCTTGAGCGTCTTCGCCGAGGTAACCCGGGGGACCAACCAGAACGCTATGCAGAAACGGATCGAGCGAGTCATGGAAAGCCATATTATCCCGACCTTGCCCGAGGGCGTGACGTACGAGTACGGTGGAGCCAAGGAGCTGGATTTCGAGACGATGAACCCGCTGATGCAGGGCTTGGCGATCGCCGTGATCATTGTTTTCTTCTTCCTGTTGGTCAATTTCAAGAAGATCGGCTTGGCGTTGGCGGCCCTGTCCTCGTTGCTGCTCACCTTGTTCGGGGCGGCGCTGGGCTTGTGGGCGTTCCATATCGATTTCAGCTTGACGTGCGTCTTGGGCGTTATTAGCTTGATCGGTATCGTGGTGCGAAACGCTATCTTGATATTCGAGCATGCGCAAGACCTGCGGCTCCATAAGCATTATAGCCCGAGGGATGCCGCCTTCGACGCCGGCCGGCGACGCATGCTCCCGATCTTCCTGACCTCGGCTACAACGGCCGTGGGCGTGGTGCCCATGATCATCAGCGGCAGTTCCCTTTGGATGCCGATGGGGGTGGTGATCTGCTCGGGAACGGTCTTCTCGATGATCTTGGCGGTCATCATCCTGCCTGTTTTCTATTGGAAGATATTCGGGAATAAATGAATGATACGGATGTGGATTAGGATATAATATAGGAATGAATATATGCGGAAAAAAGAGATGATAAAAAGATGGATATATGGCATCGTCGGTTCCCTCGTCTTATGCGTGGGGACCGTGAGCGCCCAGCGGACATTATCGCTGGAAGAATGCCGGGAAATGGCTTTGGAGAATAACGCGAAGATGAAGAACGCCCGCTTAGACGTAGAAGAGGCGAGGGAAGGAAAAAAGGAGGCCTTTACGAAATACTTCCCGAATGTCAGCGCCGTGGGAACGGCATTCAAGGCGAACCACGGGATGATGGATATGAGCGTGATACC
>OGOQ01001398.1_pt1 | contig 18496 bp, 20 predicted proteins | sample 1552691 | NCBI WGS metagenome assembly OGOQ01 (sample SAMEA2580209, study PRJEB22360) | human gut metagenome | biome: human gut; feature: human-associated habitat; material: faeces | place: Denmark | collected 2008/2010
CAGGATGCAGAGACTTTGCTGATTACGAACTGCTGAAGGAGAAGTGTGACTTCTATCTTCAGAATAAGAAACCGGAAAATATCGTGATCGTCTCCGGTCATGCCAGTGGTGCTGATGACCTGTGTGAACGCTATGCCCAGGAACGAGGCTTGCAGCTGGAGACGTTTCCTGCTAACTGGAAAGCCCATGGTAGGGCAGCCGGACCAATCCGTAACGCTCAAATGGCTAGCGTGGCTCACGCCCTCATAGCGTTTTGGGACGGTAAAAGTCGGGAAACAAAGAACATGATAGATACGGCTACCAAACGAGGCTTACAGGTGGTTGTGGTTAGATATTAACAAATAAAACACATAGGTTATGAAACAGAATCAAAACAACATAGAATGCGCTCCTACTAAACAAGAGGAAGGAGTTGCAAATTGTTTAATACAGATGTGCAAGGACTCCAATGCTGCTATTACTTCCTTTAGTATGAGCTGCGAAGATGGCTACGAAGTAACGATTTCAGCTCGCAAGAAGGGAAAGAGGACATATAACGAGTTCTCTCTAGAAGAGTTTGAGACTATCAAGGCTATGGCAAAAGAGAAGCTTGACCAGGCAGAGGACAAGCAGAAGCTCCAGGACATCATCGATGTTTGCGATAGCAATATTGAAGATATCAAGGAAAAGGAGCAGGAGAAAGAAGACGGACCAATCCCACAACATTAACAATATAGCAAATGAAACTAAGATTAGCAAGAAAGATATTATCTAGAAACAACTCCAATAAAGCAAATTATTGGAATGGCTACACACATAGCTCTATAGAAAGTTTTATCTTCTTTTCAAAAAATGAACGTGTTCGGAAAGCCTTAAGAACAGCTTGCAAGTTTTCAACTCCACCAGCCCCACTTTCAAGGCCATCACAACAACAAATCGGTGCAATATGAGTCAAGTAGATATAGATGCAGCTAACAAGCTGATAATAGCATAAGCAAATAGATAAATATAATAAAATCAAAATGAAGAAGTTATTATTTCTCAAAAAAAATAAAATAGATATTATGCAAAGAGCGATAGTCACTCTTTGCATAATATCTATTCCTTTTTTTCAATCGTTTTCTAAAAGGTATTCAAAGACAAACTTAAAGATAGATATTCCTTCTGAGAATATTCATTTTAGAATGCAAGTATATAAAGGCAAAAACTATTTTATTTTACCGAAAGTAGCTTCACACTCTTTAAATAAATATATGGATAATGAAAGAATTTGGCAATGGGAGAAAACATATATTATTGGCAAAACAAATGTAATATTAGACAGTTTAAAAGTTGGAGACATCGTTGGATATATATGTACTGGTTTTTATAAAATTCGTAAGAAAACTTCTTTCAGATTATTATATTTTATTCCACCACAAAAAATAGGACATGTCATATTACCTTATATGTATAACGAAAAAGCAAATAGACTTTATATTAAAAATATTAGCGATTATATAACTACACCAGATACAAAATACCTCTATTCTATAGATGATAATCACCTTATATGGATAGAAAATACACCATCTTATGAAAAAATACCAAATGAAGTATGTCGTTTGCAGATATATAATCATCCATCTCTAAGCGTAGAGAGAGAATTAAAGGAAGAATATTTTAAGGAATAATAGTCCTAATGGTATAAAATGTATCCAACTAGCTTTGCAAAAATGTAAAAATAAAATAAAGTTCAATAAAATTAAAATATAATCGAACTACAAAATAATCTCGAAATAACTGCTAAAAAGCTTGGTAGTTATTTCGATTTTTTGTATCTTTGCAATCGAAATTAAATAGAAATATAGATATGGCAAAAATCGGATATGCAAGGGTCTCCACAAAAGACCAGAATTTGGACTTGCAATTGGCAGAATTAGAAAAAGCTGGTTGCGAGAAGGTGTATTCCGAGCACAAAAGCGGCATAAAAGCCCGTTTAGAGCTAGCAGAAGCGATTAAATACCTTCGAAAGGGAGATATGCTAGTCGTGTACAAATTCGACCGTCTAGGACGTTCTTTAAGCGACTTACTAAACATCATTTCAGAGTTGCACGAAAAAGGAGTATCGATACAATCTCTCAAAGACAATATCGATACGTCATCCACATCTGGCAAATTAATGATGCATATCTTCGCAAGTCTTGCAGAATTTGAACGTGACCTTATCGTTGAGCGCACCCAAGCCGGACGCAAAGCAGCCATGGCAAAGGGCAAGAAAATGGGAAGGCCAAAGCTAAAGCGACATACAAAAGCCAAGGCTACAGTATCCCTTTACAAGAACGGCATGACCATAGATGAAATCCAAAAACAGCTAGGTATAAAATCGAAATCTTCTATTTACAGATTTTTGCGCATTGAAGGCATAGAACCAACAAGAAAGCCACATATCTGCAAGAAGAAGTGAGAGACAAAAACATGGTTAAACAAAAAATTGAACAAATGAACAAAATAGATATATTATATCAAAAATGGCAATCATTGCAACCTCTACCAGAAAGGAAGCAATATCTTTTGAGTCAACGCTTTACGGTTGATTATAACTACAATAGCAATCATATCGAAGGAAATACTTTAACGTATGGCCAAACTGAGTTATTATTATTGTTTGGGAAAGTTAGCGGAGAGGGAGACTTAAAAGATTTTAATGACATGAAAGCAAGTCAAGTTAGCTTGAAAATGATAGAAGAAGAGGCCAAAAACTTGAATATGCCACTTACAGAAACCTTTATACGTCAACTTCACAAAACATTACTTCGTGAGGACTATGAAGTACATAACCAACTACCAGGTGGAATACAAACAAGCTATACTGTTCATGCAGGACGATACAAGACCCGACCAAACAGTGTAAGGACTCGCTACGGAGATTATTTTGAGTACGCATCACCAGAAGAAACTCCTGCTCTAATGTCTGATCTCGTGACTTGGTTTAACAAGGAAGAAGCTTCAGGAGTTCTAACTCCCGTTGAACTAGCGTCGCTATTCCATTACCGCTATATACGAATTCATCCATTTGAGGATGGCAATGGTCGAGTTGCCAGACTAATGGTAAACTACATCCTTGCACGCCATAATTGGCCAATGGTTGTTGTCAGAAACAAAAACAAGAACAAATATATAGATGCCTTACACGAAACAGACGTTGTAGTAGGTCCTACACCTTCTGCAGGAGCACATGCCAAAATCTCACAAATTAAACGTTTTGCAAAATATTTTAATGGACTTGTTGAAAAGGAATTGAAATACTACATAGATTTCGCTACAGAAACATCTGAAAAAGTATGGTGGTATGACGGAAGTAAAATTGTGTTCAGAAGTGAATCCAGTAATAAATTACTTCATGCCATGCAAGAAAATCCATACATAACAACAGAAGAGTTAAGTAAAGAAGCAGATATTGTTGTTACAGCAGTGAAAAAGCAATTGCGAGCCATGATAGAAAAAGGTTACATCCAAAGAAGAGACAACGATAACAGCTGGCACGTCTTCGCAACTTCTTCGATATGATCATCTTGCAGACACAATATATACAACTCGGTAAATTGTTTCTGTTATACAAGTGTTTTTATTAACATTTTTACGAAATCACCTACTTATATCATATTTTCAACCAACCGGGTTTTACTCAAAAAAAATACGTATGAAGGTATACTAAGGGCACCTTTATACGTATTTTTTAAGTAAAACACTCTTTTAAACCAAGCTACAGGAAACACGAATATCAGATTATTATATTTTACATATTAAAAGCAAAACTTTTGCTATTTCATTTATAATTTCAAAATACCAGACAATAACTTGCAAGATGTTTGCAAGTTAAATACATCTAACGCCCGAAAAATAATATGCAGATATTTTGCAAATTAAATGTTTTTTAGTATCTTTGCGACAAAATTATAAATCAAATATAAAACATAAAGAAAGGAGTTTGTATGAAAGCTCATGCAGAATTAAAGAACTTATTAAAAGGCAAGAAGATACAAGCATTTGTTAAAGACATGTGCTTGCATGCCTATCCCTGGACAGAACGCATTCCTGTAGAATATTTGGAATATAAGATATTCGAAGAGTTCCGTTTACGTGAATCAACAGGCGAAAAGACACGCATTGGACTCGACAAAAAGCTACAGGTAATTCCTGATGTTATACTATTCATTAAACCAGGTTATCGAGCTCTTAATCAAGGGCATTGTTTTACCATTGCCCTAGAGATAAAGGAGTTTAAAGAAGACCTGATGCGTGACGAGAAACTATGGAAGTATGTTGGCTGGACAGACTTCTTCTTCATAGCCGTACCTGATGATCTCACTCAATATGCGTTTGAAAAAATAGTCGAGGTAAACAACGAACACCCAGAGACACTATCGAAAATAGGTGTATTAGGCCTCGAAACAGGCGAACTATACTCTCATCCGCAACGCTCAGAAGTTAGCATTGAAAAGCAGAACCTGGTATTGCAGAATGCAGTCTATAACTACGCCTTCAAAGATGCAAAGACTATTTTCTTCACTCCCGAAGAACTACCAACACCGGTAGCTTTAACAGGAAAAAATATGGTTGAGGAAGATGCTAAAAACTCTGCGAAAAATAACCCGCAACAAAACTGCAAGTTAAAAAATAGCGATACACTGCAGTATGAAGAGCGACAAAATAACCTGCAAGAAAACTGCACGTTAAGAAAAGGTGGCTATAAACAACTTTCTAACGAAGAAAAGGCTGCACGAAAAGCAGCCTTCCTGGCACGTCAGGAGTTTCGTGAGAAACGAGCTGTAGAACTAGCAGAAAAATCTACTGTACTCAATGAAGATATACGTCAGCGCCTCATGGCACAACCGCCAAAAGCACAGGAAGTGTTCTGGAAAATACGTGAATCCAAGAACGGCAAGCAACTTCAAGATATAGTATCAGAACTTGACTATTCTCAAAGAACAGCCGCTTACGGACTTGCCAGTCTCACTTCTGCCGGATTGATCAAACGTGACGGAAGCCGTAAAACAGGAGCCTACACTGTCACAGACGTAGCAGCATGCAACACAACGTGTGCAACTTGCTCAATAGCTCTTCAATGCAAAGACTACAAACCAGTATAACATTCCATTCCAAATCTTGTCGTGATAGTCTGTCAAGTAGAAATTGACAAAGCCAAAGAACAAACATATAGTATTTAATAAATACAATAAAAATTATTTATTAAAGCATAAAGATACTATTTAATAAAGAATATATAGAATAAATCAAAAGTCTGCTAACCACAAAGTTAACAGACTTTCGCTTTACTAACAAAACATCAAATAGAAAGTATGCTTATCCTTTTCTATTTACGCTCTATATTGAGTTGAGTTTTACGTTCATCGTCAATAGTGCATTTGCTTAACAACGCTCCTATCCTGTGCAGTCCTGAAACAATTATCTTTTGCTGCTTGTTCCGAGGAACCTTTAAGCCATTTGCATAATGGGATAGCAATGCACTATTGATTCCAGTCTCCCTACTAATCGCTGCGAGCGATACGTATGAAGAATATGCCTTCAACATGGCAGTTACATCTTGGAACTTATATACAAATTCATATTCTTTGTTTTTGTACCATTCAGGAAGTTCTAATCCAAATTCTGTATATCCATCAAAACCAATTTTCAATTCAGCTTCACCCATATCTATAATATCATTAAAATCTTTGGTAACAATTTTCATTTCACCATATGATGTTTCGCTTGATACCAATCCTTCGAATGCAGAATTATTCCAAGCGACCTTAATAGTTATTTGCTTCATATTAGTCATTTTTGCAGCAAAGGTATAAAAAATAATACTCTTAGCACACATATCTGCGTTAAAAGTATCCAAAAGAATACTTTTTAATAAAAACAGATATAAAAAACTGCAAAAAATAGCCTAGAAATATTTTTTTTAAAATAAAAATCATCGCGCGCGATTATAAAGAAAAGCAAAACGACTGTAAATATTAATACTCTGCGGTTATTTTTATGCCTAAAAATAGTTGCAAAAAAGTTGCTGATTTTCAAAAAAAATACCTACCTTTGCAAGCGAGATGCAGCAATGCACTCTCAAAGTACAACAGCATAAGGCGTAACTGTTTCATCGGCACTCTGAACTTCGCAACTTCATCCGCCCGATAATCAACAGGGATGCCCCATAGGGTGAATTGTACACTTTCACGACCGAGTTTTCTTGGCCGTGAAAGTTATCGTATATACACAATTGGGGTGGACTGGGGTGAATCTTGCGGATGGCAATGCGAAGGCCTAGAGTGAAGATTTCAGCTTGGCTCCACCCCTTCATGCAAGCGTACACATCTTCAAAATAAACTCTATATAGTCAGGAGCCAGACTAAGTTTTAAAGAAAAGAAATGAAAACAACATTGCTATCAATCGCAGTATTTTGCTGCATGGCATCAGCGCAAGCACAAAAAGTAACGGTTCCTGAACCAGAGTATAAAGGACAGGTAGCTGTCATTAACGCAGACAGCACTACAACGCTTCTCCAGAAGGAAACTGGAGAACACAAGGCAAAGTCTTCAGCTTTCGCCCTGGTTCCAATTCCAGGAGCTTCCCTTCTTGACAGAACAAAAGCTTACCTCACAGTGAAGGGAGCAGAAAGCCCTAACAAGATTTCCTCCAAGAAATTTTCCCTTATCATCCGTGTAAAGGACAACAGCGAGGAGCCAAAGAACGCCTTCGGTATCTTCAAGTTCGAAACCAAGAAGAAGGAGCGCAGATTCAAGATGGCAGACATCGGCTTCGGAAGCGCATCGGCTACTACCAATTTCACCACCGTGGATTATGAGGCGAAGAAGTTTGGATCTTCATCATACCTCGTAACTCTCAATGACCTGCCAGCAGGAGAATATGGAGTGGTGGCTAACGGTTTTGACAGTATCGCCACATTCTCAGTGAAGTAGAAATCATTTTGTAGAACCAGTTAAAATTTATAGATATGGGAACAGTATTTTTATGGTTATTCATGGCATGGCTCTTCAAGGGCTTCGGTAAGGCTATGACACATTCAGGCGGCAAGAAACGCAAGGAAAGCTGGGATGGACTCAGCTACGAACAGAAGGCATGGCTGCATGACAAACATAATGGGCGATAATGAGTAACAAATGTTTTCTGTTAGCAGGAACCATTGCCATCATCGGTGCAATCGAAGTAATACGCAGAGTCAAAAGAATGCAGGATATAAAAGCTCCCATATTTCTTACTATAGGCTCTTGTGTATTGCTGCTTGTTGCAGGAACAATTCTTTCGTAAAATTATGGCATTAGAAATAAGAAGCATACCTGTATTGACAGGTGAAACCGCTGAACGTTTTGTACGTGAGGCAGAGGAGAATGAGAGAAATCCACAAAGGAGAAAATTGCTTTTCTCGTTTGAGGATATTGATAGAATGATGGAACGTTCACGAAAATATCTAAAAGAGCATGGAGGAAAAGGACCTTTTGCAAAGTAAGCAGCTCATAGCCATATTCTTCTCCTGAAGATCTTGGCAAAATGCACAATTGAAATATTACAGAGAAAGGAATATCATATAAGAACCGCTGTTGTTATGTGCGCCAATGGGCGTTTGTACGTCCTCAGCGGAAACCTATAGTTGTTGTGTGCGATTAAGTTCGTGTTTGCCTCATTACTGAGACTGGACGTGACAGATGGGTTTTCCCTCGGTGCTTTGGCATCGAGGGCTTTTATTGTTTTAGAATTTGTAACTGAATCATTTTACTTACCAAAGAAAAGAGGATATGTAGCTTTCACTGGACACAAGTATGGCAATCAAAGATAACTTTTGGAGGTTACGGCATCAGAGGCAGAATCAGAATAGCATCTTCTACATGTCCATCATCTCTGCTACAGCAATCCCTGTAGGAACATTCTGTATAACAAAGTACATTTTGTTGTTTTTACGTACAAATTACGTTAAAATTATATAATTTATTGCACAACTAACGCAAAAAACTATTATTTTTGCATTATATACTAACAAAAAATTTTCAATTATGGGATATTATAGATTTTATATTTTTGTCTTCGCTTTATTATTTTGTGTTTTTATATCTTGTTCTAATGACCCTTTAGCAAATAATGGGTCAAAAACTAGTACGTTAAAACAAACGGAAGAGGATATATCATTGTCTTTAAATGAAGATTTATACAATTCTTTCTCTTCTAATATAACTAGAACAGATTTGGATGAGGAAGATTCTTATCCAACATATTTTGGTGGAAGTTACACTGACTCTAAAGATAGTCTTGTTATTTTTGTTAAAGATATGAATAAAAATGGAATTTCTGATATTTATAACAGAATTGGAAAACATCCAAATTTATTTTTTAAATCATGCACATATTCTTTGAACGAATTAAATGAATTAAAAGAAAATCTCGACAAATATTACTTTGAAAACCCTACTTTGCGAAAAGAAATTAATTGGGTTTCAACAGGTATTAATATAGAAAAGAATAAAATTGTTGTTTTTTTAGGAAGTCTTTCTACAAAAAGTATTGCTGATTTCAAAAAGAATATCATAGACTCACCTATGATAACATTCGAAGAAATGCAAATGGAAGAAGACCTAAGCTATATCTTGGCAGATACAATATCTTCTTACAATACAACAAGAGCAACATCTTCACTAACAAACATCTTCTTAGGGGCTAAAATCTCTTGCACTTATAACAAAACAACAGCGATAGGTTCTGTTGGATTCAGAGCTATACTAGGAAATGACCACGGCTTTATTACTGCAGCTCATTGTTTACCAACTTCAGGTATATCAGTCTATTATAATTCAAAATTATGTGGAACATCATCAAAAACGACATTAGGTCCAAATGCAGAGGCTGCTTTCGTAAAAGTAAACTATGCCTTATTTTACCCTACCAATGTCACACAATGGACCAAATCAAATATGGATAGAAGCAATGTTTTCCCAAATAGTAGTCTCACAAATAGAAATGTAATCTTGGAAGGAGCTACAACAAAAAAAGCAATTGAAGCCAAAGTTACGACTATAAATGTTACTTATGAAAAAAGTGTAAAAACAGTCGCAGGAACATATACTGTTTCTCTAAAAAAAATGGTATATGCAAAACTTAACAATCAATCCACTAGTGCATTACCTCAAAGTGGCGATAGTGGAGGTATAATATACGACAAAAACACAAAAAGGGTTTGTGGAGAATTGTTTGGCAGAGGAACTATGAGTGGGGCAAATTACATGTTATTTTCTAGTGCAGAACTCGCCCTTAACGCTTTAGGTGCAAAGTTATATTAAACTTCATCAGCAAAACTTACTTATACAAATAAGTGCGTAAATCGAATTCTCACAAGAAGTCCTGCTTATATTTGAAATTCCGCTGTTGTTATGTGCTATTAAGTTAGTTTTTGTCTCTTCACTGAGGCTGGACGTTCTCAGCGGAAGCCTATTGTTGTTGTGTGCGATTAAGTTCGTGTTTGCCTCATTACTGAGACAGGACGTGACAGATAGGCTTGCCCTTGACGCTAAGGTGTCGAGGGCTTTATCTATAAAGAGGTGGAGAACACTCTCCACCTCTACCCTCTCCTCTTGTTACAGATGTACACGACATAGAATAAGTTCTGTGAACGCCTGCGTTTACTTGGCTGCAAAGATACTCATTTCTGATGAAGATCCCAAGCCATTTCTTCATATTTCTCCAAAGTTTCCCTCATTTGCAATTCCAGCTTTTCCAACTCCGGAATAAAATTCTCTTCCAACAACGCCCACGTTCTGTTACGTACATACTGTAGGGTTCTGTGAAGTTGATTAACTTGCTTGGACAGTATTTTGTTTTTCTTCTTCAAATCTGTCATTTGCTTCTGAAGAACTTTCTCATCGAATGTTGGCTTCTTTTTCAGAGCCTTTTCCACCTCTTCTTCCTTTTTTATTTCATTTTTCAAATCAACTTTCGCATCATGCAGTTGTGTTCCCTGCTTTTCCAGGGCAGCAGAAAGTTCTTCAACTTCTCTGCGAAGCTCCATGTTCTCTTCAACCTTGCGGTCGTAATCTCGGATGATGAACATCATCTGATGCTCAAAAGGTATATCTTGATTCATTTTTTCCATATCATGTACATCATTTAGAACCAAACATTTTCAAATAACGATATACCCAAACACAAAAATCTACACCGACAAGCAGCATTCCGACAATGGCTAGCCACGCATAAGCATCACCAAATATTTTAATCAGTGCAGTTAGCGTTATAAACATGAATGCAGTAGCAATAATGAGTGTTCTCCAAAACATACCTTTATACGACTTTCTTACATCATCTACGACTTCTAAAGCAGCATCATTTAAGTCTCTCTTGAAGCTAACAAGAAACTCTTTCTTGTATGTTTCTAGCTCATCAATATGTTTCTTACGTTCATCAACATAAGCTTCCTGTACGCCCTTCTGCACACCTTCCTTGATGTTGTCACGTGCTTCTTCAGAAATTGTAACAGTAATGTTTGCTAAAGCATTCTTAGCGCTGTCAATATAAGAAGAAATATTTGAATACATGCTTTCACATTGCTCCAGAATATTTTTTAGTCCCTGCAAGCGATCTCTTTCATGTCCAATTGCAGTTTCATACATAGCATTTATTTCATTATATTTCTCATTTATACTTCTAGCAAGTTCTTCAACTTCCTTTAAAAGCGCAAGATTGCTTTCCAAGCGTTTGCGCTCATAGCTATTGTCAACATTGCTATTATCTTTATTCTCTACAGAAGACGTAACCTTCTTTTGAGGTGGTTGAACCTCCCCAGCAACATCTTCCATTCCAAAATCATAATCATTTCTAGCCATCTTTATTTATTTTTTATAATTATACGATCAAATGTTGTTGTGCTTAAAAGCATGATACCTTAATTCAAAAAGCACAACTACATTTATTCTTCCATCTCTATTATCTTCCCCATCCTCTCGAAGTACTTCTTTTAGATAGATGAGAAAGGCATCTTTTTTTAGCTTTACCTACAGCATTTCTTGCCATATTTTCAAAGTCTTCTTCCGTCTTACCATCCCAGCGCAGATCGTTGTCAGAACCGCCACCACCGCCACCAGAAGAAGGATACACATTTGCAGCAGTACAGAACTCGAACACTGCAACCGCCAACATTTGCATTCGCTCTGGAATCTCAGAGTTTGGATTGCGATAATCAAGTTTATCGATTTTCTCCACCAACTTATCGATGATATCAAAAGCAGCATCAGGAATACGAGCATTCAGTATCTCTTCATCGTTCCAGTTCTGCATCGCATCATAGCTACTGCACTTCCACTGAGGCATCTTAGGAAGCTCTTCTCTCTTTGCAGGGTTATTCTCTACATTATTATATATAGATGTAGAAGAACCTCTACCAGCAGATACTACATTATCGATTCTCTGGACTTGCGGACGATGCAATCTGTTCCAGGTTCCCTGAAGTTTCGATACCATCAGATCACGACCAAAGCCCAACTTAGAAGACTGTACAAGAATCGTACTTGACAAACTCCCATCAGCCTTGAAGAGACGTTCTCCAACGGAATAGCCTCGGCAGATTCCCTTTGAATCATACTTAGCATCGATGATCCAACCACGAGAGCGCATACCTTCAAAGTATCTCTCCAGGTTAAACTTATTCATACATGATAATACATCTATTGCATCTTTATGTATTCTGTTCTTTCGTTCTGCCCCATCACGCTCACCAACACTCTCAGCCTTTATCCATCCTCGCTCAACAGCAAGTCTGTTCGCAGCCTGCTTTGCTCTATCTTTATATTGAGTATCATCAAGAACTTTATTGTCCTCAGTGATACGATTTAATATCAGATGAATATGAGGCTTGTCGGTATCTGTATGAAGACACGCAACCCATTGTGAGTTCTTTATATCCCACCCTTTTACCTTTCCTCTTCTTTTAGAAACAAAAGGAGTGCTTAGATTTCTAATAGAATCGTCTATAAGCTTTATCCAGTCAGACTTCGTAAAGCCGGCACTTTCTTCCTTTGATGGGCAAAGTTCAATGTGAAAAAACGGATCTTCAATTTTCCTTCCACAGTTTTTCTGTCTCATCTTCATATAGTCCCATACGGCACGAGGCTCTATCGGGTCACCAAAAATATTGTCCCATGGCATATTACCAGAAGAGATAAATTCTGGTTTCCGACCATCATCCGCTTTTTTGTTCATAGCATAGTTGATGGCATTGTGCCCATGACTACTATCTGCCGTTTGTATTTTAATAACCATATCACTTACATTTATCAATGAGACGATCCAAACACTTTAACCCTTTCTGTATATATGTTCGCCAAAAGGCAAAGCCTTCTCCGGAGACTATATAGTTTGGCCTTTCGTTGTTTGGGATGCCACGAAGAACCTTAAAGTATGCTCCAGCAAACTTCATTACATCAGTTCGATATTGTACAATATTCTTCATTACTTCCATTTCATCAGGAGTCAGTGCCACCGTAGGAGTTTTGCCTTGCAGCAACGTTCTACAATAGTCTGAAAAAGACATATTGCACTTAGCAGCATTCGCTGTAAGCTCATCAGCAAGTTCTGCAGTCATTCTTATTCCCTTGATAACTGTTGCCGCATTTTTCTTCACAACGAGGGAACCATCAGACGCTTTCAAGAGAAGATTTATTCTTCGCTTGTCTCCTTTGTACTGCTGAAACTTCTGATACTCATCTGCTGTTATTTCATACTTCAATCCCTGATAAGCATTCTTCGTTTTTTTGCAAATGAAAGCATGTATGTAGAACCGTTCTGGACCTCCACTAATATGAACGTCCAATACCAATATTGGCATAAATACCTTCTTGGATTTACCAGAAGCAACATCTTCTGTTACCAGGTAAAACGCCTTGCCAGGCGAAGCTTTCTGTAAAGCCTCGTCACCGTTGAAGCGATATATTGTTTCTTTCTTTTCTTCCATTATTCATACATTTTATTGCGAGCTTGCGAGTAATCAAGTTCTGTATTTTAAACCAATGCTCGCAGAGAATTGTTTAACAATACCCCAACTTGCAATAGTACATTACTTTTGCTCTATAAAAACTTTACTACAAAGATAGTAAAATTCTCTGTATCAGCAAAGAAAACTCTCTAAATAAAGCGAACATTTAAGCATCATTAAAGATAGCGAGCTTCGTTTTAAGACTTGTTGTTACTTCTTCGTTAGAACTCGTCTGAAAGACAGGAAGAGACAGATAGAAAGAAACAGGAAGAGTGAAGGGGAAACAGGAAGAGCTTGAAAAACTTGAAATGCCAAAATACCACTTCAAGTTGAAGCGGAAACAGAAGACCTCATCTTTTTGAGAAAAATAACACAAGAAAATAGGCAATACAAAAAAATCTTTGTACCTTTGTATTTTCTTGGTACAAAACAATACAAAGAAATCCTTTGGATTAATTTATAATAAAACGATTATGATAGCAGTAATATACGCAAGAGTGTCAACGTCAGCTGGAAAGCAGGACACGGAACGTCAAGTTAAGGAACTGACAGAATTTGCAAAGGAATATAACATCGAAATTGCAAAAGTCTTTCAGGACTATCAGTCTGGAGCAACCCCAAACTCAGAAAGACGATTCTTGCAGGAATGTTTGAGATACTGCACAGTTGTAAATAAAAACGTAAACTGTGTTTTAATGTCAGAAGTGTCAAGATTGGGGCGTGATGTCTGGGAAATGACTGAGTTGGCAAAGTTCTTCCATGACCACCACTTGAACGTTTACTTCAAACGAGAGAACCTCAACATGTTCAATAATGATGGCAGCGAGAATACTCTTTTCACGATGCTCTTTGCAATGTTCTCAAAGTTTGCCGAGAATGAACGAACAGCCATCAAGGAGAGACTGCAGAGCGGCTACAAGAACTTCCGGGACAAGGGAGGGAAGGTTGGTCGAAAAGAAGGAAGCGTCAAGACCAAGGAGCAACTTGAACAGGAATACAAGCATGTCATCAAAGAACTAAAAGCAGGGTTGAGCATAGTCAAAGTTGCAAAGCTTTGTGACGTAGCACCAGGAACAGTTGCAAAGATTAAAAGAATCTTTGCAATCAACTACACACCAAAGAAAAAGCAAGAAGGGTGACGGACTCTATACCACCACCCTTCTTGCTTTTTCTACACTTCATAAAAATACAAAACCATCCATATTTGCATTATATGGCACATTTTACCTCTTTTCTAAAAACGATAAAGTAAAAAAACTTGACGGCACCCAAAATGCCTGCTACAGATGCTTCCTGTTCGTTGCCACAAACTCAAGCAACGAGCATCCACCCTGAAGCCAGTTTCAAGCAAGGATGAGGACGAGGGGCTTTATGCCCCGATCCCTAAATGTTTTAAATCTTATCTTCCTCTAAAACAAAAACTTCTCACACACACACCTAGCGATCGAACACCTAATGTGTGTGAGTATTCCTTTTTTATTCTTAATAATAGTTAATTTATGGAGGTGCCTTTGTTTTTCTCTTTGTATTCTTCTTTGGATATTTCTTAGGACGTTTATAAAACTATATATTTATAATTTACATAAAATCAGTATGTTATGCCAATTAATGTTGGTAGAAAGTATGTTAATAAAAGGAAACTAATGAGCGTGATATGTTGGTGTAGATGATAGAATTTGCCACCAAAAATCTGTCATTAAGGGCAAAAAATGTCAGCAAATATACGAGTAACGGGGAAGACGCGCGCGTAATAATAGCTTGCTATTATTTTGAGGCAAAAAGAAAAGTGTAAAGAAAAAAGAAAAAATAGAGAATTTTGCAGAAAAAAGAAAGATTTTCCTTAAAAAATTTGGTGGATTTAGAAAATCTTTGTAATTTTGCAACCGAAAGAAGGCGATAATATCGCTTTTAAGCACCACGCCTTCTGTTCATTTAAAATTTTCATTTAAATTAATCGAAGGCGTGAGGATTGGAACCCCCCACGCTTTTTTTTTTGTCCAAAAGCGAACTTTTTAGGGCAAAAATTTGGTCAGTTCAAAAAAAAGATATATCTTTGCCGCCGATAATGCCAATGACGAAGGTTCCAAATATAATCGTCAGCGGTTATTTATGATTTAAATAGAAAATGTTATATGAACGCAATAGCAGCAAGGATTCATTTCCTACAGGTATATCCAGTCTTGGATTGTGTTACGGCTCAAAAGGACGTAATCGCCTCTCTGTGTTTGCAGCAGAGAGGAGGTTACTATGGAGAAGCGTAATCAAAATAATCAGCAGTCTCAAAAGGACTTAAAGTACATCAATGTACCTCTCTCCATCGTCAAGAAGCGATGGTTCAAGGGGGAGAATGCCGTGCGTGCGTGGTTCTTCTACGCATGGAATGCCCTTATGTCCCGTTATGATGCCGATGTTATGGTCAAGGGACAGACGTTTCACCTTACAGAGGGGGAGACTATATGCACACGAAGCTATCTTTCAGAGTCTTTGGGTATCAAAGATTCTATGGCAAAAAGTAGCACAGACAGTCTCAAACGTACAGGAGCTATCGCTGTTAAGCAAGAGGTTATATCTAAGGATATAAATAATGCGAAGAACAGTGTGAGCCGTGTGGCGGTCAATGGCATACCTACCCCAAACGAGCCATACGTCAAGATGTATTTCCCTGTTGACGTTGCTGATTTCTGGTCAACTCCTTATCTTGCTCAGCTCTATACATATATGGTATGCAATGCTTGGCATGAGAACACTTGGATTGTGGGTACAGGTTGCCATGCCCAGCAAATTACTCCTGGAGATTTCCTGTTCTCGTATGAGAAGGTAGCAAAGGCGTTGAAATGCAATCAATGGAGATTTAAGGAACTGCTTAAGTTACTGGAAAAGATTGGTGCCATCACTCGTGTGAAGAGGGTAGGAAACAGAGGTGTGCTCATACATTTGAATCTTTATCCTCAGGCAAAGCAACAGGTAAAGACCAATGACAGTGCAAATAAGGGTCTGGAAGCTCATGTCGAGCAGTCAAAGCCTACATTATCCCCTACCCCATCTGTCAAGCCTGTAGCAGCCAAGAACGAGGTAATGAACCCTTCACGCCAGATAAGCAAAGAAATACTCGATACACCTGTAACAGAGGCTATAAAGTATCTTTTCTTTAACAAGAAGAAAAACAAGGATATTGATCGCCTCAATGACATCATATCATATGTGAACGAGAATATGCCAGCGGACTTCCCTGCCGAGCAGTTAAAGCCAGCCATGGACTATTATTTCAAGGAGTATGGTGACGACTATATAGAAAGAAAGAAAGTCGTTAAGGCTATTGGTGAGTTCAAGGGACTTTTGGCTAGATCTCTTTCCACCAAAGCCAATAGGGAAAGTAAAATTCAAGAACTCAATCGACAGATAGCAGAGGAGGAGAACAAGTATAAGGCATTTAACGAAAAATGGAAGACCATTGGAGAGAATTTCAAAATGTATATGGAAAAAGAGGACTGGATCAGTACGTTGAATCCAGAAACTATAGATTCTATGTATCATACTCTTTGGTATGCAAATCTGAAGGGTACTTTCGTTGAAGAGAGCCTTTTGAAAAAGGGGAAAAGTATAAACTGCCCTTCTTCGTGGGATGCTCAAACTAGCAAATGGGCAAATTACATCGTAAGGTTCTTTGAGTGCATCGATAATGTGGACGCATTAAGAGAGATATACCGAGCTATTTCGGAAAACAGATATGCAGAATTTCGAAGCATTTACGAAAAGAAAACAGCGGAATTGAATAAACTTAAAAATGTGATATAGTATGAATATAATAGGGGCAAAGGAAATATCATTGGGTGTCGACAAGATACTTGGGTGTGACAGTGAGGTCTGTGACTTCGATGACGAGACTGTATATGTCAATACAGGTGAGGAGTCCTTGGATTTTGATGAACTGTTGAAGTTGCGCAAGAAATATCGCATAGAGGCCATTCTTGTGAGTGATACAGGTGATGACAATCTGGTTCTTCAGATAGACATCCGTACTGATGAGCAGAGACAATTTGACAAGGAGGTTGGAGAAGAACTGCTGTCTCAAAATTGTGAGAGGCAAGCCCCTTAGAATTATATTTGCTCAAGCGAATATAATGCTTGCAGTTGATAATCAATATATTATGTGTTATTAGATATAGGTGCTAAATATGCTTGTAGAATATTTGCTAACTTTACTAAGTTAGTAAAGTTATCTAAAGGTATAAACTTAGTTAAATTTACAAAGCTTTCTTTGCGGTATGCAAGATTCTTTGTATATTTGCAGCATAATAACAAAATAAGTAATATATGGCAAAGATCATTGTATTTTCAAATCTGAAGGGTGGTGTAGGCAAGAGTACTTTGTGCTGTCACTTTGCCCACTTCCTTGTAGCAAAGAACCAGAAAGTTGCTGTGCTAGATGCAGACCTTTCCCACAACATCTATAACTTGCGCCAACGAGAACTGGCCAAAGTTAAAGATGCAGTTAAGCCTTGGGAGGTTTGGACTCTAGATGCAGCTGCGAGTACTGATGCCGTCATAGAACGAGCAAAGACGCTTCCAGGCTATGTCTTGATAGACTGTCCGGGAACACTAAACGACCCTGCTCTACTGAAGGTTTTTCAAGCTGCTGATGCAGCTGTTATTCCTTTTAGATACGATGATTTTATGATCGATTCTACATTCACCTTCACAAAAGTCTTGATGAAGGAAGCACCACAGGCGAAGAAAATCTATGTGCCAAACATCATCAAGATGGGTGTTAGGTATGCGCTCCAGGAGTCAGCTACGGAAATGTTCAGCAAAGCTGGCGTAGTTACATTCCGTGTAAAAGATGGTGTTGCAATTCAGCGATTATCTACGCTTTATGCACAAGATCAATATCAGGAAGCAGCAACGGCAGGTGCGTTTAATGCTATATATGAGGTAGTTAGATAAATGCATTACAAATATTACTAACTTAGCAAAGTTAGCAAGGTTAATAAAGTTAGCACACTTAATAAATTTAATAAGATATGAACAAGAAGAAAACAACAACACAAGATATGAGCGAGTTTGGAAGTATCGAAGGATTTGGTGACCTCATGGGAACTACACCAGATTCTTCTAATCGTGGCATCGGGGAGTTGCATGGTGAGAAGAAAACCGAAAAGACACCTTCTAAGAGGGCTGTCAAAGGTGCAGCTGCAGGTTGCAAGGTTGGATATACACGCCATACGTATATGCTGCCTCAAAAGATGATAGAGCAAATTAAAGCTGTATCGCAGTTCTTTGGAATAACAGAGTCTTCTTCTGCTGAGCAGTTGATACAAAAGGGACTTGAAGCAATCGAGGCCGTGCATGGTAAAAAAGCCGTAACGCTCCAAAAATCAAAGAGTTTGTTTGAAAAATAGCAAATATTACTAACTTAGGTAACTTTGTAAGGTTAACAAACTTAGTAAATAATATGAGTCAAGCAGAAGTAGATGCAGCTAACAAGCTGATAATAGATTCAATCA
>OGOQ01001403.1_pt1 | contig 18451 bp, 10 predicted proteins | sample 1552691 | NCBI WGS metagenome assembly OGOQ01 (sample SAMEA2580209, study PRJEB22360) | human gut metagenome | biome: human gut; feature: human-associated habitat; material: faeces | place: Denmark | collected 2008/2010
CGGCAGAGGCATACGTTTTTATATTTTTCAAACACTCCAAATTGACAGCGCATGAGAAAGTTTACTTCTTTGTTACTGTTAGGCTTCGCTATCGGCAGTTTCGCGCAAACGCCCGGAGGAGTCAGCGGAAGCGAACTGTGGTTCAAGACTGCGCCTTTGAACTCAGACCTGCAAGGTTATTACCGTTGGCAGGATTTCTCTGGGGATTCCATACGGCTGATGCTATTGGACAGCCGTGGCGTCAAGTCTGAACTTACTCTTCCGAACAGTTCAGTCCATTACTTCAATTTCAATCCGAGTCTCTGGCTCGCAGACGGATTCCGCAGCCTGAGTGCCAGCCTCAAGCACGGCGACCTCTCACAGGCTACCGTCATCGGTGTCTTTGCACCGGAACTGGCAACCATCGGCAAGGATATGGTTGTCTATGCTCTTGACGGCCGAAAGGGCGACGGAGCCATTCTGAGCAAGGACAAAGCCGTAAGGGGTAGAGGTGTTGAACCACTGGACTATGGTTCAGCATCGGGTGAAGACCTGCTTTATCAATCAAGTGATTCTTTGTCCGAGAACGGTTTTAAGGAAAGCGCTCTGCGAGTTGTGTCCTACTTCAAGGTAAGCAATCCTTCAACAACATTGTGGGGAGACAACTCCAATACCACATTATTCATCGGAACCCCTTCCACCTCTGGCAGCTTCGGTACGGATTTTCCGACCTCGCTCTTCGGTAATGCTTCCATCCGTGGATATGCCCCTGAGCTTATTGTTTTCAGCAGGATGCTTACACCCGATGAGCGCAGAAAAGTGGAGAGCTATCTGGCGGTAAAGTACGGCATCACCCTCAAAGGCTCGTATCTTGACAGCGACGGAAACCTGACTTGGGACATGGCGGAGAACCAAGCCTACCACCATAGGGTCACAGCTGTTGGAACCGACACGGCAGGAAGTCTCTCCCAACCGCTTTCCGCAACATCATATGAGGAAAGTCCGGTGTATGCGGCCTTGAAGGAGAACGGAACTTATCATGACGCAAATCCATACAACCCTTCATCCGCTTCCCGTCTGCTTGTCATGGGACGTGAAAACGGCAATCCGATGCCGGACAGAGGCTTCACTTTCTGGGGCGACGATGATGTGGCACTTGCAACATATACCTCACCTACAGATTCCCTGTGGCATGTCATGAAACGTACATGGATGGTCAAGACCAACGTGCCGTCAAAGCCCGACAGTACAGTGGCAAGATGGACTGCGCAAGGATTTGAAGTATCAAGGAATGGCTTTACTGACAATATCATCCAAGAGAAAGCCGCTTCCGGAGCTTATGCCACGACCCCAGCCCTTGTTGGAGGTGGCGGTGCTTTTGAGTTCACCTGTCCGACAAGTCACCCGACTTTTGACGTTGGCTTCGGAAGCATCGGTGGCAGCACATGCAAGTATGGATTCCGGTTCACCAATGCTGGAGTTGTTTATCCGATCATCAACGGAGCGGTCTCAAATTCATACATCGCCACGGATGTTGACGGAACGGACATCTCTATCCGCAAGGAAGGCAAAAACATCTATCTGCGTGTTGACGGAACAGGAAGTGCGACAAGAACCATATCCCTTTCGGATGCAACTGACACAGACACAAATGTGGGCATTATCCGAACGGAAGGAGCAGAGTCCGCCTTGAATATGGCAGGCTTGAGGACAGGAGGAATAGATGATGTCGGTTATATGGCAGAGTTGAGCTATGACCTCACACCGGACAGGGAGTTCTCTGACTATTGCCGCAAGCGTACCGTCATGCTCATAGACCCAAGCGGTGAAGGTGATTTCGACATCAACAGCAACAGTAACATAAGATGCTCCAAGCCTGATATGACAAGGGGCAAGACCATATTCCGCAATATCCTATGGGATGCAGACGGAAGCGGAAGCGATGTGTTCACATTCGCCTATTATGACGGCATTTCCTATGATGCCACTCCTACGCCGTCAAGTTGCGAGAATGGAGTTCCACGCAATGACGGGTATATCGACATCGGCATCAACATCGGTACACCAGTCTATTCCTATGTGCTCAGCGTTGACACCGTTGCAGGAAAAGTAAAAGGAGAAACCATTGCCAGAGGAACATTCTTCGGTGACACGCATAGAATCACGAATCTTGCCCCCGGCGCCTATGCGCTGTCCGTATCACAAGGTGGAGGCAACGAGATTTATGCCACTGGCAACGCACTCTACACCTCATACTCACATGACACCAGGACCTATCTGTCTGGCGACATCTCATGGACGGTGAACGATACAAAATCAAACTACCGTGTGGGATTGGAGCCAAGCCTCACGGACGAGATCACCCAATATGGCTTCGACGTGCGGGGCGACAAGGCGCATATCATAACCGGTGGATATACAAGCCTAACCAAATATGTCACCATCAAGCCGGGCGATGTGCTCAGTGTTACAGTCCGCAATATGCAGGTCACATACAAGTTGAACGGACAGACCGTGCATCATGAATATGTCTGGTCACTTCGTGCATGGCGGTTCTGCATCAAGTACGGAAAGGGCGAGACACATATCACAGATCTTACCGTAAACGGTACGCCTGTAACCTCATTCACCACAAGGGGCAACGTGCAGATAGAAACACCCAAGAAGTGTACGACAACGATGACCGTCTATGTCGGCAGCGAGTGTGATGCAAGTATGCCTAACGGAACACAGGCAAGGGAGAACCATGTGGGCAGCTCGGACAGACAGGCTGACAACTCCTTCATTTCTGGAGAAGACGAGGATTTCACCGTCAAGGGCAACGGTTCTACGACAGGCATCTACGAGGCTAAACTCACACAGGACAAGCCTGCTGCAGCCACATTGATGGTGTTTGACGTATCAGGCAAACTGGTAGTGTCACGCCAAATGACAGGCGAAAGCGTCAAGCAGGCCGACTTCAAGGTTCCCGCATCGGGTGTGTATGTCGTGAAGGCAATCTCCGAGAATGGGGAGCATACAAGGAAAATCTCAGTAAAGTAACTTAAAGGAAGATACGCATGAAGAATTATATACAGAAGGTGGCGTGGGCATTGGTTTTACTGCTTGCCGCCACACTGTCCCTTTCGGCAAAGGACGGGACAGCCGTGAGAAAACTCTTCAAGAAGGGTGTCTCTGACAGTATCTCCGTAGGAGGTAGCAAACTGGTCGTTCTTCAGAAAGACCTCATTCGGAACAGAAGCCTTTCCGTGAACTCTATCGGAGAGGAGAACGTTCCTGAGCTTGACTTTGCCATGACCAACGTCACGGCAGGAGGACATGGCTACCGTTTTCTCCCTCACGGAACCCATTTCACAGGCGAGGGTGCGACTGTCAAGATAAAGTATGACCGCACGAGAATACCAAGCGGCTATACCGAGGACGACATCCGTACCTATTACTACGACCCAGCCGAGAAGCATTGGGTTGCGTTGGAGCGTGTGCGTGTGGACAAGAAGGAAGAGTGTGTCGTTTCAAAGACGACCCACTTCACTGACATGATCAACGGCGTGATACAGGCCCCGGAGTCACCGCAGACCGAAGGCTTTGCCCCGACGATGATGAACGACATCAAGGCGGCAGACCCGACGGCGAAGCTCAATGTCATTGCGCCTCCAAGCGCAAACAACCGTGGCTCTGCCAACCTGCAGTATCCGTTCGAGATGCCGCCAGCACGAAACGGCATGCAGCCAAGCCTTGGCTTGCAGTACAGCAGCGAGGGCGGTAGCGGTTGGCTTGGCGAGGGTTGGAACGTCAGCGTGCCAAGCATTACGCTTGACACCCGGTGGGGCGTGCCTCGTTATGACCAGTCAAAAGAGACGGAGACTTATCTCTTGTCCGGTTCAATGCTCTCCACCATGGACGACAACGGACAGATGGGAGTCGCACACCGTGGCGAGAAGATGGACAGAAAGGCTGACCGCCAGTTCTACACCCGCCAAGGCGGTGATTTCAGCCGTATCATCCGCAAGGGTGACAGTCCTGCCAACTATTATTGGGAGGTTACAGACAAGCAGGGTGTCAAGTACATCTATGGCGGTGACGGAGCTGTTGTAAAGGGCAATGTCACCGATGCTTCGGGCAATACCCGTGAGGTGATTGCCGAATGGAAGCTGAAACGTGTCGAGGAACTCCACGGTGACTATATAGAATATGTGTATGACATCGTGGATGAGGATGTGCGTGGCGGCTTGAAGGCCAAGGCTGCATATCTGAAGGAGGTTCACGCAGGTAATGCAGGACAGGAACCGCACACCGTTGTACTCTTTGATGGCAACAAGGTAAAGCAGGTAAAGACCAACAATGCCCGCTATGGATTCCTCGCCTCCTCCAACAAACTGTTGGAGAAGGTAACGGTGAATTTCCAAGGCGAGACCCTGCGCAGCTATGCCTTCGACTATAAGGAGGGGGCTTTCCACAAGGAAATGCTCACTGGTGTCAGACAGTATGACAACACAGGAAAGGAAGTGGCTTTCCAGGACTTCGACTATTATGATGATGTCCAGGCTGAAAAGGGATATGTTCCGTTCAAGGACGATTCCGAGAAATGGAACACGCACGATGACGGACTTGACGCTGGTTTCGTCAATCCATTGAAGACTGTCAGCAAGCGTTTCAGCGACAAGCCTACTGCACTTGGCGGAACGACAAGTTCTTCTGTAAGCGGTTCGTTCTATGCAGGTGTGGGACCTTGGGACGGAAGCAAATGGAAAGGCAATACAATAGGAGGTTCTTACAGCTACTCCAGCGATACCAGCAAGGGACTTTCCGCACTCGTTGACTTGAACGGTGACGGACTTCCTGACAAGGTGTACAAGTCTGGTGGTTCTGTATATTATCGTCCACAGATTAAGACAGACAACGGAGAAATCGTATATGGTGAGTCTGTCAAGGTAAAGGGCATCAGTAACTTCTCGACAACCAAAAGTTCAACGAACTCGTTCGGTGCGAATGCCGTTGTCGGTTGGAATGTCCTGACCGCCGTTGTCGGAACGGACAAATCTACCACCAAGACAAAGACGACCCAGTATTTCAGCGACATCAACGGTGACGGACTTGTTGACCTCGTTTCCAATGGCAAGGTTTATTTCAACCACTTGGAATTTGACAAGGCAGGCAATGCCGTGCCTACATTTACGTTGAGCAGTGCCGATACGCCAAGCCCTATCATCTATGTTGGCAAGGTTGACACATCCGTTATGGAGGTTAGCGAGGATGAGCAGGCGGAAGCCATCAAGAACTCCCCTATGGAGGATATTGTGCGTGTATGGCAAGCGCCAAAGGATGGAACAGTAAGCGTGGCAGGTCAAGTAAGCCTTGTCGCTCCTACTGGAGACTATGACGCTGACGAATACCAAAAAGCGGATGGTGTGAGGGTTGCCATTCAAAAGGGTGGTAATGAGCTTTGGAACAAGACTATCTCAAAGGGCGACGGCAGTTCTTATGCCGCACCCGTATCTTCTGTTGCGGTCAAGCGAGGTGACAGAATCTATTTCCGTGTGCAGTCGGGTTCTGAGGAAACAAGCAACGGTTCTTTTGACAAGGTGAACTGGTCGCCTACTATTACATACGCTGGCGAGTCAAACACCTTACCTAATGGTCTTTCTTCAACAGAGTATAAGCCTGAGGATGGTGCCATCTATGATGTGAACACCTCTGCAAATGTGGAGAATGGATCAAGCGTTGAAGTTCACAGTGCCTTCCACAAGCCAGCAACAACCGACGATGTTGTTCTCAGCATCATTGGCAGCAACGACAAGAAAGACAGTGACGGAAACGACAACCCGAACTATATCGAGAAGACTGTCTTTGCTCGTACATTGAAGGCTGGTGAGGCTTTCAATAGTGATTCTCTCAACATCAGTCTGGAGAATACAGAAAAGCTGACCAACTTCAGCTTTGAGATTTCATCTACCTCCAATGTTGATTGGAAGAATATCGGTTGGCAAGCGTCTGTGACTTATAAGGACTCTGCCAATATCGAACAGACGGTAGCCGTTCCTGCACACTACAATACATTTGCAAATGCCTTGACGGAGGGCAAGCCATACTTGACCACAGCGACTGATACAATTATGGTTGTGTCACCAGTGCTTACCCTTTCAGACAATTCTATCAGCGGTCAGATTACTTTGACCGCCAAGACAGAGGATGCGCTTGTTGGCAAGAAGTCTTTCACTATCGAGAATGGCATCTTGAAAGCCGATACTCTGCGATTTGCAACTACTGCAGGAAAGAACATCTGGTTTGAATACAGCTATCCGGCAGCAATCTCTAATGAAACTGTTACTTCAGCCTCTGTTTCCATTCTGAAAGATGCGGCAGGTCTCGTAACAGAGAATGTGCTTGCTGGATTCTATGCAGAGAATGACAATCTTGGCTTCGGTATGCTTTACCGTGGCTGGGGAGGTTTTGTTTATAACTCGGCAGAGGGCAGATATGCAAAGCCTATTGACGAGTCATTGCTGAAATTGCCTGAAAACGAGAACGACAAGGTTGACCCTCTCACAATGGCATTCACTCCATTGGGTACAGACCAGACTTCTATGGACAAGTGGGTCGGTCAGCGACAGGACATCTATCTTACTGCAACCGATGCAAGCACAGCCCGATTGACAGAACAGGACGTACTCCTTACAAATCCTTTGGATAACAATGCGGAGGTGGCAGGACTTGCAGGTGAATATTTGCAGGGTACTGGTGCGACAGCTGTAAGCCAAGTGGTATCAAGCAAGAGTACCGTTGTGCAAGGAGGTGCACTTGGCATTACCCACAACAATGCAAATGGCAGTTCCAAGACGGAAGTTGCCATGATGGATATGAATGGTGACGGATTCCCGGACATCATAGCTGGTGGTACTATCCAATACACCAATTCGCAGGGCGGATTGAGTGGAGAAATCTACAAGGGTATCGGAGCTAATAACTCTGACAATGCTTCTGAAGCATGGGGATATGGCGGCAATCCAGTAGCTTCTGTGTCTGGCATTACAAAACTTATCTCAGGAAGCAAGTCTTCCGCACAGAACCAACAGAGTTCATGGCTGGCTCAATTCTCCATCTCTGGCAGTGCGCCAAAGAATACGGATGAGGCAGTTGAGTCTTTCATTGACATCAATGGTGATGGACTTCCCGACAAGATTCTTTCGGACAAGAAAGTAAAACTGAACCTTGGCTATGCCTTCACTGAGCCTGTTGACTGGGGGCTGGACCGCATCCAAGGCGGTAAGTCTCTTTCCTATAATTTTGGTGCAGGTGCAGGGGAAGATTTTGGTTGGGGAACTACCCAAAATAAGAGCACAAAGCAGTCGATAACCAAGGCCTCTGGCAGTTTCTCAGCAGGCTTTGGTATCGTAACCTCAGAGAGCGAAGAGGAATACAACCTTATCGACATCAACTCTGACGGTCTCCCTGACAAGGTATGGAAGAGCGACAATGGTATCATTGTTGCACTCAATACAGGCAATGGCTTTGATGAGCCTATCAGTTGGAAGGGTGCGAGTGCGCTCAGCGAATCGGCATCAACCTCAGAGTCTGCAAATGCTGCGTTCACTTTGACCATCAACATTCCTGTAATAAGCATCAAGATTTCAACCAACCCTGGTGCTTCCACCTCACATAGCATCAACCGCCCTACCTACTCTTTGCAGGATGTTGATGGTGACGGTTATCTTGACATCGTTGAGTCTGAGAAGGAAAGCGAGTTGAAGGTTACACGCTCAGCCATTGGCAGAACCAATATGTTGAAGTCTGTTACCAATTCCTTGGGCGGAACTTTCACACTCGACTATGCGCATACCACTCCTACCTACGGACTTCCTGGTGGCAAGTGGGTAATGTCTGCCCTTACCGTTGATGATGGTATCCATGACGATGGACCTGTAATGACTACCGCCTTTGAGTACAAGGACGGCAAGCGTGACCGCCATGAACGTGAGTTCCTCGGTTTCGGTGAGGTCATCACCAAGAACCTTGACACGGAGAACGGCAATTCTGTTTACAGACAGGCTGTTGAGAACTACGATGTTGCCAACTACTACACGCAGGGCAATGTTACCGCTACTTCCGTGGAGGATGCCAACGGCAACAAATACACGGAGACTAAGAATCGCTACGACAGTTATTATATGACTGCCGACGGTGACAAGTACACCTTCGCCAAGCGTGACGCCAACCTCTGGAGCGACCGTGCCTCTGCATTCGTACCTCTCCGCTATACCGCCAACTTGCAGTATGAGGGTGCGGCAAATGGCGTGGTTACATCCGAGGCATGGAATGAGTATTACCTCAATGGCTATCATGGTGAGTTGAAGTCCTACAAGTACAGCGACAAGGGAAGCCTTGGTGAGGACGGAAACGGCAAGTTCGATTATGCAACCGCCATCAAATATACGGACAATGCAGCGAAGCACATCTTCGGACTTCCTGTTGATGTTACTGTTACAGGTGGTGACGGCTCACTCTACCATCATGTTACGGCAAAGTACAACACCAACTATGCCAACCACATCACCCAGATTACGCAGCAGTTGAATGACGGTGCGGCAGTTACTGATTACAAGTACGACTCTTACGGCAACATCATCCAGAAGACTCTCCCTGCCAACGGCAAGGGACAGCGTATGTGGTACAAGTACCGCTATGAGCCTGAGATGAACATGTATGTTGAGCGCATTGACGATGCGTGGGGTTACCGCAGCGAGCAAGGCAATTTTGACTATCGCTATGGTGTAGCCAAGGAGCATCGCGACCTCAACAACTTCTACTATGAGACTGATGTTGACGACCTTGGTCGCATTACTGGCGTGCGTGGTCCAAATGAGTTGGCTACGGGCGTGCCTTATGCCATCGCCTTTGAATATCAGCCTTTGGCTACCTTTGGTGAGAGTGGCATTACCGCTCCTGCTTACGCAGTGACCAAGCACTACGACATCCAGCATCCTAACGATGACTTGGAGACCGTTACTTTCGTTGACGGCTTCGGAAGAGCCGTTCAGGTGAAGAAGGACGGTGTTGTGACAAGTGCAGCAAAGGGCAACTCTGCCAAGGATGAGAACGTGATGATAGTCAGCGGAAGAAACGTGTATGACGCTTTCGGACGTGTGGCAAAGGCATTCTATCCTACAACGGAAGGAAATGGATCGAAATCAACGTTCAACAAGTCATTTGACAATGTATCTCCAACGGTTACTGTTTATGACGTGCTCGACCGTGCTACCTCAGTGACATTGCCGGACAACTCTACGACAACTACGGCATATACAGTTGACAACGGCAGTCATGCACTTGTTGCAACCGTAACAGACGCACTCCATAATGTGCAGGCTACCCATACCAATGGCAGTGGCAAGACCTTGAAGACCATCCAGAAGAGCGGTCCTGACGGTGAGATTACCACCTCGTTTGAGTATGACGGCATACAGCGCCTTGTCCGTGTCACCGACACGGAGGGCAATGTGACGACCTCTACTTACGACATGGGTGACCGCCGTACTGAGGTGAACCATCCTGCAAGCGGCATCACAAGTTTCACTTATGATGCTCTCGGCAATGTGCTGACCAAGCAGACTGCCAACCTTGCAAAGGAAGGCAAGTTCATCACCTATGATTACGACTATCTGCGTCTGACGGGTATCAACTATCCTGACCACCCGGAGAACAACGTGAAGTATTACTATGGTGGTCGCAACGCCTCTCAGAACCGTATCGGTCGATTGATGCTCCGTGAGGATGGAACTGGTGCCATTGAATACTTCTATGGCAAGATGGGCGAAGTCACCAAGACCCGCCGCACAATGATTGTGCCTAACCAGGCGATAGCAACCTATGTGACGCAATGGACTTACGACAGCCACAACCGTCTGTTGGAGATGATTTATCCTGATGAGGAGAAAATCACTTACTCTTACAATCTCGGTGGTCAGCTTGAAAAGGTTCATGGCTACAAGTCATACGGCTACGATTATGTAAGCAAGATTGGCTATGACAAGTTCGAGCAGCGCACATACTTGAAGTATTGCAACGGTGCTGAGACCTTCTACACTTACGACCCACAGCGTCGCAGATTGCAGAACCTTACGGTGAATAGTGGTGGCAACACCATTATGGATAACGCTTACACTTACGATGCGGTGAGCAATGTGCTCAGCGTGGTAAACGGTGCGTCAGTTCCACAAAGTGGAAAGGCTGGCGGACAGATGGCGCATACCTATACATACGATGCACTCTACCGTCTTGTTGGTGCAACTGGCACTTATACTGGTGCTGACAACAAGACTGCAAGCTACACTCTTGCGATGTGTTACGACAACATGCACCGCATCACATCGAAGCGTCAGATTCTCACGCAGAACAATGTGCAGTTCAACGGTACATTGAATGCAGGTTATGATTTGTCATACACCTATGGAACAGAGACAGGCAAGAAGTTCCAACTCGCCAATGTGAAGGATGTAAACTATCGCACGGAGGAGACACCTTCAAAAAGTGAGAATGTGAACAACAATCATGCCTATGAGTATGATGCCAACGGTAATCTTGTATATGTCAATACAAGCCGTACAAAGAAGGATGGCATGACTGACGAGAAGGCAGCGGAGCGCAAGTTGAAGTGGGACGAGGAGAACCGTCTTCTTGCTTCTGATGACAATGGCTTCGTAACCAACTATTGGTATGATGCTGACGGTGAGCGTACGGTGAAGACATCAGGCGAGAGTGACCAGGTTTATGTAAACTCAGAGTTTGCTGGAGGTCGCACGAACACCGCCAAGTTCTCATTGTATGTATCTCCTTACCTCGTTGCCAACCAAGGCGGACGTTACACCAAGCATATCTATATCGGTAGTCAGCGTGTCGTTTCCAAGATTGGTGACTTCGACTCTTACGGCTCAGATCCACGCCGCATCCAATATGCTGGTAGCGAAACTGACGGCTTGTCTGTTGATTATAAGGTTAAATATACTCAACAGTTGCAGGTCATTAAGGATAATTATGCAACCTTTGCTGTGCCATACAATGGCGAGGATAACAACGACTATGTGGACGGCAAGGGCTTCTGCTGCAATGACGGCAGTTTGGAGGCTGCGCAGGCACGAGCTATAGCAGCAAACATTGCCAAGGCAAAGGCTGTCAATGGCAACTTCAAGGAGAATGACGACTATGAGAAGATGCAGTTCTACTACCAACCAGACCATTTGGGTAGCAGTAGTTACATCACCAACCTTGATGGCGAGGTGGTGCAGCATATCGAATATGTGCCATTCGGCGAGGTGTTCATCGAGGAACGCAACGACGTATGGAACACGCCTTATCTCTTCAACGCAAAGGAATTTGACGAAGAGACAGGTATGTACTATTATGGTGCTCGCTACTATGAACCACGACTCAGTCTATGGATATCAGTAGATCCAATATCAAATTATGATCCTCGAAACAATGAAAATTATTTAGATGGAGAGCATAATTTGGGTGTATATAATACGTTTAATCTTGCTCCATATGGGTATTGTTATCAAAATCCTATACGATTAATAGACCCGAATGGGAAACAAGTTGATGCAGTGGATTTCGTCCCATTTTTGGGTAGCGGAAGAGATATCTATAGAGGCTTTAGGGATGGTGATATCTTAACTGGAGCCATAGGAGTTGGCGGGTTAATTGCTGATGTATTTACCTTAGGTTCAGGGTCTGTAGTTACTGGAGGAATAAAGGCTGGCGTAAAGGCTGGCGTAAAAACCGCAGTTAAACAAGAAATAAAGCAAGCCGCTAAAACTGAAACTAAAGTTGCGGCTAAGGCGTTAACTCAAGCATCTAAGCAAGGGGTTAAGTCTGCTTCGGAGTTAGGTATTAAAGATGGAATGAAAACGACATCAACCAAAGCTTTAGAGTTAGGACAAGAATTCCTTGGGAAAGGCTACCGAGAAGTTGGTTCTGGTAGATATGTTTCAGCCGATGGAAAACGAGTTTTCCGCATGGGTGACAATGATATTTTAGGTAAACATGGAGGTGGACCTCATGTGAATTTTGAAACACTGAAGCCAAATCCCAACAAACCTGGAAAGATGATGGTTGATCAAAATTATCATGTTTTCATAACCGAATAATAGAATGAAAAAAGTCACATTAAATGTTCCGAATTATTCCCCTGATACAGGAGTGGCACTCAATTGGGAAGGTAATTTCACAATTAAGGTCTCCGATATAAATGGGAGCGTCTCAATTGAGGCTAATACCGAGGGATTAGTTTCTTTAGCAAATCACTTGCTAAATTTATCCCAATCATCGGTTCCTATAGGAACTCATCTTCATCTTGATGAGTACAACTCTCTTGAAGAAGGATCTTTAGATTTAATAATCGAAAAGATTTGATTCCAACAAGTCTGTTTATGGGTCTGACAATACGATCCATAAACAGATTTATTGTTAAATCAAAATCTGTTTACCTTTCCTATACTTATACTATATGTAGGATCTAACGCCTTGTTGTTGTGAACGTTAGTGTCAATATATATATATACAGGCTTTCGTCGCGGAATATTTATCTGGTCGCAACGCCTCTCAGAACCATATCGGTAGATTGATGCTCCGCGAGGACGGAACAGGTGCCATTGAGTATTTCTATGGCAAGATTGGCGAGGTGACGAAGACCCGCCGCACGATGATTGTGCCTAACCAGGCGATAGCAACCTACGTGACGCAATGGACTTACGACAGCCACAACCGTCTGTTGGAGATGATTTATCCTGATGAGGAGAAAATCACTTACTCTTACAATCTCGGTGGTCAGCTTGAAAAGGTTCATGGCTACAAGTCATACGGCTATGACTATGTGAGCAAGATTGGCTATGACAAGTTCGAGCAGCGCACATACTTGAAGTATTGCAATGGTGCTGAGACTTTCTACACCTACGACCCACAGCGTCGCAGATTGCAGAATCTCATGGTGAATAGTGGTGGCAACACCATTATGGATAACGCCTACACTTACGATGCGGTGAGCAATGTGCTCAGCGTGATAAACGGTGCGTCAGTTCCAAAGAGTGGCAAGGCTGGCGGACAGATGGCTCATACCTATACATACGATGCACTCTATCGTCTTGTCAGCGCAACTGGTACATATACAGGTGCGGACAACAAGACCGCAAGTTATACTCTTGCGATGGGCTATGACAATATGCACCGTATCACATCGAAGCGTCAGATTCTCACGCAGAACAATGTGCAGTTCAACGGCACATTGAATGCTGGCTATGATTTGTCGTACACCTATGGAACTGATACAGGAAAGAAGTTCCAACTCGCCAATGTGAAGGATGTGAACTACCGCACAGAGGAGACTCCTTCGGAGAGCGAGAATGTGAACAACAATCATGCCTATGAGTATGATGCCAACGGTAATCTTGTTTATGTCAACACAAGCCGTACAAAGAAGGATGGCATGGCTGACGAGAAGACCGCAGAGCGCAAACTCAAATGGGATGAGGAGAACCGTCTCCTTGCTTCTGATGACAACGGCTTTGTTACCAACTATTGGTATGATGCTGATGGTGAGCGCACGGTGAAGACATCGGGCGAGAGTGACCAAGTCTATGTGAACTCTGAGTTTGCTGGAGGTCGCACGAACACCGCCAAGTTCTCATTGTATGTATCTCCTTACCTCGTTGCCAACCAAGGCGGACGCTATACCAAGCACATATATATTGGTAGTCAGCGTGTAGTCAGCAAGATTGGAGACTTCGATTCTTACGGATCAGACCCACGCCGCATCCAGTATGCAGGTAGTGAGACTGATGGCTTGTCTGTTGATTATAAAGCTAAATATACCGGGCAGTTGCAGGTTATCAAGGATAATTATGCAACCTTTGCAGTGCCGTACAATGGCGAGGACAATAACGACTATGTGGACGGAAAGGGCTTCTGCTGCAATGACGGCAGCTTGGAGGCTGCTCAGGCACGTGCTATGGCCGCAAACATTGCCAAGGCTAAGGCTGTCAATGGTAACTTTAAGGAGAACGACGATTACGAGAAGATGCAATTCTACTACCATCCAGACCATTTGGGTAGCAGTAGTTACATCACCAACCTTGACGGCGAGGTGGTGCAGCATATTGAGTATGTGCCTTTCGGAGAGGTTTTCATAGAGGAACGCAACAACATCTGGAACACGCCCTATCTCTTCAACGCAAAGGAATTTGATGAGGAGACGGGTATGTACTACTACGGTGCGAGGTACTATGAGTCAAGATTGAGTCTTTGGATGAGTGTGGATAGATTTGCAGAAAAATATAAGACATCTCCTTATTGTTTTACTCTTGACAACCCTATATGCCACTATGATGAAAGAGGCGATTCAACTATTCTTTATGCGACACGTCTTCCAATGGATAATAAAAAAATCCAATCTGCATTATCCATGGCAACTCATACTTTCATTGTTGTAAAACGTAATGGAAAGCCTTCAGTTAAATTTTCTTTTGGTTCAAAAACAGATAATCCTTTTGGCGGACAATTGGTAAAAGTCTCTTATATGGATGAAGAAAAATCAATGAAGGGCGAGGCTCCGAGTAATTTTGTAAAAAATCGAATTGTTATCACACCGCCTTCAGGCATGACTGTTGAGCAATTTGATGAGATGGTTATTAAAACAGGTAATAGCTTTGGAAATAATCCCAATATTACATACTGTTTAGAGCCATTCAAACAAACACAAGGTAATTGTAATTCAAGTTCAAGTACGTTGCTTTATAAAGCGGGGGTTCCTTTAAGTAGGATAAAGGATTTGAGGAAGCAAATATCAGGTCTTGTTTGGGGATTTGGTGATATTAAACCGTGGACAGTAGAGGAACAGTCAAAAGCTGTTCAGAGGCAGAGGGAACTCGACCAACAGCGTAATGAAATGATGAGCACAATCATCCTTAACAAATATTAAATGAGAGAATTGAGTTTTAAAATGGTCATAAGAGCATATTTAATATGTGCTCTTATGACATCAATATTAGGAATTATATCATGCAGTGTTCATGACATAATAAATTGGTTTCCAATCGTATTACTTTATGCTTGGATAATATTGTCTCCAATATCTATTTTAGCATTGATAACTGTATATTTATTGGGAGTTCAAAGAGATTGGATTTGTAAGATACCGTTAATTTGCTTATGCGCATTTATAGTATATTTTATAAACCTAAACTCATCAGAATCTTATTTGATTAATTTTTTTGCAACCCAAACCGTACCATATGACCTTCTATATTACAATAATGGAATAGAGATAAGGGTCAATGACACTATTTTTTCTATTTTCACATGGGTATTATCGTATTTTATATTAGTATTGTTTATTGTTATATCTACAATTATGTATAGATTTTTTAAAAAGCATAGCAAAATAAAATTATTCTAAAACAAAGTGTTCTCATAAGTGATGATACTAAATCATTCTGTACAATGCTCACCATCCAGCACAGCGGCCCAGACGGTGAGATTACCACCACCTTCGAGTACGACGGCATCCAGCGACTTGTAAGGGTTACAGACACGGAGGGCAATGTTACCACATCCACTTACGACATGGGTGACCGCCGCACGGAAGTAAACCATCCTGCAAGCGGCATCACCTGGTACTAATTTTTATAAAATAAACGGATTTCAGGTATTTAATGAAAACGGCACTAAAAAATAATAGTTGGATAACGACTATAGTATTTGCTTTGATTGAATTTCCTATAATAATCTTTCTATCTTATTTTTCATTAGGAAGTAAAGACGATGTTATGGAAATATATCATAGCGATCCTTCTCGTATCATTTTCATTAGAGGATGTATTTCGTTTGTTATAACTTCATTCTTAATGTCTTTAATAATGTTGCTTTATGTAATTATAAAAAGAATACTATTGAATGTTAGGGTTACCCGTAAAAAGATTTTTATTTCTTTGGGGCTTAATTTTGTTATTATAAGTGTTGAGATTATTGGAATCTTGACATACAAATTGATGACAAGAGGATATATCTGAATCGAGTAGGAGGTAAACACTAATCATAGGTGTTTATCTCCTATTTTTGTGTTTACCGACCTCTCACACCACCGTACGTGCCGTTCGGCATACGGCGGTTCCTATTTTGGGTACCATTCGAGATACGTCTCCATCAAAGTAGCATACCCAGCAGAGAGCAGATTATTGCCGATGGTCGTTGTCTATTATTTCTGATTAATTTTCTTTTTAATTTCATTCGCCTCTTTAAATAGGCTATTAGCAATACTATCTTTAATTGCTGCCATCTGTATCATTTCGTTATGGTAGCGAATTGAGTCCTCGTAAGTATTTACATGAGTTCTCACATTCTCAATAACTTCTTTATTAGGGCATACAGAGAAGTTCTTTTCGATGTATCGAACATTGGGGTCGTCAGATGGAAGCACCATCTTCAAAGCACGATATTTCAAGTCTGCCTCTTCCCAATCCTGGTACTCTCGCCATTGGGTAAAATTGCCCCAAATGGAAATTACAAGGGATAGAGCCAAGCCACCAATGAAAAGAAGAACATACTTTGAAGTAGGCTCGAAACGATGGGTGACAATCTTTTTTTGAGGTGTATTACCCATTGCGTGAAGTTTTTCCTGCACATTTTTTGATGTGGCATTCAGCTCTTGTTTCACCTGATTAATAGCATCAAACAAGAGTTTGCTTCGCTGTTCTCCGTTACTTGCTTCTTTCTTGGTAAGGTCGGTAAAGATGCAGATAGCTTCTCTTAATCTTGCCAATTTGTCAATAGACTCCCCTTCTTTTACAGCCATAGCAAGGATTGCTTTTTCAAGCTTGCTTATATTAACACTTACAGAGACTGGAGTGCTTTCCGCCTCTGTATTCTTTGGTGAGGCAGAAAGTTCATCGACTTTCTGCTCCAATCTCTCAACTGTGCCGTAGATGGCTTCCAATAGTTCTTCTTTCATATTTCTTTTGTTGTTTGAATGGTTTGTAACTTGCATCAAAGGCTAAAGCCTCTTCTGCGTTTCTTCTTTTTCTTCTTGGATGATTCGTCCTCTGGGAAAGACTCAAAGGTCTGAGCGTTGGCAGAAGCAAAAAGTCCAATGGAAGAAATGCCGTCCCAAGGGTCTTGGCTGCTATCCGACATGGATGGCTCATGGTTGCTCTTGTGATAGCCTTGTTCGTATTGCAGAGTAGAGTTGGATTTTGGTGATACACGGTTCTCCATTCCCTCAAACCTTGTATTCAGCTTGCCTAAGCTATAGCCTCGGCTAATCTGCGTACCCTTGAAGCTATATCCATCCTTGCTGAAACGGATGCCTTGAACCTTGGTTTGCTCCTTATCCATATAGACAAACTCTAAGTGAACACCTCGTTTTGCAAGTTCACTTTTGAACTCGTCCCAGCTATCTGCCATTCTCAATGCGCTCTTTACAGCATTGTGAATCTCGTATTTGGCACGCTCCGCATTGCGCAATTTGCGAGTGTTAGTCTTACTCTTGTCCGTTCCGTAAGTAAATCCATACTTGGATTTAAGAGCCTTGGTCACTTGCTCATTACGCCTGTAATCGTGGGCGTCTGATATGAGTTTGCCCTCGTTATTGATGCGGTTATACACGATATGACAATGTGGATTGTCGGTGTTGTGATGCCTTACGATGATGAATTGAGTATCTTTTATCCCCATCATCTGCATGTATTCAAGGGCTATCTTAGCCATGAATTCATCCGTCAAACGTGGCTTGTCCTCGGGCTTGAAGCTCAAAGCTATATGTCCAACAGGCTTCTTAATACTTGGATTTAGTTGCCTTTGTAGCTCGAAACTTTGCGCCATTTCGGTATTCGTGCCGAGTAACACACCATCAGAGGCAAGGATTTTCGCCTCGTCCTTGCCTGTAACATAGCGGATGCAACCACCAAATGAGCTGCCCTTCTTTAGCTTGCCTATCATGTGGTATCCTCCTTTCTGCCCATACTGCTTGGCTTCGGTTTATAACTTGCTTGGCGATACTCGCCAAGGATTGCTTTCAATCTTCTCAACAAGTCCACCACATATACATGGGTCTCATGGAAACCTCTCTGATGCGACAGCTTGGCAAGTTGGTTGAGGTTGTTCGCCATACCGATGAGGTTCTTGGCAATGGCAACCGTCTCTGTGTTGTGTCCGCTGACCACCTCGCCGTTCAAGGCAGACTCACGGATGTACTCAGCCAACTTGCGGTTGGCTTTTCTCGCCCTCAGTCTCAAAGCCTCGTAGCTTGGCTTTGAGAACTTCACTGTGACAGACTTCGACAGCTTGCGAACCCTGCCTGTGGGCGGTCTTCCGCCCTTTTTCTTGTATTGTTCATGTATGCTTGTCATTCGATATACTGTTTACAGTTGGTACACCCACTTTCTGCGACCGTCGGGAGCAAAATTCCTCCGCCCTCATGGTGGAGCGAGGC
>OGOQ01001405.1_pt1 | contig 18413 bp, 15 predicted proteins | sample 1552691 | NCBI WGS metagenome assembly OGOQ01 (sample SAMEA2580209, study PRJEB22360) | human gut metagenome | biome: human gut; feature: human-associated habitat; material: faeces | place: Denmark | collected 2008/2010
GACTACCAACTTTTTTATGAACTATTTCTTATCCCGAACTGGGGTAAACAATGGATTAGGCTTGGGGTGACTTGACCAACTATTCCTCGGAATCTCTGACAAGCCACCCTCCCCATCTATCCTCTAACGAGTCGTAGCTCCTGCTTCAAGGCTGAAAGACTCAAGCATCTTCTTCCAAGGCCTTGCCTTTGCCTTGCGAGCCTTTTCCGCCGCTTCCTCCTGGGCCAAACGCTCCTCCAAGGCTGCCATGAATCGGTGATATTCCACCGGGGTGATATCCACCTTGCCATAGCACCTCACCTCGGGATGGCGCTCCTTGTAGGCCGTCCTCACCATCTCGTGGGTAACGATGTTAGAAAGCGGGATGTGATACTGACGGATTATGGGCAGTAGATACTCAATGCCACTCTCCACCTGCTCTTCCGTCAATGGTGCCCGCAAAGTATTACCTTGAAACTCGACACCGACAGTGAAGTAATTGCACGACTCTCGCCCATGGAGACAAGACAGACCGGCATGGAAGGTGACGGCGGTAGGGGGACAGAGAATATAGCGCGTGCCGTCGGTGTCTATGACGCAATGCGCACCGACCCCTCGTCGCTTGTCTGTCAGCGTCATCAAAGACCGCAGCACGGTAGGTACGGCGGTATGGTGCAGGACAATGCCCTGAAGTTCATTGATGGTGTCGGCCGCTATATTAGGCGTGGGCCAACTCACCTCGGCATACTTGTCTTCCTCGCGCTGCGCTTGGGCCGCAAGCGAGAAGAGGAGAAGGAATAATACAAAAAAACGATTCATTATCTATATATAGTTGGGGTGGCAATACATGGAAAACCGGATGGAAATCCTCGTTGTCATTCCATCCGGGCATTAACCACAAAACGCTTTCTATGGGGCAGAAAGCCAAACACCTATGAAAAAAGTTCTCTTCTAACAGGGGACCTATCCCTTCCAAAGCCCGTGGAGATTGCAATACTCGCGCGCCTCCACCTCCGTGGCATCGGTCTTAAACTCAGCCACGGGCTTATCCTGCGGGGTAAGATTGTGACGAAGCACTCCCGTCGGGGTTACGAGCTCTATCCACTGGATATAGTGAGCGTCCGTCATGGGGTGCTCCACAGAGCCCACCGTGACACGATAGCCACCTTCGATCTTCTCTACCACAGGCACATGCTTTTCCTTCGCACCGTCGGTCGTATTCTCTCGCAACAGCTTCATCGGCTCGCCACAGCACATGGGCGTACCCTCGGCATCCTGCAAGACCTCGACCATCAGCCCGCTTTTCTCACATTTATAAATCTCATTTTTCTTTGCCATAATGTCTTTGCTTTAAATGTTCATAAGGAATCAAGATTCCATGCTGCAAATATAGCTTTTCTTTTTGAATCTCACAAGTGATTTATACGCAAATAAACCTTTTTTATTACCATTTAGCCTATCATCTGCCCTCAAAAGAGGAAATCGCTGCCATCTCAGAATCGCATTGAGTCTCACCCTCACACGACACAAGCCGTGTAACACACCTTTATTTTGTCAAAATCCAAACAAATCTCGATTAACCATTCTTAGCACTGCTTTTTCGCTTTTCTCATAATAAGTCTATACCTTTGCATTCACTTTCCAAAATGGGGAGTAGTTCTTTTACTTTTTGAATAAGTATCAAGAGACAGCTTAAATGCTGAACCAACCGAGCAGACATAGCCACGGTGGTAAAAACGATACGAGTTTAAGGATTCTGTAATAATCATTAAATTAAAAAGTTATGTCACAAGTAACAAAAACTTTTACGGAACATCCACAAAACAGCATCACCCTAATGAATGGTGCTGTACTTGAGTGCTTTCCAAAAGAATCACATCAAAGCGACTTTGTGCCCGATCAAATGAAATTGGACACAACAGGCGTGTATCTGAGTATAGGCAACAAGCCATGTAAGCCACAACCAAGTACCACTGAAGAAAAGGAACGACAGAAGAAACTCTTCACGGACAACGCTTTTTATTTGTTGGCACATCAAGAGCGCATCATGCGCGACAGTAGGATGTTTCTTGCTCCCGTTGCCGTGCAAAATGGACTTGCTTATATAGGTACGTCCGGCTTTAATGCCCCCACATTGGGCATATACTTGGAATGGTGGAAAGAATGTCCTATTGCTTTGCGAACAGGCGAGGATGGCAATCGAAGTCTCGTCTTTCATCTTGCGGGCAGTCCGTTGAGTGGAGCAAACCGCTGTGCTGAGGTCTATGAGGACGGCAGGGTTGAGCATACGCAAGTGTCTTCATTCATAAACCATTGGCGACCATTCACAACTATCAACACGCGTTATGACGAGGCAAAGCACATTTATCAAGCTTATACGCTTGAGCAAGTGCTTGAGATCTTGCACGCTGAGGATAGTAAAGGTTGGAACTATTCTGTCGAAATCAAGGTACGCTTTATGCAGTCTGAGATAAACAAATTGAAAAAGAGAGTAGAGCAACTAACCAAAGAGTCCGACAAATGGCACTCTATGTATGTTGATACTTTTATGAAGTACAAGGAAGCAGAGGTTTGTGAGGCTTTTTCTACTTTTCAATCCCTTAGAGAGGAGTGTGAGACTCAAATCAACTCTATCAAGGTTCGTAAACGGACATTGAGGGCTGAACTGAAAAGCGGCTGCATGGATAACCTCACTTATCAACGGAAACTAACGCCGTTGAATAAGCAAATAAAAGATCTAGAGTTTAAGGTTAGCAAGAAAAAACATGAGCTCATCAATAAATATCTTGCAGAAGGCATTAGTTACAACGAGATGGAAAAATATATGAATAAAAAGAATGAAATTTAAATATTAAGCAATGATTGAAAAAGTGAATCCGTGCCATCCGGACAAGGTGGCAGACCGTATCGCAGGGGCTATTGTGGACCTTGCCTACTCCAAGGTGGAGAACCCGAAGATTGCCGTCGAGGTGTTGCTCGGCCATGGCGTAGCAAACATCATCATCGAGAGCAGTGTGGACATCTCGCAGACTGAGACAGAGTCCATCGTCAGCCGCATCACCAAGCGCGAGGACCTGAAGGTCTCGCTTGTCATGGTGGCACAAGACCCTATCCTCGCCCATAATCAAGACGACGAAATCCGTTGCGGGGACAATGGCATTTTCAAGGGCGTGCCACTGACTGACGAGGAGAGACTGCTCAGCAAGATAGCCCACGACATTTACGAGCGCTACCCTTCCGACGGCAAATACATCTTGGGCAATGGCAAACTGATCATCTGCCAAAGCAATGCAAAGACAGAGGATTTGAAAACACTCTATCCCGCCGCCATCATCAACCCTTTGGGAGACTGGAGCGGTGGCACTGACGTGGACGCTGGCGCGACCAACCGCAAACTGGGTTCGGATATGGCACAATCAGTCTCAGGCGGTGGCGTGCAAGGCAAGGACCTATCAAAGGCCGATGTCTCGGTGAACATTTACGCCTTCTTGAAAGCCCAGCAGACAAAACAAAACGTAGAACTATTTTGTGCTATCGGCGACACAGAGATCGACGGAAGACCATACGCCGAGATTGTAGAGATAGCACGTCAATACATCAAGCAAGTCGGCGGCTTCGAGAAGTTTGCCGAATGGGGATTGTTCTAACAAGCAGCACAAGCAACAGCCCTGACAATCGAATCTGTATTCCAATGATGGACCATAAGAATTCGTAGCAAAGGGTGCTGCCTGCAATCGCAGTGCAGCACCCACGTTATATTTGATGGGTAGAATGCCATCCGTCTATCAAGGCTGAGACTAACAAGCATTTGCATCATTACAATTGAAATTTATAGTGACAAAACTATTCGTTTCACGAGCGACATAATCCGAACAATCTTCGTTGTCCAACTTACTACTGTGGACTACCAAAGGTCGGGCAAACATTTTTTTAAGCGATGCACAAAAAAAGACTTTCTTGGGTTTTGGCATTCGAGAAATATGTATTACCTTTGTTGCGGAAGGATGCTAAGCCGTTTGCAAGGCGAATTCCAAATTTTTGTAGGTTAAAATAATAGCGTTTGCTGTTTATTCGAAAACGTTCAGGAAACTTGGCGGTGGAAAGAATGTGTACAGAATAAACAAGTGGACGCCTACGATATGCGTGGGCGTTCAGCTTGTCTGTATGCATGGGTTTCCGCCAAGTACCTCTGAACGTGGATGAGTTGAATTGTCCACGTTTTGCGTTTGGGTATTTGGCGGAATCTTCGTTTAGAAGAATAACATGCTTTCGCATTAAAACGTATAATGCTTTAATGCTATGGCAAAATCTCTGATTGAAGAGCTACCTCGCATTGCAAGCGAAGGTAGGCAAGAGGCTCAGCGCATCATCGAGCGATTGAGCAGTGGCACACGCATTGGGTTGCAAACCAATGAGCTGGTGTTGCCTCGCAAGGATGTCTCCGGATTTTTCCGTGGACAAGTTCCCAATATCCCTAATGCATTCAATGCCGCCCTGGATGGGGGGAGTTGGATGAACCGTCTGGTGTATGGTGATAATCTCCTGACCATGCAGGCACTGCTTGCCGGAGACCCCCAGACGGGTTTGCCTTCTTTAAGAGGCAAAGTGGATTTGATCTACATCGACCCGCCGTTTGATTCTAAGGCGGATTATAGAACTCCGATTACATTACCAAATGCAAGTTTTTCGCAAAAGCCAACTGTTATAGAGCAATTTGCTTATGCTGATACTTGGGAAGATGGTACCATTTCGTATCTTAAAATGTTATATCCGCGTTTGATGATTATGAAAGAATTGTTATCAGAACGAGGAAGTATATTCGTTCATATTGATTGGCATGTAGGGGCTTATGTAAGAATCCTTTTAGATGATATTTTTGGAAAAGAAAATTTTAGAAATGAAATAACATGGTATTATCCTAATTCTGGTCTAAAAGCTCGTTCTAAGAAATTTCATCAAGTAACGGATACTATTTTTTATTACGTTAAATCAATTGATAACTTTACTTTTCATCATATTTTTAAGAAACGAAAAGATGGGCAAAGTAAACAAGCCAAACGTAAATTTAATCCTATAACTAAGAAAGCTGATATGGTTAGGGATGAAAATGGAAAGATTGTGTATCAAATAACGGATGAGGTTTTGGAAAATTCATTATGGGAAGTTGCAAGTTTAAGTAATAATCCTGTTGAATCTGTCGGCTACGCCACCCAAAAGCCCGAAGCCCTCCTCGAACGTATCATCAAGGCATCTTCCAACGAAGGCGACCTCGTCTGCGATTTCTTTGGTGGCAGCGGTACCACAGCAGCTGTAGCCGAGAAGCTTGGCCGTCGCTGGATTACCTGCGACATCGGCAAGCCGGCATGCCTCGTCATGCGCAAGCGCTTCATCGACCAGGAGGTAAATCCGTTCCTCTATCAGAGCATCGGCGACTATCAGAAAGAGGCTTTCCATAACAATAAGAAACTCCGCCGAGTGGGCGATCTCTCCCAGGTAGTCTTAGGTCTTTTCGGTGCTCTGCCATTCTCCCCAGAGCAGGTGAGCGACAGAAACTTTGGCTACGTCAAAGGCACCCGAAACCTGGTGATGGTGGATAGTCCTAACCGCCTGACCACTGCTGCTACCGTTCGCCGTGCCGTAGAAGCCAAGGCTTCTCTGCTTGGCGGCGACTGGGATAAAGTAATCGTGCTCGGCTGGAACTTTGCCTTCGACATCTCGCAAGCCATCGAGAAATATAAGAACAGCAATGTAGAGGTGCTGGTGATTCCGCCTGATTTGCTCGACAAGCTATCAAAGAAAGGCTTCAAGAAGCTCATCGCCGACAAAACCGTCCGCTTCTCTTCTTTGCAGTATCTGGTGGTGAACCCTGTGCAAGTAACCATGAACGGCAATGGCGAGGACGAACTCGACATCAGTCTCAACAACTATGTGCTGCTCTCGCCAGATAATATCCCGCTGGATGATAAGGACAAGGAGAAGCTGCAGCAGGTGATGGAGCAGGACCCTCTCTCGCTGATAGAATATTGGAGCATCGACCCTGATTATGACGGAGACACCTTCAGAAGCACCTGGCAGGATTATCGTGAGAACGTGGATAACGATAGCGACCCGCTGCACTGCGTATATTCCACCCGAATTGCCATGCCGCATAAGGACGAGCGAAAAGTCTGCGTCAAGGCGGTGGATGTGTTCGGATTCGAGAGCCAGGTTATTCTGGATGTGAAGTGTTAGTATTAAGAACGAATAGGAGATTACGACTATGGCTATCAATTCAAGTAATATATCTTTGGAACTGGCGCATCGACTCACCGATGTGGTCAATGCAGCCTGGAAAAGTGGGGAGATGCTGGAGAAGGTGACCCCAACCACCGCTTCGCTCTTAAACTATTGGTTTGGAGAGGGCTTCTGCAACGAGCGTGCGAGAAACTTCCACGAGGGTCAGCGACAGGCCATCCTCAACATCATCTATCTGCACGAAGTGATGGGAGAAAACTGCGTAATGGATGCCTACCAGAGCATCATCCCGGAACTAATGGATAGGGCCGACCTGGCTCAGCTTGCCAAGCCTAAATATCAGATGCCAAAGTATGCAGTGAAGATGGCTACGGGCACAGGTAAGACGTGGGTGATGCATGCCCTGCTGATCTGGCAGATGCTGAATGCCCGGCACGAGGACGTGGAGAGCGGACGATTTACGCAAAAGTTCCTGATTGTGGCTCCAGGTCTGATAGTTTACGACCGTCTGCTGGATGCCTTCTGCGGCAGAAAGAAGCGTGACGAGGAATATCGCGACCCTCAGACCAACGACTACTACATGAACCAGGAGGTGTTCATCCCCGAGCGTTATCGTGACGAGGTGTTTTCGTTCATACAGAACAATGTGGTGACCAAGGAAGATGGCATCGGCAGGAAGACCACCGGCGAGGGACTGATTGCCCTGACCAACTGGCATCTGTTTGAAAATCAGATGGAAGAGAAGGAACAGGATGAGGATGTGGACGATTCCAGCACGGTGACACCTGCTGAAATCATCAGCGACCTGTTGCCTATCCGTCCGGGCAAGTCGGCGGGCAACGACCTCGGCATGCTCGACCGCCGTGCCCTGGGTGGCACAGAACTGGAATATCTGGCGGGTTTAAAGGATTTGATGGTAATCAATGATGAGGCTCATCATATCCACGAAATCAAGCGTAATGGTGAAACCGAGGAAGTGGAATGGCAAAGAGGCTTGAATGCCATCAGCGCCACCAAGGGCACCCGTTTCATACAGGTGGACTTCTCGGCTACCCCTTTTGATACGAAGGGAACGGGAGAGAAACAGGTGAAACTCTTCTTTCCGCATATCATCGTTGATTTCGACTTGCCGATGGCGATGAAGCAGGGACTGGTGAAGCTGCTGCTGCTCGACCGTCGGCAGGAACTCACCGACCTGGAAAACCTGGATTACAACGCCGAGCGTGATGAGCAGGGAAAGGTAGTGGGGCTGAGCGAAGGCCAGCGCATGATGCTCCGTGCCGGATTGACCAAGCTGAACAAGCTGGAAGAAGAATTCCTGAAGAATGATGCGTCTAAGAACCCGAAGATGCTCATCGTCTGCCAGGACACTACGGTATCTCCTTTTGTAGAAGAGTTTCTGAAGTCGGAAGGTCTGGAAGAAGAAGACATCGTTACCATCGACAGCAACAAGCAGGGCGAGGTGAAGGATGAGGAGTGGCAGGAAATCAAGAAGAAGCTCTTCGATATAGATAGGTATAAGAGTCCGAAGGTGGTCATCTCCGTGCTGATGCTCCGTGAGGGCTTCGACGTCAACAATATCTGCGTGCTCGTTCCGCTGCGTTCTTCGCAGGCGCCAATCCTGCTGGAGCAGTTGGTGGGTAGAGGTTTGCGACTGATGTGGCGAGAGTCTGATTACATCGACATCAAGCGTGAAGACCGCCTGAGGGTGTTGAAGAATCATCAGCCTCCCCGCACCTATATCGACACCTTGTCTATCGTGGAGCATCCGGCTTTCATCAAGTTCTATGATGATTTGCAGGATCAGGGCTTGGTGGCTGTGGATGAAGGCGATGTGGGTGTCGGAGGAGCCACAGGCGATATTCTTACCGTGGGACTTCGTGAGGATTACGGGAAGTATGATTTCCAATGGCCGGTTATCCTGCATGATTCCATCGATGAATTTGAGGATGCAGAGATAGATCTGGATGATTTAGAGCCGTTTACGATGTATCCGCTGCCTTTGCTCCGCAAGTTTCTGGCAAAAGAGGGCGAGACCTTCGTATCGCAGGAATCTCTGACCAAGACTACCTTTGGCAAGTATAAGGTGACGGCCAATCTCTTCAATGCCAGCGGATATAATGAGTATCTGCAGAAGTTGCTGAGGGTAGTAACCCTGCGCTTTGAGAACTGTCGCCGCCAGGGGTTCCCGACCATTCAGATTAATGGTGCCCAAACGGTGCAGGTGATGGACTGGTATATCCGGGAGAAACTTTTCTCCGCGCCTTTCAATCCGTTCCAGGGCAACGACTGGAAGATATTGCTGGCTAAGGATGGCATCGTGACGAAGCATATCGTGGAGCAGTTTGCCGTGGCTATCTATAAGATGCAGAACCGCCTGACAACAATCAATGCCGAGGTGAGTCATACGGATTTCTCTTCGCTCAGAGCCATCAAGATGAGAGAGTCTTACTCGATGGAGGTACAGAAGTGTATCTATCCCCGACTGGGTTATCCTTCTCATGGCGGAGGATTGGAAAAGGCATTCATCGAGTTTCTGGATAGGGATGCTGAGGTGGAAAGATTCCTGAAGATCAATGAGAGTGGCCATTCTTTCGCCATCATCTTCTATGTGAGGAAGGATGGCTTGATGGCAACCTATCATCCTGACTTCATCGTGGCAACGGCTGAAAAGGTTTATCTGATTGAGACCAAGGGCGACGACAAGGTGGATGATGTGAACGTTCGCCAGAAGCAGACGGCTACAGTGGAATGGATAAAGAAAATCAATGCCCTGAAGCCTGGGGATAGGATGAACCGCACCTGGGAGTATGTGTTGGTAGGCGAAAGTGTGTTCTATTCGTTGAGTGGAAGTGGCGCTACAATTACTGATGTCTGCAACCAGTGCAGAGTGACCTACTCAAGGGCTACAGGAAATCTGTTTGAATGAGTAGTGCATTTTTCACCACTTTCTTGAAATTAAGTTCAAAGAGCTATGAACCTAAGTCCGTAGGCCGATGAAGTTCAGTTCATCGGCCTACGAAGTCAACATTCTTTCCGGCCTTTCAACAATTACATCCGACGAATGATAGACAATCATGACAACACTCCTTTCTCCTTCATATAACCAATAAGATCATCGGCAATACAATCGCTGCTAAAAGTATGCAACGGCTCATAGCCCTCAACTATATATCCGTCCAGAACTCCTGACTTCTTAAGTCGGTCATACACATCAGATTGATTCATGCCAAGTCGAGATGCAAGCAGGCCGATGCAGCAAACTGCGAAATCCAGTTGCTTAAAGTTCACATTCACTCCTTTCATTATATGAGTCAAACGCCACACCGACAACGTTTCAACCTTCAAAAAACAAGGAAGCGGCTGATACTCGAAAGTATCAACCGCTTCCTTGGTACCCAGACCCGGGCTCGAACCGGGATGGATTGCTCCACTGGTGTTTGAGACCAGCGCGTCTACCTATTCCGCCATCTGGGCTTAATGCGGGTGCAAAGGTACGAAGTTAATTTGAAGAAAACAAATTTTTCTTTGATTATTCTTAAATATTTTGCTCATGTGCAGATTAATTAGTACTTTCGTGTGCTCAACAGAAACCTTGAACAAATGATGGGAACACCTAACCACAACTACTGTATCATACTCGCCGGAGGACGCGGGCTGCGCCTTTGGCCCTCCAGTCGCGAGGACAAGCCGAAACAATTCCTTGACTTTTTCGGTACGGGCCGCACGCTGCTGCAGCAGACCTACGACCGGTTTGTGCAGATCCTGCCCCAAGACCACATCTTCATCACGACCAACGACCACTATGCCACCTTCGTCCGCGAGCAGCTCCCAGACGTCGGCAACGACCAGCTCATCATAGAGCCCGTGCAGAGAAACACCGCGCCGAGCGTAGCCTGGGCTATCCACCGCATCTTGCGTCTCGACGAAGATGCCTCCGTCGCCATCACACCTGCCGACCAGATTATCCTCAACGAGGCTGCCTTCAAAGACTGCATCCTCGAAAAACTGGAATTCACCGCCCAGAACGACGTACTGATGCCCCTCGGCATCAGTCCCACGCGCCCCGAACCCGGCTACGGCTACATCCAGATGGGCGAGGCAACGAGCTACGCCGATATATATAAGGTGAAGGCCTTCACGGAGAAACCCGACCGCGAGTTTGCCCAGTTGTTTATGGAGAGCGGCGAATGGCTATGGAACACTGGTTTGTTTCTCGCCAATGCACGCTACCTGCGCACCACCATGGAGCAGTATATGCCCTCCGTGCTGCGCCACCTCGACGAGATCTATCCCCACTGGACAATCGACGAGGAAAACGCCTATATGCAAGAACATTTCCGATCCTACCCCAACCTGTCAATCGACTACGGCATCCTGGAGAAAAGCGAGCACGTCTGCGTGGCCCGCTGTCAATTTGGCTGGGCCGACGTAGGCACCTGGCACGGCATCTATGAGGCGCGGGAGAAGGACGCAGAAGGCAATGTCGTCATCGATTCCAAGGTGCTCTTCGACGATTCGCGAGACAATGTCGTAAAACTCTCGAAGGGCAAGTTGGCCGTCCTCGGTGGCCTTGAGGGATTTATCGTGGCCGAAAAGGGCAACGTGCTGCTCGTCTGCAAGAAGGAAGACTCCTCGGCGCTGGTGCGCAAATACGTCAACGAGATAGCCATCCGCACAGGCGAGGAGTATCTCTGACCTCTATCATTCACCAGACTGTCCACCGCTGCATCCTATGTATTTCCACCCGTTAGACACCCAGCTGCCAGCCCCAAGGCGGATGAACGATCCGTTCCACTACACCCCGGACCCGCTATGTCTCCTCGCCGCAGAAGTCGTCCAGCACCAGTTGCCCGCCCACCCTGCCGAAGGCAAAATGGTAGGCGTACTGCTCGTCGAGCATGAGGGTCAGTTGGGCTACCTCCAGGCCTTCTCTGGCCAGACCGACTGGGCGCTCCCTATGGACGAGTTTGTCCCTCCCGTCTTCGACTACCTCCGTCCCGACGGCTACTTCAAGCGACGCGAGGAGGAAATCGTGCAGGTCAGCCATCGGCTTGCTACTCTACAGGCCAATCCTCGCTACCAGCACCTGCTGCAAGAGCGGACGAGACTGGAGCACGACTACGAGACGACGCTCGCCGACCTGCGCGCAAGGGCCAACGTAGCCAAAGCCCTCCGCGACCAGCGGCGCAAAGAGGCCCACATTTCGGAGCAAGAACGGGAAGCGATGATACGCGAAAGCCAGTTTCACAAAGGACAGATACGACGACTGAAGGCGCACCACCACGAGATGCTACGACAGCTGGAGGCCGACCTACGCTATTTCGAACGGGAGCGGGATCACCTGAGTGTGAACCGCAAACGGATGAGCGAAGAACTGCAAGCATGGCTCTTCGCACAGTTTAGGATGCGCAACGCCCGAGGAGAAGAAAAAGACCTGCTCGCCATCTTCGACGCATGGCACGCCACCCACCTCTCACCCAAGGCACAGCGGCGTGTGGAACGCTGCCCTTCGGGAGCAGGCGAATGCTGCGAACCCAAACTCCTGCAGTATGCCTACCTCCACCAGATGCACCCACGGAGTATCGCCATGTTCTGGTGGGGTCCTTCCCCCAAAGAAGAGGTGCGCCATCACGGCCAGTATTACCCCGCGTGCCACCTGCGCTGCCGCCCCATCCTCACGTGGATGATGCAAGGACTGGACGCGGAGGTGAAACCCATCATCTCCCACCCCTCCCTCCAGTTGCGCGTGCTCTATGAGGACGACCAACTGGCCGTCATCGAAAAGCCCACTGGCCTCCTCTCCGTGCCTGGCAAGGGCGACGCCCCCTCCGTCATCTCCCTGCTCTCCGACCGCTGGAAAGGCGAGGATGGTCCCTACTCTGTCCACCGCCTGGACTGCTTCACCAGCGGACTGATGGTCGTAGCACGAACCCTGGAAGCACAGAAGGACCTGCAAGCACAGTTTGCCCACCGCACGACCCACAAGGAATATACCGCCCTCTGCCAATACACCGAGGATCTCTACGCGGGGAAGAAAGGAGAAATCAGTCTGCCCCTGGCCCCCGACTACCTCGACCTGCCACGGATGCGCGTTGATCTCGCCCAAGGCAAACCCGCCCACACGCTCTACGAAGTGCTGCGTATCGTCACCCTCGACGATGGCAGCCGCACCGCCCTGCTGCGCCTCACCCCCACCACAGGACGCACCCACCAGCTCCGCGTCCACTGCGCCCATGCCGACGGGCTCCACGCCCCCATCATCGGCGACCCCCTCTACGGTCTGCCCGGACGCCGCCTGTGTCTCCACGCCACAATTCTGGAGTTTGACCACCCCACCCTCCACCGCCGCATGCGCTTCCACAGCGACGTGCCCGCCTTCCCGTAGTCCTCATATGGAAGGCCGTTCATGTATAACAGCACAAGCTTTGCTACATACCCTTTCATCTTTGAGAAGATATCCGATCTTCATTTTCCCATTAGACTTCCTTATAGTATTGCGTAGAGACTGAAGGTGATCCCAAAAGAACAAGATCGGCAGCAGGCCTTCTAAAATAGTTGCAAACAAAGTGGTTTTTCTTACCAGGGCAAAAGAGCACCAAGCAAACGAAACACACCACATAACATCATCAGAACACCAACCAAGGACAAACCAATAATGACGTAATGATCAATGGTTCTTGAGTCACGAAGCCTCAACCAATCGGGAAAATATTTCCAAAGGAGATAACCCAATACTATTTGCAAGACAGAATGTATCATACATTTATTTCAAATATGGTTTTATTACATCAATACTCCAAGCATAATTCAAATTTGCCTGCGAGCCATCGCAAAAAGTACCCGAAGTCACCCCTATAACTTCTCCATGCTCATTTATTAAAGCCCCACCACTACTTCCGTGATCTATCAAAGCATTTATCTGCATCAAATTGGTATCACGCCATTGTGAGACCTCACCTGAAGAAAAAGTATTCTCCAAGCCTCTGGGACTTCCTATTGCATATACCCTATCGCCAACACTGGGTTTTTCTTTAGCCAGGGGAATATAAGGAACATTATCAACATCAACAAAAAACAATATAAAATCTTCTTGCTCATCAGACTTAACAACACTGGCAACCTTATAGGCTTTATCACTACCAACAAGCTTTATCTGTTCAGCCCCTATCGCTGTACCTTTAAATACATGATAATTACTTACCGCCAATCCATGAGAATTAATGAAAAAACCCGAACCTTGATAGGTATTTGTTCCATCGGTTGTAAACACCATAAAGACCGCCCTTCCAAATCTACTAAAAATTGTCTTGCCATCCAGGATCTCATCATTAGCACCATATTCAGCCGCAACATCTTTCTCACTGCTATCTGTATTAGAAGATAACCGCTGAGATGTTTCCTGTCTTATATCTATATTTCCATTGAGCTTCTTATGCCCAGATTTATGGGCACAAGAAGTCAACAGACACACTACTATAGTAACTATTATTTTATTTCTCATTGATGATATTTTTAGGAATAATATGAATCAGAAATCTCTGATTATTGGCTTCGATATTCTGATCACGCATCGTTTCAATATTATATCTACCATCGCCACTACCTGCAATCTGCACTTCACAGTTGTTTCCAAAATTAATACCACAATCGTCTTTCCAATACTTCATCAAGGAGTACGCCCTCTCAAAGCTTAAGTCATAATTACGGTCTGTCCAACGCATAGAATTTCGTGAAGCCTGACCCTCAATGATGAGAAGATACTTATTGTCTTTGTGCTTTAACAGGAACTTTTGAATCTCATCACCAGCCGCAGCCAATTGTATTCTTGTACCTTTAGGCAACTCACCTATCTCATAATGCAACTCTTCAAAAAAACAATGCACCTTAAGCACATACTTCTTGTAAAAAGGATTATACTCGAAGTACTGTTTGCTTAGATCCTTTGTTGATTTCTGAACAAGCTTAATCTCGATCAACTCTCTCTCAGTGGCTTCCATTCGCTTGTGCAAAAGAACTATCACTAAGACAAAAAGAACCAACATGATAAAGAACAGACTTGTCATCAAGTCTGAATAACTAGTCCAAAAGAAAGACTCCTTGTGTTTCATCTCACATCGCCCTTTTTATTTGTTGTCCATTTCTTGGAGACAGCGGTATCAATAGACTCTTTATTTACCATATGAGGCAAAGAGTCCGAACCAAAAACAGACAAAGAGTCTGAGCCAGAAACAGAGTCCTGTTCTACTACGGAATTAGCATCCCTTATGACGCTCGTATCGCACATAATCCTATAAGAGCAAAATCCCATGAACAAGGAAGATGCGAAGAGCAGAAAAGCACATAGCACGAACAGGATCTTGCCCCAAAGAGGAAAAGTTGTTTCCATTCTGCCACCTTCTGGCGTGGTCGTTGCCAAGAATTCAATTCTGTCAACCTTCTTGCTTATTTTTTCTATCGCGATAGAATTACTCTTCTCTATCTTACTAGCCAAATCTTTCAACGCAGAAGGTATTTGGGAGATTAATTCCAAATTTTTATTCATCTTTGGAAACGCATCCAGCTGGCTTGTAAACTGGTCAAGCAATTGCTTATTAATTGTCTTGAAAGTATCCACTTCTTCTGTCAATACTTTTTCCAATTCTGCCATATTTGACACAGACGTATCCTGCAATGTTTTTATAGCAGTTTTCAAGATATCCGTCTCATCGGTAAGGTTTTTCGCAATTTCCGCTTTGTTACGAGTAAAAAAGTCTCTGATTTCCTCTAGAACACGCAAGCGTTTACTTTCGGCAAAGAATTGCTCATTAAACTTTTCTATAGCAGAGGTATATCCTTTTACACTGTCCAAATAACATTGAAACTCCTGCAACTTATCCGTACATTCTTTCAACTCATGCAAAACATTCACATTAGCCTTAGCCATTTTCATGACGTCCATGTCATGGACAGCTTGAATGATGTCTGCTTGAATTCTATAAGATTCATTCACCCTTGACAAGGTTCCGCCCAATTCCCGGGTATTAGAGGAGAATGTCGAGTTAAACCGATTCAGATTCTTTACCAACTTATTCAGTGCGTCAGAAGTATCGGAAGGTAATTCTGGCAACAGCTCAGATTGCATCCATGCCAAGAATTCATTCTTACCACTCTCTTCTTGCAGTTTACACTTTTTAAAAAGCAAGGAGTTTACAGTTGTAAGGCCTATTCCAAAGATACTTGCAACCATAGCCCAAGCAACACCTGTAAGCAAGTCGCTAATACCATCAGCAGCAGAATAGAAAGCAGACTGTTGAGACGATACATTTGTCATCAAAGACGTTATACCACCCGTAAACAACAACGAGCCCAAACCGATAATGACTCCTAACATTGTACCTGCAAGCCCACAGTATAAAGGCACTGGGGTTTGAGTTGAAATATCATCCTCGACCGTTTCACAATGCCTATCAACTGCATCTTTGAGTAGATTATAATCAATAACAGAGCCAACACTATTATTCAGATACTTGTTGATAGAAACTGAAATTGATTCAAATATCTCGTTTCCCAGTCCATAGATACCCTTAACAAAACCAGAGGCATCATCACGGATTAGTTCCCATGATTCCTTGCCATTAAAGATATCTCGGAATTGGTGCATGCGCTTCAAGTTCTTTCTAAAGAAATAGAACTGCAGCGCTATTATACATAATACGATTATTGGAACTACAAACTTCATACTTATTATCACTTTAGTTTAACTCTTGCTTGTTTTATTATTTCCCAAAATTTTTGACCATTCCTCTCTCTTTGGATAGCTTGTCCCCGATGAATTACACTCATATCATTTGCATCCTGCAGGGAGGGAGCACCCTCAAAAATCACAGCTTTACGAATAGAAGAAATGGACTTGATGCGCTTTAGAGACAAAGGTTCAAAATCAACTATATTGTCAGACACCGTATAATAGCGAAAGACGGCTTCTTCCGTAGCTGAATCGAAACATTTACCAATAATGCCATTATCATTAACTCCTAAATAACCGCTCTTTGCTCCTTCCTTATAGGATGGTTTTCCATTTTTTTGCGGCTCAATATTAACTCTACCCGCATCAAACTTAGACAACTTTCTTTCAAGCGCCACTATCTCCTCACTCAAACGCTCAATATCACTACGATAATTTGACAGCTCTCGACCAAGTCTTTTAGACAAGTTGACGTTATCATTGCTCGTTAATCGCAAATCATTAACACTTTTCCCCAAATGCCTCAAACCAGATCTGGTCTCTTCATTTCTTTTCTTTTGCGTTTGAACTATCATCAAAGAGACAATAACCAATACTAAAAGCAATGCACAAACACCAAACAAGACATAAGCTATTTGGACCTCTACCTTATTAGCCAATTTGTTATCTACCTCTTGCAAATGCTGCTCTACAGAAGTTATACGATTACTATCGTTTTGTATAGATTCATTAAGCTTCTCATAAGCTTGTCGAAAATCCGGCAATTCCTTCGCTTGTGCAACAGTATCACTATCACTACTCTGCGATTCATCAGAAACGTTTGGCTCGTTTTCAAACTGAGGCCTTTCATTTTCACAAGCAAACAAAGCAATGCATGCAACTAATATCAACAAAATCTTCTTCATATCAATTATTATCATTTTTTAAACTATCATTAATCGCCCCAGATAGGACGTTCATCACGCCTTTAATTGGATAGAAGAATAAAGTCTCACTTATCTTCTCCTTTGCATTTGAGTCTTCTTGCCCCAAGGTTATTCCTCGCTTAATAAATGTTTCGAGGTCATCCACACAGATTGCTTTTGCCAAATTCAAAGACTCTGGCGTAACGCCAAAATTATCGTTAAAGTTGAACTCCCGATTCAGTTTGTCCAATGTAAACTCAAAAAATCTTTTCACTGCCCCTTTCGTCTTGCTTATATAAGCAGCATCAATAGAGTCATAAGTATCTTCATTACTCACAAAAGATGTTCCATCACCTTTCAAGATAATAATTTTATCCTTATCTTCATCTAACGGATGACTGGTTACCAGTGCACCTTTACAAGTCGCTTGTTTAGGAGAAGAGTCATCAACTCCTAACCCAAGAATTTCTAACTTACCATCAACAGCCTCAACACCAAGCAATTGGAATATCTTACAAGTAAACTTAGCCAACAATTTGCTATCCGAAGTGATTACACGCAAGACTTTACTACCATTTCCACTAAACGAAATGTGGCGTGGCATAGGCATACCCATCAACAATAGTATTTGAGCAATATGATAGATAATAGCCGTATAGAATATGATAAAAACTATCTTGAAATGTTCATCTTCTCTCAATAGCGAATCAAAATTTATAACACTTTTATCCAAGTCGGCAGCGGCGGGATTCTCCTGCAAAGAGAAGAAGAAGGACGCGATGTTGGAAGGTTTTGTATTGGAATCCAATATTTTCTTCAACTCATCAATATCCTTTATCTTATTTTCCACAATCTTTTTGAAATAGTCTATAATCCCATTGCGAAGACTTGCATCCAATGAACTTTCAAAAAGATCATTAGAAGCAAACTTGAAAGAGGTAACATGTTGCAAATCACCATCCTTAGCAAAGGCTACATCTGTAGTACCTCCACCAATATCAATACTAACCAACCTGGTAGCTGTTGCGTTTTGGCGAAAGAAATATTGGATCGGTGCTGCTGATTCCGTCATTGACTTTGTCGCACCACTTCCAAAATACTTTCTATATGCTTCATTCCATGTCTCACGGATATGATTTACTCGCTTTGGAGACATACTTATTGGATAGAACCAAGTTATTTCTGTTTGTTGCAAATCTCCCCCATTAGTGATTACCTTATTACGCAACATGAGCATCAAGCAATCAATAAACACCGAGATGTAGCGTTGTTCCAAGCCTTTGCCCCATTTGATATTATCCTTAGGAGTATCATTATAATCCAATCCCACTCGCTTATTGTAAGCGAAAGGAATATTCACCAATTCATAAGGCACTATTTTTTTGTTCCAATCTATTCCCTTGGCATGAGAGAGCACTGTTCTAGTAGGAAATTTAAACATTGAATCTTCGCCTAAAATAAATGGCAGAAAATCATATTCCTCTAGCCCTTCCTGCTCCAACAAGTCATTAAATGATAATATCGGCGATTTGGTACCGCAGTAGCGGTCGTATGGTACCGCCAGTTTC
>OGOQ01001412.1_pt1 | contig 18268 bp, 12 predicted proteins | sample 1552691 | NCBI WGS metagenome assembly OGOQ01 (sample SAMEA2580209, study PRJEB22360) | human gut metagenome | biome: human gut; feature: human-associated habitat; material: faeces | place: Denmark | collected 2008/2010
GACTCGAACGCCCGACCCCTACGTCCCGAACGTAGTGCGCTACCAACTGCGCTACATCCCGATTGCTGTTAAGCGGGTGCAAAGGTACAATGTTTTTCTGAAATAGCGCAAACTTTTGACGATTATTTTTCGTTTTGACCGTTTTGTTTGGCTATAGAGCTGGATTGATGGCAGTATTGTTGGCCTAACGAGGGTGGAATGTGGTGGAAATCATCCGTGGTCCACGTTTCCCATCCATTTTTTGATGCGCTTGCTGATGGCTTTGCGAATCACCTGGAAGTTGCCGCAGCGCAGGTTCAGCCACAGTTCCTCGAAAGATCTGCCCACCTTCACCCACGGGTGTCCCCAGGCGTTGGCGCGGTAATAGCGGTCTTTGTATCCCGTGTTCTCTATCACATAGCGCGGGTGGCGCAACGGAAACTGTAGTTCGTGGGGCTTCAGTGTGAAGATACGACGCAGTCCGCGTGGCGTGGTTTCCAGCCCGCCCACGAAATGGGTGGAGTCGGCTGACAGTCCTATGTTCGTTATCTGGTTTTTCTGGGGCATGATAGCCATCTGGGAGTGGAGGAGTTGAGAAGCCCAGAAGATGCTCTCGTAGTGCTCCTTGCCTGAGGCACGGTGGGCGTAGCACATCGGCAGAAAGTCTTCGCGGACGCCTCTGGTCTTGCATAGCGTGCGCAGTTTGGCTACTGTCTCCTCGTCGTCGAGGAAGCCGTAGTCCCCCTCCCATTGGTCCACGACGCGGCGCCAGGAGGCCCAGCCCGAGATGCAGAAGGCGGAGGTGAAGAAATAGGAGGCGGAGACATCGGGCGTCACCTCGTCGATATTCATGCCCGAGATCATTCCTATACGGTTGTCGTGCTCGTAGCGGTCAAGCATCTCCTTGCAGAAGGGGAAGAAGGACTGTGCCGGGAGGTCGTCGTCCTCCAGCACGATACACTTATCGACAATGGAGAACGCCCACTTCTGCGACAGATACTCCGAGGGGTCACACCCCTGGTTGTGGTCGCAATAATGGCGATAGACCTCGCATTCCCAATCGATCTGGTCGTCGGCACAGATGGCCCGGCAGGCGGCAATGCCCTCCTTGTCGCGCTCGTTGCCTTCCCTCGCGCCGTCTTGGTAGAGGAATAGCTTTGAGGGACGAGCCTTGCGTACTTGTTCAAACACCTTGCCGAAAAGGTCTGCGCGACTAAAAAACAGCATCAGTACCGCCACGTCGATATTGGACGGATGCTTCTTCTGATTCTCCATATTCTGATTTACTGGGTGAAAACATTGCAAAAGTACGACAATATTTTCGATTGACCAAAGGAAAAGGGGGTGCAGGTCGATAAAAAGCCAAAAAAGAAAAAGCAGATTGCACATCTGCCCTTGCGGGACGTGCAATCTGCTTATCATCTGGTAGGGCTTTCGCCCTTCGTAGCATTACATTACTTCACAACAATCTTCTTGCCGTTGACGATGTAGAGGCCCTTCGGCAGACGGTTCATCTGCTGCAAGGTAGCCACGCGACGGCCCTGGAGGTCGAAGACGGGAGCGTTGACATCCTCCTGCTCGCTCTTCACACCCTCTACACCCGTCAGGCTCAGCTGCGGCACGGCGATGATGTCGCTGGCGATGCTGTTGGTGTCGCCCTTGCGAGCCACGACGCTATAGCTATAGAGGATAGAGTTGTCGAGACCAGAGAAGGTGTGGAAGGTCTTGCTGGCGTCGAGCGTCACCGTGTTCATCGGATTGTTGATCTCGTAGTTGTAGGTGAGGCTCACGTCGTCGATCAGCACGTAGCCCTGCGGCACACGGACGCTGATGCGGACGCTGTCGGCATCGTTGAGTTTGAAGCTCTCCGTGGCCTTGTTGCCAGCCTCCGGCTGCAGGGTGTCGCCCACCAAGGTCCACTTGCCATTGACACACTCATCGACGAAGATCTTGCAAGCAGCGTTGCTTGAGCGGCGCCAGAACTTCAGGTTCTTCACCTTCTTGCCCTTTACGCACATCGTAAGGTACATGCCATCGACGTTCATACGGAGAGAAGGCTTAGCCTCGCCATAGTAGGAACCGCTGGTCGTAGTAGCGCTGGTGTTCCAGCCCTCGGGGAGGTTCTTCACGCCCTCGTCGAAGCCGAAGGTGTAGTCGGCCTCACCGTCCATAGAACGCTGGTAGAGCGTGACGTCATACTGCTGAGCGTCCTTGACGGCATCCCAGCTGGCGGTGAAGGAATCGTCGGTGATGCCAAAGGCGGCCTTGGCGTTGACCTTGCGCTCATCGAAGTTGAGCTCGCTGGTGGTGAACTTCACCTTGACGCTGTCAGAGACATAGTCGGCCAGGGCAGCTTGTACCACAGCCGTGTACTCCGTCTGCGGCTCCAGACCGTCAAACTCGATCTCGTTGCCCTCGGTAGAGAAGCTCTCCAAAGCCTTGCCATTCTGCATCAGCGTGACGTTGTAGCTCTTGGCATACTTCACGCTGGTCCAAGTAGCCTTGGCGGAGCGGCCTCTGATGTCGCTGATGCTGATCTGCGGGTTGTCGAGCTTGTAGCTGCTGCCTGAGAGCAGGAAGCGAGCGTCGCCGCCCTCCGTCTCATCGACATAGGCGAAGCCGAACACGTTACGGTCGTACCAGCCGTTGAAGTTGAAGGAAGTCACCTCGCTGGTGCCAGGGAAGGAGTCGCCTCCGTCGCCATTCACCGTAGAACGGCGGTCAGCCTCGACGATATCTACGCGCGGGTGGCTCGGGTCGTTGTTGACGGTATTGGCAGTCCAGACGGCCTGGTCCTCATCCAAGTGCCACACCAGGATGCCGTGGCCAGGGATATACTGGTCCCAACCCTTCTGCTGGCGGTTCTCGATGATGAAGTACTCATAGTTCTTGTTCGGGATGCTGACGCGGAAGGCAGCATTCTTGTCCTCCAGCGGAGTTACCGTGACGAAGGTGTCTGTGGTGGCGTTGAGCTCCGTGAGCTTGAGCCAATCCAGAGAGTAGCGCTCAAAGGCGGTGAAGGTGGCGGGGCAGTTCTGGTCGCCATTGTAGGAGCCAGCACACATCACGTCCCATGCTCCCGGCGTGTTGGACGCAGCAGCATTCATCGTATTGTAGTGGTCGGCGAGACCGAGGACGTGGCCAAACTCATGGACGAACGTACCGATACCCACCGGCTTGTTGGACTGACCGTTGATCTCCTGAGAGGTGGCGTAGCGGTCGATCTTCACGTTGCCCAACTGGATGTCTGCACCGATGTTGGAGAGATTCCAGCTGTGCGGCCAGATGGTGTTGGGCTTGTTGGAGTCGGCCTGGCCGTAGCCAGCATAGATGACATAGACGTTATCGACCACGCCGTCACCGTCGGTGTCATACGGAGAAAGGTCCACACCCTGCTGATACAGGAGCTTGCAGGCCTCCTGGACCATCTTGTATGCGTTCTCTGTACCCTCGCTACCGGCATAGCTCTGATAGGTGCCCGATACCTGGATAGGACCGTAGCAGTCGATGTCCGGGTCGTAGTTGTGGCCTGATCCCTCATAGTAGTAGTCGTGGACAGAACCGTAGCAACCGTTCTCGTTGAAACCCTTCTCGTGGAAGAAGCGGTCGTAGTATGCTTTCGGGTCGCTCATGGAGAACTTGCAGTTGGAGAACTCCACGAGGATGTTGAGCACCTTCTGCTTGCCTGTTGTCGGCACGTCGCTGATTCTCACACGCTTCGGGCCGTTGGCGTTGGACTTCTTGGCGGCGACGCTCTGAAGGGCGCTGGCCTTGGCGGCTGAGAACTGCTTCTCGGCGAGCTGCATCATGACCTCCTTGTCGAGCTTCTGCAGGTAAGCCTTGGCGCGTGCATCGCGCTGGGCCACCGGCATGGCAACGATATTACTGCTGACCAATCCCTGCTCTGTAAGCTCGGCATACTCGTAGTTGTTGGTAGCAAAATTGTACTTCAGCGGATAACCATCTTCGGTCACCGTCATGTGGTAGTGCTCGTCGCCCAGCTTCTGAATGGTAATCATGGTACCATCAGCCTGCTTCGCAACCATCTTGCCCGGCAGTGCGGGCACGGCCATCAACTGTCCTGCACAGAACAGAGAGAGCGCAATTGTGAAAAGTTTCTTTTTAAGGTTCAGCATAATTTATTGAACAAAACAAATTTTTATAGTTGTTTCCCGTCGGCAAAGTTAGTCATTTTCAGCGAAATTGCCGCCATGACAAAAGCTAAAAAACACTATTTTCCGAATTTCATAAATACTAGACCCGCTTTTGCATCAGCTTCTGGTAGCATAGCCAGATCTCCGCATTGAAAGCATTGGCTGTCCAACATGAAAGAACCGCCACATTTTCTGTTCTTCATCGTTAGTTATGTTCCATGAAAAAAATTGAGAGAATTGAAACTTCACAGCCTCGCTTTTTGTTTTACTTTGATTTATTTATGATATAGCATTGAAAATTCTGTTTTACCCTACCTAATCATCGTCGAGGAAGCCAGCGGGTCCTTGCCGATAGAGTCGGTCTTGGTGGTGTCGGCCTTGGCCACGGACGGACCCTTGTGAGCCTTGTTGTAGCCTGCCATCACCTCCTCGGGAGAGGTGCCGTCCGTTGGTTCGAAGGCTATCTGGGCGGCGTTGCCCAGCGTGAGGATGATGGCTACGACCGCTGCAGCCTTGAAGAGCGGCATGAGGCGCTGGCGCATCGTGATGACAATGGGCTTGACGGGCTTCTGCTCATCGACCATGGCAAGCATGCGCTCGTCGAAACTCTCGTCGAGCACTTCCTGCTTCGTCTCTTCGCGCTGGGCGACAAAGAGGTCGCGGTAGGCCAGCAACGCCACAGGCACGTCCTCCTGAGAGAAGAACGAACGCAAGATCTCCTCTTCTTGGAGGGTCGTCTCGCAGCGCCAATAGCGCTCCAGTAGTTGCTCTATATACTTATAGTCCATATTGGTCCAATTGTTCAAATTTTGTTTTGACGGCCTGGCGCGCACGAAAGATGTTCACCTTGACCTGACTCTCGCTGATGCCCATCACCTCGGCCACTTCTTTGTAGCTTTTCCCCTCGAAGTCGCGCAGCTGGATACAGGAGCGTTGCTTCTCCGGCAGGGTGTCGATGATCTGCCTGACGAGGCGGACGCGGTTGCTTTGGTCCGCCTGCTCGAAAGGATTGTGCTGGTCGGCAGCCTGGGGAGACACTCCCGCATCGTCGAGCGAGGCGTCATGGCGGCCTTTCCGCTTGGTGAAGTCGATTGAGAGATTGCGACAGACGGACAGGGCGAAAGCCTCCATGGAGTCTATCGCATCCCATTCCGCACGCTTGTCCCAGACTCGCATCAATGTCTCTTGCACGACATCCTCCGCTTCCTCGCGATTCGTCGTTATGCGAAGGGCAAGCCTGAAGAGTACGTTCTTCAGCGGAAGCACATCGTTCCGAAAACTGACTTCTTTCATTTCCTTTCTATAACCAAGACGATTCTCGGGCGTGTTTGTTACGGGTGTTAACCTCTCTTAACTTTTTCTTTTCTCCTTTTCTTATAATATGCTGATGATGAGCCTAACCAATAGGGAGCAGTCTATGGGTGTCAAAGAAAACTAAATAACAGCTCTCAGTTTACTTCGTTCCGATTTTATTCCATACCTTTGCACCCATAGCTTATTATCTTATAATGAAGATTCACAAGAATGAGTATGAGGGATAAAGAAACGAGCATAAAGTTTGCCATCCTTGTCTTATTGCTATTGGTTGTCGTCCAGCTGCGGGCACAGATCACGGGACAGGTCCTCGATGCCGAGGACGGCTACCCTGTGCCCTACGCCAATGTGGGCTATGAGGGAACGAGCCACCATGTCCAGAGCGACGCCGACGGCCACTTCACCATCGAGCGCCGTCCGGGCCATGTGCTGGTGGCCAGTAGCGTCGGCTACAAGGCGGAGAAAGTAAAGGTGAGGGACAACACCTCCGTGCTGACCATCAAGATCAAGTCGGAGACGACCAACATGGCGGAAGTGGAAGTGCGCGGAAGGCGTAAGCGCTACAACCGCAAGGAAAATCCAGCCGTGGCCTTGATGCGTCGCGTCATCGAGGCCAAGAAACTCTCGGACCTGGAGAACCATCCCTTCTACCAATTTACGAAGTATCAGAAGATCACGCTGGCCCGCAACGATATCGACACGACGAAGCTGACTCCAGGCAAATGGTATAGCGAGGGCGTGGAAAAGTCGGACTACAATGGGAAGTACGTTCTGCCACTGACGATGAGCGAGGTGGTGACCCACCACCTCTATAGCAAAGACCCCAGAAAGGTGCGCGACATGATCGTGGGACAGCACTCTCAGGGTCTCAACAAGCTCCTGCAGACGGGTGAGATGATCAACACCATGCTCAAGGAGGTCTTCACGGACGTGAACCTCTATGACGACCACATCCGCCTCATGCAGTATCCCTTCCCAAGTCCTATCGGCCGCACGGCCATCAGTTTCTACCATTTCTATATACAGGACACGGTGCAGGTGGCGGGCGACAGTTGCTATCACCTCCGTTTCTATCCCGCCAACCAGCAGGACTTCGGTTTCACTGGCGACCTCTACGTCCTCAAGGACTCCACACTCCACGTGAAGCAATGTGTGCTCAATATCCCCAAGAAGAGCGATGTCAACTGGGTGAAATCCATGCGTATCGAGCAGCAGTTCTCGCAGTTGGACAACGGCGAGTGGGTGCTGACCCATGATGACATGTGGGCGGAGATGAGTTTTCCGGCCTTGCTTCCCAACGCCTTGGTGACGCGCACGACCCGTCTCGCCGAATATAAGTTTGACGACATTCCTCGATCACTGCTCCGTGGTAAGGCCCGTACCATTGAGGAGGCCAACGCCCGCATCCGCGACGAGGAGTTCTGGCAGCGGGAGCGCCCTGTCGAACTGACCAAGAGCGAGCAGAACATCGACGGACTGGTCGATCGCATTCGTCGCTCCAAGGGCTTTGGCGTCATCATGGTGGGCGTCAAGGCGTTTGCCGAAAACTTCATCGAGACAAGTCCCACGGGAGAGAAGAGTAAGGTGGATATTGGTCCGGTCAATACCATCATTTCCCACAACTTCGTGGATGGCTACCGCTTTCGCGGGTCGGCCCGAACGATGGCGGCCCTCAATCCCCACCTCTTCTGGAAGGGCTATGGCGCTTATGGTACGCGATCCAACCGCTGGTATTATGGTTCGGAGGTGACCTACGCCTTCAACAAAAAGGAAAACTCGCCCTTCGAATATCCGATGCGCAATCTCGTTTTCTCCTCGGAGCGGGATGTAATGTCGCCTTCGGACAAATACCTGGTCAACAACAAGGACAACGTCTTTATGTCCTTCCGCACGCAGGACGTGCGCCAGATGTACTTCTACGACCGCCAGCAACTCTCCTTTATCTATGAGTCCGACTGGGGACTGAGTGTCAACGCTGGGGTGAAGGCGGAGAGCAACGAGGTGGCTGGAGAACTCCATTTCCAGCCCGTCAATGACGCTCCCGAGGTCTTCAAGATTCGCACCACCGAACTATCGGCTGGCATCCGCTTCTGTCCTGGACAGACCTTTGTCAATACGAAGCAGCATCGCTGGCCTGTCAATCTTGACCATCCCGACCTTTCGCTGACCCATACGATGGGTGTGAGCGGCGTGCTTGGAGGACAGTATCAGCTCAATCTGACCGAACTCAAACTCTACAAGCGCCAATGGTTGGGATCCTGGGGATTCGTCGATTTCCATGCCAATGCAGCCGTGCAATGGAACAAAGTGCCGTTTCCGTTGCTCATCATGCCACCCGCCAATATGACCTTCATGGACAACGAGGTGACTTTCAATCTGATGAACAATATGGAATTTCTCACCGACCGCCAGCTGTTTGTCAGTGCGTCGTGGGACATGAATGGCAAGTTGCTCAACCGCCTGCCACTCCTGAAGAAACTCAAGTGGCGCGAATACTTCTCTGTGAAGGCGATGTGGGGTGATCTGACCAGCAAGAACAACCCGCTCCTGCATCCCGATGACCCGATGTTGTTCCGCCTGCCCGAAGGATCCCGCGTCATCGACAAGACGCCCTACTGGGAGGTGGAGGCTGGTGTCCACAATATCTTCAATATCTTTGGCGTGACCTATGTTCGCCGCATGAGTTATCGCAACTATGAAAACATCGACCGTTGGGGCATTCGCTTGCTCTTCAACCTGACTTTTTAGGTCCTCTTCCTTTTCGCCAGTTTCTTTGGCCAAGTGTGGCGGAAAATCAATAAGACCTGTTCCAAAATCGAATGTGATTTTAGAACAGGTCTTATTCGTCGTTTGCTTGGTATGCGCTATGCCCTGACGCCTATTCTAAATAGGTGTAGCCGTAGAGGCCGTTGCGGTAGTTGGAGAGGAAGTTCTTGCCCTCCTCCAGCGAAATCTTGCCCGTGCGCACACTTTTCGTCACCCATTGCTCCAGGTGGCGCACGAGTTTCTTCGGGTCGTACTGCACGTAGTCGAGCACCTCCTCGACGGTCTCGCCCTCAAACACCTGGTCGATGCGATACTTGCCATCCTTGACGGAGATATGGACGGCATTGGTGTCGCCGAATAGGTTGTGGAGGTCACCGAGAATCTCTTGGTAGGCACCGACAAGGAAGACACCGAGATAGTAGGGCTCCTTGGATCGCAGGCTATGGACCGGCAACACGTGAGAGACGTGATTGTAGGTCACGAAGTTGGCGATCTTGCCGTCGCTATCGCAGGTGATGTCCTGGATGGTACACTTGCGCGTAGGACGCTCGTTGAGGCGCTGGATCGGGATGATCGGGAAGAGCTGGTCAATGGCCCAGCTATCTGGCAGCGACTGAAAGAGTGAGAAGTTGCAGAAATACTTATCGGCCAACAGCTTGTCGATATTGCGCAACTCGTCGGGTACATGCTTCATCTGCTTGGCGAGTGTGTTGACCTCGTGGCAGACGCTCCAGTACATACTCTCGATCTCGGCGCGCGTCTTCAGATCTACCAAGCCGTGGGAGAACAATTCCAGTGCCTCCTCGCGTATCTGTTCCGCGTCGTGCCAGTCCTCCAGCATCGTGCGCGGGTTGAGGTTGTCCCAGATCTCATAGAGGTCCTTGACGAGTTTGTGGTCGCTCTCCTTGGCCTCAAACTCTTCCGGCATCTCGGGCAGCGAGGCCGTCTCCAGCACGTCGATGACGAGTACGCTATGATGGGCAGAGAGGTTGCGTCCGCTTTCGGTGATGAGGTTGGGGTGGGGTATGCCATATTTGTCGGCAGTCTGGACAAACGTGTCCACGCAGTCGTTGACATACTCCTGGATGCTGTAGTTGATGGAACTCTCGCTATTGGAGGATCGTGTGCCGTCGTAATCGACGCCCAGACCGCCTCCACAATCCACGAAATCTACGTCGTAGCCCATCTTGCGGAGGTTGGCGTAGAACTCCGCAGCCTCGTTGAGGGCAGTCTGTATGCGGCGGATCTTCGTGATCTGTGATCCGATATGGAAATGGATGAGGCGCAAGCAGTCCTGCAAGCCCGCTTTCTCGAGTTTCTCGAGTGCGGCGAGCACCTCCGAGGCCGTCAGTCCAAACTTCGACATGTCGCCACCACTCTCCGCCCATTTGCCCGAACCACTGCTGGCGAGTTTGATGCGGATACCGATATTGGGGCGCACCTTCATGCGGCGTGCCACCTGGGCGATGGTGTCGATCTCGTTGAGCTTCTCGACGACGATGAAGATACGCTTCCCCATCTTCTGCGCCAGCAGCGCCAGTTCGATGTAGCTTTGGTCCTTGTAGCCATTGCATACGATCAGCGAGTCGCTTTGACACTGGACGGCGATGACGGCGTGCAATTCGGGTTTGGAACCCGCCTCCAGACCAAGGTTGAACTTCCGTCCGTGAGAGATTATCTCCTCGACGACGGGCTGCATCTGGTTTACTTTGATCGGGTAGATGATGAAGTTTTCGCCCTTAAACCCATAGTCCTCGCGGGCACGGTCGAAACATTTGGCAGTCTCCTCGATACGGTTGTCGAGAATATCGGGGAAACGCAGCAGCACCGGCGGAGTGACTCCGCGCAGCGCCAGTTCCTCCATCACATCGTGGAGATCCACCTGTTGCGTCTTGTCCTTCTCGGGCGTGACATAGACGTTGCCCCGCTCGTTCACACTGAAGTAGGGAGTTCCCCATCCATTGATGTTGTACAGTTCCTTTGCGTCCTCAATTGTCCACTTCTTCATTTCAGCTTTGGTCTCTCTTCTACTGGCTAATAATATGATTGATAAATTGTCTTGATGCTTCTTGCTTGTCCGCTGCCTCTCGTCCTCTCAGCTATGGGTCTATCCCAAGCATCTTGCGCAGGTCGGCGACGGTGCTCTCTATCTTTTCGTAGTTGTCGAGCAGCGACACGTCGAAGGTGTATTTGGCCTTGTTGTAAAAAGGCTCGCGCTCCGCCAGTTGGCGGTGGATAAACTCCCGCACCTCTTCCGTCGTCTTGTTGAGCAGCAGCGGGCGCACGACGCGTCCCATCTTCAGATGGCCGTAGAGCACGTCGGGCTCTGCCTTGAGATAGACGGTGGCTCCCTGGCGGTTGAGGTAGTCCATGTTGTCGTAGAAGCAAGGAGCGCCACCTCCACAGGAGATGACGACGTCCTCAAACTCGGCGACCTCATGGAGCATGTTGTGCTCCACCTTTCGGAATCCTTCCTCGCCCCGCTCGTCAAAGAGCTGCTTGGCCGTTCGTCTCATCCGCGACTCTATGTACCAGTCGAGGTCATAGAACGTCTGGCCCAGGCTGAGGGCCAGTTGGCGTCCGATGGTGGTCTTGCCTGCCCCCATGTAGCCGATGAAGATGATGCGGCGTCCTCCCCACGACGCTATCAGCGCGTCGCTGGGTACGAAGGGCGTGTCGGGTGTCTTGATCTTGGGTCTCACGATCGTTTCTTCCGGACCTTGGCCTTGGGCTCAGGGGCATTGTTGACGATTTCCATACACTGCTCCAGCGTCAGGTCCGTGGCCGTCTCTCGCTGGTTCTTGGGAATGCGGTAGTTCTTGCCCTTGTATGCGATGTACGGTCCCCAATGGCCATTGAGGATCTCCAGATCGTCGTCAAACTTCTTCAGGTGCTTCTCCTCCTCCTGCTTGCGCTTCTTGGCGATGAGGACGATGGCGTCCTGAAGCGTGATGGAGAGCGGGTCCGTGCCCTTGGGGATGCTGACGTACTTGCCCTCGTGGCGCACATAGGGACCGAAGCGTCCTGTGCCCACAGTCACCTCTGATCCCTCGAATGTGCCCAGTGGGCGCGGGAGCTTGAAGAGTTCGAGCGCCTCGTCGAGCGTGATGGTGCTGATCGACTTGTCTGCTGGCAGCTGGGCGAAGCGCGGTTTCTCCTCGTCGCCTGCCGTGCCTATCTGTACCACGGGACCGTAGCGACCGATCTTGACCGAAACGGGCTTGCCCGACTGCGGGTCCTCGCCCAGCTGTCTCTCGCCCCCACGGTGCTCGTTGCGCTCGTTCATCACCTTCTCGATCTCGGGTTCCAGTTGGGCATAGAATGTGCGCATGTCCTCGCGCCACTGGTCCTTGCCCTCGGCGATTTTGTCGAACTGCTGTTCTACGCGCGCTGTGAAATTGTAATCCATGATGTCCGGGAAGTTCTGCAGGAGAAACTCCGTCACCACTGTGCCCACATCCGTGGGAATCAGCTTGCCCTTGTCGGCTCCCGCCATTTCCGTCTTCTGCTCCGAGACGATTTCGTCGTCCTTGAGCGTATCGATGCGGTAGATGCGCTCTTGGCCCTTGCGGTCGCCCTTCTCCACATACTCGCGCTGCTGGATGGTGGAGATTGTCGGTGCGTAGGTTGAAGGACGGCCGATGCCCAGTTCCTCCATCTTGCGCACCAGGCTGGCCTCGGTGTAGCGTGCTGGAGCCAGCGAGAATCGCTCCGTGGAGGTGATCTCACGTCGCTGCAGTTCGTCGCCGTCCTTTACGGGCGGCAATATGTTGGTGGTGTGGTCGGCAGACTCGTCGTCTGACGACTCACGATATACTTTCATGAAACCATCGAAGATCGTCACCTCGCCCTGGGCCACGAAGTGGTGGCTCTCCACACAGTCCTGCGCCTCATCCGTAGCCGGCAGGATGTCGATGTTGACCGTTGTCTTCTCCAGTTCTGCGTCAGCCATCTGCGAGGCCAGCGTGCGCTTCCACACCAGTTCGTAGAGGCGGCGCTCCTGCTGGGTGCCCTCGATGGTCTTGTTGCTCATATAGGTTGGTCGGATGGCCTCGTGGGCCTCCTGCGCACCCTTGGAGTGGGTGTGGAACTGTCGGGGCTTGCTATAGTCCTCGCCATAGATCCCCACGATCTCTTCCTTGCTCGTGTTGATGGCCAGCGAGGAGAGGTTGACGCTGTCCGTACGCATGTAGGTGATGTTACCCGCCTCGTAGAGACGCTGGGCCACCATCATGGTCTGCGAGACCGAGAAGCCGAGTTTGCGGGCCGCCTCCTGCTGGAGGGTGGAGGTGGTGAACGGAGGGGCAGGGGAGCGCTTCACGGGATGCTTGGCTACGGCAGAGACGCGGAAGCGTGCTCCTCGGCAAGCCTCCAGGAAAGCCTGGGCCTCCTCGTGGGTGGCGAAACGATGATTGAGTTCCGCTTTCACCTCTACCGGCTTGCTTTCGGCATCGGTCAGCGTGAAGAGGGCGTTGATGCGATAGAACGGTTCGCTCTTGAAAGCCTTCACCTCGCGCTCGCGCTCCACGATGAGTCGGAGTGCGACGCTTTGTACGCGACCTGCGGAGAGCGACGGTTTCACCTTGCGCCAGAGCACTGGCGAGAGTCCGAAGCCCACCAGACGGTCGAGCACGCGGCGAGCCTGCTGCGCGTTGACAAGGTTCATGTCCAAATGGCGTGGCGTCTCGATGGCGTGGACGATGGCCGGTTTGGTAATCTCGTGAAACACGATACGGTTGGTCTGCTTCTCGTCCAGTCCCAGCACCTCGCACAGGTGCCACGAGATGGCTTCTCCCTCGCGGTCTTCATCGGATGCGAGCCACACCATCTTCGCGTCGCGGGCGCTGCGTCGAAGTTCTGTTACCAACGGTTTCTTCTCCTCCGGTATCTCATAGCAAGGCTCAAATGTGTCCAGGTCGATACTCAGTTCTTTCTTTTTCAAATCGCGAATATGACCATAGGACGACATCACCTTGAAGTCTTTGCCTAAGAACTTCTCAATGGTTTTCGCCTTAGCGGGACTCTCCACTATCACCAAATTATCTTGCATTGGGCTTCTCTATATTTTTCTTTGGGGTGCAAAATTAGGAAAACTTTCCGTTACACCTTATATATAAGGAGGAATTTTATTTTTTTTAATAAGAATGAAACTACTCGGCTGCTTCCTGCGGGCTTTCCACTCCTGTGGACCGCGCCGCTGCGTCCTTCGCCTGCGGGCGCAAAAAAGACTCATCCCCATCCCGTCATGCTGCCATGATCGGATGGGGACAAGCCATGATGTATCCTTTCGGCCGCCCGTGCCCCTTGCGGAGCATGGGCAGTCCGATAGATGTTTGCTTGATTACTCAGCAGAGAGCGAGTAGCGACGGTAGTCGCAGACAGCCAGCGTCTTGCTCTGGGCCTGGAGCCACTGGGCGACGTTCTGCTTGTCGCCATCGCCAAACTGGAACTCCTGATCGACCAGGCAGCTCTCCTTGAAGAACTTGTTCAGACGACCCTTGGCGATGTTCTGTACCATCTGCTCCGGCAGGTTGGCAGCCTTCTCGGCACCCACCTTGGCGCGGATCTCGCGAGCCTTCTCAGCGTCCTCGGGAGTGAGCCAGCCCTTCTTGATGTTGGACTCGATGTGGTCCTCGCTATCGACGAGGTTCGGGTTGACACCAGCCTTCTTGATAGCGTTGACAACGGCCTTCTCTACCTGCTCCTCCTTGGTCTTCTCAATGGCGACCTTGAGCTCCTCGTCCTTCACGCTCTGGGGCACGGAGGCCTCGTCGAGTGCGATAGGCTTCATGGCAGCGACCTGCATGGCCACCTTGTGACCGGCCTCCTCGTTGCTCTCAGAGAGGCGTACGATGGTGGCGAGCATGTGGCGGTTCATGTGGTCATAGACATAGAGGTTGTCACCCTCGAGGAAGTTGTAGCCATCGATCTCCATCTTCTCGCCGGTGATACCAGAACGCTGCTGCACAGCGGTCACGGCGTCGTCACCATTGGCGAGCTTCAGAGTCTTCACCTCGTCGATCGTCTTGCAGCGGTTCTCCACAGCCTGGTCGAGGATCTCCTGTACCATGGCGATGAAGTCCTGTCCGTTGGCCACGAAGTCGGTCTCGCACTTCACGGCCACCATGGCAGCGAAGCCGTCCACCTTCTTCACGAGCAGACATCCGTTGGAGGTCTCGCGGTCAGAACGCTTGGCAGCGATAGCCAATCCGCGCTCGCGGAGCAAGTCCTTAGCCTTGTCGAAGTCACCTTCGGCCTCGACGAGTGATTTCTTCACGTCACCAAGTCCGGCACCCGTCATGGTGCGCAGCTTCTTGATGTCGTCCATTGTTGGTTTATAAGCCATAACTTTCTATTCCTTTCGTTAAATTGTATGGTTCTGTCAATCGATTTGCTGGAAGGCTCCGATTACTCGGCCTTTGCCTCCTCAGCCTGCTCCGTAGCGGGAGCGTCGTCACGGCGAGCGCGGCGAGCGTTGCGGCGCGGACGTGCCTCTGCGGCCTCCTCAGCCTGCTCGGCAGCAGCCTTCTCGTCAGCCTTCTCAGCCTTGCGCTCCTCGAGACCCTCTGCGATGGCACCGCAGACGGCAGAGAGGATCACCTCGACGCTGTCCTTGGCATCGTCGTTGGCCGGGATGATGAAATCGACGTTGCGCGGGTCGGAGTTGGTATCGACGATGGCGAACACGGGGATGCCAAGGCGCTTAGCCTCCTTCACGGCGATGTGCTCCTTCATCACGTCGATGACGAAGAGTGCGCTCGGAAGGCGGGTCATGTCGGCGATGGAGCCGAGGTTCTTCTCCAGCTTGGCGCGCTGGCGACTTACCTGCAGCAGCTCGCGCTTGGAGAGGTTGTCGAAGGGACCGTCAGACATGAGCTTGTCGATGTTGGTCATCTTCTTGACAGCCTTGCGGATGGTGGGGAAGTTGGTGAGCATACCACCAGCCCAACGCTCGCTCACGAAGGGCATGTTGACGGAAGCGGCCTTCTCAGCCACGATTTCCTTGGCCTGTTTTTTAGTAGCGACAAAGAGGATCTTCTTGCCCTGCTTTGCAATACCCTTCAATGCCTCGGCAGCGTCGTCGATCTTGGCGACAGTCTTGTGGAGGTCAATGATGTGGATGCCATTGCGCTCCATATAGATATACGGCTTCATGGCAGGGTTCCACTTGCGGTGGAGGTGGCCAAAGTGGCAGCCGGCCTCCAGTAACTGGTCAAAACTTGTTCTTGACATGTTGTTGTTTCTTCTTTTGTTTGTTTACGTTCTTTTTAATTCTCTTGTCCAGAATCAACCTGCAAGTAGTCGATATGCCGACACATCGGGTCTTGCCGGTTTAGATACTAAACTGATCTCCTTCCAGCGATTAGCGCTTGCTGAACTGGAAGTGAGCACGAGCCTTGGGCTGACCCGGCTTCTTGCGCTCGACGGCACGGCTGTCGCGCGTGAGGAATCCGGCGTCCTGCTTCTTGTCCTCGGCGTTGACCTTGACGAGCGCACGGGCGATGGCGAGGCGCAGGGCCTGGCTCTGACCGGTGAAACCACCACCGTCGAGGTTGGCCTTGATGTCATACTGTCCCTCCACACCGAGCAGCTGCAGCGGCTGCTTCACGACGTACTGGAGGATGGCAGAGGGGAAGAACTCGTTGAGCTCCTTCTTGTTGATGGTAATCTTGCCGGTACCCTCCGACAGATATACGCGGGCCACGGCACTCTTGCGGCGGCCAATTGCATTAATAAGTTCCATTACTTACTATGTTAGGGGATTATTTATACTGGTTAATATCAATAGCCTTGGGCTTCTGAGCCTCATGGCCCTGAAGGTCAGCACCCTCGATGACGACGAGGTTGTCCATCAGCGAACGGCCCAGCGGACCCTTCGGCAGCATGCCCTTGACGGCGTGGCGCAGCATCTTGTCGATACCGTTGGCGCGCTTGCGGAGCTCCTCGGGCGTGTTGAAGCGCTGACCACCGGGATAGCCAGTATAACGGGTATAGACCTTATCCGTCTCCTTCTTGCCGGTGAAGACCACCTTCTCGGAGTTGATAATGATCACGTTGTCACCACAGTCGGCGTGCGGTGTGAAGTTGGGCTTGTACTTACCACGAAGCAACTTAGCCACTTTTGAGCAGAGGCGGCCGACAACCTGGTCGGTAGCATCGACAACCACCCACTCCTTTTTCGCTGTTTCCTTATTTGCGGAAATAGTCTTGTAACTTAAAGTGTCCATAAAGATTTTTTGATAACTACTAAAAAACGTCTTTTAAATTGATTTGATATAGCGGAAACCTCACGGCGCCTCCAGTCTAAAAGAGACCATCCAGCATTATTCCCGCTGCGACTGCCCGACAGATTCCCTAACCATCGTGTCCGGCCAAAGGCACGACTATTAACACTATCCGGCGCGGCAACTTCTAAGCAAGCTGCCAAAGTCGGGGTGCAAAGTTACATATTTTATATGGCAGTGCCACGGGGCGGATGGATGTGGCCTGCATTTTTACGAATATTTAACGTCCGGCTTCCGCTCTGCCCCTCTGCGTTTGCCTTCTTCGTGGAGTTTGTTGGCAGGTTTCGAGGAAACTTTGTCGATGGTAGCTTATGTCGGAGGACGATCCTAACTTACCTTGCGCCTTGGTAGTAAGGAGCGTGGTCTTGATGTGCAAAGCGGGGCTGGAGCAATCCTTACGACTTCACGTTATAACGTTTAACGTTTAACGTTTTTGTTTTCGGCTTTGCGTCTTCGGCTTGATGATCCCGCCATTTTGTCTTTTCACTCTTGTGGTAGATCAATTCGTTTGCCCCTTTCTTGTGTAAAACGAGAAATAGCCTTACCTTTGCAGGCTGTTGGCACGGCGACCCGCAGCGGACGCCCGAAAGCCAAGGCAAGTATCAGCAAGACCAATGGCAAGCAGTTTAAAGGAAAAGACGGCGCGCGGCCTGCTCTGGGGCGCGATAGACAATGGCGGAATGCAGCTCATAGGACTCATCTTCGGAATCATCCTGGGCCGCCTTCTCACGCCGGGCGACTATGGCATGATCGCCATGATCACCATCTTCAGCGTCATCGCCAATGCCCTCCAGGAGTCGGGACTGGGCCGCGCCATCGTCAACCTCGACCAGCCCACGGACCGCGAGTGCAACAGCGTCTTCTGGTTCAACATCGCCGTGGCAGCCTCCTGCTACCTCCTCTTCTTCTTCCTGGCCCCGCTCATCGCCCGCTACTACCATGAGCCGCGGCTGACCGCCCTCTGCCGCTACGCCTTCCTGTCGTTTGTGCTCTCGGCCCCGGGTGTGGTGCAGTCGGCCCTGATGCAGAAGCGGCTGCTGGTGGAGCAGCGCACGAAGGCCAATATCGCCGCCGTGCTCACCTCCTCGGTGATAGGCTCCATCATGGCGTGGCAGGGCTTCGGCTACTGGGCCCTGGCCACGCAGACCAATACCTACATCCTCCTCAACACCATCTTCTATTGGCGCATCGCCGGTTGGCGCCCGTCGCTGAGTTTCGACCCCGAACCCGTCCGACGCATGTTCCGGTTCAGTTGCAAGATCCTGGCCTCGACCATCATCTTCCAGATCAACAACAACGTGCTCAACATCCTGCTGGGCCACTATTTCTCCGCCCGTGCCACGGGCTACTACAACCAGGCCTACCAGTGGAACTCGAAGGTCATCTATCTCTTGCAGGGCATGCTCGGTGCCGTCTCCCAACCCGTGATGGTCGATCTGCGCAACAATCCCTCGCGCCAGCTCGCTGCCCTCCGCAAGTTGGTGCGCTTCACGGCCTTCCTCTCCTTCCCCCTCGTGCTCGGTTTTGGTCTGGTCTCCCGCGAGTTTATCCTCATCACGCTCACGGAGAAATGGCTCCAGAGCGCGTCCTACCTCGAAATACTCTGCATTGGCGGCGCCTTCCTGCCCATCTCCACCCTGCTCTCCGACTTCATCATCAGTCAGGGCCGCTCGGGCGTCTATCTCGGAAGCACCGTCACGCTGGGCCTGCTCCAGATCGTCTCCATGGTCGTGCTCTATCCCCTCGGCATCCGCACGATGATCGTGGGCG
>OGOQ01001422.1_pt1 | contig 18192 bp, 22 predicted proteins | sample 1552691 | NCBI WGS metagenome assembly OGOQ01 (sample SAMEA2580209, study PRJEB22360) | human gut metagenome | biome: human gut; feature: human-associated habitat; material: faeces | place: Denmark | collected 2008/2010
CCTCACTTTCTGTCTTTTTCTGTAAAATATCAATAGCCTTGGTGATGACTGCCGGGAGTGGTAACCCCATAAGACCCGCATTTTCCACAAGGGAAATTGTTTCATTGGCAATGAACGCAATGATTACTGCATCCCTGATGTAATTTGTGCCAATGACAAGATCAAGGCGGTACGCAACCAGTACAAAAATCAGGGTCATGCACTTTCTGCAAAGACCTTTCCATCCCGCCTTGCTTTCAAGTGAACCTGTGTCTGTCTTAGGACTGTTCTTGAACACCCCCGCAACAATCAGTCCTGAAATATAATCAAGACCCATGAAGATCAGAAGGGTTGTAAGTCCCGCATCCCAACCACCAAAAAAAGATGCGATTGCTGAACCAATCACACCTAATACACTGCAAATAGTCTGTTTCATTTTCTCTGTCCTTTCTGAACATAAAAACAACCGCTTGTGACCTCATATAAGGGTCATATAGCGGTTGTTTTTGTTCCTGTGATAATTTCCTTGTTTGTTGATTACTCTGCTAATTCAGGGCAATCAAGGTCAATCAGAACTTCCTTCACTTTGTCCTTGATTTTCTCAGGTACATCAGCAAAGGTTTTCTTGCCCTTAATGATAAGGGTTGCATAGATCACTGCCATAGATTCCACATCCTTTCTAAATAAAATTTTTATGATGAACTGAAACAACATCAGTTACCACCTTCTGCCAGTTCCGGGTGTCCTTCATCAATAAGCACCTGTTTGACTTCATCCCTGATCTTGTCAGGAACATCATTGATTGACTTCTTACCCTTGATGATAAGTGCTGCATAAATGTTTGCCATATTCTCACCCCTTCCTTATGCCATCATTTCATAGATTTCACACATGGCTTCCTGTGCCTGTGTCATCTGATCTTCCAAGGATGTGTTCCTGTCATCAATCATTTTGATGTATTCATCCTTGGTGTACTGGGTCAGGTCATATTCATAACCAGTGAACCCCGGCTGTTCATCTGTCCCGGCTTCTGTGACCGGGGTGATGTTCTCTGCAATCCAAACTGAATAGTCATCAATGACCTTCTGTTCAGGCTGCTTTGTACTGCGTACTTTTCCGTACTCTTTCATGCTTTTTACCACCTTTCTTGATATGATCTTTATAGTACCTATCAGCATAAGGCTGAATTGGTTCAATATATTTTTCAGACAATCGGCTGCTATCACAATATTTCAACCAACCCTTATAGGAATTGATTGCACACCATTCTGAATAGTTCATTTCCTGACCGCTTTCAATCTTCTTCCTGATTGCGGTCATTTTCCGTTCAAATTCCTGACAGGTGGATTTTCTAAGAAGGGTATCTTTCAAGAAAATCCTGTACCCTACAAAATCAATACCCCGGATGAACGAAGGGAATATCTGATAGTTGCCTTTTATTCTTAATTTCAAATTCTGTATGAAATATTCATTGATTTCTGCAAGTAACTGATGCAGTTCTTCTTTGGTTCTTGCAAAAATACAAATATCATCCATATAACGGTAATAGTGCTTTACCCGCTTAACTTCTTTTATCCAGTGGTCAAAACCTGATAGGAAGAAATTGCCGTCATACTGTGAAAAGTAATTCCCTATTGGAATACCGACACCTTCAATGAAGTCCTTACCGTTTACCTTCACTATCTTGATTTCATTACCACAAGACCGATAAAATTCAATGTTTTCATCCGTTGCCGGACAAGTGCTGATTGAATCAATTACTTCATCAATCAGTTCAAGCAGTTCAGGGTCTTTGTACTTCCGTCTGAACTTCTGTTTTAGTGTTTCGTGGTCAATGGAAGGGTAAAATTTCTTGCAGTCTATTTTCAAACAATAGGTCATTTCTTCCGGCACGGTATCAACCGCCAACCGTAACTTCTTGTATGCTGCATGAATACCCTTGTTTGGTATTGCTGAATATGTGTCATCAGTGAAATACGCTAATAACTGCGGTTCAATCACCTGTAAAACCGCCCATTGTGCAATTCTGTCAGGGAAGAATGGAAGTTTGTATATTTCCCGTTCCTTCTTGCCGTCCTTTTTCGTAAAAGTGGCATATTCCGAAGTTTTGTATAAATGGTTTTGAAGCATCCATTGCAGACCCGCCAAATAGTAGTATGGTCTTTTCTCAATCTGCTGAACTTCCTTGTACCATCCTTTGCCTTTCTTTGCGTGTTGAAACGCAAGATACAGGTTATCCATTGAACAGATTTTTTCATAAAGATTGCCATACCGTTTCACGCTTGTCTGTTCCCTTCTGTATGCACTGAACCGAACTTTCAACCCGTCAGGTGACGGTCTACTAATACAGCCCATGTATTTTGATGTTTTGCCAAGTGGCACGGTAATCAGTTTTCAGTACATTGATTTATAAGAACACCCCGCCATTTCTGACGGGGTGTTTCAAGTGATATTTGTGCATTTACTAACTGACTGCTGATATTCCGATTACGATTAGAAGAAGCATTATTCAGATTCCAATAGAAAGCACTGGTATTCAAGCCATTATTCCAATTAGCACCTAATTTAGTGACATTGGTTTTTTTTGTCTTTTTATTGTCTTTCTGCTTGAAAATCGTCATCTTTAGCATCCTGATTACCTAAAATTGTGTGAATTACTGGTTGCCTGTTATGCTGCTACCTTTTTTCGATACACCAACCGACCGCCGATACTCCGATAACGATAAGAAGAAGCACCATCCAGACCCCAATAGAAAGCACCGGCACCCAAGCCACTATCCCAAGCAGCACCCAACTTAGCGACACGCCAACCAGTACCGTTCTGATTCCAACAGTAATCACCAACAGGAAGGGCGGTGTTTCCGTTGAACTCACCCGGTAAGAACAACCAATCAAAATCTTCTGAATAACAGAAAGCGGAAATATAACCGTTTCCATACTTTGCACACATTCCTGTATCTTCATAAGGTGCTGCCTTACTGTCATCAGTAAAACCATGATCTGCAACATAGGTATCACATTCACCTGTGGTTGCATTTGCATAGTGATTGATTCCATCAATCCACCACCAAATGTTGCCCCAAAAGTTTTCCTCACCACGGTATGACACAATCTGAATACCGTTAGCGTTGACAACTGAACCTGATGCATTACCAAGGGTGATCGTTGCACCTGTATTTTCTGTCATGGATGTTTTACCGTCATCAGTCTTTGAAACTGCACCGTTACCAATGACAGACTGCATATTAAAGGTTGCATATTCAATCAGCATAAGCATCTGTGAAGCGGATGCCGTCTGAACAACACCCTGTTCCCAACCAGTACCACGTTTTTCAGCAAGTTTTCTGATATTGGCACGGGTTGCGTTCTGTGTAAGTCCTGAAAGCGGTTTTGCATTAGCAATACTGCATAACATATCAGCAGCAAAGTCAGCAACCTGTGAATCATCAAGAATGTATGCTGATGCAGATGCATCCCAAAGTGAACCTTCAAAGGCTGCAAGATATGCAACATCATTTTCCTGACCATTTACAATGAACGCCGGATGAAGTTTGAATCCCGCCTTTGGTGTATCTGATACATAGTATCTGATTTTTCTTGTGATTGCCCCCTTGGTTCTCTTTTCAGTTTTAAGCGGTACAACCTTGTAATAAAACTTTGGCTGTTCAACCATTACCTGAACGATTGTCCCGGCACTGAATTTCAGGTTTTCATCAGGTGATTCAGTACCTACCGGGTTACGGTCAACCGCCTGTGTCAGTTTTCCAGTAGTAGAAAATCCGGCTTCACCATAATATGCAGCAACACGCCCGTCATTGGTAAGGTTACAACGCTTTCTGCCACCAAATGCATTGATTCCATCAAACCCTGAACCCGCTGAACGGTTTACTGCCCCGGCAAGTCTTGTGAACTTCTTGTTTTCAAAGTCCACTTCAACACCATAAATGTCACCGTCTGAATATCCAACATAGGCTTTCAGATCAGCAATTTCTTTTTCAAGTGCCTGAATGTCACCAACCGTTGCATACGCACCCGGACTGACTGCAAGTGATACGCTGTCAGCGTTGCCTACTGTGGTATATAACTGTAAGTATGCAGCCGATACCGTAACACCGTTATATGGTGGCATATAACAGTTATTTGACTTTTCAATGCAGACTGCATACAGGATTTCACCCTTGTCAGGGTCAACGGCATATAAGCCAAGTGTACGCATATAGTAACCTTCTTTCAGGTCTACATTGGAATATGCTGCATCAATTTTGATTGCAACCTCATTTGTGCGGGTAACCTTGGAAACAAGGGTTGTCTGCTTGATGTTGCTAAGTGCGGTCAATGCCTGTAACTGACTTTCAGTGTACTGGGTACTGGAAGAACATACTTTTGTAAAATCAATGTTTCCTGACCCGGCAATCATCTTTGCCATAAGTGCCTGACCATTGTTTGTGATGTAAAGTTTTGAATACTCTGCCATCTTATCATTCCTTTCTATGTTGTTTTTATCTCAATGAAGTCTACCTGAACAACGCCGGATGCTGCCTTTGCATCCATATCTGCCCGGATTGTTTCATTAAAATCTGTTGAAATGGTTACCATTGCGGTATCTGTTGCCTTACCACCAAAGTTCACTGTACCCTGAACACTCACTGTTTCCTGACTGTCATTTGTGATGTTCAGCATTTCAGTCTGAACGATTCCACCACCAAAGACTGATGAACCGTTCACATCAAACACTTCCCGGAAATCGTTTGTGATGATAAATTCATTGATGAAGCAGATACCACCACCAAAAAGAACAGCACCTTTGATGTTGCAAGGGATGCTGTTCTTAGATACAACCACAAGATTTTCAGGAATCATTGTGTTTATGATGTTTTCCAGTTCTTCCACCTGACCATATAATTCAAGGTCAGTGTCAATATACAGTGTGTACCCGGTCTTGAAATCACCAGTCACTTCAAAATCACTGTCACCACAAAGGACAAGCAACTTTTGAAGCAACACTTTCCAAGTGTACGGGATTGTGTTGAACCACTTGCTTTGAACCCTTGAACGCCTTGATTCAAGGGTATCATCAGCAGTTGGGTATATTTTCAGCATCTTTTCAAATCGGCTGATTCCATATTCATCAGCGGTTGAAATGAAGCGGTTACGCAAACACCTGTCAGTTGCCGACCACATCAGACTAAATTCAGGGTTTTCCGCTTCAAGTGCTGCAACGGGTTCTTTGTAACTCTGCATGAATGGCGGTAAGTATGAAACAAGGTCAACTTCTCTTATCATGCAGAAACACCCCCTAACTTTGGTATGCAAAATTCTGTCAAGGTCATATTGCTTGCCGTGCCGTTCAGCTTTGTCCCGGTCACATCCACCACGCCATCAACACCAAGGATGCGGTTTTCAATCTGCGATACCCTGACAATGGTTTGTGATGTTTCTGACCAGTTCTTTCTTAATTCCAAGAAATACGCATCAACTGCTTCTGCAATGGCTGCCTTGGTATTTGACCAGTTGTGACCTTCTTCAAAGGTTACCGTGGTCTTGACCTCAATACTGACAGGTGATGCACTTGCAACACTGACTACATGACCGATTGGTGCAAGTCCGTAACCTTCCCCGGCATTTTCTTCCGGGTCAAGTGTCTGCTGAACGTATTGAACAAGCGTTGAACTTGCTTCACCATAATCATCTGAATCAGTGATGACTACATGAACAGTACCGCCAACCGTCAGTTTCTTGTCCTTGGCTGCATTATATACGGCATCAAGCCACGGTTTGACTGCTGCCGGAACTGTTGAAATGATTGATTCATACCAGTTCTTGACCACTGTACTGACGATCATGTCAGCGGGTCTAATGTCACCATTCCAAACACGCTTGACCTTACATGACCCAACACCTTCAATGCCTTTGACCTTTGCCATATAATCAGCATGATTACCACCAAAGGACTGTTCATTGAAGCTGTCAAAATAACGCTGTCTGAAAACTTCTGTATCTTCTTCATCTTCACCGGGAATAAGTACACTTGTCAGGCTTGCCGTCTGCAATCCATCAATATATTCCATTGGTATCATATCCCCAAGGTACTGATTGCCAACAACACCTTCTGTTTCACACTGAACCTTGTATGTTCCCGGTGTGATCTGTTCAGTCACAATATAGTTGATTTCACCAATGTTGAAACGCTTTCCAGTAACATCAATGTTTGTTGGTGTGAACTCACCCTGTAAGATTGCCTTGGTTGCGGGTTCAGGTGAAAGTCCCCTGTCCTTTGCAAGTAAAATCAGAAATTCCCTTGCAGCAGTATCACCGTATGAATTTTTTATCAGATATTCCAACTCAATGTATAAAATCTGAAATTCAATGGCTGTTGAACTATGCAGATCGTAAACAGGGGATGACGGTCTTTTGTCAATTTTGTCAGATACCCGGTTCATCATCCTTTCAAGGATAATGTCATAAGTCTGATCTTCATACATTCTAAATCTTCACCCCCTTCTCTGCTTTAATATCACCGTAAATTGTTTTTACAGTAAAATAGGCATGAACCACACCTTTGACCGTCAGGTCAAATTCAAAGTCGGTCACGCCCGTGATTCTTTCATCAACGGCTAACGCTTCACTGATTCTGCGTTCTAATTCAGGGCAAACCCAAGTGACAGGTTCACCATACAGGTCAAGTGTTTCAATGCCGTAATACCACGGATATATGATATACTGATACCGTTCTGTTTGCAGTGTTCTGAAAATCATCTGCTTCATGGCATCCTGTTCATCCACAAGACCCCTGACTGAATCACCGTCTAAATCCATCTTATAAGTTAGGCTTGGCTGTGTTTCAATTTCAAAATCTTGGTCAAGAAAACCAACTGTTGAAGGAATCATTTGCCTATCCTATCCACAACAATGAAGCGTTGACCTTCTTGCTGTCTTATCAGGATAACTTCATCACCAACCGCCAAGCCATTGTGTACGGTGATTTCAATCGTTCCGACAGCATGAACGTGTGACGGGGAAACGGGTGCTGTCCCTGAATTTACATCCCCGGTATAGTAATAATTCTTGATATTCCCAGCCGTTATCTTAGTTTTGAAATCTGTCACATTCCTTGAAAGTACAAGTTGTTTTTCACCAAGTATCATCTTCTGTTCAACATTGATTTTCAGCGGTGAAGCACTCACGACCTCACCAAAATATACATTTACGGGTTTACCCGCTTTAACCGCTTCAACGGCTGCCCTTTTCAGGGTATTAACAAGTTCATTTGCATCAGGCAACAAATTCACCCCCTCTAAGTGTCAAATCCATCCAATGTTCACCTTCCTTGTAGGTATGCTTGCATTTTTCAACAAGCATCCAGTTTTTCAGTTTTACATCACCAAGGTCAAGGTTGATGACAACCATTGAACCCGCCCGCACTCTGTTGTCACCTAAAGCATTAGTGATTTTTAGGTTACGGGTCTTTTTGTTATACAGTTTCAAAAGGGCATCTGCTTTTGCCTGACCATTTTCACCTTTCTGCAAGGTGTCAAAATACTGTAAGATACCCCACTTGTTAATGTTGGAAGAATCCTGTGTGATGTAAACATCACGCTTTCCCGTGTCCTTGTTATCATAGGTCAGTTTGATTTTGTTATATGTGTTTTCATCAATAGATGAAGTATAGTCAAAGTTTTGCCCGGTTTCTTCATCAATCATCAGGTACGCCCCCGGAACACCCACATACATAGATGACAGGCTTTTCAGGGTAAGTTTCCCAAAGTCATCATATAACACATACATTTCCCCGGTATTGGTCAGTGTCAGGTCAAGGGCATTTGCTATCATTTCAAACAGTGAAGTATTTTCTTCAACCCTTGATTCAATGACATACCCGGTATCATCCAGTGTGCCAAGGTTCAGGGCATAATCATCTGCAATCATTTTCACAAATTGGTTTGCCGTCTTTCCTTCATAGACCTTGGTATCTTTATTTTTTAAGTACCTCAACTGATCGTAGGCGGTGACAGTAATGATTTTGTCCTTGGTTCTCTGCTGCTTGAACACAAAACCAAAGAATACATTGTCACCGTCCACCTTCATCCTGACTGGACTACCTTCTGAAAAATCAAGAATGTTGTCATACAGGACTTTGAAAACCAGTTTGCCGGGGGTGTTTTTTCTTTCTGTTGACCATTCAATACCTTCCTGAACAACAGGCTGATATACTTTTGTTCCTGATTCATTCCCAACCAGTAGTTCAACATACATTGAACAACACCCCTTTCTTATGCTGCCGGAATGGTCAAAACCTGTCCCGGATAGATTAAGTTAGGGTTGCCACCAATGACACCCCTGTTTGCGTTGTAGATCACGGTGTATTTTGCACCGCTGCCATAAAACCGTTTAGCTATTTTCCATAGGCAATCACCACGCACAACCGTATAGGTCTGTGCTGCTGCCGGGGCGGGTGAATTGTTGGTTTCCCGCTTAGGCTCTGCACTTGCCTTTGGCTTGGATGCAGCAATTTTGATGTTGACTGTCTTTGTTCCATAGTCCCGGTACTGTTTCAGATTGAACTTGACTTTGAAGTCAAACCCGTTCTTGGCATCTTCTGAAATTTTGTAATCTTCCAAAGATACCTTCATGTTCGTGTTCAGCAGTTTTTTCCCCACCGGGGTCTTTCTGCATACAATGAACTGGAATGTCTTTTTGCCTGTTTTCAACCCTTCAAAAATATCAAAGAAATATCCCGCTTCTTTGAAACCATTCTTATACACCGCATAAGGATGTTTTACTTGCGGGATTTCTGCTTCAAATTCAATGTCGGTCAACCCGGCTTTTTTCAGGATATTGATTTCACCTTCATTTATCAGGTTGACCGTTTTGTTATTACCATTGATTTTGATACTGATTTTTTCAGGGGTGACAGGAAAAAGGCATTTGTCAAAATACATATCATATCCGCTTCTTGCCATTTATTCATGCACCCCTTCCGTCATATTGTCTACCGCTTCATTGACTGAATCTGTCAGTTTGGTCATAAAACCATCAATGTCATCACCGCTGTTCACGGTGTTCTGCATACCTGACATATCAACATTGATTTCAGCGGTTGTGAATCTGTTAATGGCTTCTTGTTCTGCAATGTCACGCAAATATTTCAAATCTTCTTCTGTAACATCCAAAGAATCCTTGATTTTACCTGTGTTATCGTCAATACTTCCAACACCGTCACCAATGCCGGAATTTGCGATTGCATCATTGAAACCTGATGTGTAGTCACCAACATTAGGAATATCAGTCTGACCGAATACATCAGATAAACTGAAATTTGAAACCTTGTCAGCAACACCGTCACCCCAAGCTGCACCCGCATTGAACGCATCTGATGCCCAGCCGTCCTGAAACGCATCAAAGGTTGTGAAACCTTCATTGAAAGCATCTGAAATACTGGTGTAGTCCTCTTTGTTTCCGGCTGCTTCACTTGCTTTGGCTGCATAGTCATCTGCTGCTGAACTGATACCTGAATAATCAAAACTTACAAACGGCAACTTATTCAAGGCTGCTGCTATATTTTCAATTACTGAACAGGCAGTTGATAACAGATTGTAAAACCATGACTGTACGTTGCAGATAGCATTGTGAAATGCCGTCATCATATTGGATGCAAGTGCTGCAATGGCGTTACCAATACCCAAGGCAATGTTTGCCACGGTAAGACCCAAATTCTTGAAGAACTGAATCACTACGTTCACACCGCCAGTAATAACACCGAATCCTGAATTGGCAACACCTGTCATCTTGGCTATTGCATTGCATACGGCAAAAATTATTGCAATAAGTGCGATCAGCAACATAATAATCCAAACAACAGGACACGCATACAATGCACCGTTATAACCCATCTGTGCAGCAGTTGCAGCCATTGTCTGACCAGTAAGTGCAGCCATAACACCGATTTTTGCAGACATTGCAACTGAATGAATTGCTGTTGCAGCAGCGGATGCAATTTCTATTCCCTTCACAATGCCAAGGTATGCTGCATATACCGCTAACGCACCAATGACACCATAAATGATAGGACTAATCACTGACCAATTATCAGCAATGAAACCGCCTACTGTTCCAACAAGTTCAAAGATGTTTAATACAATATTCGCAAGGGTTGCCATTGCTTCAATAGCACCCTGAATGAAAGTCTGAAATGCTTCACTATTAGCTAAATCGTTCAGTCTTTGAAGAACAGGCTGAAATGCAATCAGTGCGGTGTTTTGCATTGACTGCCACATCTGCCCCCAAGTCATAGGCATTTCATTGAATTTGCTGTTAATGTCATCAGCAGCAGAAAAGATTGCTGCCTTAACTACATCAGCGGAAAGTTCCCCATCCGCTGCCATTTCCCTGATCTTACCGATTGGAACATCAAGATAGTCCGCAATGTTCTGAATCAGGTTAGGTGCTTGTTCAAAGATACTGTTCAATTCATCACCACGAAGGACACCTGAACCAAGTGCTTGTGATAACTGCAATTCTGCGTTTACTGCTTCTTGGGTGCTTGCCCCGGCAATCGTCATCTGCTTTTGAATCAGATCAGCAAAAGCAACAACTTCTTCTGAACTGCTGAACGCATCCTTTGCGTTGTTACCGAAACGGGTAACAACATCAGTCATCTGACTGAATGAACCTCTTGCATCTTGTGCTGCTGCATATACCATGTTGACAAGTTCAGCGGTTGTCTGAACCCCGTCATTCATCATGTTCAAACGGGATGTTGTCTGAACAAGTTCGTCTGAAATGTTCAGTGCTTTCCCAACTGTCTGAATACTGACATAGGCTGCAACCGCCCGCTTGATGGTATTGGTCAGTTCATTTGCCTGTTGTGTTCCGGCTGAAATTTCCTGATTGAAACGCCCCTGTTCATCCACATTGTCACGGATGTACCTTTCTGTGTTGCCAACAGTCTGTGACAAACGTAAATAGGCATCATTGGCAGCAGAAACATCCATATTCTGCATTGCCTGATTCAGTGAATTTTGTTCCTGAATAGCCTGATTCAACTGCATACGCAACTGTTCCAGTTCTGCATTTGCATTGTCTGCCCCAACATTTACCGGGTTGTTCTCAATCTGCTGAATCCGCTGTTGAATTGCAGATAACCGCTGTTGCATGGTGTTCATATCCTGAACTGCTGCATCCGGCAGTATATCCATTCCCTGTGCGGTCTGTGAAATCCTTGCCTGTGTGGTGTTCAGTGTGTTCAACATATCGTTTGCACTCTGAACTTCTTGCTGAAATCGTTCAACACCTGTTCCTGTGAACACATCCACCCCGTCAGTGTTCCATGTGACCGGGATTTCTACGGGTTCAGGGTCAGGCGGTGCGTTTGGCTGAATTTCAGGTCTGATTGGTTCAGGATTTTCAACCAAAGGGTCAGGAAGTACCGGGTTTACATCCACGTTTATAACCTGACCGTTTCCCCCATCCACAACAGGCGGTACAATATCAGGTGCGGTCTGTCGGCTTGCTGCTTGATTCATTGCTTCAATGGCAGCAGTTGCCTGATTGATTTCATCCCTTGCCCCTTCAAGGCTGCTTGTATCAATGTCAGTGTTCATTGACTGCTGCATATCATACATTGCAGACACGGCAAGGTTCACTGAACTGATGATGTTGTTCAACACTCCGCTGAATTGGTCATTAAGTTCAATACCTGTCTGAATAGATGACACCTGTTTCACCGTCCTTTCTTAGTGTTTTTTCTTTGCCCTTGCTTCTGCCTTTTTCTTTTCCTTCTTGTCATGCTCTGCTTTCAACTCGATTGAAGCAATCACAAAGGCTTTTTCCTGTTCATCCATAGCCAAGAACACTGATGGAAGAATGTGAAGTTTTAGAAGGGCATAGTAAGCATAATTTGCTTCACCATCCCCTTCTTCAATTAGTTTTTTGCTTCATCCACCTTGTCATCAAGGTTCTTGGTAAATCCCTGAAACTTCTGCATCCACACTGTGAAGTCCTGATATTCTCCGGCATTGTCAACCATTGCATAAAGAAGTTCTTCCGGGGTCATAACACCGTATGAATCCTGTAATTCCTTATCGTAAAGGTCAGGGTATACAGTGGATGCCACAATCATCTTTGCAAGGTATTCAGCAGTTTTTACTTTCGGTCTGTAAAGGTTCGGCTTACCCTTAACCGGGACTTCAATGGTACAGGAATCACGCAACGCTTCATTTTCCTTGGAAGTAATCTGTTTGAACTCCCATTCCAGCGGTTTACCGTTTTCATCCTGTAATGTGGTTGTAGGTGCATATTTTTCATTTGGCTTTGCGATTTTGTTCGCTTTCATAAATCGACTGAATTTTGACATTTTGTTGTTCTCCCTTCTGTTTATCAAAGAATAGAAAAAACCCCTTATATGACCTTATATAAAAGCCACACAAGGGGTTCTGTTACTTAGTTAGTAAGAAAACCCGTGAGGTTTGCAAAAGATTCAGGCATTGAGAAGTCCTCAAATGTTCCTTCAATCTCTTCATCAAGGTATTCCCCGTCAGCATCAAATTTTGCTAACACACCGCCGTCAGTGTTGCAGTCATAGAAAATGATCGTCTGTCTGCCCGCATCACTGGTTGGGTCATCATTGGTGATCTGCATTTCAAAATACACATCTTCACCAGTGTTCTTATAGTCAAGTAATGCCTGACGAAGAACTGACTGGTTATAGTGTGCCGTGCCGGAAAAAGTACCTTCCATACCACATGACTTATGACCCGCCATGATTGCACCAAGGCGGGGAACAGTAGTCTTGGTTTTCTCAACCTTTGCTTCCATATCAATCATCTGCATGAAGTTGTATCTTCTACTTCCGATTGTGATAAAACATTCAGCAAGTTTTGCTGCAATAGTGTCCCTTGCTTTCATTGTTACATTCGGCATTTTATTTCACCCCTTTCTTACGCAACCGTAACCGTTTCATAGAGTTTACCCATAGCGTTCACAACGGTGATTGCTGATGTAATCACAACCGCCTTTTTGGAATCGCCCTGTGCAACCGTAACATCAGAATCAGTGAACCCTTCAATAGCACCAAGTTCCTGTAACTGTGTACGGATTTTCACCAAGTCAGACCAAAGGGAAGTTCTGCCTGATGCATTGTTTGGAACAACACCAAGATACTTAGTGTTGAAAAGAACTGCATCATCATTTCCTAACTGGTCAATAACTCTGATCGTCTGATTGTCCTTGAATACATCCCCGCAAGTGTCCGAAGTGGTCACCATAGAGTTAATATCTTCAAGCACACGGACAACGCCGTTGACCTTATGGAAAGTGAACTCACCCGCCTTGATTGCTGCTTTCAACTCATTCTGTGTGTAATTGGTATCAACGGTGAAACCGCCGTCATATTTCTTGTTCTGACAAGACTTATTGACCGCACAACCGCTTTCTGCACCAGTTACCCAGTACACAAGTGCTGCTTCTGACCATCCTGTATCTGTTACCTTGTTCTTCACACTGATAACGCCCATATAATCAGCAGACAGGTTGTAAACAACCAACTGGAACTTGATACCAAGTTCATCACGCAAACGCTTGTTGAAAGCCACATATAACTTCTTGGTAACATCATCAGTAACCACAACGCCCATAGTGTTATAGGTGTATGATTCGATTTTATCCAAGTAAGCCTGATGTGCAGTGCCGTCAACCGTGCCGTTTGTACCACCAGTTAAAGGTGTTCCGGCAGTAACAGCAAGATCAGCAGCCTTGAATGTCACATAATCGTTTGCCACAAGATCAGCAGCCTTGGCAACTGTCTGTGTGTCAACTTTGACCGTACCGAAGTAGGTTGTAACATCATACTTGCTTGCATCATCTGCATTTTTCTGAATCACGATCTTCAAATCGTTACCACGCACACCACAATACTTTGCAGTTGCGTATGTGTTCGCTGCCTTATCTCCACCACCGTTCAGACGATATGCGTATAAGGTCTTTGCACCCATGAACAGATCATTAAGACCAAGCATCTTAGGACTGTCAAAGGCATAACCAAAAAGTTTCAGGCTGTTCTTCTGAAAATCTTCATTGGTTACTTCAAAAACTTCCCCTTCAACACCCCAGTCAAGTTCAAGGGGCATTGTTGCAATACCTCTATCAGACAGTGCAGCGGATGCGGATGCAGCCGATACAAAGTTGATATAAGCACCGGGAAGTTCTTTGTTCTGTGAGGTAAATGTACCACCACCTAAAGCCATACTATTTCACCTGTCCTTTCATGTATTTTTCAACTAAATTGTCAACAGTTTTCATGGTGTAACTTTTATCTTCATCAAGAAGGGCATCCACCAAGTCCCTTCTGTTTGCAAAACGGGCAGATGCAAGAATCTGTTCCTTGCTGAACATTGGTTCAGTCTGTTCAGACCTTGCAGCAGTTCCCGTTGTTGTCTTTTTTGCTGCCATAATCAACCACCTTCCTTCACATCCGTGCTTGCCGTCATAGTTTCCATTGGTGTCTGATCTTCCGTCTTGACCGTGAAAAAGTCATAATTGACAAAAAAATTCAGAACACCGTCAACCACCTGATGATTCATTTTTGAACCCCTGATTGGCTTGGTATCACCGTCTGTTGTGATATACTCCAAACAGTCATACATTCTTTCAGCCACATCAGCACATTCCCGCTGCTTCTTTGCAGACTGTGGGAAATACTGGATGCAGAACTGATTGGTACGTTCATACCGTTTGCCAAGGAAAAGGTTGTTGTTTGGGTTCAAGCAAGCAATAAAAAAACAAGGCTCTTTCAAACCTTGCTTAATTTCTTCATTGTGGATTTCATAATCATCCCCAAATTCTTTGTTCAGGGAACAACTGATTGCTTCAACTATTGAATTTATCATTTACCAAGTCCCCCTAAATATTTCTTGATTTTGTTTTCAAGCACCTTTGGGGCAATTTTCTGTAATTCCTGTTCAGATATGGTCATCATAAACTGACCTTTGACCCATCCTGAATGATTGGCTGTCCTGTGTCCGTACTCAACATAGGATGCGTATTCAACCGGGTTCACAATTTCAATGACATAGGTGTCACCAAAATGGTTCACCGTCAGGCTGTCTGCATACCCTTGTGCTGATGCACGTTTTTCACCAGTCCAACCACGCCTTAATGTACCGCCCTTTTTTCCTGAACTTGCCGGGTACTGTCCGACAGGTGTTCTTTTGACCACCATGCGAAGCAACCGGGCAGCAAGTTCTTTTGCACACGATTCCACAAAGTCATCAGGATTTTGCAACTTTCCCAACTGCTGCTGAAAATCTTTCAGACCTTTGCAGTCAAATCTTCCCATTCTACCCATTTATGCATATTCCTTGAACAATTCAAGTGTAATTTCCTGATGCGTTGGATATGTGGAAGGGACACCGCTGCGGGTGTAATCCGTGGTCACATTGTCCTGTGTTACTGTCAGTTTTGACCCCGCTTTGATGGTTACATCCGGGGAAACAAACAACTTTGTGCTTTGTGTGATCGTTGCTGCTGATTCTGACTGAATTGCTGTTTGCAGTTTTTCAAAAGATAATCTGCACGGTTGGTCTTGTAAGACCACAACCTCTGATTCTTCCATAAGTTTTGACTTCTCATTTTTTACCTTTTGCAGTTCTGTCACCGTCAAAGTACCAAAATAGGTTGCTTCAATGGCTTTCCTTGCAGCCTTTTGTGCTGCCTGAATCTGTTTTACCATCTGATACGCCTGAATGAATTAAATTGAGCCTTTCCATAGGATAAAAGGTAATTGATGAAAGAAGTCAGTCTTTGTTCAGGGGTCATTGAACCTTCACCAGTTGCAAAAACCGTGTTGGTGTCCCCTGTCTGAATCTGCTTGACAGCATATTCTAAATCAAACCCGGTAAGGTCATCAGGTGCAAAGGTTTTCTTGGAAAGAAGAAATTCACCCACCGCCATATCAACGGCAATGTGTTCCAATCCTTCCGGCACATCATTCCAGTTGATTTCATTTTTGATTGTGCTGCGTACTTTCTCAACGCAAAAGGTCAAGGCAAATTCATCATCTGCCTTGACCTCATAACCGAATGATTTCAACCGTTTTTTCACTGTATCAGTATCAAACATTGCAACCACCCTTTCAGATCAGAACTTATCCACGGGAAATGATGCGGGCAATAGGTACTGCCTTGTGTTCAATGGTCTTGGTATCAGATGCAACCAGTGACCAGTTCTTGCCGTTCCCTAACTCTGTGTTAGTTGGTGAATTGGTTTTCTGATCTGCCTTGAGATAAGAAACACCTGAAACAGAAACAGCGTGACGTTTACGGGAAATAAGTGTGTCCTCACCGCCCCTTGTCTTAGCATCACGCACCATTTCATAAGGCACTTTTGCACCCACATCTTCAAATCCAATAGCACCTTCACCAAGGATATAAGTTGTGTACTCTGTATAAGCATCCTGTGCCTTGATTCCATTGCCTGTGCCCCCTGCAACAGCTTCAACAACCTTAGTAGGTAAAGAATCATCAATGATGACCAGTCTGCCGTTCCAAGTACCCATTTCAAGATCACGTTCAATACCCTGTGCATCTGTATACTTTAAGTATGCAAGCAGTTTCAGGTTTTCAAGGTTAGTAGCAACTGCACTGTGACAGTAAACTAACTTGAACTTCTGCTTGTTGTCACCGCAAGCCTTCTGAATGGCACTGTTTAGGGTGGTTGCATCCATCTTCATGGTGTCATCGGTGTGTTCAGCACCTGCCTGTGCAATATCATAAGTATGTGCTTCAACAAACGCTGCATTGGACTTCTTAATGTCACCAGTTCCAGTATCTTTCATTCCAAACACACCCTTTAAGATTGCAAGGATAACATCCTGATCTACACTGTTCCAGTAGTCATTGATCTGACTTCTTACGTTTGCCATGAAGTCAGTACCACCAGTTATATCATAACTGAAATCTGCTTCTGTCCAACCGTTCATTCTGCCATAAGTGAATACACCCTGTTCAAAGGTGTCAGTTCTATCAGGTGTAACATTGTCAACACCGTCATAGTTCTGTGGTGTGCCGGAAAGCAGACCAAAGAACGGTAACACTGCGTAAACAGTGCCAGTCTGTGAGTTGTTCACAAATGTGTTACGAAGTCGTGCATCACCAACGATTGCACGGGATTCACGTAACTTGTTCAGTTTCACGTTCGGAATAGCACTCATGTACTTACCGAACGCCTTTTCATTAAAACTTTTAGCATCAAATTTTGCCATGTTTCAATTACCTTCCTTTCATCAAATTAAATCTGTGCATCCGGGTTTGCTTCCATGTAAGCGGTAAGTTCGTCATAACTCATTTTTGAGAAATCGACCTTTTCACCCTCACCCGGTTTCTGTTCCCCTGATGCTCCCGGCTGAAAACCTTTGAAATTCTGCTGCTGTTTCTGCTGCTTCTGTGCTTCAAACAGGAACTTGGTGTCATCACCACTTCTTAACTTCTCGATCTGTTCATCCAGTCCCTTGACATTTCCGTCCTTGTCAAGTTTGGCTTCTCCAAGTTCAAGTAAGGCTTTGACCGCTTTGATGTTCTTTGCCTTTGCACCCGTCAGTGCTTTTTCAACAGCAAAATCAATTTTCAACTGGTTCAGTTCAGATTCATGGGTTGCCTTGGCAGTGGCATTTTCAGTCTGTAAGTCCTCAATCTTCTTTTTCAGATCAGCGTTGTCCCCGGCAGATGCTTTCAGGGTTTCTAACTGCTTGTCACGGTCACCGACCTGTGTTTTCAGTCCTTCAACCTCTGTCTGCAAGTTCTTGATTTCTGTTGAAGCAGTACCCTTTGCGTTCTCAATGTCATCACCATTGATTTTCATTACTGAATCAGCCTGTTCCTTGGTAAGTCCTAAATCCTCTAACTGTTTTCTTGTCATTTCTATACCATCCTTTCAAATACGTTTTTATACGGGGTTACTCCCACATGATTGATTGGTTTTGTTCGGTTTACGCTTGACAACCCGCAAGAAAAAAGACACCCGTTGCCGGATGCCTTTTCTATGTGCTACTTGACCCAGTAGCCGGGAGATAATCAGGATCACCATGCCTTTCTCATTGTGTATGTTTTCATGTGCCTTTTATCCCCCTTTCTGACCTCATATAACAGCCATATAGCAATTATTACAGGTCTATTGATAACTTGTTAAGGTATGAAAAAAGCACGGTTATTTGACCGTGCTTTC
>OGOQ01001436.1_pt1 | contig 18069 bp, 20 predicted proteins | sample 1552691 | NCBI WGS metagenome assembly OGOQ01 (sample SAMEA2580209, study PRJEB22360) | human gut metagenome | biome: human gut; feature: human-associated habitat; material: faeces | place: Denmark | collected 2008/2010
TCCGCGTTCGGCACGGTCGGTGTGTCCATGGGTCTGACACCGACGTTGGCGGCGGCTTCGCGCGTCATTCTGATCGTGATGATGTATATGGGCCGTGTCGGTGTGCTGACGCTTGGCGTTGCCGTTTTCATGCGCCGCAGAGAGCCGCCAAGGCTCAAATACCCGGACGCAGATGTGTTTATTGGTTGAGGCAGCATTCCGCAATTACATTTTCGGCATTTTGCGTGATGATGCCTTTATGGTGAAGTAGATTAAGCAGTTATCCAAAGGAGAGACAGATATGAAATCCTTTCTGGTGATCGGCATGGGCCGATTCGGTACCGCCGTTGCGCAGGAGCTGACCGAGCTTGGTCAGGAGGTTCTTGCCATCGACGAGAACGTCGAGAGCGTGCAGCGCATCGCGGATGATGTGACGCAGGTCATGCAGGGCGACGCGCAGGACGAAGCCGTGCTGGGGGCCATCGGCGTGCGCAACTTCGACTGCTGTATCGTTGCGGTAGGTACGGATATGGAGGCGAGCATCCTCATCACAGTCATGCTCAAGGATCTGGGCGCGCAATACATCATTGCCAAAGCGAGAAGCACTGTGCATGCCAAGGTGCTCGAGCGCGTCGGTGCGGACCGTGTTGTCCTGCCGGAGAGCGAAATGGGCTGCAAGCTGGCACAGCGCCTGGCACATGCCAACGTGGTGGATTTTATCGGCGTGTCGGACGAATACAGCATTCTGGAGATACACGCGCCGAAAAGCTGGGTCGGCAAATCGCTGGTGCAGCTTGACGTGCGGCAGAAGCATAAAGTGAATGTGCTCGCCGTCCGTCATGGTGAACAGGGTGCACTGGATGCAAGTCCTAAGCCGGATAGGGCCATCGAGCCGGATGATCTTCTGTTTATCATGGGCGAAAATAAATTTGTGAGCAGGGTGGTGGAACTGCATTGATTGAGATACAGAGCCGTCAGAATGCCGCGCTCAAGCATCTTGCGCGGCTGGGACGGGAACGAAAATACCGCCGGAGCACGGGGGAAATGCTGTGCGAGGGCGAAAAAATGCTGGGAGAAGCACTGCGTTCGGGCGCGAAGCTGAAAACCGTGCTTGTGAGAGACAGCTGGGACAGTCCACTCGTCAAAAAGGCGGAAGAGCAGGGAGCATCGCTCTATTCTGCACCGGATGCGCTGTTCAAACTCGCAAGTGAGGGGGAAACGCCGCAGAACGTCATCTTTTCCTGCGAGCAGCCGCAGTGGACGGCGGACACGCTGGACGGAGCCGGGCAGGTGCTCCTGCTGGACGGCTTACAGGACCCGGGCAACCTTGGCACGATCTTACGCACCGCCGAAGCGTTCGCGCTCGGCGCCGTTGTGACGCGTTCGCCCAAACAGGCTGGACCCGCTAAAAAGCACCATGGGCTTGAGCTCCTGGACGCGAGCGTGGGATACGGAAGCACGACGATACTTTCAATCGGATCGCTTTTCCTGAGCCCGGGAACGGCGGCGGGCCTCATTGCTCCCAACGGCTCGGGGAAAACCACCCTTCTTGAAGCGCTGTCGGGCCAATTTCCCACCCGCATCCGCTCGGGAAGCCTGGCGGCAGACGGAATCTGCCAACGTCGATCAGCCGAATTTGCAGAACTCGTCTACCTGAGCTCTTCGGGCGGCGCGGATCTCTATCCCACGCTATCGGCCATCGAGCACCTTGCTTTCGTTAGGGAGGCGTGGAAATCGGCCGCCGACATCGACTCGCTCTGCGACTCCCTCGGAATCTCCCCATATCTCGACAAGCCGACCCGTAAACTCTCGACAGGAATGAAGCAGCAGGTAAAGCTTGCCATGGCGATAGCGACCGATTGCCCGTACCTCATCCTCGATGAACCGCTGAACGGCCTCGATCCGGGAAAACGGAAAACCTCCTGCGACGCGATGCGCAGCGAAGTGGCGCGGGGACGCAGCGTGCTCATTTCAAGCCATCTACTCGACGACCTGGCAGACCTCACCAACTCGTTCTACTTCATCGAAGCCGGCACGCTCGTGGAAAAGATCAAGTCGTCCTCGCAGACGCTCAAGCAGGAATACCTCGATACATACGAGCGAGGTGAATGACATGAAACTATTTGAACAGCTGAAGTCCAATGCGTCGCGCATGGCTGTCTACGCCATCCTCGTGGCAACGGCTTTATGCGGAATCGCGGCACCCGTCTATGCGCTCAACGGGGAGAAAGGCGATGTCGAACCCGCGTACATGGCTTCGACGGTTAAGGACCGGTACAAAGCCTTCTCTGGAGACACGTTTTACGTAGCAGAGTACGACACGACCTACCGTCAGCTTCGCTACAACAAGGGCTACGACTATCTAGGCGCAGAGGCAATCAGCTATACGTCGGGTTGGTACCGCTCCAACTATGGACACATAACCCAGTTCAAGTGTAACTACCGTGTGTACAACTAAAGCAACCCGGCCGGGACGAGGGGTGACGCAAAAGCGTCGCCCCTCGTTTTTAACCATGTCAACTGAACCTGGTTCAGGCTTCAATGCAAGAAGAAGCAGGCCGAGGTCCAGATTTCGGACAAGAAGAGGGCGCTCGCGCGCGAGGCGCGCAAGGCACGCAACCACGCGCTCATGGTCGCCGGCGGGCTCATCGTGAACCACGCGCCGTGCGGCAACTGGAAACGCATCGACTGGGACAGGCTTGCGGCGTGAATCGACCGCCACGGATACAAGATCACCGGCTCCACGCAGCACGGAATCTGGACCCGTAACCTTTCGTAGCCCAGATCAAAATACCGGTTGTTTCCAGAAATCCTCTAGGAGGCGTCTAGATAGAGGATTTCTGGAAATGCAAATAACAATAATTTAGATTCCGAGCGTATCGACCGGAGCAACAACGATGCCTTCGCTAGTTACGTGAGCCGGCATACCAAACCCGATGACGATGAGTTTCGCCGCAGGCGGCCTCTCCCCGCGATCGACCAGCTTTCGCTCAAGTCGAAGCAGATTTTCCACTGCCTCTGGGACTTGGGGGCTCCCGAGCTTAACCTCAACGGCAACCCACGAGCCGTCACGACGATGGACAATCGCGTCGACCTCTAGGTCGTCAGCGTCGTGGTAGTGAGATACGGTCGCATCGCTGGCCGCCGCGTAAACCTTGAGATCGTGCAGCACAAGGGATTCGAAGAGCAAGCCAAGGGTCTTCGGATCGGATGACAACGACTCCGGGTCCGCACCGATGAGGGCGACGGCGAGCGATGAGTCCGCAAGGTGCCGCTTCGCGCCCTGCCGCAACTTCACCGGCGACCTGAGAGCCGGATGCCACGCGGGGACATCGTCGACGATATTGATACGGCGCAGCGCGTCCATGTAGCCGGTAATCGTATTCTTTGAGACGTCAACGCCCAAATCCCTTTCGATGGACCTCATGCCGGCAAGAGTCGATTCATTGCGTGCAAGCGACGAGAGCAAGGCCCTTACCTTAACCGGGTCGCGTTTCACTCCATCCGCCCTCGAAACGTCAGACTCGCAAACACCGTCAATATAGGCGGCGGCTATCCGCATTGCGTCGGCAGTTGTCTTACCGACCGCTTGGGGCCAACCGCCGCGGCAGAGCAAATCCGCGATACCGGCGATACCGGCGATGGATCCGAGTGACGCCGCAACGGAATCGCCATCGAGCAGCGCACCAAGCGAGACCGCTCCCGACGAAATACCGAGCTCGAAAAGCGTCATGGTATCCATCCGCAAACGGGCGATTCGACCCACACCGCTGTGCATCGGCTGGTTCTCGGCTCGCGGCGTCGCAGATCCGGTGAGAATGAACTGTCCTGGCTCCCCTCCCCTGACATCGCATTCGAATCGCACGGCATCCCATAGCTTCGGTTCTTCCTGCCATTCGTCGACAAGCCTCGGGGTCGGTCCGACAATTGCTTGGGCCGGATCGAGACGAGCGAGCTGGAGGGCCGCAAAACCGCCAGATGGATCGGAGAGAGATAACGATGACTCGGCAAATCTCTGAGCTGTCGTTGTCTTTCCACACCATTTCGGCCCCTGAATGAGCACTGCACCAAAAATGCCAAGGTCGCGCTCGACTAAGCAGTCAACACAACGTCTTATATACCTATCCATCGGCTTTCCCTCCAATCATTCATTTGAAATTATAGCGTCTATCTGCGTCGTTGGGACAAATAACGATTACTTATTGGGACGATTGACGGTAATTTATTGGGACGATTGACGATAGCTCGTTGGGACGATTTCCATTTTCTTAAGGCACTAATCAACGAGATCCACTGTGAACTATGAGACGGATAAATTTAGCTGACGCCTCTCATGAGTTCAGCAATGCTGATTTGAAATTTAAATTCGCAACCTACCTTATGATTCATCGAGATGGTAGAAGCTTTGAAGATATTTTTGAAATGCGTCGCGATCGTGATGCATTTGCCGTTGCAGAAAGCTATACGGCAACTCTAGATCAAGCTGGGGTATATTATGCGGTTTCTTGTTTCGAAATCGACCGGCTGGCAATAGTTCGTCGAGAAGAAAGAGCGCAGGATGTCCTATTCTATCGATACCCTGTTCAGAAGCTTTATCAGCTCTTCATTGAGACTATGAACATTTCAGGCTTCGAATCAGTGGCGAACACCCCGACAAAAATAGCCGTTAGGAGTGTCAAATGAACAAGAATGCCACTGCGCAGTTGCACGTCTATTCCGCCTTTTTCGTTCTCGCGGGATTTGTTTTAAATCGGGGAGTTTTTCTACTTTTCCTTGCGGAGAAAGGAATGTCTGTCACGGAAATCGCGCTTTATCAAGCTCTGTTTAACATTGCAACGGTCGTCCTCGAGCTGCCAACAGGGCTGGTAGGCGATTTCTTTGGAAAGAAGTTCTCGATTCAAGTGGGCGTGCTGCTGCTTTTCTTCCATACGGCTGGCATGCTGCTGCTCTCAGGCCCCTTTCTCGTCGCGCTTTCCCTTGTTGAGGCACTCGCCTACTCCCTTCAATCGGGATCCGAACAAGCGCTTTTATATGAAATTGCCCGGAATGCCGGTCAAGGAGAGCGCTTCCTCACCATCAACGCTCGGCTGCTTGCCGCGCAATCAATCGCTACGGGAATGGCAATTGTGCTCGGATCTTTCATTGCCCAAGTATCTTGGAGCGCCCTCTACGTATGTGTCTCCATTTTCTATCTCCTGCAGCTTTTCCTTCTGTATCCCATTGAGAGGACGGAAGCGACCCGTTCTGAAAGCTCTGAAAAGGGAAGGTCTGACGCAGCCAAGATGTTCAGACGCGAAACCTGGCGTGTTGGAGAATCCGCTTTTGCGGTATTGCTTCTTCTAATCGGCACAAGCATGCTCGATGGATTCTATGGGAGTTATTACAACTTGAATCAGCTGGTATTCGACGCATTTGATGCTCCCGTCTCCATAATAGGAATCTTTTTCGGTGCATCCTATGCAGTAAATGCGACGGCCTACATTGCAGCAGATTTCTTCTCGTCGCGTTTCGGGAAAAGAAATACCATGCTCGGCTCGATGCTAATCGAGGCTGGCCTTTTCATGATTCTTCCGTGGTTCGCTTCAAATCCGCTGTGTTTGTTTGGCCTTAGCATGGTGCTTTGTTTTCTCCCAGAAGTGGTGTACATCACTTCGGAAAACTTAATCCAAGACGCGATAGCGGACGATCTCCGCGCGACGATCCTTTCCGTCGCGTCTCTGGTAAGGGCTCTCTTTTCCGCAATGTTTTTCTCCATATTTGGACATGTGTTGGGGTTATATCCCATTCAGATAGCGCTCGGTATTATCGGTGCAATCTCGATAGCAATTACCGCCGTTGTTTCATTGAAAATGGTAGGAATACAGGTCTCCAAGAATTGATATATCGATTGACGAGCTAGCGCGATCGATACATCTATTTATATATCTATCCATCTGTATGACTCCCATGTCAGCCTATAACAAGCATTCCATCAGCACTATGGTGACGATTGACGGTAATCTGTGGTGACGTTTTCTATTTTCATAGCAGCGTGATCGGCGAGATGAACTATGAGACGGATAAATTTAGCTGACGCCTCTCATGAGCTCCGAAATGGTGATTTGAAATCCGTCGGCAATCTTCTTGAGATTTGAGAGGCTGACATTACGCCGACCGACTTCAATGCTCGCGTAGTAGGAACGATCCATTTCAATCAAATTGGCGAACTGCTCCTGACTGCACCCGAGTCCAGCGCGGAGCTCTTTGCATCTCATGCCGAATGATTTCTGAAGCGTCGTATCCATGACAAAAAGAGTCATGGATTGTTGTATAAAAGCCAACGGACTATATACAACAATCCCAGTTAAGGCGCATAATTATCTCTATTGGAAAGCGCTCTGATGCCCAGTCGGATAGGGCACGGAAAAGGAATGGAACAGCACAATGACCCAGGGAAAGCACTTCGCTGCCGGTGGCGATCACTTCGCCGCACTGCCAAGCAAAAAGATTCACACTCCGAAGGGGATCGCGCGTCTGACCGTCACCGCGGCGACCATGGCCGCCATGACCGGATCGAGCCTCATCTCACCGTTCACGGCATTCGCCCAGACCGGTGACGGGGGCACGCAGCACCCCGCCGTGATGTATATACCCCGCGCGGGGCCGGGGGCCCCCCCCCCCCCGCCGTGATGTCGCCGATCGCCGCCCCCGCCGGCGCGGCATCCGGTACCGGCGCGAAATCCGCCGCACAGACCATCGCGGACCTGCAGAAGGCGGTCGACGAGGCGAAGGCGAAGGAGGACGCCGCCAAGGCATCCTACGATGAGGCCGCCGGTCCCTACAACGAGGCGGCTTCCGCCCGCGACCAGGCCAAGGCATCCTACGATTCGGCAGTCAGCGCCGGCACGGTAGCCGACCGAGCGGCAATGGACGAGTACGCCCGTCAGGTCGCGGAGGGCAAGGACGCCGCCGATGCCGCCGGCAAGGACCTCGAGCAGGCGAAGGCAGGTCTCGCCGACGCCAAGGCCGATGCGTCCGAGAAGGACGAAGCGTACCAGTCCGCCCTCAAGGCGGCCCAGGATGCCAGGGACGCCCTCGATAAGGCCAAGGCCGATGCCGTAGGCGCCACCCCGGAGGCAATCAGTGCCGCCGAGCAGGCCGTGCGCGACGCCCAGGCTGTCGTGGACAGGGCACAGGTTGAACTCGCCAACGCCAACGCTACGCTTGCCGATGCCCAGTCCAAGCTGGTTGCGGCCCAGTCTGCAAAGGATTCCGCCGATTCCGTCCTTGTCGCAGCCCAGCAGAACAAGGACGCGGCGGATGCGAAGGCCGCAGCCGCCAGCGCCGCCTACGAGAAGGCGAAAGCAGACCTCGCCGCAGCGGAGGCAGGCGCCAGCGGTCCGGAGTACGATGCGGCAAAACAGAAGGTCGCGGACGCGGAGGCAGCCCTTGCTGCCGCACAGGCGACACAGTCCCAGTGCGAGTCCGAGCTCGAGCAGGTGCAGTCCGCCGCGGCAACGGCACAGACCGAGCTGAATGATGTCCAGGCATCCCTCTCTGCGAAGCAGCAGGCCGCGGTCGATGCCGCGTCCGGCGTGAACGACGCCCAGTCCGCACTCGATGCCGCGAACTCCGACCTCGATGCGGCCAAGCAGGCGAACGCCGATGCCATCGCCAAGCTGGATGCCGCGAAGCAGGCTGTCAAGGACGCCGAGTCCGCCAAGGCAGCCGCCGACGAAGAGCTTGCGAACGCCAAGACCGCAAAGGATACCGCTGACGCGGCCGTGACCGCCGCCCAGCAGAAGGTCGACGAGGCACAGGCGAAACTCGACTCCGCCGACGCACAACTCAAGCAGGGAGCCATCGGCTTCTTCAAGGCCATGGGTGCCGATTCAGCCATCGAGATCATCCAGAACTGTACACACAAGGACTACACCGAGGTCGGAAACAGCCTCGATGCGACCAGTCTCGACAACATGCTCGCGGCAATCCCGTACATGAAGTCCATCAACGAGTATCGCAAGTCCGTCGGTCTCTCCGAACTCCAGGTCACCTATAAGCTCATTGCAGCGGCGATAGCCAACGCAAACTATTCCGATGTCAAGTTTGGACATTCCATGCAGTTCGATACGACCGAAAACCTCGCATGGAATTATGGAACCGATCCGAAACCGCAGTGGGTTGACCAAGAAAAGGCTTTCTTCGATCAGGCGGTTCAGGAGCTCTATGGCGTCACCGGTCTAACCGGTAAGGATGCCGTAGATTTCTACAAGACGCATAGCGGGATTGAATCCTATGTCAACCAGCACTTCAAGGTTGCCGGATATCCCGCAACCGTCGGTCACTACCTGCATGTCATCAGCCCCGAAATCGGCTATATGGGCATGGCAGTCTGCAGCAAGGGAACCTTGAACGGCTGGCAGACCGACAGCCTCGATACCGCAAACCTTGGTTGGGCAGGTTCAGGCTGGAACATGAACCCCATTTCCGTCGACGAGTACGAGCAGAAGCTGACCTCCTATATCAACGGCCTCAAGAACGCCAAGAGCGCACTCGACGTAGCCAAGGCCGATCTCGCATGCAGGTACAAAAGAGCCGGCCCCCCCCGCGCCCCGCCACAACCGTCCAGCAGAAGCAGGTCGCGGTGGATTCCGCACGGGCAGGTGTCGATGCCGCAAAGCAGGGTGTTGCCGATGCCCAGCGTGCCGTCGACGCCACCAAGGCTGATGTCGCCGCCAAGCAGCAGGGCGTCACGGATGCCCAGACCGAGCTTGATGCGGCGAAATCGGACCTCGATGCCGCCAACGCGGCAGTCGATACGGCAAAGTCGACCGTCCAGCAGAAGCAGGTCGCCTTTGATGCTGCCAACGCAGCCGTAATGACCGCACAGTCTAAGTTGGATTCCGCCAAGGCGGACACCGCTGCTAAGCAGCAGGGCGTCATGGATGCGAACGCCGATCTCGCGAAGTTCTTCCAGGACGTCGCCGACGCCAAGAAGGCGCTCGATACAGCAAAGAGCGTCCATGACGCGGCGGCAGCCGATCAGGTCGAGAAGCCGACCGTCCTCGCCGCCGCCGGGCAAAAGGCGGACGCCACCGCACGCGCCCTCGCGGATGCCCAGCGTGCCGTCGATGCCGCAAAGGCCGACACCGGCGTTGCCGCCGACAGGCTCACCGGCTCCCAGACCGATCTTGTGGGCGCACAGTCGAACCTCGACATCCTCACCGGTCTTGCCGCGAAGCTCGCAGAGGCACAGCAGCGCGAGCAGGATGCAGTAAAGGCCGTCAATGACACCAAGGCCGCCCTCGATGCCGCGAAGGCGGATGCCATCGCCGCCGAGTCCCTGGTCTCCGCCGCCGAGCAGGCGAAGGCGCAGGCAGACGCCAAGCTGTCGAAGCTGAACTCCATCGATGCCGGCGCGGCGATCGCTTCCGGCCATGATGTGAACGCGGATGACGCCCTCAACGCGCTTTTCGCCGCAGCAGTCGAGGCACGTGCCAAGGTTGCGCCCGCCAAGGCCATCCTGGACGATAAGCAGGCCGCGGTGGACGAGCTCCAGCCCGGCTATGATGCGGCACTCGCCGCCTACGAGTTGGCGAAGTCCGACCGCATCGCGGCGGAGCAGAAGCTTTCCGATGGGATCGCACGACAGGAGGCAGAGGAGGTCGCCAAGCAGCAGGCGGCATACACCCCGAAGCACCTCGCCGGCACGGATACCGCCCAGACCGGCAGCCTCGCCCAGACCGGTGACCGCGCGGGACTCATCGGCGAGACGTTCGTCATCGGCGGTACCGTCCTCGTGGCGGCCGGCGTCTTTCTCAATCGGAAGAAGCGCCGCGAGCAGATGTAGTGCAAATCGCATAACGACTCTGAAAGGGGAATCCCGCAAAAGGGATTCCCCTTTTTCGTCTCGCCAGCCACGGTTCGTTGAGGCAGCTTCAGCTTAAGGGCCACAGATTAAACCGATTTACAACTGTGACCATATGACTGTGCGCACATGTTAGCATGGTCATATGGTCACCTATTTACAGCTGCGATTATGCTGCAATAACTCAACCGTTAGTGCTTATTAAACAGCCAATCGAAGCCAGGCTTGCCCAGTGTTTGGCGCATCTGCCCCACCTGAATATCCGTCTCCACACCATCCTTGCCGAAGACGGCGCTCATGTTCTCAGCGGTCGGGATGACCGTTTTCACTTCGCCCGTGGTGAGGTCGAAACGTTGGTTGCTGACCTGGTCCTCAAGATGGATCTGATCATCGGATCCAAAGACACTCTGGAGCATGGCTGCCTCCTTGCAAGAAACTGTCGCCCCAAGATAACAGACGGGCTGATCCGGCGCAGCATATAACGCTCGGTAATACATGACCATGTTAATGTAGTCATATGTTCACGTATTGCAAGCTGGGACCTCATGTATTAGAGCTCGAGCCGTGGCCGTCAGGACGTCCGGCGGGGAAATCATCGGGGTCGATGCGTGGGGCACGGCGAAGGTTCTTACCGGAGCCTATGGTCCCGGCTCTCCCGGTCGTATTCCTACGATATCGCCCCTAAATCACCAATGTGTCAGATAAAGAATGATGCAATGGCTATGATCAAGCATACGGCGGATGCGGCGACTGCGCCTTTTTTCCTCTCCTTTAGTCCGACGAATAGGGTTGCCGTAAAGTAAAGGGCGGAAATGCAGTCTATGGCAAGCAAAACGAGTTCCTTGGGCGGTTTCAGCAAAAGGTCGCTAGCAAAGAGTAATGCAAGCAGGGCAAAGCCGATTGTGGTCAAGTATCTCGATTGATTTTGCGACAGCATGGCAACTTCCTTTTAGAACATGTAAGTGAAAAGTCGGTACGATGTCATTGCGGTTGCAAACAAGCCGCTGCCAGGACCGGTTGTCACGAGACCGGCGATAACGCATTTTCTCGGTTTCCAGCTCATGACAGACCCCTCTCTCATAGTGAAACGCATACATTATGAGATATGCACATTATCTCGCTAATTAATTTCAATATCCATCATCTAACACTAAAGAATACTGCCTCACTGGTTCAGCGACGATGCGTTTTTACCCTTGCGTTCCCACTCGCCGCGTCGGCGGTCGGAAGGGTCTCCGTCTCGCAATCAGCGACCTTGTAACCGTATCTGATGACTGTAGGTTAAACCAACCCACATCCATGAGCACGTTAATGTAGTACCATACTAATTACTTAACATGCTCACGTATTTCTACCTGCGTCTTAGAATTACTTAATGTAGTCACATGTTAATGTGCTAATATATGACTACACTATTCAGAAAGGGGAGAACATGGCGACGAACATCCTGCTAGTCAACCAGAAGGGCGGCGTCGGCAAGACGACGTTCGCCGACGAGATCGCCTGGGGTCTCGAGCGCCGCGGCCACAAGGTCGGTTTCGGCAACCTGGACCCGCAGGGCGGTGCGAACCACGAGAAAAACCTGCTCGACGACGAGGACGCCGTGAACGTCATCGACACACCGGGCTTTTTGAGCGACGACACCGCCGAGTACGCCAAGAATGCGGATATCGCGATTATCCCGGTGCAGCCCGGAACGCTGGGCCTGAAGCCCATGAAGCGAACGATCAAGGTCATCACCGAGGCCAATCCCGACTTGTCGTTCGCAATCATCATCAACAACTTCGCCGGCAACCAGACCGTGGACAGACAGTTCCTCGAACTGCTCGAGGCCGACGACCTTCCCGTGCTGGGCACCGTACCGACCGCGGCGGCCTTCAAGCAGGGCGCGGCGCTGGGAAAGCCCGTGTATGAAATCGCCAAGAACGGCAAGGCCGCCCAGGCGATTGAAAACATCCTGAACGAACTGGAAGAGGTGCTGTAAATGGCAAAGTTCAAAAAGGCGACCTCCTACTTCGATGTCGCCGCGGAGAAGGCCGAGGAGAGGCAGCAGAAAATCGTTGAAAGCGCATCTGAGCCCCAGAAATCGGCTCCACAGGTACGGAAAGCCGGGCGCCCGAAAAAGGGCCTTGAAGGGGCATCTGAGAGGCTTGTTCAGTTGTTTGTTTTCGTTCCCCGAATCGAAAACAAGCGATTGAAGCAGGTCGCCCTTGAGGAAGACAAGTCTGTTTCCGATATCGCTCGGGAGCTTTTCGATCGCTATTTGGCCGAAAAAGAGATCTAGTTGAGTTAACGGGTACCGAAGGGTGCCCGTTTTCTTTTACCTTGGCCACTGAGAGCCGATTTAAGACCCAGTTTTATCTATCAATGAGAAAACGGTCGGACCTCACCGATAGGACGTCTTATTTTCGATTCTGCGGCTCCCTGCCGATAATTGAAGTGAGGTCAACCAAATGTCGGTATCCAGATCAACCGGAAAAACGGATTCGGTAGGTCATTGCCGAAGTGCAGGTGTTTACAGCCAAGAGGTTTAGTCCGCCCGGGGAGCGAAGCGACGCCGGCGCTGAGGGTTGGCAAGGGCGTAGTGATTTCAGTCAGGGATTGCTCTCCTTTCCGGTGAAAAGCGAGCGTCCGATTTGCCTATAACGTTTCGCTGGTCGCTAAGACCAATAGGGCCGTACCGGATTTATTTCCGGGAAAGTACGTTGCGAGTGGATAGGGTTTCGATTAAACGGTGATTGACATGGACGTGAATAAAAATCTCAGATCAAAGAAAAGCTCTCTTCCCCTTTCTTTCTCTTAAAACCTCTTTAGATATTATTGGTGCCCTTTTTGGAAACTTTTGGTTGTCAAAAAGGGCACAGTTTTCGGGTTTTTGTGCCCCTTTTGGAAACTTTTTGTGCCCCTTTTGGAAACTGCCATTGTCCAAAGGGGCACAGGAAATTGCCGAAAGGGGCATAGGAAATTGCCGAAAAGGGCATAGAAGGTAATGCGAAAAAGCGCCTGAAATAGTGAGAAATTGCCGAAAGGGGCATAGGAAATTGCCGAAAAGGGCACAAAAATAGAGCAGAGATCTCTTAAATTCGATAAAAATTGCCGAAAGGGGCATAGAAAATTGCCGAAAAGGGCACAGGGGGAGGCAAATAAAAAGGGACGGGCAATCTGCCGCCCGTCCCGATTAGAGGTTCTTGGTACCACGTTCCATGCACGCCTGCGGGTTCACATCGTACTCGGCGGGTGCCCTGGGCGAGATGACAGTTTTCACGACGAGATTCAGGCTTGTGAGCTTTTCGAGGGAGACACGAAGTTTGCTTTTGCTGACGGCGAGCTGATCGGCGGCATTCTGGGTCGATACTCGAAACGGCTTTGATTCCTTTGCCGCGAAGAACGAAAAGATGTAGCCGAAAAGAACCTTGTCGAGAGCAGAGAGATCGGTATCGCGAATCGCCCAAAAGGGGACCCGGCAGAAAGTTCCGCGCGAAGTCCACTCGTGAAGAGCCCTGGCATCGATGAACTCGATGCCGCAGAGCTCCGCCCACCTAGCCTCATCGACCCTGTAGGTGATTTCTTCGCCATGGCCTTCTTTTTTGATTAGAGCGAAGTTTTTGAGCTTCTGTAGCCTCTTACTGAGCGCCGAGGGAGAGATGCCCAGGGCTTCGGCAATCGTCTTGGCGTTCGAGTGGCATCCCTTCAGGGGATCCCTGCGCTGGAATCCGTGGATATACGCTAGGACAAGGAGCTCGCTTAGGGATAGCTTTGCCTCGGATTTGCGAAGCGAAAGCATCGAGAGAGGGAGTGCGATGAAACGACCGCTGTCGGCCGAGCTGTCCTTGAGCCATGATTCTGCGTTTAAAGCGGAAGCGTGACTCGAGTTCGAGCTCGGCGTGTCGCCCGGTTTTGACTGGGCAAGAAGGGCGGCGAAGTCCTCTTTCGAAATCGTGTTTTTGAACGTGCTCCTCCCGCTGGGCGGAGCGCCATTTACGTCCATAAAGTGACCTTTCCAAGGTCACCAACATGTTTTAAGTGGTAGAATATTACCAACAAGTTGATGACACTTCGCTTAAAGGACCCAAGCCGCCAAGCTAATGAGGGTCCTTTTTGCGTTATATATGTCCTACTGTTTTTGCTGATGAAGACGAATCTCCTCCGCATTGAACAGGTTCTGAATCGCAAGCGCAACGAGCCCAGATTTCGTGAGACCGAGTTCACGAGCCTTTATGTCCATCTGCTCGGTCAGCTCGGTCGGCAGCGTAATCATGAGCCGCTTTTTGTTAGACGCAACGGGCGTGTTGCTCATACGATGATCCTCCCTTCGGTTGAAAACAGTATATACCACTTCTAACTAAACTGTTACAGTTCTGAATGATTTAGGCATATTAGTGACTAAAACCTTAGCGGCCTAAAAATGGATTGTCGTTATTTTTGGCTGTTGCTATGGGTCGAGATAACCCATAGCAACAGCCAAAAGTTGCCAAAAGGGGCACAGCAAATTGTCGAAAAGGGCACAGTGAAACGTCCCTGGAATCAGCTGTTACGATAAAAGGGGGGGTAACTCCGCGAACACGGCCTAGCGCGCTGCCATCCAGTGCCGATTCTGCCATACTCGCAATTCGGCGAGGATGAGGAGTATGAATTGATCGGGGCGGCCTTTTGACGTCGAAGCCTTAGTGAATATCCTAAAAAGTGCTAACTGACTGACAATATTAAATATTGTTTCTAGTATAGTGGCAAATAAGATCTGGAACGGAATAAGGCAGGGGTATTTTTCTTTGGCGAATAAATTTGGATTTCATGGCAAGGGGGGTGGCGTTAAGGTTTTCATCGCTATATCAGTTGCCGTGTTCGCATTCTCTGCGCTATTTCTAAAAGTGGAGCGTTGCCAAAAAGATAGCGGAGGTGACTATTCACATTTGTGGTTCGTGAGCGGATCGGTGTTGAACGTTGACAGTTCTGGCGATTTTACCATGTCGGTCGAAAGCGAAGATCCATATAACGACGGGTCTGATCGTCTGACCATTCTGGTTGATTCAGAACATACGCGCTATGTAAGCGATAGCCCCGTGAGCGTTGGGTCTAAAGTCAAGGTAGGCTATTTTCTCGATTCCCGAAAGAGAAATAGGATTCGCTGCTCTTCTGTGGATGTGTTGGAATAAATTTTGAGTAACTATCAGTAAAAAGCTGCGAGCAAAAGGCCACTCCACGTGGGGCGGTCTTTTTGGTGGATAGACGTTGCGGAGGATGATTGATTGAGGTTTTTGCTCCGCATGGAAATCGAGTGAGGATTCTGTCCCGCGAGGGGCGTGTTTTGAGGCTCTTGGTGGTACGTAATTCTCGTTCGGCGTCTTGACGGGACAAAACCCTCGGTTGACTTTTTGAAGCGTCCCTAGAATCAGCTGTTACGATAAAAACAAGGGGGTAACTCCGCGGACACGGCCTAGCGCGCTGCCATCCAGTGCCGATTCTGCCATACTCGCAATTCGGCGAGGATGAGGAGCATGAATTGATCGGGGCTTATAGGACAAAATGTGTCCTATAAGCCCCAAGGATGACGATTCCAATACGGACGACACCAAAACCGGCATCGACGGCTCCATGGACGATTCGGATTCAAAATAGGCCTGTTAGTTGAGCCACTTCTTTGCCGGTGTCGTATACGAAACCGCTATACCCGCGGCAATTGCCATGAGACAGCTCACGATGAATCCGAACTCATACTTCAAAACGTTTGTTGCGGTCAGGGCGATAATCAACACAGTCGCAATTTGCAGAATTATCATTATTACGAAGAGATTGATTCCTTGTTTGGCCGAAGTCACTGAGTGAGTCTGGCTTCGTTGATTCAGGTTGTAGCTGACAACAAAAGCGATCAGTTCGCTTGATACGGGGCCGACTACATAGAAAAAGATTGCGTCAATGAAGCCTATAGTGTTGTAAGTGTTGTAAGTTGTTTCGCCGGAAAAAACAGCGTATAAAGCATATCCAAATCTTGGCTGATTCATGTATGAGTAGGAGAAGACCAAGAGCGTCAATATTGCTACTACCAGAAGTGCATTCAGGACAAATCGTTTGCTTTTCATCGATCGCTCCTTCCGGGTGAGTCTTATATGTAATTCTACAGCAGCCTTTTTCAAAGATTGCTTAGTCCTAAATAACATGCACTTTCGCTGGAGGGTCGCTGTTTGGCGGCCCTCTTTTTTGCACAGGCGCGGTGGGATGGTAATATCGGGCGGGAGTCAGCCGCTCTGATAGAATCGTCCTTGCTGTCGGCAGCCCTCGTGCCGGGCAGAGCCCTCCATTTGATGGGAGGTGATGCCCATGACCGATTTCACCGAGCTCGTGAAGCTCCTGACCGCTATGGTCTCGCTCCTCACGGCCCTTGTCGGCCTTTCCAAGGCACTCAAGCAGGGCTCGAAGCCCAAAAAGAAAGGCCACCGTCGCTAAGACGATGACCCAACTTCATTAAGCAACGGCTCTGCCCAGCTCTCTACAACTTGGGCTGCCGTCGGTATCATTTTACCCTCCTGACGAGGAATTCGTCCATATTTCAAAAATCAAATCCTGTTCGCGCGTGGGCGTAAACTTTTAGTTGGGCAAATCCGGCAGATTGGAGCTTGAAACATGAGGGATATGCACCTCATGTCGCTCATAAAACGTCTCCTGACCTCGAGGGAGAACGTTTTTTAGCGACAGAAGGAGACATAAATATGATCTGGTTTACCAGCGACACCCACTTCGGGCATGAGAACGTGCTGAAGTTCACCGGCCGCCCGTGGGAGACGATTTGGCAGATGAACGACGCCATCGTCGACAACATCAACGGCAGGGTTGCCGTGGACGACGAGCTCTACATCCTGGGGGATTTCTCATTCAAGATGACCGCCCAGGACGCCTATGGGCTGCGCAAGCAGATCGCCTGCAGGCGCATCCACCTCGTCCCGGGAAACCACGACAAGGACTGGACCCAGCCGGCGGTCGCGGGCGCGTTCACCGTGGAACAGCCGATCTGCGTGCTCAAGATCGACGGGCAGAAGATCGTCCTGAGCCATTACCCCATGGCCGACTGGCAGGGCATGAGCCATGGATCGTGGCACCTCCACGGGCACATCCACAGCAGCGGCGGCGCGTACAACGAGTTCAACCGCAAGCAGGGCCTTTTGCGCTACGACGTCGGTTGCGATGCCAACGGGCACTCCCCGGTGAGCCTCGACGGGCTGAGGGAATGGTTCGCCGGAGTCGACGAGCCGTGCGGCCGGGTGAAATGGCCCTGGTGGGTCAACGAGACCGGCGACAGGCAGGTCGAGCGCGAGCTGGCGGCGTACAAGAGGGAAGAGGTGATCCGATGACGGTCTATGTGACGGGCGACATCCACAGTGGGCTCGACATGCAAAAGCTCCGCGACTGGGAGCTCGGCGATAGTCTTACCGGCGACGACTATCTCATCGTTGCCGGTGACTTTGGCTTTCCGTGGGACTTTTCTGCCGAGGAGTGCGCCGACATCGCCTGGCTGGAGTCGCGCCCCTACACGGTACTGTTCGTCGACGGCAACCACGAGCGCTTCGACCACTGGGAGGAGCGTCCCATGGAACCGTGGCACGGCGGGCTGACGCAACGCCTGTCGGATACTTCGTCTATTCGGCGCCTGACGCGCGGCGAGGTCTTCGAGCTCGACGGCTCGACGGTCTTCACCATGGGCGGTGCCACGAGCGTGGACAGGGAATACCGCGTGCCGTATTCCAGCTGGTGGCCTCAGGAGCTCCCGGACGAGCGCGAATTCGATGCCGCGCGGGCCAAGCTCGACGAGGTCGGCTGGAAGGTCGACTGCGTCATCACCCATACCTGCGCCACGCGCATGCTCTCGCCGACGCTCTACCCGGACCCAGGCTGGGAACGCCCCGATGTGGACCGGCTGACCGGATTCCTCGACGAGCTCGAGGACCGCCTGGACTATAAACACTGGTATTACGGCCATTTTCACCGAGACGGCAACCCGGACGAACGGCACACGGTGCTGTGTGACCGGATCGTGAGGCTCGGGGACAAACTCCTGCCGTGGGGTGCGTACTGATGGCTATCTATGTGACGGGCGACGTGCACGGCAGGGCCGAGTACGGGTCCAGCCGGTTTGCCTTCAAGTCTTGGCCGCTGGGCCGCACGCTGACGCGCGATGACGTGGTGATCGTGGCCGGCGACTTCGGCTTTGTCTGGGGCGGCGCGAATGCTCAGAGGAATTAGCGCTCCTCCCC
>OGOQ01001443.1_pt1 | contig 17988 bp, 20 predicted proteins | sample 1552691 | NCBI WGS metagenome assembly OGOQ01 (sample SAMEA2580209, study PRJEB22360) | human gut metagenome | biome: human gut; feature: human-associated habitat; material: faeces | place: Denmark | collected 2008/2010
TCGGCAATCGTCAGCTCGACGAGATCACCGCCCCACTCGTCATCCGCACCGTGCAGCCGATCGAGAAAGACGGGAAGCAAGCGACGCTCAAGCGCGTGCTCATGCGCCTTCGCGAGATTCTTGACCTCGCCGTCTGCGCGGGCTACATAGAGCACAATCCACTCGCACGAGTATCGAAGGTCTTCGCACCGCCGCAGGTCAAGCCCATGCCGTCTGTCGACTGGCGAGAGTTGCCTGCGGTAATGGTCGTCATGAAGGACGCGCCTTTGCGCATGCGCGTGTTCTTTCTTTTCTCGCTCTGCTCAATGCTTCGACCATGTGAGAATGCTTCGCTCGAGAAGTCGTGGATCACAGAAGACGCGATCCACATACCAGCCGAGCACATGAAGAAGCGCCGCCCCTTCCGCGTGCCGCTAACAACATTCATGAAAGAGCTGATCGCTAGAGAGCAAGAGCTCAGCCCGAGGCCACGCAGTAGCCATGTCTTTGCCGGCAAGTGCACCGGCAAGCACATGAGCTCGCAGGCCTTGGCGAAGTATCTGCACAGTACATCGCTCAAGGGTCGACTCGTCGCGCACGGACTACGCTCGATCGCTCGATCGTGGTTGGCTGACGAAGCTGTCCCTTTTGACGTTGCCGAGATGTGCCTCAGTCACGACGTCGGTACTCAGGTGAGCAGGGCTTATCAGCGCTCCGACTTTTTCGACGCCAGACGCTCAGTTATGGAGCGCTGGAGCGAGCACGTCCGCGCTTGTGCTGAAAGTGCCGGCATGATCGACTGGAAGTAGCTCCCATCGCGGGTTTCATCGGTTATCCGTCGAAACCCGCCTATGTGCCAGGCACGGCGTTGGGATCGCTCTACGCCTAGCAAATCCGAGTTCCGAACATCACAGGGTATCTTAGTAAGTCAGACTTTAGCGACGACGCAAGCTATACAGGCGTTTTTTCACAGACAAAGCGTGGCAGTACCTGGAGCGGCGGTTCCTCTGGACACGAGAACACTTGGGACAGTCCATATTTTTCCGCTAGAGCTGCTAACAGCACCTATGGTTCGTCATCTGTCGTTCAACCAGCCTCGATTCGCTTGATGCTGTGCATCAAGATTTGATGCAATACAACAGGCGGGTTGATGAGGGCTGGACGGTCGACGCCGCTCCGTACACAGACGAAGAACGTGATGAGTTCATCGTTACGCGACCTCCGTCCCAAGCGGCACCTTGATTAGACTTCAAGTCGATGCGTGCTTCCCCAGTAAATGCTCCAGTGCATTTCAGCCCTGAGGTATTCCCGTGCTCAGTAAATGTACCTGTGATGTTCGGCAAGCCCGCCGACACCGACTGCCCGACCTCGGAAGTGGTGTTCGTGCCCTCGATGAACTTGTGATGCAGATTCGGCAGGTTGAACGTCGTCGAACCGTCACCGGAGCCGTACTTCGTTCCAATGACGGCAAACAGCGCGGCATACGTCGTGCGGCTCACAGCCGCACCGTTGCACTGAAGCCAACCCTCAGGAACCGTGTGAAAAGCCGAGATCATGCCCGTAGGAACCGAGAGCGGTTTCAGCTTCGGAAGCATCTCGGCGAGCGCCTGCGAGATTTGAGTGAGAGAAGGATTAGAAATCGTCATCATTTACTCCGAGAAAGGCTGAGTCGTGCCGCCCAACTTGGCGACAGCATTCGAGAGCTGAGAGAGAATCGTCTTGACCTGAATCATTTCAGCAGCGACCTCGCCGCCGACCAAGTGACCGCCCTTCGCGGAGCCATCACCCACGTAGAGACCCAAGGTCTCGCTATTGAGCGCAAGCTCGCCCTTCGCTAGCGTCACACCTGCAAGCTCAGACGTCGTGAAAGTCTTCAGGCAGAGCGTCACGCCGCCGCCCTTGAGGTCGATCGACGTCGCGAGCTTCTGAGCCGTGACCGAGCGATCGGCCAGAGCGGTCGCAGGGATCGTGCCCGCTTTGAGGACAGAGCCCTTCAAAGTGTTGTCCTGCGCCCAATTGAAGCTTTGAACCGCAGAAAGAAATTCCGTCGTCGAAGGCGGCTCGGACGGCTTCATGCCTGCGGCATAGAGCATCGTCATGCGCATCTGATCGATGACGTAGAACCATGCGGCACCCGGATAGGTTGCGGGCGTGCCCGTCTGCGGGTTGCCGCTCGTCGGGTACCCCTTAGATGACAGAGTCGACAGGTCAGGCGGCGACTCAATCGCGCCAGACTGCCAATAGCCTTGACTCATCGCTTATCTCCGTAGAAAAAAATCACAAAAACATGAGCCGGGGCCAAGGCTCTGATCATGCACTCAAGAAGCGCATTGCCCCAACGTCCCAACGGCTCATCAACGCCGCAGGACACATCGAAATAGCGAAGCCCGCCGTCCTCTTCGATCGAGATGATGAGCGTCATCACGCTCGACCAGGAGTCGTCGAAAAGCCCGTGATCGACGCGGCTGGCGCACGTGAAAGGCTTCGTCGACTCGACCTTGGCGTGAAAGCCCAAGGTGCCCGCGAGGCTCTCGAAGAAGGCTGCCGTCAAACCAAGATTTGATGTGATCTTGGCGAGGAGCTCCTGTCGCATCTGCTCGCGACTAGGGTCGGCGATTGCCGCAAGGCACTCGCTCGGAATGCCCCACTCCTCAAACCAGAGAGACAGCTCCTCGATCGAGGTGCGCGGGTCTGACTCCTCGATGACGGCGTGTGCGCGTTCGTCGACGCGGGCCGCCTCCATTGCGAGTGCGTAAAGCACCGCATCAATCGTGCTGCCGACTCGTCGGGACCAGATCGGACCTCGAGGTAGCAACGCGTTGACTAGGTGCGTGTAGTGAGATTCAGTCAGTGCCATACGATCACTCCCACGTGATCTTTCCCGGCACCAGGATCTCGCCCGTCTTCGTCGGCACGTCTTCAGTCGGGCTGATGAGTCGATAGGAGCTCACCTCGCCGACCGACGAGATTGCGCGGTCAAGAGACGTACGCAGGATCGGACCGCTGGGGACGGCCTCGGAGAGGATCACGCCCTCGATGGCATTCTGGATCTTCGCCTTGATCTTCTCGTCCTCGGGGAAGACATCGAGCGTGATGTCGAGCTTTTTCGGGATCGGGGCTTCGACGTGAAGGACGGCGGTCACAGGCATCTGGTGCTCGATGTAGTCCGTGACGCGTTCGATCATCGTCTGGTTCGGGATGCCGTTCTCGGTCATCCCATCCGTCATGAAGCGGACAGTCACGTGACCCTGCCCAAGCTCCTGCGGGTAGCACCACGCGCGCGTAACGCCACTGACTGCGAGAGCCCAAGAGACATAGTCGGCCTTCGTCCCCGCCTTCGGAGGATTCTTCTGCCTTTGAAGAAGACGGTCACGAAGCGACTCGTCGTCTTCTGCATCAGCCCCGCCCGTGAGTTCGCCTGCGGTACACGTCGACTGGACACCCGTGATCGGAGAGATCAAGCGAAGCTCCATGCCGGCAGAGGCATTGCCGTTTGATCCGGCCGCAACGGCCCTGATCGGCGCAACGCCATCAACGCTTTTAGCAGTCGTGATGTAGATCACATCGTCGTCAGTCTGGATCTGAGTGCCGGACGGCACGTCAGACTCACCGACAAAAGTCACTGTGCCGGTCGCGCTCGAGGCCTGCTTGCGATAGATGCCGTACTCAGACGCTCTGCGCTCCAGATATGCACCTTCAGCCGTCGAGCTGAAAACCTGTCGAAGCACAAAGGAGATGCGTCCATGAAGAGCATGCGACACGCCAGCAATAACGCGGCTGAGCACAGGCACGAGCGTCCAACGCATCGCTTTCTTGCCCATGCGGCTTTCAGCGTCCGACTGGATGCGAGCGATCAGCTCTTGAATCGTTGGTCTTTCAAACGCCATTTAATACGTCCTTAAAAACCGCATCAAAAGCTCTTTCGCTTTGACGCTTGAAACAAACAACGTGAAGGTCAAGCCTCTCAATACCGCCGCGCTCTGCGCGGACCTCGATGCCTTCAACTAGATGGTCATCGATCAGCCACTGGAGAGCTTGCTTTGCGTACTCCTCAGCACGTCGCATTACGCTCGGCAAAACCTTTTCGCGTTGAAGAAGCCAGAGGCGTGAGCCGATACGATCGCCTTTAACACTTGCGAAGGTATCGCCCCACCACCCCTGACGCTTCGGCGCTTTGATGCCGTCATCGTCCTCCGACTTGCGCCAAGAAAAAAGGCTGATCAGCACAGCTTGCACCAGCTCATCAGCCTGAAAATTCGAGATGTCAGCTTCCTGATCGTTGATCATGAGTTCCATGATTTACCCCTCAGTGCGGCCCAGAAGTTTCTGCACGATCACCCTGTTCTGTATGCGTGTGAGACGTGAGCGAGATGCCGCTGGCCGTAACGTCGCCTGTCGTAGTGAGAGAACCCTCGACACTTGCGCCGGATCCGCCGCTGACCGCAAGGCCGCCGAGAACGGTCAAGCTCTTATCAATCGTCGTTGCACCGGTGACATGAAGCGTCGCAGAGTCAATCGTGACTGCCGCGGCCTTCAGCGCGGCGTTACCGCTCACAGTTACAGAAGCATCACCGCCGACGGTTTCTGTGACGTTGCCGCCGACATTTGCCGTGACGTTTCCGCCCACAGTAATTTCTACATCTTTGTCAACAGTTGCATGCAGCCAACCAGACGTGTAGACCTCAAGGCCTTCGCGCGTGAGATGGACCTTCTGACCGAGATCATCAAAGATTGCGACTTCGCCTGTCTTGAGCGGCTTCAGTCGATAGCGTCGATCTGCAATCGTGAAAACAATCCCGTGCGATCGATCACCATCAAAAAAGAGCGTGAAAGCCTCTGCCTCTGGATGCGGCTCACTCGAGAAGCCGTAAGGTTCGACATGCTCGAGGTCATCGCGTATCTCATCCGCTAGAAGTCGGACCTGCACGGCTCGCATCTTCTTTGCACCATCCGCAAGCGTCATGACGCCGCGAGCGAAGAAATCAGAAATACTGCTCATAAAAAAAAACGACCGTATTGCTACGATCGCTCGATTTTGTTGGCTTGATGGTCAACGCTTGCGCTCCCACGTGTCCTTGTCAACTTGCGTCCATTCTTCAGTGTCTGAAGATCCGTGACGCCAGACTGTGACGGACCCGTCAATGTTCTTGTGGACCTTCTCGACTTGACCGACGCGATTGGCATCGACAGGTCGACCGCCTCCCGTATTGCCTGGCTCTCTGTGGTACTTCAGACAATCGGACCACATTCCGTACTTGTTCCATCCGGCTTCGTCGCAGACAACGCCGGCAAAGCAAGCACTCTGTAATGACATAAGAACAAGAAGCAATGCAAGCCGTTTCATTTGACAACCCCCACCCACGGATTCGCCTTCTTCTCTCCGTCAGAGGACGAACCTTCGCGCTTATAGCCGTCACGGCCCAGCACGGTCAGCGTCGTTGTCATGCCTTGACTGGACAGAGAAAAGGAGAGCTTGGAAATTAGCAAGTTATTCTCTATACCTAGCAGTCTATCAGCGACGCGAACCATCGAATTGACCTTCCACAAGCTTCCGTCGCTTTGACGCCAGCCTTGAACCGTGTACGTCGCCGCCGTGTACTGGGCTTCGCGGTACCGCTTCTCGAAGTCCGCTCGCTTGCTGCAAGTGGAATTCGTGCTTTGGCCCTTGTCCTTGATGACCAGCAAACGATTGCGCTTCATCAGACTCGAGTCGACAATGCCCTTGTCCTCTGCCGCGGTCCGACCGAAGTCTGTATCAGTACCTGCATGCTGACCAAGGACGACGTACCGGCTGTAGAGCTTCGATGCGTCGTAGTTGGCACTGCCGGCAAGAATGTTTTTGCCAAGCTCGAGCGCATCGGCACAGTCGCCTGCATCACCCGGCTCGACGATAACCAGATCACCAGCTTCGTCATCCATGACGACAAGATTGTCTTTTGTGATCAACCTGTTGATCGACTTGTGAACAGTTTCGCCGGGAACGACAGTGTGATCAGAAAGTTTGTCACCGACTGACGAAGTTGCATGAACAGCGATACTGTAAGGCGCAGTCAGCGAAGCGATGATTTCCGACGTCTTCAAGTTTTTCCATGAAGTCGTTTTGATCGTCGCAGGGCTGACCGTCGCCTTCTTTCCGTCCTTGCCGACCACGACACCGGCCCAAGAGTTACTTGAGCTTGAGTCTGCGCCGTACTTTGCGACGGGGCAGCAGTCAACCAGATCAACAGTTTTTGACTTGCCGTCAACGTCGACGGTGATCGCGGTCCCGTTGTATGAGACGTTCACGTGATCGATGTATCCAGTACAAACAAGATCGTCGTCAATGAAGAGTTGAACAAGATCCCCGTTTCGAAGGCGATGGAAGTCTGTGTTGCCGGGAAATGTGTCAGTCACAGAAAGCTTGAAGCCTCTTGCGATTTGATCCATCCCGATATCGACTTTTACCGACTTCCAGCCACCGTATCTCTTTCCGGATACACGGACTTCAACGCGGTTATTCATCTTCCATCACCTTCAGCTCATCAGCCGAGCAAAACCCTTCGTGTTCCACGGCGTTTCTGATCGCAATCTCTTGATCACGAGTTGCGTCGTCGTGGAAGTCATACGCATGAACTAGCGCAGGAAGCACTTCCCCTGGCTCGACCACGACAAGCCGACAGCTGTCGTCAGCGCGATCGGTCAGAGCTTCGAAAACCGCCACACGTGCTTTCTCAAGCGCGAGATACGTCTCGTCTGATGTCGTCATCAGAAGCTCTGCATCGATCACCTCTAGCAGTCCTTGCCTCAGCAGAACAAGATCGTCATAAGACTTCGACACTGTCGACTTAAGAGACTCAGACGTTTGAACGTCATCTTCTACCGGCATTGCTTGATCGGAACTTGTACCGACGACGGCACTCACGCCGACCATTTGCGCGATCATCGTCTGACGGATCAGCGACTCAACTGCCGCACGGTTTTGAAGCACTGCACGTCGAGCGTTCGACAGAACCAGCCCGTTTGTCTTTGCCTGTGCCAGCTCCTTCGTCCCCTCGCGCAACTTTTCGCGTTGCGTAAGGTTCTTAAGTTGCTTTGCGACACCAGACCAAGCTCGAGCAGACGATGCGACACGAGACAGGCCAAGCGCCCCCACCAGCTTCGATGCGAATTGCTTCGGATCCGTGCTGATGAGCGACAGACCTTTCGATGCCAGAGTGCTGATCTCGTCAACCTTGTCGAACACGACTGCCAAGTCAGAGTTGCTAATGATGCCGAGCTTGTCGAGCAAGTCACCAGACAGCGCGGCATCGACCCACTCGCTAGCAAAACTCAGGTCGATCGAGTCACAGAAGGACTTGATCGCAGAGTCTTCAAGCTCATCCGCAGCCTGGAAGGCTTTCGTGAAAGAGTCGCTTCCAGTCTTCGGGAACTCAAGCTCACCAGACTCGACGGCATTGAGAACGACGCTCGCAGTCCTAGTTGAGTCAGTGAAAGTGATCGTCGAAACTTGTTCGAGCGAGCACTTCATTTCTCCAAGATGCGGATGCACGAGAGTGCCGGCACCCGGCTCTTCGATCGCACTGATCAGCTTTTCAGCCTGCTCGATGTAGTCGTCACCGACAACGAAAGCAGTGAAAGTGAGCTTTCTCGTCGCGCGGCCGATGTCCTCGACGTACGGCTTATCACGTTGCGGGTATTCATGAGTGACCGTGCGGCGTCCGACTTTCAGATCAACTTTCGTGACATGAAAGGGAACTCCGCGGAACGACGCCTCATAAAGAGGTTTTTCTTCTGCCATCAGTAATCCTCCGCAAATCTATCGGAGTAGCCGACATTGCCGACAAGCTTCATGCCGTCAGCTGACATGCCTGCAAGCTGTGCCGTCGTGCCGGGCGAAGCGGCCACACGCACGAGCATCTGACCGCTCATGCGAGTTCTGCTTTCAGGCTCGATCGTCACAGGTGCGAGGTCGACTGGACGCTCTGCACTCTGCACTCTATCGTTTTGAGTAGTACTGCTGCCACCGATCATCTTCTTCACAAAGTCTGGCAGGAAGCTCGAGAAATCAAGATTGGCGAAGAAGTCGGAGATAAACGAACCGATGCCGCGGACAGTTTGCTTGACGCTCTCGTACCACGCCACGGCCGCCTTGCTCCACGCATCTGGCAGAAGATTGAAGGACGCGAGCGCCAGATCATCGAGACCGCCGAAAAGCGTCTTGAAGTCACCGCGGAAAAGGCCCGTGGCAGTCGTCAGGATCGCACCTGCTACAGCCCCAAACTTCTCTTTGCAGACATCAAAAGCGCCGGCTGCGAAGTCGACAACAGAGCCGATCGACTCTGTAATGACTGGACCGATGCGATCCCAGTTTGCGATGACGACGCCAGCCGCGAGAGCAAGCGCACCAAGCGCCCAACCGATCGGACCCATCGACGTCGTGGCAACTACGCCGAAAGCCTTCGCGGCAGTCACGACAGCACCGAAAGACTGAGCCAGTCCGATGACGCTGGATCCAAGAGACACCACAGCCATGATGCTCTTGCCGGCAATGAGTGCGCCCATGCCGTAAAGTACCGTATTGAAGCCGCCGATTGCGTTGAACGCCCTAACCGCATAGTCTGCGATTGTCAGGATCGCGGACGCGATGCCCTCGAAGTCGATTTTGCCGACGGCATCGGCAAACGATCGAGCGACCTTTTCAAACTTTTCCCCAAGCGCTCCCTTATTGGCCGCGGCCAGATCGCGGAAGCGGTCCGACATGCTGATGACAATAGGGGACAAGCGGTAGCCGATCTCATGACCGACCGCCGTGACGCTGGCCTTCATGTCATCCATGTGGTCCGTCATCTGGGCCGCGCCCGCGACAGCATCCTCATTCATGACCAGACCAAGGTCGCGCGCCTGCTTGGCCATGTCGTCAAGCCCCTGCGCGCCGCCCGAGAGCATGGGGATCAGCTTGCGCCCGCTGTCGCCCATAAGAACCATGGCCATCTTTGTACGAAGGGCGGGATCCTCGTTGCGTTGGATCGCATCCGCCACCTCCTCAAAGATATCGGAAGCGGGTCGAATCTTGCCGGAAGCGTCCTTCACGGAGATCCCCAGGGCCGAGAAGAGCTGCGCGGCATCGCCGGTATCGCCTCCGGCCACCTCTGCGATCTTCTCAGACAAATCCTTCAGCGCATCCTCCAGATCCTCTGGAGCTGCGCCTGCATGCGTTGCGGCGAAGCTCCACTCCTGAAGCTTCACGGCCGAGATGCCGAGGCGCGAGGACATCTTGTCGAGGCCGTCGCCAGCCTGAGCGAACCCCGTCACCGCAGACTGAAGGCTGAAGCCTACTGCTCCGGCTACGGCCGCAAACGGCGCGCCTACCGACTGAGCAACGCCCTGCGCCTCGCTCGCAAAGTCCTTGACCGATCGCTGAGCAAGCTTGAGCTTTCGGTTGAGGTCATCGAATTCAGTCGAGTTGACCGCCGTCTTGAAACCCTCCCACTTCTGAGAGGCGACGGCCAAGACGGGCGACATCGTATCGCGCACCGCCAAAATAGCGGTCAGCCTGAAATCCTTATTCGCCATTAAGTTTCTCCTGAATGCGATTCCACTGATCGACGTAGAGCCTCAGCTCAGAGAGCGGAAGCTCTAGCGCGTCCCCCGGCCGAAGCCGCCACCAATAAGCGGCTTCAAAAGCCAGGTTGATCAGCTCTGCTGCTGAGGCTCGCGGGAAGGCGTAAAAAAAGCGACAACGCGATACAGAAGCATCGTGTAGTCGCTCAAAGCGATCTTCTCGACGACACTAGTCGGAATTCCTGCGAGTCGAGAGATGTACTTTGCACAGACAGCCGGCACAGGCTCGGAGATGAGCGACGCATCGAGCTTGAACGGAAGGCCAAGATCGTTGACGTCCTTGGTCGTAGGTTCACGAAGCGTCAGCTCAACGATTTCCGTAGTTCCGTGCTGAATGGGCTGAGAAAGAGTGAACGTTTCCATCAGCCGAGCTCCCCGTTGGTGCCTTCCCACTTGACCGTCAGCGTACCGTCGACGGGCTTGTAGGCGATCACGTCAGTCACATATGCGTCGCTGAGCGTGTAGACCATGCCATTCGCACATTCGACCGTGATCGTCTGAGCGACGTTTTCCTTGATCTCTTCGATCGGGAAGTCGGACGGAACGATGAAGTCACCACTGACATACGGAGCCGTGACGGTCTCCTTGAAGCCGGCAACGCCAGTCGTGGAAAGCATCGTCTCACGCTGAACAGAAGTCAGCGGGAATTCAATGTTTCCCTGAAGCTCAAGTTGCTGACCGTTGACCTTGACAAAGCAGGTCCCTGCAATTTTCTTACCCATGATTACTCCTGATACTGAAGGCGGAACTGATTGAGAACCGCAAAAATCCTGAGCTGGTTCACGTAGTCAGGCGGGAACAGCACATCAAGCCTGTTGGGATTGTTGACATTACGCTCAACGATCAGATACTTCTTGAAGAGATCTGCGTTCTCGACGATGCCCTCGAGTTCCAGGCGTCGATAGAGAGCGATCAGCTCACCGCGGATGACGGACGGCGTCACAATCGCCTGACCTGCACCGAAGCGAGTGCCGTCGGATGCAAGTTTGTGACGTGCGTACTTGCTCGTGATGATCGACTTCATCTGACGAAGGACATAAGCCGACGTGTGAAGCGTCTCAGAGTCAAGGTACGAAGCGTCAGCGTCACCAAAAGAGTTCTTCTGATACGTCGTGATGGCGCGTTCGATCATGACCGAACCGCTGATCGTGTACAGCGTTGCAATTCCGTTCTCGAGAAGCGTCTGGCGATCCGTCTGAGCGAATCGAGAGCCTTCAGGCGAGGCCATCACGCCAGTCAGGGCACCCGTTTGCGTCGGACGAGCCGGGTCAGCCGAGATGAAGACAGACGTGCGAGCGAGGTAAGCCGCAAGGACTTCGGCCGCATGCGTCGGAAGCTTCGGTTCGACACCAACAACCGTTTCGTGCTGATTGTTGCGAGTCTTGCCGAAAGCGACGAGTGCATTCACATCACCACGCTTGGCCGTGTACACGTGGCCGAAAAGCATCTGGAAAGGAGACCAGCGGCCGCTCGTGTCATTCATCTTCTCGGCAAGCTTGTCGAGCGTGGCCGCGTCGGCATACGGACAGCCAACGAAATCGTAAGACTCATCGCCCATCGCATCAAAAGCGGCGGTCAGATCAGGATCGGCCGTGCCGCCAGCCATCTGGGTAATCTCAACCCTGATGCCAGCCGGAAGCGTTTCACCGTTGATCGGGCCACGAAGATTGACCGCAAGCTGAATGCCGTTGCCGACAGTGCCCTTCTGCTTTGCATTGACCGTGCATGCGCCTTCATTAGCGCTTGCCGTGACCGGCAAATCCTTGACAACAGTAATTGCGTCGCCAAGGCTCTTGGCGATCTTGGAAGCCGTGTCGCCTTCGGCAACGGCCACCTGAACTCGCTCACCGCCGACATAGAAGCTCAGCGTACCTGCCTCAAGAGCAGTACCAGAGATTTCGGCCTTACCGGATGCAGCACCCGCGTCTTCGCCATCGGCGACAGGGATGCACACGAGCTGGCCAAAAGAGTCGACCTTGCGATAAGCGTCGACCATGCGAGCGAGCATAGAGCCTCGCCCAAAAAGGCTTTTCGCCATCGCGGCTGTGGACACAAAGACAGGCTTGCCAGCTTCAGCCGTGCCGACCTCAATCATCTGACCGATGAGGAGAGAAGCGGTCTGACTCGTCGGCGTGGCGGCCTGAGAGTTGTCCATTTCCGCATAAAAAAGCGGCACTCGAATGCCGCTCGGAATCGTGTTAAAACTCACGCTCATTTGAATTCCACCTTAAAAGATTGCTCAGGTCGACCGTCGGGCTTTCCTGAGATTGATGGTTCGATTTGATCGACGTCGACGTCCATACCCTCGAAAAGCTGAAGCTCGTCCAGCTCAGTCTGCTGATACGTGTCAGAGACATCTAGGTACGTCTCAAAAGCAAAGTCGAGCTGGTATGCCGCACGAGCATCGTCAAGGTAGATCAGAGATCCGCCATCAAAAACGATTTCGCTTGACTCGTCGAGAGGTCCAAACTTTGTTGAAAGCAAGGCTTTGAAAACTTCTCGGCGCAGAAGCTCGATCCACCGAGACGCATCCTGACCGCGTTCGTCCGCAAAATTCGGCACGAGCAGGATGACGCCAAAAGTGTTCGTGATCGTCTGGTAGTAGCTGGCCTGCGACTCATTCGGGCCTGCATCTTCGCGAAGAGGCACGACATACGCAGCAGGCAAGGCGGGATTTTCATCTTCCGTCAAGCCTGCCCACTGAGCCGCGCCAGCTACTCGGCCGTCTAGCGTCTTACAACGCTTTCTCAGCGCGGAAATGATTGGATCAAGAATCATTTGATCGCGTCTCCAAGTGCATCAAACATCTCGCTTTCAAAAGTCTTCGCGTATTTGTCCGCGGCCTCTGGCACGAAGTTTTTGCGAGGCGCTGCCACCTTTTTCCCTGCTCTCTGTTTGTGCGATCTGGCTTCTTGAGCCGTCTCGGAATATGGCGCTCTATGGCCATACACAACAAAAGCGGGATAGTAGGCAGGCATTGCCTGCGTCTTCGTCGGATAGACCGCAACGGAATACCCAGACTTCGACACTTTGACCTTGATCGACTTCGCCATTTCACCCGTTTGTTTGCCGGGGAACTGACCAGCCTCAGACACAGCCTTACGCGAAATCATCTTTCTGGCGATCTTGCGAACGGCATTACCTGATTTGCGAAGCGGCTGTTTCAAAGCCTTCGGATCGTAGTCAATCTTGCGATACCCAGGATCGACGGCGCACTGCACAAGCATCAGCCTTTTCCTCCACGTCAAGAACGGTGAAGCGGTCAAGACCGCCAAGATCAGCTACACGACGAAGGCGAAAAATCACGCCTTCGATCATCAGCTCGGTCACGCCCTTGAAGTCTCGCGGACCAGTGCGACCGGGCATCGAGCGAACAATCACACGATGCGTCACACCAGACTCGATCTGCTTCGATCCGAAGTAGATGCAAGAGCCGACAGGCTCAAGCCTCCCCCACACGACATCTTCGCGGACAGACGCTTTGGAAAACCCAAGACGTCCATCCGGCACAGACATCGTGTGAAAGATCTTGACCCTTCGATTCAGCTTTCCGATTTCAGGTCGATTCATTTCCACGTCCTAAAAGGATCGAGCAAAGCATGAAGTTTCGGCAAAGGCGTTACAGCACCTTCAACCGTGGCTTCACGATGCTCGTAGTAATGGGCGACCTGAATCAGAATCCATTGCCTGATCGCGGCGGGAACGTCGGAAGGTTCAGCGCCATAACCGACCGTCCCTTCTCGCGAGATCAAGCCGCGCTGTAGCTCGTGCTCAGCCATCTGGGTAGCGGAGAGGCACAAAGCCTCAATCAGCGCATCGTCAGCGGAGTGATCAACGCGGAGATGAAGCTTTGCGTCCTCGAGCGTCACAGCTGACTTCGCCGTAGACGTGTCAATCATGACGCCTCCTTACTTAGGCCGTCGGGAGCGTGAGAGAGCCGCCGACGAGGGCCTTGGTACGTTCGACGCCGAAGCCGAGACGGCGTTCAGCACGGATCGTGACCAAGTTCTTCTGAACGTTGTCGCTGTCCTGTTCGAACAGTTCGACGGTCATGCCCTGACGGTTCCAAAGCGTAGCGGCCTGCGTAAAGTCGCCGACGAGGAACTTGCCAGCGGTAATGGCCGGCGTCGTCCAGACCGGAAGGCCCCAGAGATACTTCGGAGCGACAGAAGCCGGATGACCGAGGTAGTAGTCACCAGAGGCATTCTTTTCCATCTGCATGTTCGTCCAGTCAGCCGGATTCAGAAGAATCACGTTCGGACGGAAGAAAGCCTGTTCGACCTTGGACTTGGCCATGAGGATGAGGTCAAAGGACGTCGGGTTCTTCGGGAGCTGAGCAAGCTTCGTGATGCCGTGATCGGTGAAGTTGCCTGCGGTAAGAATGCCGCTGAGGTTCTGGCCCGTGCCGTTGCCGGTGACGAGCTGATCTTCGACGACAAGATCGATGCCGTACACAAGACGCTGATTGATGTAGGCGACAAGAGCCGGAGCATCGGCCATCAGCTGCTTGGACACGCGAGCAAGGTGAGCGATCGTCTTGATCGTGCCCGTCTTGGTCTCGACGGCGGTAGAACCAAACGGCTTCTGAGCGCCTTCAGCAACGAATGCCGCGCCGTTGACGTTCTCGGCTTCCTTTTCCTGGACGTATTCAAAAGCGTTCGTGGTAATCGGGAGCGTCGGGAAGAGACCTTCAATCGTGAGCGGACGGAAAGCACCAGCGAGGATGCCCGGACGACGGTACGCCTGAACGATGCCACCGGTCGGCGTCGTGATCGGATTGACCGCTTCCTTCTTGTCAAACGTTTCAACGAGTTCGACACGAGCCTTCTGGGCAGAGCCGTCGCGGAAGGCCTTGAAGCCGTCGGCATCGACGACGTTGTCGCCAGCCGTCTTAACTTCGGCTTCCTGCTTGGCAGCCACACCCTTCTGCTGAAGTTCCATCAGCTGACGAGAAAGCTTCGTCTGCTCTTCACCGAGGCGCTTCAGCTCAGCAGCGTTCGACTTGCTGGTCTCGTCCATCTTGCCTTCGACACGGTCGAGGGCTTCCATCACTTGCTTGATTTCATCAGCCATAGTTTCACCTTTCATTTAGGAGAGAGAAAGCTCAAGCTTCTTGACTCGCTCGAGCAGTTGAGTTGCCATCTTTTCCTCTTCCTCAGACTCCCTCTGAGAAGCGAAAAGCTTCTTGGCTTTTGCGACGATGGACGTCGCGGTCGACTTAGAGAACCCGCCTGCCTCCCGCAGGAAGTTTTCAAAGTCACGAATGGTTTGAAGTTCGTCGATCTCTTCGGAGCGGATTTCGGAGACGCGAGCGTCGCCGTCCGCCGGGAAGTTCACGATGGAGATCTCATAGAGCTTGGAGACCGACTTGATGATGCGACCGCCGTCCTTCTTGCGCTCGTAGTCGCCTTCGGAAAGACGGAAGCCGATCGATAGCCCGTCAACAGTCCCGTGCTTCATGGCGGCCAGAATGGCGTCAGACTGAGGATTGCCTGGCGTCAGTTCCCCTTCAACCAACAGCCCCTTCTCGTCCTCAACCGCAGAGAGCCACTTACCTACCGGAAGCCCCCAGTCATGAGCGAAAAACATCTTCGGCATGCCGTTGTCGGCCAAGGTCTTCAGATATGCTCCCGGCAAAATCGTGTCGCCGTAACTGTCATTCCCGTTAAACGTCGAGGCATACCCCCTGAACTTACGGGTGTTGCCTTCGAATCTAAGCTCCACGCTTTCAAGTGGAAGACTTTTGAAAATCGTCATCATTGCCTCACTGGTGTTCCGTCTTTTGGAGAAGATCCGACGCGAGTCGCCTCTCCCAACTTGTCAAGCGGGACCAGGTTCGATTGTGCTGTGAGCGCGTCACCTCCCTCCACGGGTGGTAGGTTCTCGAGACGGCGGATCTCGTTGCGGCTCATCGCACCGTTCTGTGCCATGGTTGAGTAGAACTGCGCTCGCTCCTGCGGCGTCGTGCGCAGGAAGCCGTCGAGTTTGAACTCGATCGTCATATCAACATCGGTGATGGGAATCAGGCGTCGGCTCAGCGCCTGCTCGAGCTGTTTGCAGAGCGGTCCGATCGTGAACTTGTGGAAACCCTCAACGATCTGGGCGATGCCGCTGCCCCAAGTGGTCTGCGCATTCGAGCCGACCAAGACGCCCGGCACCCCGAACCATCGGCAGATCTCTTCGACGCTGAACTGGCGAGTCTGCAAAAGCTGAGCGTCGGCCGGCGTGAGCGAGAGCTGCGTGTACTTGAGGCCGCGGTCGACCACGTACAGACCGCCGCCCTTTGCCGTCATTCCCTTGAAGCGTTCGCATACCGCCTTCAGTTGCTTATCATCAAGCGTCGAATCAGTGTAGAGAACGCCGGACGGTTTCGATCCGGATCCGTAAAGACGCGTCGCGTTGTCCTGAGCAGAGATCGCCTCATCCGTCGTGGCCCGCATGTACTCGAGCTTCGAGAGTCCGATGAACCCATTGCCAAGGCCTTTCCAATGAATCATGTTCTCGGGGGCGATTACGGCGATTGACCCGTCCTGATAGTACGTGTAGACCTCACCGCCTTCGACGATAGACACCTCCATCTGATCCGGTGAGAGGGGGATCAGAGCTACCGGCTCTCCCTCGCCGTCTCGAATGATCTGGGCGTAGGCATTGCCTCGTAGCATGCGGTTGACGACCATCGCAGAGATGAACTCGTTTTGCGTCATCCAGGCATTTGGACGGTCATGAAGCAGCATCCACAGACGGCTTTGCTTGTCTGGATGGCGGCCGCCGTCAGCCGTATCGCGGTAGACGTAGAGTGGCAGCGTGCTGATGGTCTGAGCAAGAAGCTCGACGCATGCGAAGACTGCAGAGATCTGCAGGGCCGCGTCCGGCGTGACCGTCTTCGTCTGCTCGATGATGGGCGAGACCGGCATAGGGATCTGCTGCCCGGACGCAGTGCCGAGAGGACCGCCCCATCCGGCCACCCAATTGATCAAACGTTTTACGAACATTCCTACCACTCAATAAATACGGACTCCGAAGACTCCTCAATGTCGTCGAACGGATTGGCTTCATCCGCCGTGCTGGAGATCCCCAGAGCCATGATCAAGGCGACTACGCCGTCGATCTTGTTCTCGTACCTTTCCTTCCTTGGAAAGATGTTGTCCTTCGCATCGAGCTTGGCCACGACGTTTCCCATCATCCATCGGAGAACGGGATTCCCGTCATGGTTCACGCGCTTGTCCTGGACCAGCGCCTCGAGCGACTTCATCGGATCCGAAAAGTTCTGGACCGTGTTCCGATACTCGACCATAGGAGCACCGTCGTTCCCGAGGTTAGTAGCGAGCTGCAGCGCGTTCCACGGGTCATAGGCGATGCCCTTCACATCAAAGCGTGACAAGTCGTCACGGATATCCTCTTCGATGCGGGCGAGGTCCGTCATCGCACCGCCGGATTGCGTGATCCAGCCTTCCTCGACCCAACCTCGATACTGAGAGTTGGTCGACTTCTCGACGGCGGCCTCAGGCAAATAAAAGTCGGCGAAGACAACGAAGGACTTGCCGACCGGAAAGAGAAGCACCTTGGCCGTGACGTCGTTCTTTGCTCCGACGTCCAAGCCGATGTAGCAGGGCTGACCTTCGAAGTCGCTTCGATCGACATTGATCTCGCCCGCTTCCCAGGCCTGCATGTCCATCCAGGCCGACGAAGCGGAGCACCAGATATTCAGGTGCTTGGTCTTGAAGTTGTTGACAGCGCTCGGAAGCGCGATCGCCTTCTTCATCAGGGAGGTGATGATTTCAGGACGTACGGAAATGCCCCAGTTCGGGTTCGCCTTCTCCAAAGCTTCGACAGTCGTCCAATCGTCGCCTTCATCCAGACCGTAGATGATCCCGAACTGCGTCTCGTCCACGACGCTCTTCTCGAGCACCTTCGTGACCATCGTTCGAACTTCGTAGCAGATGCCCGACGTATCGAACCCCGCCGTCGTAATGACGAACATCAGCGAGTTCTTGCGCTTGCCGGTCGACGTTTCGACCACGTCGTAGACGGCTCGCGTCTTGTGGGCGTGCAGCTCATCGATGATGGCCAAGTGAGTATTCAAGCCGTCAAGGGTCGAGCCTTCTGCGGACTTCGCCTGAAAGGTCGAATTGCTGGTCGGCACGTAGAGCGCGTTCGCCAGCACCTGAAGCCCGAACTTGTTCCGTAGCGGCGCATTCCGCTCAGCCATCACCTTCGCGTCACCGAAGACGATCTTCGCTTGGTCTCGCGTGGTAGCGAAGCTGTAGACCTCGGCACCGCCCTCTCGATCAGCCAATAGGCAATAGAGGCCAATCCCAGAGCACAAAGTAGACTTGCCGTTTCCGCGACTCACTTCAACATAGGCTCGTCGATACCGGCGGGCCCACGACCCCCCCTCACAGGCAGTAC
>OGOQ01001453.1_pt1 | contig 17887 bp, 19 predicted proteins | sample 1552691 | NCBI WGS metagenome assembly OGOQ01 (sample SAMEA2580209, study PRJEB22360) | human gut metagenome | biome: human gut; feature: human-associated habitat; material: faeces | place: Denmark | collected 2008/2010
TACGACTTAAACACATATATGTTAAAAGGTAAAAAGTTTAATGCGTTTGCCCTGGGGAATATACTATCGTGAACCGCACAACAGCTGTTGTGCGCTTGCATATCAGCTGTTGTGCGCTCGTCCATCAGCTGTTGTGCGCTCGTCATCCACCTGTTGTGCGGTAAGTTTTACATATAGAAATGCGTCTGTATTTAGCGGACGCATTTCTGTTTTTACATATCCTCCATCGACAATCCTTGGTATCCGATATCGAATTTCTTGAATTTTCCTGTAGCTTGGAAGAAATGCTCGGCTTTATCTTTTAAAATGCCGAGATTTATATCCTTAGCTTGGCGTTTTACCTCATAAAAAATAACCTTCTGCTCCAATTCATCGGCAGCGATAATATCGATTTCTTTCTCTCCCTTTCTGTCCCACCAGGAGGCTATCTGGGTATATTCTTCGCTCTCTATCATCTTGGCAATAAAATATCTTTCCAGAACCTTGCCGGTGTATGTGGTGTAGCTCTTATCCATGACCATTTTTAGTTTTTTATTGGCGCCAACCTCTATCATGTATCCATATTTGTAGATGTAGCGAAACCAGACGCGAAGGAAGTTGTCTTCTATCTGATAGCGAATGTTGCGATTGGTCTTTTGGAACATCGGTATGTAACGGGAGATCAAGCTATAGTCGTTCTCCAGTTTGGTGAGATAGCCCGAAAGTTCTATTTTCATGATGCTTTCTATTTCACCTCGAGTTGTGTAGCCTGAAGCGATAAGTTGCAGTATCTCGAAATAGCGGGTATAGTCTTTGCCAAATTTTTCTATCAGCATATTTTTTCCTTCGTAGATGAAATAAGAGTTTTTTGCAATAAACCGCTCTGTCATCTGTTCCTTGGTCGTGGCTCCTGCATCCATCATCATTTCTACATATTCTGCTACTCCGCCTGTATAACTGTAGAGAGCCAGTAGGTCATCATTGGTATAGGCAGAATTATATGTAGAGAGAATTTCCTTAATGACAGAAGGGGGAAATGGAGTGACTTTTATTTCTCCAGTCTGCCTACCATAAAGAGGTTGCTTGTTATTTTTAAAGATGATGTTCATAAGTGAATAAACAGAACCGCAGACCACAAGATTAATATGAGCTTCCTGTTTGTTTAGGTCCCATATCTTTTGCATATCTGAAAAGATTGATGGATTAACCCGCTTGAAATCCTGAAACTCATCAATGATGAGAGTGATAGGGCGAATCTTGGATAGTTGAAGCAGATATTTAAAAATGTCAGCAAAGCGTGTTACTTCACCGAGAATAGGAAGCTGAAGTTTGCTCGTTATCTCTTCGATAAAATCTCTGCAGAGTTCTGCTTCTGATTTTCTTGCAACAAAGAAATACAGCATATCCTGAACATCCTCGTATGCTTTTATCAATAAGGATGTCTTACCGCTACGTCGGCGTCCGGTTACGATTGTAAAACGGGCCGTTTGCAAAGATAGATTTCTTATCTCTTGCAATTCTTTTATTTCGTTTTGTCTTCCAAAGAACTTCATATTTCTATAATTTTACAGTTTCTTTTTGATGTCATTTTTCGAAACCGCTGTTTCGGAAATGGCAGTTTCGAATGCAAAGATAATAAAAATGCTTGAATATCAGCTTGTTTGTTTGCTGATTTAAGTTTTTTATTTGTTTTGATGTTTTGCGTATTTCCGAAACTGCGGTTTCGGATTCTGATTTTTATCTTCTTTTAAAGTTCTACGAAAAATCAATTCTTTTGATCTTTTCTTTCCTCATTTCTTATTTTTTTTTGCTTTTTCCTTTTCTGTTTCGAAGTTTTGCCGTACTTTTGTACCGGAATAGGAAAGAAAGATAAATAAGATGAATAGACGAAAAATGAAAACTGGGTCAATGGTGATGTTGAAAGCATCATTTCTTGTGGTGGTATTTTCTATGGGAGTACTTGCTCCTGCCATTGCCCAGAACGGACAGAACAGGAAACCTCGAAAGAAGCTGAAAGAACTGCTGATGAAGGCAGATAGCCTGCGACTCCAGTTGCGACAGTCTGCTGATAGGGGACGTATGCTCCAATGGGGCGACTCTCTTCTCATGGCAGAATTGGGTAAGAGCAAGATGAGTGAGAAGAAAAAGCAGAGGTTCATGAAGCATTATGCCAAGATTCAAAGACGATTGAGCCTATACGACCGCCAATTGTTCAGAGGAGATTCACTGCTGGCAGCCAATTATTACAAGATAAAGTATGATACTACCTACATCTCCCGTCCAAATGCCCGATGGACCATTAAACTAAGAGGCAATCTTTCGGGAGCTGATTTGGAAACTACAGCGAAGACGGATGGAACGGAAACGCATACCAAGGTGATGGCAGACTGCCGTGGAACCCTCTCCATGGCAGTGGCTTACCGGGGATTGGGACTTGGCTTGGCTGTGAACCCAGCCAAGCTGGTCGGTAAAAATCAGGACTACGAGTTCAATCTCAATTCCTATAGCAACCGCTATGGCTTCGACGTAGTCTATCTCTCGTCCAAGACATTCCATGGTCATCAGAAAGTGGGTACCAACGAGATAGATGTCCATAAGGGAGAAATCTCGCAGAAGGCTCTGAATCTTAATTTCTATTATGCCTTCAACTACCGCAAATTCTCCTTCCCGGCAGCCTTCAGCCAGAGCTACATACAGAAGCAAAGTGCCGGAAGTTGGATGGTAGGCGCCAGTTTTGACGGTTCTAAGACGAAGGTGAAGGGAATGACTATCCGCCTTAACGAGTTGGCACTCGGTGCAGGCTATGGATATAATCTCGTTCCATCTTCTCATCTGCTGTTCCATCTGTCAGCCTTGCCAACTATCACGGTGTATTCGCATGACTATACCAAGATGAGGGCTGAAGTAGAGGAGGGGAGTAGTGATACAGAAATCCCAACCGTTCGTAACAGCATGAAATATCATTTCCCGTCTGCTATCATTACCGGTAGAGGTGCAGCCGTCTATTCCTGGCGCAACAAGTTTGCCGGTGCCACTGCGGTTTATAATTTCTCTGTAGCAGGAGATGAGGATCACCTGCAGGTGAAGAGAAACAAATGGCGAGTAAGAATGTTCTTCGGATTCCGGTTCTAGGAACATACTATAGCAAATCGCATATCAGTTGTTGTGTGGTAACTTTACAAAAACAGAAATGCGTCCGTATTGTGCGGACGCATTTCTGTTTTTATAACATGGCTGCAACTCTGCGAATCTGCTTGAGCTTTTCAACCAAAGCATTATCTTTCCGGGCAGTATGCATATTGTATTTCATCTGCAGTTTCAGGAGAGAATCGGCAGGAATATCCAATGCAGCCTCAAACATCAGAGCTGAATTTGTGGTAACAGGACGTTTGCCATTCAGAATTTCGTTAAGTACGGAATATCCCATACCGATGCTTTCCGCAAATTTTCTTTGCGAAATGCCACGCTCCTCTAATTCATCTTTCAAAACCTCACCAGGGTGAGTTGGATAAAAACCAAAACCTAAGTTTGACATAATGCTGTTTTTTATTTATAATGGTTTGATAATTCTAATATATTGCATATCGTGATTTGTTTTTCGTTGCCAACAACTTCAGAGTGAAACTCTATTCTATATTGGTCATTGACTCTAACAGATTCACGATCTTTCTTATCACCCACAAGGGCTTCGTAATGTAAGGCTTTGTAGCGATAAAAATCTTCTGTACTGTTCAAGGATGCCATAAGGTCAATAACTCGAACGTACTTCTTAATGATTTGAGGTTGGAAGCGATATTTCTTATTATGCGCTTTTCCCTCATAATATAATTCTCGGAGATAATCCTCCTCAAATGTTATTTCCATAATTATAATAATATGTTTTATTTATTGCAAAGACAATGCAAACGAGCGCAATGAAATTTTGCTTTCAAATTGTCGAGTGCAGCTTTTTCTTATGCAAAGGTAATACTTAATTATAAGTATTCGCTATTTTTGCGAATATTTTAGTCTTTTTTAAGGGATTGATCTTCCTTCTTCATCTTTTCTTCTTCCTATGTCAGTTTTTGACGCATCCTGATTGTACTTTTGCGGCAGAAATTACAATAACTCTATATATAATAAGGTATGAATGCAGAAAGAAGAGGGGTTAGGAGTCCCTGAAAATAAAATATAAGAGGAATCCATAAGATTTCTTGTTAAAAGTTTGGTGGTTCATCAGATTTTTACTAAATTTGCCATTGGATTAGTGACAGGGCAGGTGAAAGTCCTCGCTTGAAGTCGCTATGATGCAGAGAAACAAGATAATCTTGTGGACACGAGCAAACTATTCAGTTCTGTAGGTTGAAATCTGGTAAATTGAAACGTAGAAAGAACGAGAATTTGTTTGAGCGAGTCTACACCGTCATATGGTGTGGATTCCTCTTTCGCATTTTCTTTTCTACGGGTTTTACCAGAGCCTAACTTACAAGAAAGTGAAGAAAGTAGGGGTTCGCACCATCTTTTTTCATTTATGAACCATTATGGACTTGTTTGGTTCGCAGATTTTCCTTATCTTTGCCCCTTGAAAGTAAATGATTTACTGCACTCGGCAATTTGAAAGCAATCTTTCATTGCGCTCGTTTGCATAATCTTTGCAAAATGAAGTAACAACTAGCTGTTTCGGCAGAAAGGCAGGAGCAGTTATATATAATGAACTTAAAAACAGAATGCTTATGAGTAAGGTATTTCAAGTCAAGCCTAAGCGCCTTAAACGCTCAAATGGTACTGTCCTCACTCCCGATATGGTAGTGACAGTAACAACCATGCAGCACACCGCCACCCCTTTTTATATAATGGAGCCAAGGAGGTGCAAGAAGCCTACATGCGCATCTATGCTTTCGATTATAAGAAAGCATGCTGCAATCCGAATGATTTCGAATTTAAGAAGTTGGACTAAAAATGAAAACATGATATGGGTAATGAATCTAATAAATGGAACCAGGTAATGATGGCAGCAATGGCTGTTCCTGGTATAAAGGTGAATAGAGCTTCCTTTTTACAAGAAGAACTTTCTAACCGTCATATTGACCAAAACACTATAAGTTTGTGCATACAGGAAAATCCTGTTAAACATATAAGCATGGATAAGCTTGACGCAATAGCAAAAGCTTGTATCAAGAATCATACGATAAAGGTTACTTCTATATCTGCTGTAGCTGGAATTCCAGGTGGTTTTGCTATGATAGGAACACTACCTGCTGATACTGCGCAATATTATTATCATGTATTAAAGCTTGCTCAGAAATTAGCCTACATATATGGATATCCTTCTTTGCTGGACGAAAATGGAAATCTGACAGATAATGCTATCAATGTATTGACAGTTTTTGTTGGTGTTATGTTTGGCGTTTCATTAGCTAATCAAACATTGTCAAAAATGTCGCAGGCTTTAGCTGAGCAAGTGGTTAAGCGTTTGCCACGTATGGCCTTGACTAAGACAGTTTGGTATCCTATAATTAAGCAGATAGCAAAATGGTTAGGTATCAAGGTAACAAAAGATAGTTTGGCTAAGGGAGCGGCTAAGGTGGTTCCTTTTTTAGGAGCTGGACTGTCTGGTGGTATAACATATTTAACCTTTAAGCCGCAGGCAAACCGCTTAATGAAGCATTTGCGTGAGGATAGTAAGGTCTTTACTTCGGTAGATTATAATGCAAATTAAAAATATAAAAACAATATGACGAAAGGATTGGATTCTCTTAAAAATGCAATAAAATGGTATGAAGATAGGTTTTGTGTAAGTTTTACTCTGGCAGAAATTTATGCTTTATATCCTAAAGAAGGGGAATATGGTTGGCCGCAACCTTGGCCGATTCCAGATTTTGCAGGAATCTATGCTTTCTTAGATTCAAATAAAACCATTGTGTATATTGGAAAAGCAAGTCAAATGGGGGCAAGGCTTAGTCATTATTTTAGATATGGGGAAAATGGTAAATGTATCTTAATGGATAAACGTATTGGTGATATTTCCTATGTTCAATGTTATTCTTGTAGCCCAGAAGAACCCTATGCTTGTCTTTCTCTTGAAGAATATTTAATATCAGAAATGAATCCTAAATATAATAAAATAGGAAGAACGGAATGGTAGTAAAAACTTGTTCCTTATGATAATTGAAAATATTACCTCAAGCAGTCTTATTTCTAAATATAATGTTGTAAAGATATAATATGGCAAAGAATTTTGACGAGATTCTGACTTCAATGTTAGAACAATTAGAATACAATCCTGACCAGAATATTGATGTACTGGTTAAGGATGAGTGTGAGAAAATGGGAGTTTCGGAGGAAGGCAAGGCTTTGCTCTCCGAGACTAACGAGTATATTGATGGCTTTGCAGAGAAAATGGCTGCATTGCAAAAGGCTAAGGAGGAAGGCAAGTCTCGCAAGCAATGGATGCTTGCGGAGATGGACAGAATGTTGGAGGGACGTGACGAGCAAGAGAAGACTGAAATCGTCTCTGCTATTTCTGATGCAGGTGAGAATGTGAACAATGAAACCCTAAAGGACGAGGAGGACTAAGCTTATGAAGTTTATTGCATATAACGAAGACGAAGGTCGTAATGAGTTTGGTACTCATGTTGAAGGTGAGAGTCGCAAGTATTCTGCACTTCAGTCATTGTTGTCTGGTCGTGAATTGGAGAAAGAAGAAGTTGAGAGCCTTAAAGAGTTTAAGGTGGTTCAGCAATTCTTGGATTCACCAGTAGGTGATGCTTCTGAGGCAAAGTTGAAGAAGGTGTTTGCTGCTGCTATCATAACTGCTAATGAGCAATGCACATTACCGTTTTCTATTGAAGACAAGAGCCCTGTTGCTATAGCGAGTGCTATTGATGAAGGTCTGAATCGTGTTAAGCTTTCGTATAAGCTAGCCAAGGAGGAGTTGGATGTTATTGAAGTAGCTGACATGTTGATTGATGCTACGGTAGCTCGTGTTGTAACTGTTGCTGATAAAGTAATAGAGCGTGGAGTTCCTGTTGTGTTGAACCGAGTTTGTGATTTAATCTCAAAGGTATATCCTCCTGCTACAGTGTTCGTTCCTGTTATAAAAAGTGTAGAAAAGTTCATCGTAACAGCTGCAAAAGTAGCAGTACGAAAAGGATTGAAATATGTGGCTGAAGGCGCAAAAACGATAGTACGTTCTGTTGCTAAAGGTATTGCTAAGGTAGGTAGAAAAGTTTTGTCTTTAATAGGATTTTAATATTATGCGTATAATAGCTAAAGCAAAACCCATACGAATAAGAATAAAATCAGGCGGGGAGGAACACTTTTCGCTTGATTCTTTATGCCGTAATCTTTGTGTGCAAGAATTGTGGCCATTGATAAAGGATCATCGTTTGTCGAGATGGTTAATGCAGTTGGGAGAAGTTGACCTAGCACATGAGATAGATGCTTTGTCCGAGTGTCAACTTGATTTTTCGACATATTTCAAAGTTTTGGTTATCTTTCTGAAGGATGACCTTGTTGGGTGTCACGTAACGGAACTATATTCCTTATTCTCATTTTGGCATGATTGCGAAAAGAGAAAGTCCAAGAATTATGATTCTTTGCGTAAGTACTTGCTGAGCACATATGAAGGTGCCAAATTTATATTTAAGCAGTATCCAGAGGAGGTCTCTGATGGTGAATGGTGGGATGTTTTCTGTACATTCGAAAATGTAGTAGATCCTGATTTCTTGTTTGAACAAGGAAAACTTGCATTTGAGGGATTTACTAAAAGTGATGGAAGTAACTTCGACAAAAATCTTGTGCGTGGCAAAAAACTGATAGAAAAGGCAGCAGAGCTTTACAATCAAGAGGCTATAGACTTTGTGAAATCTAATAAAATTGACGTGGCTCGAAAGTTGGCTATGTTGGCTCCTGAAGCAAAAGAAAAAATAGAAAATTTGATTGTTAGATGGAAAGATGAAATGCTTGGCTTTTCAACAAGAAAGACGAATTATGATGAGGGGATAGTACGAGAGGTTAAGCAATTACTTCAGGAATTTGCATCTTTGAGGAAAACTTACAAAATGTTTAACAGGGAAGCAGTAAGAACTGAAGCTGAGGTAAAATATGAAGGTTTAGACAAATCGAATGTCTTTTACAAGGAACGTAAGTTTGTGTTGGACTTGGCTCAGTATTCTTATGATAAGGGAATACCAGGCTTGTTTGTAGAGTTAGCAGAAGATTACCATTATCCGTTGGCGCAATATATGCTACACCGTCCAGCCGACAATCGAATTGACGGTTTCGCTTTTGCTGCAACCATGTTTCCTAACCAATTAAGGTTTATCGTTGACCATTTGTTTAAATATTAAAACCTTGCGATATGAACAAGAAAGTTATTTCTGATTTTCAGAAGATGATAGATGTCAATACACCTATCATCTATATCAACGACTATGATTTTGTACGTATAGACGAAATTATAGTTGAGATAGTGGGCAATAGTAAGGTATTTGAATGGAATCCTGCAACAGGCACAACCAACTTTAAAACGAAAGAAAGTCAAGGCTTGGGAGAGAATGATACACTGGAGCAATTCTTGCGTGATAAATATACTGTTGAGGTCAATCTAAAGGAAAAGTTCTTGGTGTTGAAGGATATTCAAGATTTTATTGAAGAGCCGGCAATCAAGTCATTGCTTCAGTTGATAGCTCAACGTAAGTTGTATGATAGGGATTATAATACAACAGTCATTATAGTTTCCTCTGTTCTTAACGTACCGCAAGAATTGGAGAAGTATGTGTCCTACTTGGATATTCCAATCCCTGAAGAAAAAGAAATCAATCAGCTTATAGACGAGCATGTAGAGGTGAACTGCTATGACAATTTCAAAGATGAGGACAGAAAGAAATTGATGCCATCTTTGAAGGGTATGACGAGCTTTGAGATAGACCGAATGCTTGATATGGCGATGAGCAGCAATGGCTCGTTGAGTGCAGAGGATACGGAGATGATTCTTCAGCAGAAGAAGGCGATGGTTAAAAAGTCTGGACTGCTGGAGTTGATAGATACACCTGAAAAAATGGATGGCATCGGAGGTATGAAAGCTCTTAAGGAATATCTGAAGAATAAGTCGAAAGTGATTTCTGACCTGCCTAAGGCTATGGAATTTGGCGTGTCAATACCTAAAGGCGTATTTATTGTTGGTATGCCAGGCTGTGGTAAGTCGCTTTGTGCGAAGGCATCTGCTGCACTGTTTAATTCTCCTTTGTTGAAACTCGACATGGGAAGTATGATGGGAAAGTATGTGGGTGAGAGCGAAGGCAACTTACGTAAGGCTATTAAGATAGCTGAGGCTGCTGCTCCTTGTGTGCTATGGATTGATGAGATAGAGAAAGCCTTTTCGGGTGTCGGTGGTAACAACGACATTATGACTCGTATGTTTGGATATTTCCTTTCATGGATGCAGGAGAAACAGAGTAGTGTTTATGTTATTGCAACAGCCAACAATGCCGACAATTTGCCACCTGAGTTAAAACGTAAGGGACGATTTGATGAAATATTCTGTGTAAACCTTCCTGATAAGGAGGAACGCAAGGATATATTCAAGATTCATCTGGAGAAAAAGAAAAAGTCTTTGGATGATGCATCCTTGAATAGTATCTGTCAAATAACGGATGGATTTAATGGCGCCGATATTGAATCGGTTGTTAATGAAGCGGTGGAGGAGTGTTTCTTGTCGGGAGTGAGAGAACTGAGCAAAAGTGTCTTGGAAGATATTGCTCGTCAGACGATAAGCATCTCTAAATCTTGCAAGAAACAGATTGATAATATGAAAAAAGCATTCAAGGAGAATAACTTCAAGGATGCAACAACTGGTGATCCAACAACTTAAAAAATGAAGCATTATGGCAAAGAATGAAAATAAAATATTGGATGAACTGAGACGAAGAGGCAAGATTTATGAAGATCCTGCTCCTGAAGTCGGAGGCTTTACTGGCTGGTTGATAAGCTTGTTTACCAAGAAAAAGTAAGCCTCATATACTTTTTTCTTGATATTCTGTCACCATTTGACATATCTATATAGTTATTTTGCAGCCGAAATCAAATGTATAACTATATAAGGTAATGTAACAATGGAAAAGAACATCAAGAAAAGAGTATGTAGGTTGGCTGCGGTATTGAGTGCCGGGCTGGTAGTATTATTTGGCTATTGGTTCTTCTTGAACCCTCATGGCTATTGGCAAAAGAAGAAGGCAGAGAAGAATGAATATATGGATAGGAGGATGCTTTGGCGGAAGTCGGAGAAGATGACCATGCAACAGATGTTGTCGGACATGACGCTAATGGCTAAGGGGGATTCGGTCCTGGTTTGTTGGCTAACTGGTCTCTCGTTTCCCGTTTATCGTGACTTCATTCATGGTACTGCGCAACCAACAAGGAATGCTTGGGCTGAGACAAGATATTGGTATATGTCTTCTCTCGCTAAGGGCAGAGAATGGATGGAGAAACGTGCCAAGACGAGGATTCACAAGAGCCTGATCTTTGTGGAAACGAGTAGATTTCAGGTGCAGAAGGATTCCTTGAAGGATTATCGTAAAGAGAAACTTACTCCAACTGAGATTAAGAACAACAAGATGTATCTAAAAAATAATTGTCTGTATAGATGAAATCATAGCATAAATAAAGTATAACGAAAAATGAATAAAATTATAGGGCTTCTTGTAATGGTTTTCCTATTCCTGTCCTGGCGTCCAATCGTTGCAATAGTGGCAGCAGTATTGTTTGTCAATATCAATGGTACGGAATTGTATGGATGGCAAGCTGGTTTGGCGCATGGATTGTTCTTCCTGCCTAATCTGGTGAGGCATCTCTTTGACGGCGATGTCCTTTTCAAGGCTACCAATTGTACTACAGGTTATCATGTTGCCTGGTGGATAGCTACAGTTGGTTCGTGCATCGGTTGGCTCGTTGATGCAACCTTCTCTTTTATGAAGGCATCGGTATTTGTAGGTAGTGATAAAGAATAAATAAAAATAAATACGATGAATAGTATGGCTGATAATCAAAAAGTATATCAGGCAATCAAGACGATTGCTGATGAACTCTGCAAGGAGAACAAGACGTATCTTCGTGCAGATTTGGCTTTTGAACTGAAGAAGTATGGTATAGCTTCCGATTCCTCGGAGGTGAGTAAGCTGGTATTTGATGCCTACAGATATTTCCATGATAATGGCAATATCGCCATTGCTTTTGTTTCCAATAATTCACGTACAACCCTTGTGGCTGAATACAAGTTGAATGACAGTCTGGAACAGGGCAACAAGGAGGAGGCTTTAAAGATAGCTGAGACGGAACTGGCGTTGTCTTCATCTGCTTTGGATCAGTTGAAAGAGCAAGTGGAATTGAACCTTAACTTGGTTCTTGCTAAGGGAACGTCGAAGATGGCTGATATTGTCATGGGCACGAATGGCGTGAAAGATGTAAGAAGTAAGGCTTCCACCATGTTTGATAAATATACCAAGATGGTGGAGGCTTATCACTATGCTGAGGATAGCGTTCGTGGAAACATCGAAGATTTTACCTCCTTGCGTAGTGATATCGGGACGGTTTATCGTGACTATGCCCTGAAACTGATTGATATCTATGGCGACTCCATCAAGATGGTTTCACCAGACTTGTTCAACTTTAAAAGAATAGAGTGGATGGATGTGGACGAGATGCTTAAGTATGTGGAGCTGGAATATAACAAGCTCACGGAAAAATGTGCAGCTTTGATTGGTGAGATTTCTGTTAGTTTCCGTACTTCCTTGCAGGGTTCTTTGCAGGCTTATAAGTCTTTGTCGAACGGCAACAAGTCCTTGGGATTGGCGATGGCAGGATTGACGATGCTCGAACACTATATGGGAGCAAGTGAACGCGCTAATCGATTGAAGTCTGATTTATCAGTTTTCCAGATGAGCGTGAAGCATGATGCCACTCGCATCAAGGCTGATATGGGACGATTGTTGGTAATCTGCAAAACGCTCAATGATGTGGTAATCCCGAAGGCGAATGTGTTCTTGCGTTATGGAGAAAAACTGTTGACTTCTGACTTGAAGGCGACGCTTGATGCTTTGTATGCGGATGAGACTATTCGTCCATTGGAGGAGCAACGAAAATGTCTGCTTCAGCAGATGAAGGCGTTGGACATGGAAATGAACGACCATCTTCAGAACATCGATGTCTATACCTCGCTGATTAATGATATCACCGCTACCTTGGAGTCTAAGCAGGGAAGCTATATGGAAGCGAAGGCTAAGAAGCCTTCCAAACCTTTCTTCCTGTTGAATTGGATTACCTTTGGTATGGCCAACAAGAACTACTATCGTGACTTTGCCGAATGGAATGCGGTATGCTTCCCACTTGTAAGAGAATATGAGAGCTATCAGGTAGATTTGAAGTTGGATAAGGAGGAATTGGAATCTCATCGTGAGGAACAAACCCGCATCAAAAATGAGTATGCCAAACTCTCCAGTGAACTGGATAAGGTTTCTAAGAAAATCAGAAGCAAGATAGTTTGCTCTGATGAATTGAAGCTGAAGATGCTGAAACATCTTCGTGATATGGTTGCCATGCTGAAACTCGGACGTGAAATCATGGAGAGCAAGATAGATGAGAAGTTGGTGCATACGGTAGATATTCCCGATTATCGGGAGGCAGCCAAGCTTCCTGCTGATGTGGAGCAGAACCTTTCTCAGTTTACAGGAATGTTGGCAGATAATCTTCATGCCGACAAGGATATGGCAAAGAATTTGCTCGATGGAGTGGAAGCATATACGAAAGACCCTAAGAAGATAGAGGGTAAGACCGCACAACAGAACAAACCTGCTGAGTATAGCGAGGAAGACTTGGCGCAGTTAACTGGTGCGATGGAACAATCCTTACAGAAAGGTATTGCTCTGTTTGATAGTTTCGCTAAGCTCAAAGCGCAGCAGCTCAACGGAAAGCTGGCTTCTGTAGCTTATGATAAGGAGTTGAAGAAACATGCTGATGAGTTTAAGCGTGAGATGGCTAAGATAGACAACAAGAGTGCTTATCTTCGTGAGGTGTTCAAGCGTATCAATCTGGCTGGTAGTGAGGAGGAACGTAAGCAAGCTATGGAGTTGATGAGCGACTTGAGCGGTTACTCTCTTTCGGAACAGGAGTTCACAGAATTTATAAATGGTAAGAAACAAATAGAATTATAAGGCGTATGGAAAGTTCAAGAAGACAGCAGGCCCAGGCTGATTTGGGCATGGATTTCGCTAAGGAAGATCAAAAGCGAGAGGCGGCTCTTGCCAAAGAACAGGCGAGGGCTGATAAAAAAGCTGCAAAGCGTGAGAAGATGATGAACATGCCATCTTATCGTCTGATGGTAGGTACGGCGAAGTATATGGACAAGTGGTTCTTGGATCCTATCCTTGGCTTCATCCTTCCTGTCGGTATCGGTGATGCTTTGACGAGCGTGTTTGCGTTCCCATTCATCTATTACAGTCTTTGCGTGGTTAAGTCGATTCCGCTGACTTTGGCTGTCATCTATAATATCTTGATGGATGTGCTGATTGGTGCCATACCTTTCTATATAGGTGATGTGCTGGATGTATTCAAGCGTTCGTATGTAGAGAACCTGAGATTGATTACTGGCTATATCGAGGATGATAAGGAGATTATCAACAAGGTGAATAAGAAGGCATTCTGGACGGCTGTGTTCATCGTCGTGCTTTGCTGGTTGATTTATGTGGTGATATCATGGGCTATTCGCTTGGGAACCATGGCTTATGATTGGATAGTTTCATTATTTTAAAATATGAATAGCAACATTTTCTTTCAGCCCTTCGTTGGCAAGGATTATGCCAACGGAGGGATATTTGGCAAGCAAATCATGATATTGGGCGAGAGTCATTATTGTGATGAGAGTTGTGCGGATTGCGGTGATTGCCGTCTGCATCGGGAGTGTATGAACTTTACGCAGCAGGTGCTTGATGATTATCTCAATGAGAACAAGGAACGGCAGAACTGGATGCGGACTTTCCTGAAGTTTGAGCGTTCGTTAGTGGGTGAGGAGACAGATCAGACGAAGAGGCTGAAGATCTGGAACTCGGTCATCTTCTTCAACTATCTGCAAGTGGCGATGGGTGGTCCTCGTGAGGCAGGCACTGGGGAGCAATATCGCCAAGCAGGCAAGGCTTTCTTTGAGGTTATCGAAAAGTACCAACCTGAGTATGTCATCGTATGGGGCAAGAGGCTTTGGAATAATCTTCCTAATGTGCGCTGGCAAGATGGCGACGACATCGTAGTGGATGGTTATCCTGTTGCTACAGGTGCTTATCTTCTGAGTAATGGCAAGCAGGTGAAAGTGATGGCGGTGAATCATCCTTCCGTAGGCTACTCCTGGGACTATTGGTACAAGGTAATACAAAGATTTTTGAGATAATTTTCTCGCTTGCGCCACGATTTGACACACCTGACCTGTAATTTTGCATAAGATAAGCTGCACTCGGCAATTTGAAAGCAAGCTTTCATTGCGCTCGTTTGCATTATCTTTGCAAAAAATCAAAATTAAAGAAGATATGCAGCAAAATATCATTGGAAGAAAAAGGGAAATTGAGCTGATAGAGAATTGCATCAATTCCAACAAGCCCGAATTCATCGCCATCTATGGCAGAAGACGAATCGGCAAAACATATCTCGTCAAACAACTCTTGGGCGAGAAGTTTAGCTTCTATATGACGGGGGTGTACCAATGCTCCAAGAACGAGATGCTCGCTTACTTCAGCGAGCAGTTGGCATTGTATTCCGGAAAGAAACAGGCAAGACCCAAAACCTGGTTCGAGGCTTTCTCTCAACTGCGTGCCTATCTCTCTACCCTATTGGAAGAAAAAGAGCAAATCATCATCTTCATTGACGAACTGCCATGGCTGGATACACCGAAGTCTAATTTTATCCGTGCCTTAGATTTGTTTTGGAATGGATGGGCTTCAGACCAGCCTAATATCAAGTTCATCGTCTGCGGTTCTGCTACTACCTGGATGACCAATAAACTTCTGGGCGACAAAGGCGGCTTGCATAATCGGGTAACCAGAAAGATTTACCTCGCCCCCTTTGATCTTAACGAGACTGAACTTTTCTTACAATCAAAAGGTATCATATGGACCCGCCACCAGATAGCAGAATGCTACATGATTATGGGAGGTACGCCGTTTTACCTCAACATGATAGACAAGCAATATAGCTTGCCTCAAAATATTGACATGCTTTTTTTCGCAGAAGGCGCAGAACTATCCAATGAATACGAGTTCCTGTTCCGTTCACTCTTCAAGGATTCAATACTTTACCGAAGAATTGTGGAACTTCTTGCCAAGAAAAAGATGGGTATGACGAGAGAAGATGTGATGAAGGCGTTACATCTCACATCGGGCGGAAAACTGACAGAAGCATTTAATGATCTCATCAGCTGCGACTTCATCAGAAAATACAACTCATTCGGAAACAAGTCGAATGGTGCCATGTATCAGTTAACCGATCTCTACACCTTGTTCTATTTACATTATATCAGAGGTAAAGAGGAGACTGACGAACATCTTTGGAGCAATATGATAGACTCACCATCCCATCGTGCCTGGAGCGGCTATGCCTTTGAACAGCTTTGCCTTCACCATATCTCACAGATTAAGAAAAAACTAGGCATTCTGGGAGTACAGACGAATGTATATTCCTGGCAGCAGAAAGCCAACAAGGAAAAAGGAATTGAAGGTGCACAGATTGACCTTATATTAGACCGCAGAGACCAGATTATCAATCTCTGCGAGATGAAGTATTCTCTCAAGGCATACGACATCACCCCTGCTTATCTGCAAAAACTGCTGGACAGAAGAGAAATCTTCCGCCAAGCGTCAAATACCAGCAAGGCACTGCATCTAACTTTCGTTACAGCTGCAGGATTAAAGAAGAATGCCCAGGAAGGCATGATTCAGAGCGAAGTGGGATTGGACGATTTATTCGGAGAAAAGGTTTGAAACAGAATCAATAACTAATTTGCGCCTCGCACAGATAGTTTTATGAGACTTCCATGATACATCTATGAGACTTCTCGGCTCAAAATCCGAGAAGTCTCATTTTTATTATTTTCTTATATATCAAGTATTTAAAGCCTATTTTCCAAGCAAAAAATGAGACTTTGATACTTTTTTCGCTAAAAAAACTTTTTCACGTAGGCAACCGATGCCTATAAAACTTGAAGCTTATTCGATGATGATACCGCCATTAGGCTGAATCACAACCTTTGCCTTACCATCCTTGCCAACCTTCAAGGTTTTCTTGACAGAAGTGAAGAACTTCTCGCCCTTCTTCTTTGGCTGGTCGGTGATATAAGTAACGGTCTTACCCGCAAACATCGGCAAATCCAAGGTCAGGGCAAGAGGCTTGTCTGTAGCATTCAGACCACCTACAAACCATCTGCCGGCTGTAAGTGCTGCACCGGAACCATTCTCTACGCTCGACTTGCGAGCCACCACCGCATACTTGGTAGGATAACCGGCAATAAACTTGGTATCCTCCCATGCAGTTGGTACATTCTTGAGCCAATCCAACTCCCACTGCGGTACATCCTGCAGATTGTTAGGATAGAGACAGATGCAGTTTACGCTGCTCTGATTGGTGATGGCTGTAGCCATCTCAAATACATCGCTGGTATAACGCTGGTGGCGGCTCTTGTTATCCTTAGAGAAATACTTGTTCATCATCACACCACCCCAGTCGAAACTGGCAACGGCATTTCTTGAGAACGGATGCATCGTCATCTCGAAGGCCTCTTTCTTGGCATGATAATCCGTGAAATATACGTTCTCAGAAGCCAGGGCAGCCTCGCTCGATACATAGTTAGGATACATACGCTCCCAGCCACGTGGCATGGTGCAACCATGGAAGATTACCTCCAAGCCATAATCGTTGGCATCGCTGAGGATATCCTCATAGAGCTTCATCGTCTCCTGCTTGTCGCCACCGAAGAAATCCACCTTGATACCTACCACGCCAATCTTCTTCATCCAAGCCATCTCCTTCTTGCGGGCGATGGAATTATTCATGATCTGGCGAGGAGTCTGAGGAGCATCATTCTCGAAACCGTTAGAATTGTACCAGAGCATCAGGCTTACCTTCTTGCTCTTGGCATACTTGCTCAACTCTTCGATGCGCTTTCTGCCTATCTGCTTGTCCCACAAGGCATCCACCAATACGGCTTCATACTCCTGAGCAGCAGCAACATCTATCATCTTCATCTGATCATCATAGTTGACAGAGTTATCCTGCCAGATGAGCCAGCTCCAGGTATAGCGGGATGGCTTGTAAGTCTGACTTGCCTCATACAATGGCTTAACCACATCGTAAGGGATGGTGGTCTCTACGACAGGAGCCAGCGAAGAACCTACGGTGATGGTGCGCCAAGGAGTTTCTCCCGGCAATGGGATACCGGCATATTCTGAACCGAAGCCATTGTTCTCCCCCTTCTGAGGGAAGGCGATGGTATAGCCCTTGCCCGGCTCGTAATCAGAAAGACGGCAACCTGGATAAGCGCTCGACACACCGGTTTCGCTGACCAATACCCAACCGTCGCTGCCCACCTTGAAGAGACAAGGGAAGGTATAGCCCACACCGAACTGCGACTTCACGTTCATCGGAGCATCCGGAGTATATTCCTCCTCATAAGATGGCTTGGTGCGCTCCCAACCGGCCATCGGAGTAATCTGAGGACAGAGGAAGGTGGTGGTCTTCTCCGGGAAATTGAATCCGCTCACCTCATTATATATAATCACCGACTTAGGATTATCCTTCTTAGGACGGATCATCTCATACTTGTAGGCGATGTCGTTGTTGCTCACATGAAGATGGAGGGTCATGGAATCCTTCTTGCTGTTGAGGAAACCGATGGTAG
>OGOQ01001455.1_pt1 | contig 17836 bp, 10 predicted proteins | sample 1552691 | NCBI WGS metagenome assembly OGOQ01 (sample SAMEA2580209, study PRJEB22360) | human gut metagenome | biome: human gut; feature: human-associated habitat; material: faeces | place: Denmark | collected 2008/2010
CGGGTTACAGCCGCGAAACCAATCCGCAGCTCTCCGAGCTTCAGATTATCAGCATCCCTCGCGTTGAAGCCTGCGGGACGTCCACCGACGTTTCTCTGCCCTGCATGATGAGCCGTATTGGCCGCAGCGACTACAACCGTGATCGAATCCTCTCTGAAGAACAGCTCCCGAGTCTCTTAAACCGCGCCGGCGCCAACGTGCTCTGGATTGACAATCAATCGGGCTGCAAAGGTGCCTGTACGGGCGTCAGCTCCCGTGCGACGACGCCTAATCCGCAGGACTGCCCCAACGGCGAATGCGGTGACCGGGTATTCCTCTCGGAATTGAAAGGCGAACTTGGGAAACTGCCCGCCGACCGTCCGACGGTACTCTTCCTTCACATGATGGGGTCTCACGGTCCGGCCTATTCGCTTCGCTCCGACAAGGCCAGAAAGCTCTTCGAACCGGAATGCACCGATGCAGACCTTAAGAGCTGCAGCCGCGAATCGGTTATGAACGCTTACGACAACAGCGTGCGCGAAACGGATTACGTTCTGGCGTCTCTGATCCGCATGCTTAAAGATACGTCCGGCAGCATCGATTCCGCACTCGTTTATGTCTCCGACCATGGCGAATCCCTCGGTGAAGGCGGTCTCTACCTCCACGGGGCCCCCCCCCCCGCGGGGGGCCCACCCGTTCATATGGCCACGGGCGGCCATAGTCTGCCGCACCAAACATTCCGCTAAAAGTAATGCACCTATCCTACAGAATGGCAGTCGCCTCCGGCGACTTTGGCTCCCGAAGAGGGAGGGGACCCGCATTTGCGGGGAGGATCGCCGGAGGCGACTGCCATTCTGTGGAATCAAAACATGAATCAAACATGAATCAATACTGATCCCAGGACTTGATGTGGATGTCGTTCACGCTGGTGGAGCAGAAGGCGCGGATGAAGGCGGTGGCAAGACGGGCGTTGGTGAAGAGGGTGACGTTGAAGTCGATGGCCGCTCTTCTGATCTGGTAGCCGTTCGACAACTCCAGCTCGGAGAAGTTTTTCGGAATGTTGATCACCATGTCAATCTCTTTGTTCTGAATCATTTCCAGCGCCGGCTTAAACCTTCCCTTGAAGTTAGGGTTGTCACATTCGCTTGGCCAGAGAACCTTCGTGGCAGGAACACTGTTCTCCACAAGGTACTTGTAGGTGCCTCCGGTAGCATAAAGCTCATAGCCTTTATCGACCAAAAGACGGCAGGCTCCCAGCATGTCCGCCTTCTGGAGAGGATCACCGGTCGAAAGAAGGATCCTCCTTTCCGGTATCCTCTGTCCGACAGACAGGACGGACTTGAGCAGAGCCTCGTTCAAGTCATCGCCAAGGCAGCCTACCTCACCGGTCGAGGACATGTCCACGCCGAGCATCGGGTCAGCCTCCTCAAGCCTCGCGAAGGAGAACTGTGAGGACTTGACACCTACATAGTCCAGATCGAAGGCGCTCTTTTGTGGGGCGGCTGGATGAAGTCCCAGCATGACCTTGGTGGCAAGCTCGATGAAATCGATCTTCAGAACCTTGGACACGAACGGGAAGCTTCTGGAAGCGCGAAGGTTACACTCGATGACCTTGATGGCGTTCTCTCTGGCTAGGAACTGGATGTTGAACGGACCGGAGATGCTGAGCGCGCCGGCAATCGCGCGGGCGATCTTCTTGATCCTGCGGACGGTCTCCACGTAAAGCTTCTGCGGAGGGAACTGGATCGTGGCGTCTCCGGAATGGACACCGGCATATTCAATGTGCTCCGAGATGGCGTAGGCAAGGATCTCTCCATTGTCGGCCACCGCGTCGAACTCTATCTCCTTGCTGCGGGTGTAGAATTTGCTGATCACGACAGGATGCTCCTGGGAGACTTCCGCCGCCAGGCTCAGGAAGTGACGGAGCTTCTCCTCGTCGTGGCAGACATTCATAGCGGCTCCGGAAAGCACGTACGAAGGTCTAACCAGCACAGGGAAGCCAACCTTCCTGATGAAATTGTCCACCTCGTCGATGGTCGTGAGCTCGCTCCATTCCGGCTGGTCAACCCCGAGGTTGTCCACGATGCTGGAGAATTTGTGGCGGTCCTCGGCCTTGTCGATGTCCTCGGCTGAGGTGCCAAGAATCGGAACGTTGTGCTTGTGAAGCTTGAGGGCGAGATTGTTAGGGATCTGGCCGCCCACGGAGACAACGACACCGTGCGGGGTCTCAAGGTCGATGATGTCCATCACCCTCTCGAAGGTGAGCTCGTCGAAATAGAGCCTGTCGCACATGTCGTAGTCGGTGGAGACCGTCTCCGGGTTGTAGTTGATCAGCACTCCCCTGTAGCCCTGCTTCTGGATGGTCTGGAGGCAGGTTACGGAACACCAGTCGAATTCCACGGACGAACCGATCCTGTAGGCTCCCGAACCGAGGACAATCACCGACTTGCCGTCACGCTCATATTCAATGTCACTCTTCGTGCCGTTGTAGGTCAGGTAGAGGTAGTTCGTCTGTGCCGGGAATTCGGCGGCGAGGGTGTCTATCTGCTTCACGACAGGGACGATGCCGTGTGATTTTCGATGTTCACGGACAACATCCATGTTGGCTGTCGAGGTTCCTTTGTCCTTCCAGATGGCTCTCTGGATCTGAAAATCGGAGAAGCCCTCCTGCTTGGCAAGGCGCAGGAGTTCCACCGGCATGTCCTCAAGAGTGTCGTAGGAGTTCATGTCCTCGTAGGTCTTCACGATGTTCTCCAGCTTATTGAGGAACCATTTGTCGATCTTGGTGAGGTCGTGGATCTGATCTACCGTGTAGCCGGCGCGCATAGCCTTGGAGATCACGAAGACGCGTTTGTCGGTCGGCTCCCGGAGAGCCTCCTCCAAGTCGGCGACCTGGAACTCCTTGTTGCCGACGAATCCGTGCGCTCCCTGACCGATCATTCGGAGTCCTTTCTGGATGGCCTCCTCGAAGCTGCGGCCGATGGCCATAACCTCGCCGACGGATTTCATCGAGGAGCCGATTTTGCGTGAAACGCCGTGGAATTTGCTAAGGTCCCAACGAGGAATCTTGCAGACGATGTAGTCAAGAGCCGGCTCGAAGAATGCCGGAGTTGTCTTTGTGACAGAGTTCTTAAGGTCGAACAGACCGTAACCCAGGCCGAGTTTCGCGGCCACGAATGCGAGTGGATAGCCAGTTGCTTTGGAGGCCAGGGCCGATGAGCGGCTCAGGCGGGCGTTCACCTCGATGACGCGGTAGTCCATAGCGTCAGGGTCGTAGGCGTATTGCACGTTGCACTCGCCAACTATTCCGATGTGGCGGACGATCTTGATGGAAAGTTCGCGCAGGAAATAGTAGTCGTTGTTGGACAGGGTCTGGGACGGAGCCACGACGATGCTCTCTCCGGTGTGGATTCCGAGCGGGTCGAAGTTTTCCATATTGCAGACCGTGATACAGTTGTCATAACGGTCGCGGACAACTTCATATTCAATCTCCTTCCAGCCTTTAAGTGACTTTTCGACAAGTACTTGCGGGGAGAAAGAGAAGGCTTTTTCGCAGAGTTCGTCGAGCTGCTCATCGTTGTCGCAGAAGCCTGAGCCGAGTCCGCCGAGGGCGTAGGCGGCGCGCACGATGAGTGGGAATCCGAGCTCGTGGGCGGCTTTGCGGGCCTCCTCTATGTTGGAGGCAGGGTGTGACTTGATGGTCTTCACACCGATCTCGTCCAGTTTTTTTATGAAGAGGTCACGGTCCTCCGTGTCCATGATCGCCTGGACAGGAGTCCCAAGCACCTGAACTTTGTACTTGTCAAGGATGCCGTTCTCGTACAGCTCCACGCCGCAGTTAAGGGCGGTCTGACCACCGAACGAGAGGAGAATGCCCTGAGGCTGCTCCTTGGCGATGACCTTCTCGACAAAGAACGGGGTTACCGGCAGGAAGTAGATCTTGTCGGCCACGCCTTCCGAAGTCTGCACGGTGGCGATGTTCGGGTTGATGAGGACGGTCTCGATGCCTTCCTCACGTAGGGCCTTGAGGGCCTGTGAGCCGGAATAGTCAAACTCTCCCGCCTGACCGATCTTGAGTGCGCCTGATCCGAGGATCAAAACCTTCTTTATATTCGTGTTTTTCATAAATTCTTCTTTATTCGAAAGTTACAATTTGCTGATAAACTCGTCAAACAGGAAGTTCGTGTCGGTCGGGCCGCTGGAGGCCTCCGGATGGAACTGCACCGAGCAGAAAGGCTTGGTCTTGTGGCGGATGCCTTCGTTGGTGCCGTCGTTCATATTCACAAACCAAGGTTCCCAGTCGGCTCCGAGGGTCTTGTCGTCAACTGCGAATCCGTGGTTCTGCGAGGTGATGAAGCAGCGGTTGGTGCCGACCATGCGGACAGGCTGGTTGTGGCTGCGGTGGCCATATTTCAATTTATAGGTGTTGGCACCTCCGGCCCTGGCGAGCAGCTGGTTGCCCATGCATATTCCGAAAATCGGCTTGTCCCCTTCCATCGCCTTGCGAAGGTTGGTGACCGTGACGTTGCAGAACTGCGGGTTGCCAGGCCCGTTGGAGATGAACAGCCCGTCGTAGTCGAGCTTGTTGAAATCGTAGTCCCAAGGCACCCTGATGACTTTCACTCCCCTTTCCATGAAGCACCTGAGGATGTTGTGCTTCACGCCACAGTCAACCATCACGACTGTCTTGGAGCCGCTGCCATATTCAATCACATCCTTGCAGCTGACGATGGCGATCTGGTTGGCGAGGTTCGGGTCGTCGATCGGGAAATCCTTCTCCACGCCGTCCGGAACGATCATTCCGAGCATCGAGCCCTTCTCGCGCAGAAGTTGCGTGACGGCGCGGGTGTCGATCCCGAATATTCCAGGAATCTTCTGCTCTTTCAGCCACTCGTCGAGGCTCTTGACCGCATCCCAGTGGCTGTAGTCGAAGGAATAGTCGCTTATGACGACTCCCCTCACCCAGATCTGTTCCGATTCGAAATTCTTTGAGATTCCCAGTTCATCCGCTCCTTCCTGTGGTACGCCGTAATTACCTATCAAAGGATAGGTTACGCAGAGAATCTGCCCTGAATAGGAAGGGTCCGTAAGACTTTCCGGATAGCCTACCATCGCGGTAGAGAAGACGACTTCCCCGTCAGCCGGGCCGTCGTAGCCGAAGGAGAATCCACGGAACTCCGCCCCGTTCTCCAACTTTAATGTCGCGCCTTTTCTTTCTTTCATTTCCTTGTCAATAATTTTTGACTTATAACTAAATCCAACTTTTTCCTAAAACAGACTTTTCAACTTATTCCACCCCTCAGTCGCTTCGCGCCAGCTCCCGGTGGGAGCGCCATCCTCCACCGCCTCCCTCGCTGGGAGGCCCTGTCGGCACTGCGTGCCTCCTTTTCTTATTCAGGTGGTCGTGAAGAATAACAGGGGCATTCAAAAAAAACGACCATCTCAAACAGTGATGAAATGGTCGGTGAAAGTCAATGGAAGAACATTCCCACTGTGCATCCTGGGACGCACTGCCGCTCAAAGGTATTAAAGTCACGTCAAGCATAAGGAAGTCCGTTTGTTTTGCAAATGTACGCAAAAAATGGGAATAAGCGGCAAAATATTCAATGAATATAAATTCACCGCTTTGCGGTCTGGCGCTTCCTGAAAAGACTGAAAGAGACAATCGAAAGGAATGTCAGCGCCTCTGTCGCCGGCAGAGCGAGCCAAATTCCGTTCACACCGGCAAAAAGTGGGATGACAAGAAAGCAAGGCACAAGGAATATTACCCCGCGCGAAAGCGAGAAAATGGTCGCCGGAAGCGCGCGTTCCACACTTTGGTAATAGCCTATGGCAGCGACGTTCACAATCGACAATGTGAATCCGATGGCCATCAGAGGCACACCGTGAGCCGCTATTGAATATGCAGGAGCGTCTTTGCTGAGGAACAGTACAGCCACATAACTGATACCGAACGCCAAGGCCAGAGAGACCACAATTCCAAGCGCAAAGGCAGTTAGCAGAGAGAATTTGCGAGCTTCCAGCACACGGTTACGGTTACCGGCACCGTGGTTGAAACTGATAATCGGCTGTGCGGACTGCGAGATCGCGTTTCCGGTCATAAAGATGAACGGCATAATGTAGCAGGCGATGGAAAACGCCGCCACACCGTCTTCTCCTAAATATTTCATAAACACATAGTTTCCCACGAATATAAGTATCGAGATGCTGATCTCGCCAAGGAAAGCAGACAGTCCGAGACGAAACTGGTACCACAGGTTGCGCAACGACAGGCAAAGGCTTTTCCACGACATCTTCAATGGGTAGAGCCTCATTGTCTTGGACAGGAACAGTATGTAAAACAGCACCATAAGGCCTCCAGTCCAGCATCCGATCGAGGTGGCGACGGCGACTCCTTCAAGTCCTTTGTCAAGGATGAACAGGAACACATAGTCCAGCACGACATTCACGATGGATGGAATCGCCGCAGCTGCGGAAGCGTACTTCGGCGAGCCGTCCAGACGGATGATCAACAGTCCGACCGACTGGAGGAACAATGCGCAGAATGCGTAGGAAAGCCATTTCTGATAGTCAAGGACGTACGGCAGAAGTCTGTCCGATGAGCCGAGAAGACAGGCACTCTTGGTGCTGTGGCTCTGGACCAAAATCGTCAGGGCCACAGTGACAAGCACACCGAAAATCAACGTCTGTGTCATATTGATGCGTGCCGCCTTCTCGTTGCCTTGGGATAGATGGACGGAAGAAACGACCGAGCAGCCGATGGCGAACAGCATCCCTAACCCGGTCATAATCATCCAGAAAGGTGCGAATATATTGACGGCGGCGAGCGCGTCGCTCCCCACCCCGTGGCCGACAAACACCCCGTCGATGGTCGTCATCACTGCCATACAGGCCATCCCTATCAATGTAGGAATGAATATTTTTCTGAAGAGTCCCGGAATGCTGTCGGAACCGAAATCGATGGCGTCTCTTTTCATCTTTAAGTTTATTACATTTCCTAATCGGGCTGCAAAGATAGGCCAAATATATTCAGATAAAGAATTTTTGTGAAGTTCGGGAATAAGTGGGCGTCATAGTTTCCCTTTCCGGCGCATCACTATGTAAACAGTGACGCAGATGATGACGGAGAGAAGCGAGCCGGCCGGAGATGCAAGGCCCATCGGGAAGAGCGTGCCGGGATATTCAATGGAAGTCAGATAGGACAAAGGGATGCGGGCGCACGTGATTGATATGACGTTGTGTATGAACGAGATGATGGAATAGCCGCAGGCGGTGAAGAAGCCGCTGAAGCAGAAATGTATGCCGGCGAATATGCAGTCCCACACGTAACCTTTTAGGTACTGGCCTCCAAGGGTGATGACACTGCTGTCGCTCGTGAATATTCTTACGGCATATTCAGGGATGAATTGGAGAATCACTGAGGCCACGGTGCCGAATCCCACCGCGATCGCTATTGAATATTTCATTGTCTTTCTGGCCCTTTCAGGCTTTTTCGCCCCGATGTTCTGCGCCGCCATCGCCGAGACGGTCGCCAGCATCGCTGAAGGGACGATGAATAGCAGTCCGATGAATTTTTCCACTATTCCGACCGCCGCCGCATCGTTCAATCCCCTGCCGTTCGCGATCACCGTGATGGCGATGAACGCGATTTGGATGAAGCCGTCCTGGAGCGAGATTGGCACGCCGGTTTTGAGGATGCCTGCCATCGTGCGCCGTTCAGGCCTTAGGTCTTGGCGTGTTATGCTCATCAGGGACTTCTTTTTGATCATTATCGCCGCGACGATGACGCTGACAGCCTGTGACAAGGTCGTGCCGAGTGCCGCGCCCGTCGCTCCCATTTTGAAATGACCTATGAATATGTAGTCGAGCGCGATGTTTACCACGCAAGCCACAATCACGAAATACATCGGACTTTTCGAGTCGCCGAGACCTCTGAATATGGATGCGATGATGTTGTAGGCTATGATGAACGGGATGCCGATGAAGCATATTCTTAGATAGTCTATTGTGCCTTTGACAGCTTCTTGCGGAGTGTCTATTAGGTTGACAATGCCTTTGTTAGCTGCTAATAGTATGGCTGTTGTGATGATTGCGACGATGGTGAACAGCGTGAATGTGTTGCCGATGTTTCTTGCCGCGTTTTCCCTGTCGCCCGCGCCGATCGCCCTTGCTATCCGTACCGTCGTGCCCATCGCAAGGCCGATGATGACGACGGTGAACATATGCATTATCTGCGCGCCGTTGGACACCGCCGTCGTGCCGGCGACATCGCAGTATTGCCCTATGACGAACAAATCCGCCAATCCGTAGAGGATCTGCAGGAAATATGACATCATATATGGCAGCGAAAACTTCCGGATGTTGCCGAGAATGCTGCCTTGGGTGAGGTCATTCTGAGCCATAGAGTAGATTTTGCGGTGCAAAGATAGCGAGTTTGGTGTGAGTTTTCACGAGTTTGTCGGTTATTCCTTGAATATGTTGGGGAATGTTGATAAATTTGTCTTTTGTTGTCGCTTCGGTGGAGGGCTTTGGGGTCCATTGTTAAGTAAGTTGGGAGATTGGTCCCTGAGCCCGTCGAAGGGACGTAAAAGAACAGATATGCTCAACATAGAAGACACGATCTGCGCCCCCGCCACCGTCCCCGGAACCGGTGCAATAGCCATCATCAGGATGAGTGGAAGAGATTCCTTCTCCATAGCTGATAAAGTGATAAGATGCAAGGGTGGTAATATTTCAGACACTGAAGGTTACAGGCTTAAATATGGAGTCGCTCTTGAAGCCGATGGAACCGATCTGGACACCGTCTTGGTAAGCGTGTTCCGTGCCCCGCATTCCTACACCGGAGAGGACTCCGTTGAGATATCCAGCCACTCCTCAAAGTACATTGTGGAAAGGCTCCTGCAACGCTTGGTCGATTGTGGTGCCCGCGTCGCCGGTCCTGGAGAATTTACCCAAAGGGCTTTTGTAAATGGCAAGATGGATCTTGCTCAGGCCGAAGCCGTTGCCGATGTGATTTCCGCGCAGAGCGAAGCAGCGCACAAAGTAGCATTCAGTCAGTTGAAAGGCGGCTTCTCCAAAGAGTTGAAAACCCTCAGGGAGGAGCTTCTGAAAATGACTTCCCTGCTTGAATTAGAGTTGGATTTCAGCGAGGAGGATGTTGAGTTCGCCAGCAGATCCGAACTGTCCTCCCTGCTTGATGGAACACTTGCACATATTCATTCGCTGACCGATTCCTTCCGCTACGGCAACGCACTTCGCAATGGAGTCCCGGTCGCCATAGTCGGTGCCGTCAACGCCGGCAAGAGTACCCTCCTGAACGCTCTCCTTCGTGACGACCGTGCCATCGTCTCCGACATCGCCGGCACCACCCGTGACACCATCGAGGAGACAATGACCATCGATGGCACATTGTTCCGTTTTATCGACACCGCCGGTCTCCGCGAAACCTCAGATGAGGTCGAAAAGATCGGCATTTCCCGCTCGTATAAGAAGATGAACGAGGCCTCGATCGTCCTTGCCCTGCTTGATGTCACCGCCTCCGAAGAAGAAAACGAGTATTCGATTTCTGACATAGTCTCAAATCTGGATGTAAAGTCACAAAAGTTGATCGTTCTGCTGAATAAAGTGGATGTTTTGGGTAATAACATTAATGTTAGCCTAATCAACAATTCTGTTTCTAATCCTAATGAAAAAGTAGTTAAGTTATATATTTCCGCCAAGACTGGTTTCGGTCTTGATGAATTGCGCAAACTGTTGTCCGACTCCCAAAAGTCCGCAACTTTGGATTCTGACCAGACAATCGTCACCAACCTAAGGCACTACCAAGCCCTGATGAAAGCGTCCGAATCCCTCGAAAACGTCAAACGTTCCCTCGCCGCCGGCCAGACTCCCGACCTCCTCTCCGAAGACCTCCGCCAAGCCCTCCACCACCTCGGCACCATCCTCGGCGAAGTCACCACGGACGAGGTGCTGGGGAATATTTTCGAGCATTTTTGCATCGGGAAATAAATGCATATCAGCCTTTGTTTTTGAAAATAACACACGAGGAGTTAGCCACATAATGCTGATGCTATATTTTAAATTCCAATAATGTTTGTGTTATTATGAGTTCCTCTTTTTATACTCAGCTATTACTTCATCTTCCAATTTGGACACTAATGGATCTGTATTGTTTTCTGGGAGCTTAGATAAAAGGTTCAAAACCTGTTCTTCATTCCCATCCTCGTTTCTCATTAACTCCCTAAGATAATTGAGGGCTGCAGATTTAGCCATCTCTAATTCGTGTAGGTCAATGGCTTTTTTTATTGCTAACGAATAAAGCCCGGCACCATTAGCTACATTGCCACTACGGAATTCAACAAGACCTTTAGTCGCTATTGCACAAATAGACTCACGGTCAGTCATATCTCTATTCATAAAAAGCCTGCTAAGAATAGCGTCCGCTTCCACTGCTTTATCGTTCAAGGCTAAATAGTAGGCTTTATTATTGAGGAATGCGGGATCTTGAGGGTTGGTTAGTAATCCATATTCCAGCAAAGACATCGTAAGATCTCTATCTCCCAATAGTTCAGAGGCACTTGTTCCTAACATAATTGGTCGCTTTGAATACGGCATATCATTAAGCCAATTGAGGATATGTGGAATTGAACTAGCATATTCCTTTGAATAATATGTATCCAGGGCTATTGCCTCATAATTATTTGGAATAATTGGTTTAAATTGCTCTCTACTCAATATTGAACTATCTTTGGAAAGTACCCACTCTATTTGGGCGGCGGAATTATCATTGGGAGCCACCTGTGCCCTCTGGAACATTTTTTTGCTCTTCTTTCGGCTTCCACAATAGAATTCTAGCGTACCAAGAGAAGCAGATAATTCAGTTATAGAAAATGGGTTGAAATTGTCTGATTCAGCCATTTGTATACCAATCTTTACCAGAGGAGACTGGCGTTTCATAAGCATCGAAACAGATAATTCTGCAGAAAGCAACCATGGATCATACTTCGTAGCAGAGGAATGTTTCAAAAACCAGATAGCTTTATCAGCTAAATCATAGTGAGTATACAATCTCACTGCTGAACGAAGAACGAATCTGTTATTAGGCTGTAAAGCAACTGCAATATCCATACATGATATTGCCTTATCCTTGTGCCCTAATATAGAGTAGCATCTGGCCAAGTCCACCCATGCGATAGCATTAAAGTTGTTACAAGATAGAATAAGCTTCAAGTTATGAACCTTTGGCCTGTATTCAGCTATTAATTGTTGTTTTGTACAGATTGTTATTGGATCATTTGATGGTATCAATGATTCTTTCTCTCCGTTGGATAATATGTGTTTAGCCAGATTCTGCTGTGAATATGTGGTTTTATCAGGATTCTCCGCTATTAGTATTGCTGCCTCATTTACCTCCTCATAATCTAAATCATCGTTCGCAGACGCAATGCTAATTAATTCAGCGGCAAATGGGATTTCTTTATTCACGCTGAAATCCTGAATATACTTATCGATAGAAGGTGCTGGTAATAAAGATCCGTTACCCTTTGCAAGCCCTAATTCGCCCAATTGAGCAGTTGTTGAAAACTCTCTCCAATTTGGAAGGACTCTTCTGTTCTCATCACCTTTGATTACTGCCATTTTTTCTTGAATTTAAGACGAGCCTTTTGCTCCAAAACATCAAACTTTGTCGCATAAGGATGCATAGAATAATTATCTGCATATTTCTGAGCGACATTCTTAGGATAACCCCTTTGATCAGGAATAGGATAACATAGTTGACGGACTATATTGGATAATTCTGATGCAAATTCATCGTCTGCTATATTCTGTTTAAACTCTTCCACAGCATTGTCAAATGCAGCAATCAAATACGGTTTAGCTTCTTCGTATGTAATTCCTTTTCGCCAATGAGCATCGTTAATAAGGTAATTATTAAGCAAAGCGGACATATTCAGACCGGAAAAATAAAACACTACAAGATTGCCAAACAGATAGCAGTCCGTTGCATAATTCCTTTTTTTCCAGTCCTTTTCATAGTAGCCATACATGATTTCAGGCGGGCAATAATGCCTATCACCAGAAAAAGCTAGTGAGCTATGTGGTCCTCTCATTTCTTGAGTTAATGAGCGGCCTATGTCTCCCAGTTTATAGTCTCCCGAAAAATCTAAGACATTTGAGGGTTTAATATCTTGGTGCGATACACCTGCATTGTGTAATTGGGAAATGGCAACAGCTATATCATGTAGAGAGTGAAATTTATAAACGAAGTCAAGATCCTCCGAAAATGAAATCTTGTGACGAATATCTCCATCTGCTAGATCAAATATGAGGTAAGGAACAGTGTCCTCGATAGTAGGGCCATTAATCTGTCCCGATCCTATTGCCAACGCGACTTTACTTGTATGATGAGATTTGCAGAGTAAAGACAGATCTCTTTCATATTTATACGCTGAAGTCATTTTGGCAAGTGATTCAATCAAATCATCACCATCATTTGCGAATCTAGAAAAGTCAAATGCTTTGACGAAGCATTTATCGCTGCCACGTTCAGCAATATAACAAACTGAGAAGAAAGAACCCGTATCAGTATCTTTTTTTGTTTTCTTTTCCACAACCAGCCATCCGTCGGATAATTCCTTCCCAACTAAATTATGAGCAGCAGCAGATTTATTTGTTGTATTAGTCATAATCTTCAAAACTATAATTAAATAAAGTTGTGATTAGAGCACGATCCACTCCCCTCCCTTATCTCCTCCTTTGCGTTGAATTCTACCACTTTCACGAAGTTTTCGGACAGCTTTATAGATTGTATTATCGTTCAGGCCACACTCTGCGGCAAGTTCGGCTGTCGTAATACGCGGGTTGGCAGAAATGAGGCGAAAGACTTTTTCCTCCGTTTTCTCCTTACTTTTCTCCTTACTTTTCTCCTTACTTTTCTCCTTACTTTCTCCTGTATGTTCGGTAGAAACTGGTTTCTTCTTCCAGAGCGTTGTCGTAAAGAATCCCTCGGTCATAAATTCGGCCGGCGGGAATCCATCTTCCGAGAGGATACGGGCGATACGCGGGATGCCGGTACCAACGCTCTCGACGAGATGCATCCGTGTGAACATCCGGAAAATGAGCGGATTCCTGGAGCGGCTGCGGTGGCCGAAGTCGGCTGCGACATAAGGCAGCAGGCCGCCGGGGTTGGAGATTTCGAGGCGGTCATCGTAGAGCTGGACCATAATCTTGGCTCCAGAATCAAAGTAGTCACGGTGGCAGAGGGCATTGGTCAGGGCTTCTTTGATTGCGTCAAGAGGCAGTTCCCAGATTTCCTGACGAGGGTCGAAGCCGTGCATGACGTATTCGACGGCCAGGTATTGTTTGATCCAGGCCGTTGCGTTGTTGTATTGTGCAAGAAGCGGTCCTTCGAAAGTCTTAGAGTCGATAATGTGGACATTCTCGGTGCCTTTGAAGCGTACGCAATGGATGATTGCGTTGATGAATCGTTTTCCACAGGCATCGGAAAAGAGCATCGGGACAGCGTTGGTTATTTCACCCTTATCGGTGAGGAGGCCGAGGTTGGTGATGAGTTCCTGGCTAGGTGCGTCTGATATGATGCCGGCCTGGAGCTTAAAGTCACGTACAGCCTCTTCGGACACATCTTCCCATTTGAACCAACTGCAGACACCCATATCGAAGTTGAGCTTTCCGGCATCGTCGAAGATCTTGCGGACATCGGCCGGTTTGCGAAGTTTCTGCGAGTTGGCGCCACGGCGAATATGGACGGCTCCAGAACAGAAATAAGGCTTGTCCTCCCCCTCTTTGACTTCCATTACCCATATTTCGTGGCCAGTGACGTTAAGCGGGTAGATGTCGCAATCGACCTGGGGCTCGATTTGGTCCACCGAATCCCGCAGAGCAGAGCGCTTGCTGTTGTTGATAGTGAAGTCTTCAGTGAACTTGCCGTCGTTATCAACACCAAGAATGATGTACCCGCCAGTGGCATTGGCAAGGGCGCAGACTTCCTCGCTGAGCTCCCTCACCTTTGAGGGAACCTCGCGCTTGAGTTCTACGTGCTGACCTTCGCCTTGGGCAATCAGCTCTTGTGCTTTAATCTCGTCAAGCATATCAATACATCTTTATTGCAAATATACTGATTTCATCGCACACTATCGTTGTCTTTATAATTGAATGATGAGACTGAACTCGTAGTCTTAGGTAGAAAGTAATCAGTTTTTGATTACTTTGCGCACAATAATAAGAATAACACTATCGGCGTTTACTAGAAAGTGATAACCGCTGAATCATGAATATCCGTTTAAGGAGTCCGCGGATTTCCTATTCCCCCATTCGGCCAAAAAGCGTTCGCCCGTTTGGCCAAGGTGAATACAGGGAGTTTAATAAATAATCTCGAAAACGCGAGTTCTGCACGAATAAGTATCAGTTTTAGACCTGACTCATCTGAGATTCGGAGCATAGTGGAATCAATAATCCGAGCAAAATAGTTTTCGGGTTAAAGAAAAAAGGATTCATCGCTTGTCCAGTTTGATTCATGTATTAGATATACCAAACGAACTAAACAATCATCTACAAAGTCGAGAGTCCAAGGTAAAGTGAATCCTTGGGTAGCGATTTGATCTTGGAATGATTCAAGATAAGTAAGGATGCTTTTCAGGGATTGAAACATCACATTTTCGCGACAGATATCTGAGAACCTCTAAAGTGCCTTTTATTCTCCTTTAACCCGAAATATTGGGATATTATCTGTAATTCGTAACTTCTCGGGAAATAGTTTGTCACAGTATTTGTCACAAAAACCGTGTATTCTGTCACATGTGTGACAAAACGCCCTTGCAACTTATTGATAATCAGTCTTCCTTATCGTGTGCAAAAATCACCTTGGAAAGTTCGGGTCTTGCTGCATCGGGAAATAAAAGTCTGATATTCAATTAGTTATATCTTGAATAAAGCTTGAGATAGAAATTTCAAACTAGTTGAAAGCTATTCTCTTCAGAGTTTAATACGACAATATCCGTTATTTCGCGATTATGGTCGTATTCTTTGATTTAAGTCGGTTTTGTCACAGTGTTTGTCACAAAATCACCTTCTGTGACAGAATTTTGTCACACTTTACCGAAATAGTTACCAAAACCGCAGTTTTATGAAATGTTTACGGAGTTTTAACACGAATAAGTAGTGATTTTAAAATGGTACTACCGTATCATATCTTCGTTTGTGGTTGTATCGTATGGAAATTCCTACGCAAAGTGACCCCTTTATTCCTGTGGGAAAGTGACCCCCGCTGTCCTTTCCGGATTTAGGTTGACTCCGGATGGAGTCTATCCCTGATAGAAGTTGACTCTGGTTTACGTTATTACTAGTATAGGTTGACTTTCGTCCTTATCCCTGTTTTTGGTTGTCTTACCAGGTCTTATCCCGTTCAGGGGTTGACTGACGGCCGTAGGCCGGGGGGAGACCCCTGAACGACAGGCAAAGGTAAACTATTTTGGTTCTTCCGCAATTTAGTTGAAGCACAGGTCGCTGAAGACCATTTTTCGTTTGAGCAGGTCAAGAGATGCTCGCCCAAACATTACTCGCTTTACAGCTTTTAGTTTGTTCACGAAGCCTTCAACGATGCCATTTGAGGTGTCCAAAGTGATAGCATTCCTCACGGCTTTCAGATCCATCCTGATTCCATAGGCAAACGACCGCAATTCCTTAATAGGAGACTTCCCGTAGCTATCCAGCCATGAGTCCAGTTCATCAATATCGTTTCCCATTATAGTCGCATGGAAAGAGGACGCCGCATTGTATATATCTCTGAACCACCCATATGACATCATCTTCTCTACAAGTGCAACCTCCGCATGAACCATCTTCTCTTTTCGAATGGACTTGTCGACAATATGCGCGATCTGGCGTATTGGCAGCAGAGGCTCTCTGTCGCAATTTGGACGTTGTTTCATCTTCTCGACCTCTTGTCCGGAACGGTGTCCATGATGGCCGTCAGACAGGTAACCATAGTGGTCGTAGAAAGGAGTCAAGGAACCCGGAAAGCCTTTTCCCTTGATTTCCATGAAGATTTTACGGAGATCCTTACCGTGCCGATACTCTTCTTCCACATATGTGTCGTAAAGATAATAAGGCAATCGCTCCTTGCCGGCCCTTTTCGGAAGAGTGTCGCGGCCCATATATTTCCTTACGGTCTGTCTGGCAATATCCTGTTTCTTGGATATCTGGGCGATATTGAGTCCCTCGGCCTGTAACTCTTTGACTTCCTTGAACATGACTTGTCGAGAATCGACCTCTGGAGTTTCTTGAACTTCCTCAGGGCGCACGGCGCTTCTATATTCATCGTAATGAGAGCCGATAACTTTAGTAACACAATCCGACATATTCATGTTCAAATGGAACCTGTCGGCCACCTCTGTGATATTCCGCCCCGTCGCGGCAATGGCTGCGGTATAGTCTGTAGATCTATCGCGGCTGACGACCTCCACTTGGACATGCTCATCCAACCATGCTTGAAAGCTTTTTACATCCCTGTCACCGAGAAGGTCTATGACAGACCCGGTTTCAAGGCTGACGATAATACTGCCGTATGTGACGCCTTTGCGAAAGGCCCAATCATCCACGCCAATCTCCTTTACTTCGCATCGCTCTGGAACCGACATACGGTGGACATCTCGGAGTACGGTGTCTCCGCTGAGGGGCACTCCTGTTGCCGATAACAACTTCCGGGCTGATTCTGAGGAGCATTTCAAGCCATGCTGGGTTACAGCCATCTCACAACGCCTCGTCCGCCGTCGGTATCTGAACACCTCATCCCCCGGTTGTTCAGCGAAAGTCTTTTTCCGACAATCCGGATTGTGACAAAAGAACTTGCGCGCCTCAAACGTGATGATAACCGGATGACCAAGAATCGAAAGATCTGCAATAGTCCTGTGATAACGGCTATGAACGCTACGACTCACATGGCCGCAATATGGACAGACCCCATGAGGAAGATTACATCGTGCGTATACATGATAGGTGCGCATATCTTCGAGCTCCACTTGTTCAACAGACAGGTCACTTGGAGAATAAAGGGCCGATAAGTCGGCTTTCTCAGAGGTTGATGTTAGGCATTGCCGTAAAAATGTTGTAATTTTGCTTTTGTCAGGTGCTTTACACATCATCTATAACTTTATACTGTGGTAAGCATAAAGTTACGAAAAATTTATGTAAATACCTAATAGTCAATTAGTTAAATTGCACTAAAACTACGGTTTTTTGATATTTAGCTAATTGATTTTTCGCGTCTATGCCAGGTTCCTTTGCTAACAGTACAAACTCCGTCTTTCAACTAAATTGCGGAAGAACCACTTTACCTGACGAATTTGACCGCCAGACCTTCATCGATATATCCTCCCGGCTCGGGATGCCTCTATCAACAGCCGAGCGGAACATCAAGAAATGGACGGATGAAGGGCTGCTGATCCGTCAGGATTTGGGCCATTACAAGAAGGTTGGGAAGTAGTTGATAATCAGCGATTACTAAAAACAGTTAACAAGTTAACTGCAATAATCAATAAAAATCCGTAAATTTGTGATTTACTAGGAGTAAAATACACTTATGCCGATAAGATTTATAGACTTTTTCGCTGGAGCAGGCGGATTGTCTGAAGGTTTCATCAAGGCCGGTTATACGCCCATTGCCCATGTTGAAATGAAAAAAGACGCCTGCAATACGCTTAGTAATGTGTAAAAAATTAGTTGCATCAGTTGACCGGTTCGACAAGGTAGTTCCACTTACCGAGTTCCTGGGCGAAGACAACCTGCCTGGCAAGCCTCTTCTGGTACGATTCGTCAATCGGTCGCTTGATGTCATAAGTTT
>OGOQ01001462.1_pt1 | contig 17775 bp, 10 predicted proteins | sample 1552691 | NCBI WGS metagenome assembly OGOQ01 (sample SAMEA2580209, study PRJEB22360) | human gut metagenome | biome: human gut; feature: human-associated habitat; material: faeces | place: Denmark | collected 2008/2010
AATAAGCCAGTGCTTCATCGTATCGTTCCAGTGCCATCAGGCATTGTCCTATTTGTAGTGCCAGATTCAGACTGTCGGGCTGTGCCTGTTCCACCTTGTTATAATATTCCAAAGCTTTTGGGTAGTTTCCCTCTTTTCTATAACATTGTGCCAAATGGCGGTTATTCCATGTATTATCGGGGATCAGCAGATCTGATTGCAGGTAATAATCTATCGCTTTTTTATAGGAACCGATTTTCTGATAAATGAAACCTGCTTTCGGCATTTTTACGATTGTATAATTCAATTGATTTATCATAGAGAATTCCGGCTTCTGCCAAGTCGTCGTGTGTGAATAGGTAATCTGCCAGTTTGTTGATATACTCTTTGTGTAACAAGGCTTGAGACAATGCTTCTTTATTCCATAAGTCCAGAGTGTCCTCAAAAATGTCATGTATTTCATGTCTTCTTGACCATAATTTGAAGAAACGGTAGAGGTCATGAATGTATTGCCGGCTCACGAATTCAGCGCGAGCTTTTGATTGTGACATCTCTTTTAAACGTTCTTTCAGTTCTTCAGAAGCTTCATGTTGTCCGTTCAATTGTTGCTGCATGAGATTCCTTTGGCTTTCCGGCATTTGTAACATGGTAAAACAAAAAGAGTATTTGTCGGAATTGCAGAATACATCCGAATTCATCAAAATGTTGAGCAGAGAGATTTTTTGTTCGTCATTTCCGAGAGATAATTTGGCGATATCCTGATATTGGGGGTCAAAAGGATAGAACCAGTGAGAAATTTTGCGGAAAAACGGGAATTGTTTCAGCTGTGAAAAGGTACTCATATACACATCTGCCCCGGACATTTGCAGTTCACCTAATTCGCGCAATTTATCGGTAATGCCTGAACGGTCAATCCATTCTTCCCATTCCGGATTATGATCTTCGGCATCTTCATCCAGTCCTTCCAAATTAAGTTTGGGATTTTTCATCATTTCGGGAATGATTTCTTCACGCATCTTCTTGTCTATCTTTCGGGTTTCACGGGAAGATTGCAATAATTGAATCTGGATATGATGCAGGTTTTTGATGAACTCGGCATTTTCATTCAGTTCATTTATGCGCGACACGGCTTCAGGGTATTGAAGGATACGCTTTTCATAATAGTAGCATGTTAGTGCGATCCCTGCAATAGCCCGCTGATTCAGCATGGTATCCTGATGGGTATAGGCGTTCAATAGAAACATGAACTTGCGGATGTCGAATATTTGCAGCAGGCTCATGGTGACGGCGCTGACCATTATGGAAAGGTCGTTGACTTGGATCAATAGTGAGTTGAACAAAGTTTGCGCTTCAGCATATTCCGATTCACTCCACCGGGTGGATACCCATATTTTTTCAAATAATTCGTCTACGGCTGTTTCGTGACGTTTTCTCATGGCATCCATTTCTTCATTTCTTTTGGCCTCGGTGGTATATATCAATGGGGCTGTAGCCATATCTTCTGTATACGCCTCCAATTGCATTTGTAATTCGGCATAGCTGTGAGGAGGGCTTTGGACAAAAGTGCGCATTGTGTCATAATAGGCTCCGTAATTTTGTGTTGCCTGTACGGCTATATGGATACGGTCGGCCAGTTCGTATGCCGTGCGTAACATTTTATGGTATATTTCCACTTTATTGGGATCTTTCATCCCTTTTGAAGTATATTGCAGCATCAGGTCGTATGACGTTTGCAGGGCTTCTAGCTCATTCTTTAATTGCCAGTCGGAAGTATGGGTGGCATATCCTGTCATTTGGGATAATGCTTCTTTTAACCGATATTGGTCTAATAGTTTTATGATTTCTTCGCGCATATTTTAAAGTTCTATTTGTATGTCTTTTATAAACAAATGCGGGCAGACTTCGGTTCTTGGCTTATTTCAGCCAGGTTGCCCGTTTCCATATATATTCCATCGGACCGTGAGAGTGGTGATTCATCCACCAGCGGCAGAAAGAGAATTGCAAGATGAAGAAAACTATTCCTGCCAGGCAGCTGGCTGTGATACCAAACTGATTGTGCAATGCAAATCCCCAGTTGTAGTATAACATGGAACCTACTATACTTTGAGTAATATAATTGGTAAGGCTCATCTTTCCGTATGGCGTTATTTTCATTAATCCGTCGTGTAAGTTTGTCTTGTAAAAAGCGAAGACGACACCGGATACCAGAATCAGCATAAATGCAAAATTGGAAAGCGAGGTGATGATTAGTGAAAGAGGGGTCAGAATGGATTTATTTGTGATAAAGTCCGGTAGCATATTGCCCAACCCATATAAAGGGAAAAATGCGACGAGTGAGCTTGCAAGTACCTTGTTCCATACCTTCAAGTGCTCTTTCAAAAAAAGTCCCTTGCGCCCTATCAGCATACCGAGCAGGAAAAGGGCGGCTGTTTGGAATACCCGTCCGTGATCCCAGGCCCAGGCAAGGCTTGCCAACTGTCCTTCCCATAAATTGACACGGATGGTTTCCAGAAAATTACCATTGCTTTGCACTGCAAAAGTTGCATTCCAGAAGCTGCGGGTGGGGATGGCCGGAGTAACAAATTCCGGATCGAGACAGGCACGTATTACATAATAAAGTGGCAATGGCTGGATCAATAGCAGACATGCCAATGCAAATATCCATTTGTCTTTCAGCCGGCAAGTCAGTGGCAGGATGAAACCTACTAAAGAATAAAGGACTAGCACTTCCGCTGTGAAAAAACTGGCATTGATATTACCTATCAGGAAAAGAAGAATTAACCGCCAACAAAAACGTAGACGGAAATCATTGCCCCGTAGGCGTTGGTTGTCATCTTGAATAAAAAAGCTAAAACCGAAAAGTAAAGCGAATATGGCGTATGCTTTTCCGCCGAACATGAAGAATAACCCGTTCCAAATGGCTTTGTCCGAGAAGTTCAGCCACGCACTTTGTCCGGCTGTATCGGGAAATGAGTAGAAATTAAAATGTTCGATAGAGTGCAGGATGATGATTCCCATCACTGCCAGTCCGCGTAGCACATCAGCTACATCTACACGTGCGTGTCCTTTCAATTTTGTGTTTATTGCTTTTGTTTCCATGGGGTTATATATTAGCGTACAAAAATAGGAAAATCTTGAATAGTTGGCAAAAAAAGGAGGAAGTAATCAGATATTTCTTTAATTTTGTCCCCATCTTAAAAAAAGATATGGATATTTCGGAATTGCAACGTATTTATGCCGGTCATCCTAACACTAAGGGACTGGCTGCGTTATTGGAAGATTCCTCAGTGAGGACTATTTTCCTGGGAGGATTACATGCTTCTGCGGCAGCTTTATTTGTTTCCTCCTTTCTTAGAGAGAATAAACAGACATTTGTATTTGTACTGGGTGACTTGGAGGAAGCGGGTTACTTTTATCATGACCTGACACAGGTGAACGGTGATGAGCATATTTTGTTCTTTCCATCCTCGTATCGTCGGGCTGTTAAATATGGGCAGAAAGATGCAGCCAATGAGATCCTGCGTACGGAAGTGCTGAGCCGTTTACAGAAAGGCGATCCGCTATGTGTGGTGACTTATCCCGAAGCGTTGGCGGAGAAAGTGGTATCACAAGAAGTACTGATGGACAAGACGTTAAAACTTGGTGTGGGTGAGCATGTGGACACAGAGTTTATCACGGAAGTGCTGGCCGGTTACGGATTCGAGCATGTAGATTATGTTTATGAACCGGGACAATATGCTGTACGCGGTAGTATTATTGACGTCTTCTCTTTTGCTTCCGAGTATCCTTACCGTATTGACTTTTTTGGTGACGAGGTAGACAGCATCCGTACTTTTGAAGTGGAAAACCAGCTTTCGAAAGAGAAGAAACAGAGCATTGCCATCGTGCCCGAGCTGACGAATGCCGCCGACAAGAGCGGGGTGTCTTTCTTTGAATTCATTCCTCGGGAAACAGTTCTGGCAATGAAAGACTTTCTTTGGGTACGTGAAAGAATACAGGTAGTACGGGAAGAGGCACTCTCTCCTCAGGCGCTTGCCGCATACGAGGGAGAGAAGACGGAACTGATGAATTTGGAACTGAAGCTGATAGACGGGGCGGAATTTACAGTACGGGCTTTGGATTTCAAACGGATTGAATTTGGTAACAAACCTACAGGAACTCCACAGGCAACGTTGGCTTTCGATACGACGGTCCAGCCTATTTTTCATAAGAATTTTGATTTGGTAAGCACTTCATTCACTGATTATCAGAAACGAGGTTACACCTTATATATATGTACCGATAGTGAGAAGCAGGCAAAGCGTCTGAAAGATATCTTTGAGGAGCGTGGTGATCATATCACGTTCATTCCGGTCAACAAGACTTTACATGAGGGCTTTACAGATAATGTATTGAAAAGCTGCTTTTTTACAGACCATCAGATTTTTGACCGTTTCCATAAATACAATCTTCGTAGTGACAAGGCGCGTAGCGGTAAGGTGGCATTGACCTTAAAAGAGTTGAGCCAGTTTGAGCCGGGTGACTTTGTGGTACATATAGATCATGGTGTAGGCCGTTTTGGCGGTTTGGTACGCATTCCGAATGGAAATACTACCCAGGAAGTGATTAAACTTATTTATCAGAATGAGGATGTGGTATTTGTTTCCATTCATTCCCTGCATAAAATATCCAAGTATAAAGGGAAGGAGGGAGAAACTCCCCGCCTGAACAAATTGGGGACCGGTGCGTGGGAAAAAATGAAAGAGCGTACCAAGAGCAAAATCAAAGATATAGCCCGTGACCTGATCAGACTGTATTCGCAACGTAAACAGGAAAAAGGATTCTCGTATAGTCCCGACAGTTTTATGCAACATGAATTGGAGGCGAGCTTTATTTATGAGGATACCCCCGACCAGTTGAAGGCGACTCAGGATGCCAAAGCCGATATGGAGAGCGACCGTCCTATGGACCGTCTGGTGTGTGGTGATGTGGGGTTCGGAAAGACTGAAGTGGCTATTCGTGCTGCTTTCAAGGCTGTGGCTGATAACAAACAGGTGGCTGTGCTGGTTCCCACTACGGTGCTGGCCTATCAGCACTTTCAGACTTTCAGCGAACGGTTGAAAGATTTTCCATGCAAAGTTGATTATTTGAGCCGTGCCCGCAGTGCAAAAGATGTTTCCAGAATAGTGAAGGAACTGGCGGATGGAAAAATAAATATTTTGGTCGGTACACATAAAATCATCGGTAAAAGCGTTAAGTTCAAAGATTTAGGATTGCTGATCATTGATGAGGAACAGAAGTTCGGAGTTAGTGTGAAAGAGAAGTTGCGTCAGATGAAAGTGAATGTGGATACACTTACTATGACCGCTACCCCCATCCCCCGTACTTTACAGTTCTCGTTAATGGGCGCCCGTGATCTTTCTGTCATTCAGACTCCGCCTCCCAACCGTTATCCCATTCAGACAGAGGTGCATACCTTTAATGAAGATATCATAACGGAAGCGATCAATTTTGAAATGAGCCGTAACGGACAGGTGTTCTTTGTCAATAACCGCATACAGAATCTGGTAGAATTGGAAGCCATGATCAAGCGGAATATACCCGATTGCCGTGTCTGCATAGGTCATGGACAGATGGAGCCCGAAAAGCTGGAGAAGATTATTTTCGACTTTGTGAACTATGATTATGATGTGCTGCTGGCAACCACCATTATCGAGAGTGGTATTGATATACCGAATGCCAATACGATTATCATCAACCAGGCGCAGAATTTTGGATTGAGTGATTTGCACCAGATGCGTGGACGTGTGGGAAGAAGCAATAAAAAAGCATTCTGTTATTTGTTGGCGCCTCCATTGACTTCACTGACTCCCGAGGCAAAGCGCCGTCTTCAAGCCATTGAGAATTTCAGTGATTTGGGCAGCGGTATCCATATAGCCATGCAGGATTTGGATATCCGTGGAGCAGGAAATATGCTGGGGGCGGAACAAAGTGGTTTCATTGCCGACTTAGGATATGAGACGTATCAGAAAATCCTTTCAGAGGCCGTGTATGAGTTGAAGACAGACGAGTTTGCCGAGTTGTATGCCAACGAGATAAAAGGTGAAGGAGCCGTAAGTGGAGAGCAGTTTGTAGATGAGTGCCAGGTAGAGAGTGACCTGGAGTTGTTGTTGCCTGCCAACTATGTCACAGGAAGTAGTGAACGCATGTTGCTGTATCGCGAGTTGGACGGATTGACTCTGGACAAAGATGTGGAGGCTTTTCGTTCGCGGCTTGAAGACCGTTTTGGCCCTGTGCCTTCCGAGACGGAGGAACTGCTCCGTATCGTTCCGCTTCGTCGCCTTGCAGCCCGTCTGGGAGCAGAAAAGGTATTCCTTAAAGTAGGGCGTATGACGTTGTTTTTCGTATCCAATCCGGACAGCCCGTTCTATCAGAGCCAGGCTTTTGGTAAGGTGATAGATTATATGATGAAGTACACCCGCCGTTGCGATTTGCGCGAACAGAACGGACGCCGTTCGATGGTAATAAAAGATATCCCGAATGTAGAGACTGCCGTGAGTATATTGCAGGAAATGGTGGCTTTACCGGTGAAACAGGAAGAATAAACCTACCCGTGTCTGTGTGCCTTGTAGAGCCTGTTTGGAGAGTACGCCTTACCTGTTTGTAGGCAAGGCGTACTCTCCATGCAGGCAAGGCGTGTACTGCAAGCAGCATAGTATGATACTGTATTTTATCTCTTTCCGTACAATTTATCTATCAGGTCCTGGCGTCCGATGCGCCGCAATTCGTTGATGATATTCCGGCGCTCTTCCGGTTTGTACCAGAAGAAGAACTGGCGTTGTGCCAACTTTTGTTCTTTTGAGCGGGCCGTATATACTTTCTCCAACGTATAAGGATGATATCCGGTATAATACATCTCCGTAGCCAATGTCATCGGCGTAGGCGTGAAGTCTTGTACTTGCTCCAACTGGAAATGCAAGCTCTTGGTGATCACCGCCAGCTCCGCCATATCCGCCTCGGTACATCCCGGATGGCTGGAAATGAAATAGGGGATGAGTTGCTGGTTCAACCCGTATTGCCGGTTTACCTTATCGAATATCTTCTTGAACTGTCCGAATTGCGAGAAAGACGGTTTACGCATTTGTTTCAACACCTCGTCTTGCGTATGCTCCGGGGCCACTTTCAAACGGCCGGATACGTGGAGGGCGATTAATTCCTCGGTATAGGTTTGAGCTGCCTTGTTTAAAGACTCATCCGCATAACGGTGCAATAACAGGTCATAGCGTACACCGCTTCCGATAAACGACTTCTTGATCTCGGGAAGTCTATCTACCGCTTTGTAGATATCCAGTAGCGGCGTATGGTCCGCGTTCAAGTTCTTGCAAACGACGGGGGAGATACAAGACGGTCTCTTGCATTTGGCGCAAATCCGCTCATCTTTCCCTTTCATACGGTACATATTGGCGGAAGGGCCTCCCAAATCGCTTAGATATCCTTTGAAATCGGGCATTTCGGTAATCGCTTTCACTTCCTTCAAGATCGATTCCTTGCTTCGGGAGGCGATGAACTTCCCTTGATGCGCCGATATGGTACAGAACGCGCATCCTCCGAAACAACCCCGGTGGATATTCACCGAGAACTTGATCATCTCGAAAGCCGGTATCACTTTCCCTTTGTATTTGGGATGCGGCAAGCGGGTATAGGGAAGGTCGTAGGAAGCATCTATCTCCGCTTCCGTCATTGGAGGGAAGGGAGGATTCACTACGATCACCTGTTTTCCTACCTTTTGCAAGATACGTGAGGCATTGTATTTGTTGGATTCCTCTTCTATATACCGGAAATTCTTCGCTTGTTTCAATTTATCTTTTAGGCATTCCTCATGTGAGAAGAGCACGATATCGTCGTCTTTCGCATCCTCTTTGTCTGCCAGATAAACCGTTTGGCGGATGTTCTTGATCTCGTTGAAAGGAATGCCGGACTTTAGGCGGCGCACCAATTCCTTGATCGGCTTCTCGCCCATGCCGTAAATCAATAAATCGGCCGGGCTACTGGCAAGGATTCCCGGTAATAGCTTATCTTGCCAATAATCGTAATGCGTAAGCCGGCGTAATGAGGCCTCGATGCTACCCAATACGACGGGGACATCCGGATACAATTCTTTCAGTATTTTAGTATAGACGATGCTCGGATAGTCCGGACGCATTCCCGGACGTTGGTCCGGCGTATAGGCGTCGTCGCTGCGTAATCGCTTATTGGCAGTATAATGGTTGATCATTGAATCCATGGCACCGGCGGATACACCGAAGAAAAGCCGGGGAACGCCGAGCTTCTTGAAATCCCGGTAATCTCCCCGCCAATCCGGTTGCGGTACGATCGCTACCCGTAATCCTTCCGCTTCCAATACACGACCGATCACGGCCGCCCCGAAAGAGGGGTGATCCACATAGGCGTCTCCCGAGAAAAGGATCACGTCGAGGTAATCCCATCCCCGTGCCTCGACTTCTTTCTTCGTCGTGGGCAACCAATTGTCTAGTTTAAATGTTTTCATAATACAAAGGTACGTGATAATCTTGGAATAATCATAGAGACGCTATTCATAACTTTTATTTATGGGGGATTCGTTTTTATGATTAGGACAAGAGTTCTCAATCTCGTATCTTTGTGTCGAAAAGAAAAATAAACATTTAAAAACAAGGTTTCTTATGAAAACACTCACAGACGAGAAGCTGACGATTGTCGGCGCAGCAGGTATGATCGGTTCTAATATGGCACAGACCGCTATTATGATGGGACTAACTTCTAACATTTGTTTGTACGACCCTTACGCACCGGGTTTGGAGGGAGTCGCCGAGGAATTATTCCATTGTGGTTTCGAGGGTGTAAACATCACTTTTACCTCAGACATCAAGGAGGCTTTGACGGGCGCTAAATATATCGTTAACTCCGGTGGTGCCGCAAGAAAGGCAGGTATGACCCGTGAGGATCTCCTAAAAGGAAACGCCGCTATCGCCGAGGAGTTCGGCAAGAACGTAAAGGCTTATTGCCCGGACGTAAAGCATATCGTGGTTATTTTTAACCCGGCGGATATTACCGGTTTGATTACCTTATTGTATTCCGGCTTGAAACCTTCTCAGGTTACGACGTTGGCCGCATTGGATTCAACTCGTTTACGCAGTGAGTTGGCAAAACATTTCGGTATCTCTATGGATCAGGTTGAGAATTGTCGTACGTATGGCGGTCATGGCGAGCAAATGGCTGTTTTCGCCTCTACCGCTAAGGTGGATGGCAAGCCTTTGACGGAACTTATCGGTACGGATGCCTTGACGAAAGATCAATGGGCGGAGATACAAACCAAGGTTACGAAGGGTGGCGCTAACATTATCGCTTTGCGGGGCCGTTCTTCCTTCCAAAGCCCGTCATATGTATCTATCGAGATGATCGCAGCTGCGATGGGTGGTAAACCGTTCCGTTGGCCGGCTGGCGCTTATGTATCAAACGGTAAGTTCGATCATATCATGATGGCTTGGGAGACCTCAATTACGAAAGACGGCGTAGCGTTGAAAGAGGTGCACGGTACACCGGAAGAAGAGGCTGCCTTGGAGAAGAGCTACAAGCACCTTTGCGCTTTACGTGACGAGGTGATCGCTATGGGCGTGCTTCCCGCTATTTCCGAATGGCATAAATTGAATCCGAATATCAAATGATCGAATAACAAGTCATTTAGATTTTCACGGATATATGAAATCCCCGCTTAGATGGCTTCGTGCCGGAAAGCGGGGATTCTTGTTTTATTTTATCTTTAGTCCGGGGATCAGGGGCGTGCTATCTACCAGCTCCAACTCTTGCACCATCTGTAATGTTCCTTGTTTGTATTTCTGGAAATGGGGCGTTTGGATATGGCTTTTATAAGCGTCTTGATCTGCGTAAATCTCTAGGATGGTTACTTTATTTGGATGTTCTTTCTCCGATACGGCATACAGTGTAAGAACACCCGGCTCTAGACGCATGGAAGCCTCGATCTCTTCTTCCAGAAAGGCGTTATAACGCTCCAACTGGGCGGGATCGACCGTGATCTTGGATAGGCGGACTAAGTTCTTCTTTGGGGCGGGCTGAGAGGATTCCTTAATGATTTTCAACGCTTTGATAGCGGAAGGGAAGCCGATATAAGGAAGACATTGTATAACCGCCGCCGTTAAGGTCTCCTTGCTATTGCCGGCCAGTAAGTTCCCTTCGAGATGCGAGTGTAGTTGGCTTTCGGCTTCAAGGGTCGTTAGTATGCAATAAGCCAGTAACTCCCGGGTTTTCAGGTCTAGCCCGTTGCGAGTATAGATATCTCCGAAGCAGAATTCGGTGAGGAATCGCTCTACTTCCGGACCCATATTTCCCGGGACGTTCCTCATGGCCTCTTTGATTCCCTCGCCGTAAAGCCGGCTTTGTATGGCTTGTCCTTTCTCGTGGCGATCTTCTTCCGTAACGGTAGCTTGTCTCTCCAGAGGCAAAGCGATGCCTTGTTGCTTAAAGACTTCGTTGATGGTATTTAAGGCATTCAATGTCTTCGGGAAACCGATAAACGGAGCGCATAGGTATATCGCCTCCCGTAGCTCGATGGGAGTGACGCCTACGTTTAGCGCCGCTTTGGCGTGGGCGTTCAGTTGGGGCAAGGTTTGCATCGTGGCTAATACGGTGCAAGTGATAAGCTCCCGGGTCTTTTTATCAAGATCTCCTGTGCGGAATACCTCCCCGAAGATGAATTTCTGGAGAATGTCCATCATTTCCGGATCTGTTCCTTGTCCGGTCAATGCCTCGCCTCCGAATAGCTCGGTGTAATTCTTTTTACAGCGTTCGATTCTGTCCATATTTTGTTCTGTTTTAGAAGTTGGGATATCTTGTGCGAAGGCTGGTATGAAGCCTAGCAGGAAGAGTGCGATTGCTTTTGTTTTCATAAGGATATCATTATTGTTTAACATTACAAAGATATTCGGATTTATCTCAGGCGCATGTATACATATTACGGATCTTTGTATCAAAATTACCGTTCGTAAACGGAGCTGATCCGGATGACAGCCGGGGTTGGGCAAACGAATAAAGCGCCTGCGATTCCCTCGCGGGAGACACAGGCGCTTTCGTTCAAATAAATATTCTTATAAAGTACGATCCGGATATAAGGCTTTCCACCATTCCGGCTCGTCTTTCAGCCATTTGGCGAACCATGCGTAGATGGTATTTTGCCAGCCTATACGCTTCTGATAACCTACGATACCATGATTCTCGCCATCCACCTGCACGAATTCCACGGTCTTCCCTAGGATCTTCAAGGCGGCGAACATCTGGATACTTTCCCCGATGGGTACGTTCGTATCGGCGTTGCCGTGAAGCAATAGGAGCGGGGTATTGATCTTATCGGCGTTGAACAACGGGCTTTGCTTGGTAAAGAACTCCGGGGCGTTCCAAGGATAAGTCCCGGCGTTCGCTACGGAGCAATAGCCATATCCCCAATAACCTTCTCCCCAATAGCTACTCAACGCGCTGATACCGGCATGGCTGATAGCGGCGGCGAAAATGTCCGTACGGGTTTGTAGGTATTGTGTCATGAATCCGCCGTAGCTGGCACCGATGCAACCGATTTTCTTCTCGTTCACGAACGAATGCTCCTTACAGAACAGCTTGGTACCTTGGATGATCTCATCGGCGGTCTTCAGGCCCCATGCGTTCACATGGCGGGCGGCGAATTCCTGTCCGAAGCCCGTTGTTCCACTCGGATTCAAGGTGTAGACCACGTATCCGAGAGCGGCGTACATATGCATGGAATAACGCATCTCCAGCGCACGGTTCGTCGGGGAAGTACCGCCATAGTAATAAACGATCATCGGATATTTCTTATTCGGATCGAAATGAGGCGGTAGGTAATAACGACCTTGGATCGTCGTACCGTCATCCGACTTGAAGTTCCAGTCGTGTACCTCGCCTAAGGCGATATCTTTTAATTTATCTTGCGAGAGATCATACACCAAGCGGTTCTTTCCACCTTTCAGGTCGTAAGCGTAAAGGCGGTTGGCGTTGGACGCGCTCTGTCCGTAATAGAAGAGAACCGGAGCGTTGTCGGCCAACGCATACGACATGATAATATCCTCGGAGGCGGCTACTTGCTTGATCTTCCCGTTTGCTGGGTCGCACGTATAGATCCGTTGATAATCCTCATCCTCGCAGAGGATATAGATTTGCCCGTTGAAGCGGTTCCATACGGCATCGATCACGTTCGGATTGAAGTCCTTGGTGAGAGGGGAGGCTTTACGGCTTGCCAGATCGTATAGGAATAACTGCCCGTCGTACGAGTTGGAGATCTGTCCTTGCTTGATATTTCGTCCGATCCCGTCGAAAGCGTCGCCTGCCCCAGCTACCAATAACTGTTTACCGTCGGGCGAGAAGGCGGCTTGGTTTACGTACGGGGCTTTCTCCCAGATCGTATCGATCGCCATGGTCTGCAAATCCAATTTATAAAGGGAGTTGCGGGAGTGCGGCAAGGAGGTGTACACCCGGTCGCTGGTGCTGAACAATAGATAGCGGCTATCAGCGCTGATATCATTGATATAAGTGTCCGTATGCCCGAAAGTAAGTTGCTCGTACAAACCTGTTTTTAAGTCATACCGCCAGATAAAGGAGCGGTCACGGAAACCCGGGATACGGTCTGCCGGCTCTAATACACGGATCAAGTCCGTCCCTTCCTTGGGACCTTCCTCTTCTACGGTATAGAGAAGCGTGGACTCATCGGGGGTGAATACGAACCGCCCTTTCGGAAGGTTCGGGACTAATACCGTTTGTTGGTAGGTAGACGGATCTACGGTTACCAACTCCGTACCGTCCAGACCGGTGCGGGTGTAATACAATCGATTGCTTTTAGGCATCCATTTGGCGGTTGTCAAGAAACCTCCGTCTTGCAATAAGACCCGTCCCGTAGCGGCATCCATCAATTGCCCGTACGATTCGCTCTTGCTCTCCGGGAACCGGTTGACGTATTTTACCAAGGCATACTTTCCGTTCGGGGAGACACTTACGCCTTGGAAATCCTTTCCTTCTATGATATTCAGAAGGGTGTAGCGTTTCTCCGGGTTCAAGGAAGCTACGACTTTCGCTTCCGCCTCGCTCTTGAAGGTAGCCTTTAGGCTGGGAGGACAAGTGTCTGTTTCCGCTGTCAGGTATTTAACGACTACTTGATAGCGGCGGGGTTCCATCACCAACTCGGAAGAGGCTCCGACCGGTTTATCATTGACGAATACTTCGAACGCCCCGGGACTCGATATATCGAGCGTGCCTTTTACGTACCGGTCGCTGTTCAAGAAGAAAGAGAATAGATGCAGGGCATATCCTTTTTGCGGGGCAGCGAAGGTGATTGCGCCTGCCGTGTCAGCGTCGAGTACCGTGGCGTTCGCAAGCGTTTGCTCGAACGGTAAGGTCGCTTTTAATAGATTCTTCGCCTCGAAAGGCTTGCCATTTACGTTGAGGCTGTCCGCTAGGATCGGCTTGTTGACCGTGAACGGGCCTGCGTGCTGGAATTGCGTTACTTTCACGTCTTCCATGGCGTAAAGCGAAAGGGCGGAAAGAAGCAATGCCGGAATTAAGTTAGTTTTTCTGTCCATATATAATTAGTTTAGGATAAACGTTTTCCGCAAACGATGTAAAGCTGTTCGGTATCCTCTACGACGAGCGGAAGAAGATAAGGCTCCATCAATGCCGCCACCTCTCGGGCCGGGGGCAAGGGCAGCGATAATCGATCGGCGTGCCGATGGTGGTGCGTATTGATCTTTTCCTTGCTCTCGCTGTGGCAGATAACCAATTTACCGCCGGGCGCGAGCAAGCCGCTCATATGCTCGATCAACCGTTCCGGCCGCATGAAATGCGGGTAAGCGCTATATAGGATAATATAGTCGAATCCTTTCCCCTCGTAGCTCATAGCGTCCTCTTGGAGGAACTCGATGAGCGGATGATCCGGATATTTCATGCGTGCTTTCTCGATCATTTGGCCCGCTATATCGATAGCTACGATTTGGCGGGGTTCGTACGGCAGCAGGTAACTTTCCAATATCCCCGTGCCGCAACCGACATCGAGGATGCGGGCGTTCTGCCGCAGGTTGGTACGATCCAATATCGTCCGGATCTTTCCCGGATCATGTACGCAGACAGCGTCCCAGCGTTCCGCCATCGTATCAAAAAAAGTCTCTATTTGATTCATGATAATTGTCCTTCCCATAGAAAACAATCGCTGAACAGGGATTGTTCCTTGAAATGGGTTGGTTTTTCGAACAAACCGAACACGGACGATCCGGAGCCGGACATGGCGGCATATAAGGCGCCTCCCTCGTATAAGGTATCCTTGATCCGCTCGATCACGGGATGTCTCGGGAATACGCTTCGCTCGAAATCGTTCACCATCCGCTCTTTCCATTCGGATACCGGTAGCCGGATGATCTCTTTCAAGGAGGTCTCGGGCGCGGCGGGTGTTACCATCGAATAGGCTTCGGGGGTGGAGACGGCTACATCCGGTTTTACCAAGCATAGATAATAATCCTTCAAGGACAAGTCCACGGGCTCGAATTGGTTTCCCGTGCCGGTCGCGAATACCGGCGTGTTACGGATAAAGAACGGGCAATCGGCTCCGATGGTGGACGCTATCGCCTCCAACTCATCCGGGTGAATATCCAAACCGCAGAAATCATTGACCAGCTTCAACATAAAAGCGGCATCGGCGGAACCTCCTCCAAGCCCGGCGCCAAAAGGTATCGCTTTCAGCAAATGGACCTCTAGCGGGGGAATCTCGTATCTCGTCTTTAGGGCGTTCAGCGCTTTTATGACGAGGTTCTTCTCTTGGGGAGCGTCTACCGGGATTCCGGTCCCGGTGAAACTGGGCTGATCCGAGGCGACGATCTCGAGGGCATCCTTCACGGGGATCGGATAGAAGATGGTCTCTATATTATGATAACCGTCCGGACGTTTGCTTACCACGTTCAGACCTAGGTTTATCTTGGCATTCGGGAAACAGATCATAGTATTTAATGTTTGTTTTATATGATACGCGAAGATAAGAAGATATCCTTATAAACGTTCTGTTTTATCGGGTGAACTATATATGGCTTTAATAAGGGGCCCACGATGGGCATCACGCATAAAAGAGTAGGTTTGACGTTTTGACATTCTGTAATCTAAACTCCCGGAGAAGCGTTTTTTCCGGGCCAAGGTATGCCTTGCTTCCGAAAATGGCATAGAATAATAGCATCTGGTTGTCTTGTAGTATTTTATGGAAATAGGCCTTTTTATTCTAGCGAGATTAATTCATCGTATCTCATATTTTTAGGTGAAAATAGCCATTTTATACGGGTGTATCGATCAATTCTATAGGATGCGAGGGCTGTTTCTTCCGTATGTATCGCCTAATACATACGGTTGCGTTACCTAATACATACGGTCGTGTTGCCTAATACAGCCTTTTGTGTTACCTAACTCTATTACTTTTGAGTCCAAACAGGGGTATTTAGGCAAGAAAATGAGGGAAAACGTATGTTTTTATCATAGGTCTCTCCCTCTTTTTCTCTATTTGTAAAAAGGTCTTGACATCGTTATTCTGTTATTTCGATCATAATGTCAAGATTATCTCATTTTCGCTTACGGTCTCTATAATCGATACTTATTTATCCTTTATGATTTCATGGAGCATGGCAACCTTTTCTTGCTCGGCCTTTAGTAATCGTTCGTAAAGCTCGACTATTTTATCGATGGGATTGAAAGTTTGATTTTGAATGCTTCCGGCTGCAGTTGCGTTATCTTGCCATGTGCCAGAATAAATATTGATAAGCGCTCCTTCATTAAGCTCCGTGATCGCCTCTATCGGAATGTCCAAAGCTTTAGTTATCTTTTCCAATACTTCAGGTTCCAATTCGTCTTTTTTCTCGTAGCCAGATAAGGTGGCTTGTGATACCCCTATTTTGTCGGCTAGCACTTCTTGTTTGATGCCTCTCCATTCTCTCCAACGTTTTAAGTTGGCTCCATGACTATTTCTTTTGGTAAATGTTGTTTCCATGTCAGTTTTTATTGATCCTGTCACAAAAATAAGTATTAAATCTGAGTTATCTTACTATCATGTCAGATATCCGGGGTAACCGCACCCAATTTTATTCATAGCCAGAGAAACATAAATTCATCGTAATTTGTTAGGTGTCTATCATGATGATCCTGCATTACCGACAATACGTAGTCAGATATATCATTTATCCCTGTCATCTGATAATATTAGTCGTGACATTGATATTTTATCAGGGGGATTGATGGTATATCAGCAGGCGGTAAGCTTATTTTGTCTGCGAATGATAAACACAGAAATCAATGGAAACTCAAAATCAATATCCTCAAAAGGATTATTCCGAGATAATAAGCTTATCCCATCAAGTAATTGGTTTGCCGGTAAGGAAAGCGCAGATGTTATTGAAGAATCTGGATTTATGTACGATCACTTATACGTGGAATGATGTAAGCCAGATTACATTGGAAGTCGTGTTCAAAACCTCCACGCTCACTTGCCTTTTTAATCAAAACGACATTTGTGAAGCTGTATATCTATTCTTAACTGATAATAAGGATCTAATGAAATATATAAGCCACTGCGTTAAGACCTATACATATGATTTCCTTTTGGATGGCTGGACCACGGATAAATGCCACATTTCAATATGCCGTTCCGAAAATCAAGGGTGTTTTTTATTAATATTACCGCTAAAAAAGATTTTATGAATAAGGCATATTGTAGTTGTTTCGCTACTTCTCTTTTTCAAACGAACTTTTTGTGTGTTCCAATGACGATGGTTTTCAGTCATCAAAAAGAAAGACGCTGTAAACTTGGTTTACAGCGCCTTCCATTTATTTAGGGTTATGAGCTTTATTAAGGCTCCGCGATCATCTCTTTAGCGATTATCTCGGCCTCGGCTTTATCGGCGTCCTTTTGGATGTTCGGCAATTCAAGGCCGTAGCCTTTGATCCGGTCCTCACGTTTCAACATCAAGGCGATGAAGAGGGCGAGTACACCGAAGCAGGTGAAGACTGCCATCGGTATCGTATAGTCGTAAGCCGGTTTGCCCGTACCATTGTCGATCTTGCAATACGTATCCAATATCCAGCCGATTAATAAGGGAACCATACTCAGACCGATATTCTGTACCCAGAAAATCAAGGCATAAGCCGTGCCTAATTGCTTCTCCGGGATAATCTTCGGAACAGATGGCCACATCGCCGATGGGACCAAGGAGAAAGCGATACCCAATACGATCATCACGATCGTGGCGAACCACCACTGATTCAAGATCGGAAGCGTGAATAATAAATGCACGCCGATCAACATCAAGGCGCCAAAGATCATGATCGTCGCCCCTTTACCCTTGCGGTCGTATAAGTTACCGAAGAACGGAGTCAGAAGAATCGTGCCGAAAGGTAAGATAGCCGGAATGTTTCCCGCCAACTCCGGATCTACGTTATATTTATTGACCATCAAGTCCGTAGCGTATTTCAAGAAGGGGAATACGGCCGAATAGAATAATACGCAAAGCAGAGCGATCAACCAGAAACCCTTATTAGTAACGATCAATAAGATATCTTTCAAACGGAAAGGCTCTTCCTCCTCGGCTTGCTCGATAGCGTCCATCGAAGCGTCCAGCTTGCGATCCATCACGCAAAATACGAGGAAGGCGATCAAACCGATACACAACATACAAAGACAAAGCAAGATAGGAGCGGAGATGCTACCGAAGTACTTGGCGGCGGGAACCGTGATAGATAAAG
>OGOQ01001466.1_pt1 | contig 17728 bp, 8 predicted proteins | sample 1552691 | NCBI WGS metagenome assembly OGOQ01 (sample SAMEA2580209, study PRJEB22360) | human gut metagenome | biome: human gut; feature: human-associated habitat; material: faeces | place: Denmark | collected 2008/2010
ATCTCATTTCTTTGAAAAGAAACTCGATAGCGCTCCACGGGCTAAAGCCACATAACAAAAAATCTGCGCAAGCACACAGCCTGCGCAGATTCGCCAAAGCACGAAAGGTTAAACCTTAATTCGCTCAGATACCTTATTTAACTTCAATAACGATTTCCTGACCATGCGGAATATTAGGATTCATAGCATCCTTCAGCTCCTCCGGAGTTACGCCCAAATCCACATTATCCTTAACCTCTACCTGAAAATCAGTACCGGCCGGATAGTTGATATTGCTGCCCTTCATAAAAAGACCGCCCACCAGGCTAACCGCAGCAGCAACAGCCACAGCACCGCCATCGGTTTTGCCCTTGCCTTCAAGGCCTTTTCTCAACGGAACGCTTACATTGTTCAACGTCTTGATTTCCTTGCCTGCAATACGCAGTACACCCTTTCTGCCAAAGCCGCCTGCCTTTTGCACTTCATATACATAACCCATGCCTACAGTACCTTTGGGAATAACTACAACTCCGTTGATTATCAGATTTTCTGTAGTCTTGAACTCCACCTGCTGATTTTTCTTGTGAGTTTTAGAGTTAGCAGGCTCAATGAGCTCAACGTTAAGCATAGTTTTTTTAGGGATATAAATATGTCCCGGCATAACATTGGCAATTGTCACCTTTTGAGCAGCGGCCTGCTCCTCTTTTTTCTGCAGCGCAAGTCTTTCCTTAAAAGTCAGCTTCGAAGGATCTGCCTCCTTAGCAGGCATTTATTCTTCTGCAAACGGGTCATACTTTTCATCCACATTTACATAGCTGCTTGACGGAGCAGCATAAGCCATCGGCAGGCTCAAGCCATTAGCCATCATAATTGCGCTGAGGATTGCTGCCGCAAATTTTCCTGTTGTTCTCATTTTCAAACACCTTCCCTTCAATAATTGGGATATCTTGAATACCATCACACCCGGCATTACAGATATCGGGGTAAAACAAAAGCCATTTTTGCGAACTTCTCGCGTTGCCGAAGCTTTTTGACTTCTGCTTTAATATAATCTTACCATATAAATTGGACAATTTCTGTCTATCTTGACTTGCTTTTATAAAATTTTTATAAATTATTTTGTGCAACATTATTTTTCTTTTATCGAACTATTGTTTTTATTCTTTGCCTATGTTATAATTATCTTAGTTGCATGAGTAGCCGCAATTTTGCGGAGCTTATGCCTGGTCGTGCGGACCAGTGGCGCCTGTCGAGCTTTCGGCAGGCGCTTTTTTTTACATCTGCTCTCTTATATATTTTTGCTCGACTTTATGCTATAATCAAAGGAGGAAACATATGAAAAACCTGGCAACAAAATTTGAAAACCTTACAATTCAAAATGACTTTATCTTCAAAAAAGTTATGTCACGCAAGCGTATCTGCATTCATCTTTTGGAGGAATTACTGCAGATTAAGATTGCCGATATCAACTATCTAGAAGCAGAAAAATCCCTTGAGCCTGAATACACAAGCCGCGGCATCCGTTTGGACATCATTGTAGCAGACGATAGAAACACACATTATAATTTGGAAATGCAGGTAAAAAACAATAAGAATCCTGATACCAAAAAACATGTGCTGCCCAAGCGTACTCGCTATTATCAAGCGTTGTTAGACATCGACTTGCTGCAAAACAGCCAAGAATATGACCTGTTACCACCAACCTATGTAATTTTTATCTGTGTCTTTGACTTTTTTGCCAAAGGAAATTATGTTTATACCTTTAAAAAACGTTGTCTAGAGGATTTGGAACTGGAGCTTCCCGATGAAGCAACTACCATAATTTTAAACACTCATGGTACTCATGGCAACATCTCTAAAGACATCAAAAGCTTTTATGATTATGTCAATAACCACGTTATAAATAGCGATTTCACCAAGCAAATAGATGATGAAATCAGCTATCTGAAGCTTGATACGAAAGTGAGGCGAGAATTTATGCTTTTGGAAGCACGTTTGTTAGACGAAAGACGCGAGGGTAAAGCTGAGGGTAGAGTTGAAGGCAAAGCTGAAGAAAAAAATGTAATTGCTACGCTCATGCTGGCTAAGGGTTGCTATTCTCTGCAAGAAATCTCTGAACTTACCAAGTTATCCATAGAGGATATAGAAAAATTAGAAAAAGAAATGCACGCAACAGAGCAATCTTGACAAAACATCTCTGCACAAAAAAGCATCGTAAGCTACCTCAATAGCCTACGATGCTTTTGCTTTCAGCCTTATTTGCTGTGGTGGCAGTGACCGCTGGTCTCGCCATTCATGATTTTGCGGAAAACTTCATGCGCTTCGTCTGCGCTCTTGCCGCTTTCCAGTGCTTTTTTCATATGCACCATGGCAGTGCGATACTTAGCATGTGCTTCATCCTGCGGAATGGACTCAATGTCCATCGGGTTGAACTCCATTACCTTTTTGAAGATAGCATGGATTTCGTCGCTGGATTTACCTGCCTTTTTAGCAGCCTCTACGTGCTTCATAGCGCTTTCATAACGATGCTTGCCATGCGGATCAGTCGGAATTTCAAATTTCGGATGCATATTATTCACCTCGCTTCCTTTGATTACAACCATAATATACACTATATTGCCGCTATAAGGTCAAGTGCATATTTATATTTTTCTCACCTGAACCTAGCTCTCTTTTGCAGTCTGATGCAAGCGTTGGGCGATAATTTTGTTGAACTGCTGCTGCCAAGAGGCCAGCATAGAAGCCAAAGTGCCTTCATTTATAATCTCAGCTTCAACATTATATTGTTCTGCAATAGCCTGCAGCAGCTTCTGCCCTGCCAGCTGCATTTCTTTAGCGCTGATAAGCTCCCACAAATGCTGGTCTAACAGGTGCGCATAGAGCGAAGTATATACCAGCATTATATCTTCTCTAGCCAGCTTTTCGGCTGCCAGCAGATATTCCGGCTTTACTACCGCAGCATCCTGCGCGCTGTATGCCTGCCACATATCGCCTGGCTTGATGTCAAAGCGTTTGAGGCGGCGGAATACGTCATGCTGCTTCGCCGGAGTGAGGCCGGATTGCTTGGCGAGCGCTTTTTTAACTGCGTTTTTCACGGTTTTGCCGATAAGCTCACCCAGCTTGGAATGCTTGCCTGCTCCCTCCATGTACAGCTCGCTCGCACGGTTGGCGATGATAATCGTCTGGTCCGTGCCGGAGCCTGTAGCAATACCGTTGGAGTATTTGCTGCCCTCCAGCAGCTCCTGAATGGCAGCAGTCTTGGCCTCGGTGCAAGTCACCAGAGCGCGCGCCATTACTCCTTCCGGCATATCGCAGTCCAACAGCAGCATAATGTTGATGGTACCATACTTCACAGGCTTGGGCTGCGGCTTGTAGTAATCTGCAGGGTCACCCGCACGCCCGCCGTTTGTTTCAATGCCGCCGGTTACGATGGCGGTCACGGTAAGCTCCTTAAAGCTCATGGTTTCTACCACGGCGTTTTCCATGCTGGCCGCTGTGCCCATGCCGCTCACCTTGTCCGGGTCCAGCGCCAGGCGCTTGGATACAAGGCGCATATGCTCCACATAGGTGTCCGCCAGCATTTCGCAGGGCATACCTGCTCCCTGCTTGGCATCATAATTATATACGGCAGTGTAATCATCATGGTAACCGCCGTTATAAAGTGAGGTGCTTAAGATTTTGCGCGCTCCTGAAAAATAGATAACGATGCTTTTATCGTAAAAATAAACCTTATCTCCTGTCGACAAGGTACATAAATGTTCCGACATAATCAGCCTCCTTTGATATTTTATTGTTATTATAAGCTATATAGTAATGGTATGGTCAAGAGCTTTATAGGTGAAAACAGCTCCGAATGCACTGCGCATGCCGGAGCTGTTTTTTTAAGTTTTTGAGGTTGCCGCAGCGCTGCCATGGCAGCACCGCAGCTGAGTATGAAAAATATGAGAGAGCTGAAATTAAGATTAGAAGGTAACCTGCATACCAAGTACAAAGCTGCGGCCCGGCATGGAATACCAGTCACCGGGACGGCCGGTTGCATAAATAACGTGGGTACGCTCGGAATACATCTTGTCAAACAGGTTGTTGACCTTAGCGTAGATATTGATATTCTTTGTAGGTGCATAGCTTGCACTCATATTAAAGATAGCATAATCATCTGCCGGCCAGCCGTTCGGGTAATTCGGATTTACACGACGGAAGAAGTAGTAGCCGTCCAATCCTGCCTTAACCTTGGCATAATCATAGTATACGGCGAAGGTAGCCAAATCCTTCGGGGAATAACCATAGCTATAGGTATCCTCATCTTCGTACTGGTAAAGATGTCCCCAGCCGATATTGGCATTCCAGTGCTCACCCAGCTGTGTCATGAACTGTGCGTTCCAGCCACGCGACATGCCTTTGGTGTTGACATAGCCTGCAGCGGTAAGACCAATACCGCGTTCGGTTTTGGTTTCAAACCAGTTGAAGGTAAAGATATTATAGTCATCAAAGCTCTTGCTGTAGCCGATGGTAGAAGTACGGCCGTAAGCAGGCTTCAAGGATGCGTTACCGTATTGTCTGTTAGTCAGCTGATACATGCTCGGCAGAATAAAGAAATCACTGCGACCAGCATAAATGATATCCTTATCGGTAATATCCCAGCTCAGCTTGTAGCTCTTGGAGGTGTGGCTTTCCAGCGTAGCACCTGTCTGACCGCTGTTGCTGGGGCGGTCATAGCGCAAGCCGCCGGACAAGGTTACATGCGGAATAATTTTCCAGTCATCCTGTACATAGTAGGAGGTGTTCTTCATCTTGAAGTTTGCCGGCTTACCGCTTGTGCCAACCAACGCTTTAGCAGCGTTGTCCTTGCCGTGAGCATAATCTACGCCGAAAACTACGTTATGTCTGTTGGTGATATATGTTACCTGATCACTGATAAAGTCATAGGTATAATCGGCATCGGCATTGAACAGAGTGTGATTATTCTGCGCATACTTCCCTTCGGTGTTGCTGCGGCGATAGGTAAAGCTGTTGCTCCACTTATCCGACAAGGTTAAATCATCCTTGAAGGTGATGGAGTCGTTTTTATAATCGCCCCTATAGTTGTTATGGTAAATATAATCATAGCCGTTAAAATCGGATTTAGTCCTGTCATAGCTCAGGCTCAGCTTATGATCCGCGGTAATATCATAATTTACCTTCAGGCCGACAGATTTGCTGTCAATATCGCTTTGCCATTTTTTACCGGAGCCATCCTTAAAGTCACCGCTGTGCTTATCATCATAATAAACATGGTAGCCTACCTTGCCCTGACGGCCTTGGGTATTCAGCTTATATTGTTTGGTGCTGAAGTTGCCGGCAGAAACATCAATGCTGGTTTTGTTATCGTTAATTTTGCGGGTAATGATATTGATAACACCGCCCTTGGCACCGCTACCGTAAAGCGTACCGGCACCGCCGCGCAGTACTTCAACGCGTTCGATATTATCCGTATTATTGGTCAATGCCGCAAAGAAGTAACCGGAATCACTGCCCTGGAATTCGTTCACACGGACACCGTCAACCAGAACGACAACTTCCTTGCTGCCGTTGATACGGATACCGCTCATGTTAGCGTTCATACCGCCGTTGCCGCCGTAGTTCATGAACTGTACGCCGGGAACAGTACGCAGTACCTCTTCCACGCTGCTCATATGCATCTGCTCGATATCCTTACGCGTAATAACGCTGATATCGGCCTTAGCTTCGGTGATTTTGGTCGGGATACGGCTTGCGGTTACAACCATAGAGTCAAGCGTAAACTCCATAGTATCCGCATCATCTGCCGTAGCATCGGCAGCAAAAGCATAACCGGCAAAGCTCATAGCCATTATGGAGCTTGCTGCTGCCAGACAAAATTTCTTTTTATAAGATTTTCTCATCATAGATATACCTTCTCAACAATCAAAAAATTATTTGCTCCAGATTTTTTCCATCAGAGCGGAATAATGCGTATCCAGATGTGCCTTCAGCTGGTCAACGAGAGCAAATACCAATGCCGGGTCAAATTTATCGTCACCTGCGGGAATGCTGAAGGTAAGAATTACGTTACCCTGCGGATTGATGCTGTATTTAAGCATATTGAATTCGTTGTTCAGCTCGTTCAGATAGCTTAAAGTTGCAGCCTTCTTTTCCTCGGTAAGAGTTACCAGATGTGCCTGCAGATAGGTGTAAACGGAATTGTTTATCACGATAAACAGGGGCAAGGTCTGGCCTTCAACCAGCAGTCTGGTGTTGACGAGCAGGTTTGCCTCGTTAATCTGCAGATATTGCAGACCGCTGATTTCATGCGCATCGGCAAATTCCTTTAAAGCGGTGAGCTTCTTCATTGCCAAGGTTTCTTCTGCCTTTTCTGCTGCAGCGGTTACTTCTGCTGTTTCTTCCTTAACTTCGGTATCTTTAATTTCTTCAGCCATTATTTTCTATCTCCTGTCACTGATTGCTTTTATGGTTGGCAGGGGCTTAGCGCCCCCGCCAGGAAAATTATTTTAGAAAGTGAATCTCAAGCCTGCGTTAACCTTCCAATCCTGCTTGTAATCACCGGTCAAGGTCTTGGTTACATCACCATAGAAGGAAACCTTATCGCTCAGATCATAGGTACCGCCGACAGTCAGGTCACACCAGGTACCATCGAGGTTGAACTCTCTGGTCATGGTTGCGGAGCTGTCGCTGAAGTGAGTATCTACGTCACCGGCAAATTCATGGGACAGGCTCAGACGGGCAAAGTATCTGCCATGCTCACTTGCCTGACCTGCTTCAATACCCAGTCTGCCGACAATGCTGGTGAAGGCATCCTGAGAAATATGGCCTTCCAGAGTGCCGGTGCTGTCAAAGTCGCAGCTGCCCAGTCTGCCGATAGTCAGCTGTGCCTGAGGCTCGAAGTAGCCTGCTGCTTCACTGCCGAAGCGTTTGCTGTACTGGCCGGAGAAGCTGAAGCCGTTAGCCTTGTAGTCACCCTTAACGGTTCTGCCGAGGATATCCTTGGTTTCGAAATCATTGGAAACTCTGCCTACCTTAGCAGTCAGATCAATGAATTCGTTATTGCTGATTTCCTTACTGCCGTAGAGGCCCAGAGTATAGGTCTTGGTGTCGCCGCTGCCTGCATAGTAGGAATCATCGCCGGTCATATAGTCAAAAGCTACGCCGACATTCCAGCCGTTAGCCAAGGTCTTGTCGTAGCCTACCTGACCTGCCCAGTAGCTGTTCTTGAAGGAGGTGTTGTTACCGGTATATTTATTCTGGCCACCCCAGGTTCTTGCCCAAACGCCCTGGTTATCTTCGCCGTATGCACCGACACGAGCTCTGTAGGTGTCGGTTGCAGCATTACGCCAGCCAACCATACCGCTCATAATAGCAGCACGGGTATCCTTACTTACCGCATCCTCATCATACAGCAGCTTAATGCTCTGCTCTGCGGAATCCAGCTTGTAGGAACCGTTGTTGCCATCCCATTCAATATCGCCGCTCCAGCTTACGTTAGAACCGGTCAGACCGCCGCCGAGCTGCAGCTCAGCCTTCAGGTTGCCGGGGTTCTTTTCTGCATCCTTGTAGATGAGCTTGTTGGCCAGGCCCTTGAATGCATCCTCAACGGAATCCTTATCGAAGGTGTTAATGCCGTTGGAACCGGTTGCCATAATAACCTGGCTGCCGTCCTTAGCATTGTTGATTACAGTGTCGCCTGCTTTATAAACAATCTTCTTGTCGCCTGCTGCACGGGTTTCTGCATCTTCGAATTCATGGTCATAAATAACTCTGATGCTGCCGGACAGAGTGTCAATGGTCAGATTGTTGCTGTCCTTCTGGTAAATCTGGCCTGCGTTATCAGCATTGGTGCCGCCAACCAGGTTGGTAACAAAGCTGCCCTTGAACTGTTCGCCACCCCATACGCTCGGTAATTCACCCTGCTGCTCGTTGGTCCAGAGTGCGCCGTTCTGCAGCCACAGGTTAGCAGCGCCGGTAAAGGTCTTGCTATCGCCTCTTTGAGATACGGTTTTACCGCCTTCGGGGAATTGGTTATATACAACACCGGTCAGCTTGGAGTCCTTAGTGGTCAGGCCCAGGTTAACCTCGGTTTCGGTGCAGCAATCTACATAGTTTACTGCGCCTACGGATACAACAACGTTACCGGTAATATCAACCTTATTGTTGCCTGCGCCGATTACCTTGCCTGCTGCATCCTTCACGGTATTCATATTGATAGCACCGCAGGTTGCGTAAATTGCACTGTAGCCGTTTTTCTTATCGGTATCAACAATATTGATTTTGCCGCCGTTAACGTTAATGGTTGCACCGCCAATGTTAGCGAACAAGCCATTGCCTACGCCGGAAATATCTACATTACCGTTGACATTAACAGTACCGCCAACTGCTCCGCCGTAGCCTGCATGTGCATAAATGCCTGCTGCGCCGTATTCGTTGAAGCCGCTGCGCTTGCCGTCCAGCACTACCTTAACATCGCCGTTAACGGTGGTGCTGCCTGCATGGCTGTAAATGCCCATGGTGGAGTTATCGCCCTTAACGTCAATATCTACATTGCCGTCAACAGTCAGGCTGCCCTTAGTCTGACGGATACCCTGTGCGCCCTGGCCGCTCTTTGTGCTATCGAGCTTAATAACCAGCTTGTCAGCCTTCACAGAGCTGTTTGCATCTACATCCTGTGCAATGCCTGCATTACCCTTGCTGGCATCAGTTACATTAACAGTCAGAGTTTTTCCGCTTGCATCAACAGCAGTGTCCTTAACAAAATTCATACCCTTAGCACCTTCACCGCTTACGTTGATGGAGGTTGCTTCGGTAAATTTATAGCTGCCGTCCTTAACTACGCCGCCCATTACATATTCCAGATCCTTGTCCTTATCACCGGTCAGGGTGGTATTGAAGCTGGTGGAAACCTGCTTCTCCGGAGCGCTCGGAACGGTAATATGCTGAGCACCGCTGCCCTTGCCGTCAGCCTCGTTGAAGAGGATGTCGCCTACGGCCATGGTTACGCTGTCGCTGGTCAGACCACCGGCAATCTTCACTTTACCGTCAAGGTTTCTCTCGCCCTTTGCATAGTTAGTATAGGTCAGCTTGCCTGCCAATGCGTTCAGAGTATCGTTGATAGTTTCTGCATTAATGCTCAGGCCTTTGTTGCTGGTAATCAGGTTAACAGCAGAGCCCTTTTCCGCATGTTTGATAACGGTATCGCCTGCATTGAAGGTTACGCCGTCGCCTGCATGCTCGTAGAAGATATTGGTGTTGCCGCTGTAATTATCAATGGTCAGCGCACCGCTTTCCTTCTGGTAGATGTTGCCCGCAGCTTCTGCGGTTGCACCGCCGGTCAGCTTAGCAACATGGCTGCCAGTGAACTTTTCACCCTGATATACGTTTGCCAAAGTTCCCTGCTGCTCATTCGTCCAGGTTGCACCGTTTTGCAGCCACAGGTTTGCCGCACCGGTAAAGAGCTTCTTGTTGCCGCCCTGAGATGCTGTCTTGCCGCCTTCAGGGAATTCGTTATAAATAACACCGGTCAGTTGGGAATCTTTAGTGGTCAGGCCCAGGTTTACCAGAGAATATTCATAGCAGTCAACATAGTTTACTGCGCCTACGGATACTACCACGTTACCGGTAATATCAACCTTGTTATTGCCTGCGCCGATTACATTGCCCTTTTCATCCTTAACGGTGTTCACATTGATAGCACCGCAGGTAGAATAAATTGCGCTGTAGCCGGTGTCGGTATTATCGTCCACAATATTAATTTTGCCGCCGTTAACGTTAATGGTGCCGCCGCCGATGTTAGCAAACAGGCCGTTGCCTACGCCGGAGATATCTACATTACCGTTTACGTTAACGGTGCCGCCAACTGCACCGCCGTAGCCTGCGTGTGCATAAATGCCTGCAGCGCCGTATTCGGCAAAGCCGCCGTGGTTACCGTCCAGCACTACCTTTACGTTGCCGTTGATGGTGGTGCTGCCTGCATGGCTGTATACGCCTACGGTATGTCTTTGGCCTGTAATATCAATATCTACATCACCGTCAATGGTCAGGTTGCCTTTATCCTGGTGAATTGCATGTGTTGTACCGCTTGCATCCTTGCTGTCCAGCTTAATAACAATCTTGTTGGCCTTCACATGGCTGTCAGCATTTGTGATTTGGGAAATACCTGCATTCAGTCTGGTGCCGTCGGTTACGTTGATGTTCAAGGTTTTACCGCTTGCATCAACAACAGTACCATCGGCAAAATCCATACCTCTTGCATCCTTGCCGTTCACATTGATAGTGGTATTTTCGGTAAATTTATAGCTGCCGTCCTTAACTGCGCCGCCCAATACATATTCCAGGTCAGCCTCGGTATCACCGGTCAGAGTGCTGTTGAAGCTGGTTGCAACCTGATGGTCGGGAGCCTGAACATTAAGATTGGTTACGCCGGTACCCTTGCCGTCAGCGCTGCCAAAGAGAATGTCACCTGCAGCTACAGTCAGGCTGTCGCTGGTCAGGCCGCCGGCAATCTTCACCTTGCCGTCAAGGTTTCTCTCGCCGTCTTTATAGTTGGTATAAGTCAGCTTGCCTGCCAGAGCGCTCAAAGTATCGTTGATAGTTTCCGCATTGATGCTCAGGCCCTTGCTGCTGGTAATCAGGTTTACTACGGAATCCTTTTCCGCATGCTTGATAATAGTATCGCCTGCGTTGAAGGTTACGCCGTCACCTGTATGCTCATAAAAAATATTGGTGTTGCCGCTGTAATTATCAATGGTCAGCGCGTTACTGTCCTTTTGATAGATATTGCCTGCAGCAGCTGTGGTCGCACCGCCTGCAAAGCTAGTTACCTGGCTGCCGTTAAATAAGGAATTGCCCTTCCAATCCTTTTCGGTGGAACCATGCACTTCGTTGTTCCAGCTTGCACCGTTCTGCAGCCACATGTTAATCTGGCCGTTGCCGCCGGTCATATAGGTTACGCCCTCCAGAGCGGATTTATCCGTATCCAGAGCTACGTTGATAACAGATGCGGTAGTATCGCCGGCTTTAATTGCTGCCAGGTTGCCTTTAATTGCAACGTCATGGCCCAGGCCGCCGGTTGCTTTGCCGTTTGCCAGAGCAACGTTCATATTGATTGTGCCGTTGCCAGCACGCAATGCAGCATAGCCACCCTTAGTGCTGCTGTCATTAACAGTAATCGCACCGCCGCCGTTTACGGTAATAACTGAGCCGTTGCCATTGGTATGCAGGCCGTTGCCGTTGGCGGTAATATCTACATCGCCGTTAACAGTAACAGTGCTGCTGGTTTTTCTGTAGGAGCTGCCCTGAGCCATAACTGCGGAGTCGGAGGTATGGTCATAGCCACCTCTGCCGCCGTCAATATCAGTCTTCAGGTTGCCGTTTACGGTTACATCCGCATTAGATGCCAGAACACCATATACATAGTTATTGTTGCCTACGGTATTGGTTGCGGTAATATCTACAGCACCGTTAACAGTAACGTTCTTTTTGGTAGTATTCCAGTCACCTGCCATAATGCCGGCATTTTTACCTGCATAATCAGCGCTGGAATTGATTACCAGCTTATCAGCGGTAAGCTCAAGCTTGGAGCCACCGTTATTGAAAATCTTGATTGCTGCGCTGTCGGTACCTGCTGTAGTTACAGTCAAAGTTTTGCCTGCTGCATCAATCTTCAGGTCCTTTGCGGTATCAATGCCGTTAACTGCAGTAATGCTGCTGTCATTGGCAAATTTATAGCTACCGTCGCCTTGGATTATATCTGCCTTTGCATATTCCTCATCAGCGTCTGCATCACCGGTAAGTGTAGTAGTAAATTTGGTAGCAGCGGGTTTGCTATAGGAACCCTTGCCGTTATCGGCAAACTGAATCTTGCCGCTCTTAATGGTTACGCTGTCATTGGTCAGACCGCCGGCAATTTTTACGGTACCAAGCAGGTTTTCCGGATTATTTGCATAATCCGCGTAAGTCAGCTTGCCTGCCAGCGCATTCAGAACACTGTTCAGTTTTGCGCTGTCTTTGGTATCTATTTTGCTGCTGTCTGTTACCATGTTGATAGCAGAATCCTTTTCCGCATTGCGGATGATGACATCACCGGCAGTATAATCTGCGGAAGCAGAGCCATCATTGTCATGTTTATAGAATACAGTAGTATGACCACTGTAATTATTGATATCAATATTTGCTTTATTATCCTGGAAAATCAGGCCTGCATTAGCTTCGCTGCTGCCGCCGCTGAGCTTGTTGATATGGGTAATGCCGTCATATTTGTCATACTGCGGTGCGGAAAGTGCAGGCAGCTCGCCCAGGCTGATGCCGTTGGTCAGGGAGAGGGACTTGTGGTTCCATACTGCGTTATTCTGCAGCCACAGGTTAACCTCGCCGGTCTGTTTGATACCGGTATTGTCAACAACGCCGGTCCAGGAAGATTTATCATTGGTCAGGCCGATATTTGTCTGGCCTGTGCGATAAAAGTATGGTTCGCCGCGGCCGTCACCATCACGCATAGTCAGTACATTACCCTTGATAACAACGGTTTTATCTCTGGCTGCATTGGCATCGGCGTTAACATTAATCGTACCGCCATAGTTTGCAATGCTGTAAAACGCCTCGGTATAATCCTCCGGCGTATCAATATTTACATCACCGTTCGTGGTAATGGTAGAAGTTTTAAAATCGTCGGCATATTCTTTGCTGCCTGTTGTTTTTAAAGCTTTATAGTACGGGTCGGTAACCAGAGCGCTACCCTTTACGGCCATATCAAGATTACCGTTGATAATAACGTCACCGCACAGGCCTGCACGGATGCCGACAGGCTGCCAACGTGCGCCTTTATAGGTCAGGAAACCGCCGTGAAGGTCACCGGAGGTTACGCCCCATTCGCCTTGAACGTTTTTGTCACGCAGAGTAACATTACCGTCAAAGGTTACAGAGCCTCTTTTGTCTACAGCCTCATCAAAGTTGCCTTCCAGCCAGCCTGCCTGAATAGCCATAGCAGAATAATCCTTACTATGCATAATGCCGGTAAAATCACTTTTAATGACTACGGCACCGGGAACGTTGCCATTCTTAACAAGGGATTTCGGAGAAGCTACATTAGAATTTTCAAAGGTAACTGCTTCGCCAAAATCGAATACGAGAGAACCGTCTGCGGCAACAGACATATTAGAACCGAAGGTCTTGCTGTCTTCAGACTGCATACCCCAGATAGTGTTGTTATTGCCGCTATATGACGCAGCAAATGTCTACGGAACATAGCCTGCAGCAAGAATGCCGGCAGTTACTGCCAGCGCCAGCTTGGTTCTCCATGATTTTTTCGGGAATTTTTCCATACTTTGCCTCCTTTAATACACTCATAACAACTCAAAAAAATAAATAGCACAGCTTAACAAGGCTTAAACTGTGCTATCTTGAAAACTTATAACAGCAGATCAAGCAAAAATGGACTCTCATCGTGTAATAGACATACTACTACCGTCAAGTTAATAAAATCCATTCTCGCAGATCTTTACTAAATATCAATTAGTCAGTACCCTGACTTAAGATCATTACCATTTCATCCCTTGGTAAGAGGTTTAAGCTAAAGCTCAACGATGAAACAGCTCCCTTTCACAGTTGCGGACCAGCGCCAAAATTTCATTGGACTTCCCTGCAAAGAAGATATCCGGCAAGAATATCTTCACCTAATTGTTTGTATTAAATTTAACGACGCAAAAGTAGTATCAGCTTCTCTTTTAGTCATTTGTATTTTAATCAGGGTGCATTAATTATATTTTCTCTTTTATTGAAAATATATATCACTTAAAGTTTATCACATGTGTTGTTAAACGTCAAGTAGCAGTCAAATATATTTGCATTACAGCACAGCAAGCAAGAAATCAGTATAAACATCGGCCCGTATCAGAAAATCCGCAAAAATTACCGATAATACAAATATAAGAAGCTCTCAAAAAAATGTGCTGCATATCCGCCTTACAGCAGATATGCAGCACGTATATTGTCGTTTATAATTTTTTGGAGTTTGCCGCAGCGCTGCACAAGGCAGCACTGCAGCGGAGTATGAAAAATATGCGAGAGCTTAATCAGCCTATTAGAACTCGAAACGGAGACCAACGTTCATCTTCCACTTGCGTTCGAAGTTGCCGTTGAAGTCCTTAGCAATATCTGCATACAGATGTGCATTATTGCTGAAGTCATAAGTTCCGCCGAGCTTCATTTCCATCCAGGTTTCTTCACCGTCGAAGCTGGTGTGTTTTCTGTCACCATCGTTTGCAAAGTAGCTTGCGCTGATGTCGCCGTTAAACTCGTGTGCTGCGAACAGGCCTGCATATACGCGACCTTTTTCGCTCTTCACGCCTGCTTCAAAGCCCAGTCTGCCAACGAAGCTGCTGTAGCTGTCCTGAGAAATCTGCATGGTTGCGTTGTCGGTATGAGCAGTGTAATCCTTAGCACCTACCTGAGACCAGGTCAGCTGTGCTTTCGGAGTGAAGTATGCTTCTTCATCACCGAAGGTCTTGCCATATTCCATGGTCAGGCCGTAAGCATTGGCTTTGTAATCGCCGTTCAGCTTCAGGCTGCGGATTTCGTTGTATACGTCATATTCGTTCTCAACACGGCCAACCTTCGCTGCAACGCGGAAGAAGGCATCGTTTTCGAAGTTCTTCACGCCGTATACGCCCAGGCTGTACATCTGGTTGTCACCCTTGCCGCCCAGCAGATAGTTGGAATCGCCGTTGCGGTAGTCGAATGCCACGCCGGTGTGCCAGCCGTTTGCTGCAGCCTTGTCGTAGCCAACCTGTACACCGTAGTAGGTGTTGCTGTCCTTCAGGCCCTGAACGTCGGAGCTGGTCTTTCCGCCCAGTGCTTTTGCGAACATGCCGTCTTCATCAGCCATGTCTGCACCGGTGTAGGTATCCTGCATGTTGTCGCGCCAGGTATGCAGAGAGGTGGTTGCTGCGCTTCTTACGCCCTTCATAACAAAGGTTTCATAATCGCCTTCGATGATCTGACTCCAATTTACACTGTCCAGATCATATTGGCCCTTGCCGTTTTCATCCCAGTGGATGGTGCCCAGGTTCTTGCTTACGCTGGAGGAGGTCAGTCCTTCGGCAATCTGTACCTTACCGCTCAGATTTTCGCCGTTTGCGGCATGATCCTTATAGGTAACCTTCTGTGCCAATGCCTTCAAGGTTGCTTCAACAGCATTCTTATCGGTCATGGTAATGCCGCTGACGTCGGTGGACAGAATTACGCCGGAGCCCTTGTCAGCCTTAGCAATAACGGTATCGCCGGACTTGTAGTCCTCAACCTTGTCACCTTTACCCTCATGGTCATAGATAACGGTTTCCCAACCGCTGTAATGAGCGATGTCCAGAGTTTTGGTTCTCTCGGTCATGTCAAGGAAGCCTTTTTCAGCCTCGGTCTTGCCGCCGTTGATGGTCAGGCCTGCATCAGCTGCACCCTTAGCCATTCTCAGCAGGGACATGCCTGCAGCTTCTTCGCCGTCAGTCAGATGCCAGGTTGCACCGTTTGCCAGACCCAGAGCAATGCTGCTATCGCCGTCTACATTGTAGCCGCCGGTCAGCGTGGAGCCCTTTTCGGTCAAGTTGATTACTACGCTGCCGCCGTTTGCTGCATTGATATCGCCGGTAATAGTGCTGGTTGCTTTGCCGCTGTCTACGGTAATGTTGCCGCCGTCAGCATTGATGCTGCCGTTAACAGTCAGTGCGCTGTTGTTGCCGTTAACAACTACGTTAGCATCTGCACCTGCGTTGATTGCCGCATCGGTGCCGCTGATAACAGTGCTGCCGTTCAGGGTTACGTTGCCGTTTGCCGCATTGATGCCGGTTGCACCGCTGATATTGGTGTTGCCCTTAATATTAACGTTTGCACCTTCAGCATTGATGCCAGTTGCACCCTTCAGCTCCAGCTTAGCCTTGGTGGTGTCGATTACGATGTCTTTATCGGTTGCACCTACTGCTGCGCCTTCTTTAACCTCAATCTTTGTCGGATCCTGAGTGAATACATAAGAGCCGTCTTCCTTCAGGATGCCGTCCATCTTCAGCTGGTAATCATCCTTAGCGTTACCGGTAATGCCTTGGTTGATTACATTGCTGCCCGGTTTTTGAGTTTCCGGATAGGTAAAGCCCGGCTTCAGAGAACCATCCTTCAGGCTGCCTTTACCGTCTTCGGCGCTGAAGGAGATATCGCCAGTCTGCATAGCCTTGCTGCTTGCAGTCAGGCCGTCGGCAATCTTCACATAACCGGTCAGGTTCTTCTCACCGTTTACGAAGTTGCTGTAGGTCAGCTTGCCTGCCAAAGCATTCAGTACGTTAGCTATGCTGTATGCGTTATCCATTGCAATGCCGCTGTTATCGGTAATCATGGATACTACAGAGCCTTCTGCCGCATGCTTGATAACAGTGTCGCCTGCTGCGTAGTTTTCAGCTGCTTCACCGTTGCCGGTATGTGCGTAGAAGATGTTGGTGTTGCCGCTGTAGTTGTCGATGGTCAGGCTGTTAGCATCCTTCTGGAAGATGTTGCCTGCTTTAGCATCGCTTGCACCACCTGCAAAGTTGGTTACATGGCTGCCGTTGAATAAGCTATTGCCCTTCCAATCCTTTTCGGCAGAGCCGTGTACTTCGTTAGTCCAGCTTGCACCGTTTTGCAGCCACAGGTTGATTTGGCCGTTGCCCTCGCTCATGTAGGATACGCCCTCCAGAGAGGATTTAGCAGTATCCAATGCCAGGTTGATAGCAGATGCTGTTTGGTCACCGGCTTTAACTGCTGCCAGGTTGCCCTTAATTGCAACGTCCTTGCCCAGGCCGCCGGTTGCTTTGCCGTTTTCCAGAGCAACGTTCATGTTAACGGTACCGTTGCCTGCACGCAATGCAGCATAACCGCCCTTAGCACTGCTGTCGTTAATGGTAATCGCACCGCCGCCGTTTACGGTTACAACAGCGCCGTTATTGTTAGCATGCAGACCGTTGCCGTTCGCAGTAATATCTACATCACCGTTAACGGTAATCGTGCTTGCATATTTTCTGTAGGAGCTGCCTTGTGCAATAAGTGCGGAAACAGAGGTATGGTCATAGCCGCCCTTGCCGCCGTCAATATTAGCCTTCAGGCTGCCGTTTACAGTAATGTCGGCTTTAGATGCCAGAACACCATATACATAGTTGTTGTTGCCTACGGTGTTGGTTGCGGTAATATCTACATCAGCAGTAATGTTAACATTCTTTCTGGTAGTCTTCCAGTCACCTGCATAAATGCCGGAGTTTTTGCCTGCATATTCAGAGCTGGATTTGATAACCAGCTTGTCAGCCTTAATATCTACATTGGAGCCGCCATCGTTAAGAACCGTGATTGCTGCGCTGTCGGTACCTGCGGTATTCACGGTCAGAGTTTTGCCGGTTGCATCAATCTTCAGGTCTTTTGCGGTATTAATTGCGCTTACTGCGGTAATATCGCTTGTTTCGGTAAATTTATAGGTACCGTCTGCAGCGATTACGCCGCCCAGCAGGTATTCTTCGTCTTGCTCCTTGTCACCGGTCAGAGTGGTGGTGAAGGAGGTCGTTACCTGATGGTCCGGAATTACAGGAGCGGATACGAAGCCGCCCTTACCATCTGCTTCATTGAAGGTGATATCGCCGGTCTTCAGTGCTGCGGAAGAAGCAGTCAGGCCGTCGGCAATCTTCACGAAACCGGTCAGGTTCTTCTCACCGTTTACGAAGTTGCTGTAGGTCAGCTTGCCTGC
>OGOQ01001468.1_pt1 | contig 17725 bp, 13 predicted proteins | sample 1552691 | NCBI WGS metagenome assembly OGOQ01 (sample SAMEA2580209, study PRJEB22360) | human gut metagenome | biome: human gut; feature: human-associated habitat; material: faeces | place: Denmark | collected 2008/2010
AGGGCTATGCCCGAAAAATAAAAGCCACCCGCTAGGCGGGTGGATCTTTACTATGGTGAAAGCTAATAGTAACGATACATTTTTGTGAGTGGTATTTACAAAATTATTTGCTGCACTTGACAAACAGCGCTGCATTTTATATACTAACAGTTAAGCTAAGAAGAAGAGTAGTAATCTGCAAACTCAGCGAGCCGTGACAGTGCAAGGCGGCAAAGGCGGATGAAGGCGCTTTGGAGCTGTAATAGTATATTGATTGAGGCGGGCTGCAGTTATTGCAGTCAAGCAGGGTGGAACCGCGGAGTTTGAGCTGTATGCACTCCGTCCCTGTAACATTTATGTTACGGGGACGCGGGTGCTTTTTTGTTTTTCCGACAAAGCTGCTGCTGCCGTCTTTGTAACAAATATAGGAGGTAAAACATGGATTTTCAGACAATTATTTTGAAGCTGCAAAAATTCTGGGCAGGCCAAAACTGCATTATGGCACAGCCCTATGACATCGAAAAAGGCGCAGGCACAATGAACCCGTCTACCTTTTTACGCGTACTCGGACCTGAGCCCTGGCGTGTGGCTTATGTAGAGCCTTCCCGTCGCCCGGCAGACGGCCGTTATGGTGATAACCCGAACCGTCTGTTCCAGCATCATCAGTTCCAGGTTATCGTTAAGCCCTCTCCGGAAAATATTCAGGAGCTGTACCTGCAGAGCCTGGCTGAGCTTGGCATTCATCAGGAGGAGCATGATATCCGCTTTGTAGAGGATAACTGGGAATCTCCGACTCTGGGCGCTTGGGGCCTTGGCTGGGAGGTTTGGCTGGATGGTATGGAAATCACCCAGTTCACCTACTTCCAACAGGTAGGCAGCATTGACGTTAAGCCTGTAACCGTTGAAATCACGTACGGCCTGGAGCGTCTGGCTATGTACATCCAGGGCGTAGAAAACGTATTCGATATCCAATGGGTTGGCGACATCACCTACGGTGACGTTTTCCACACCAACGAGGTAGAGCAATCCTTCTACAACTTCCAGGTAGCAGACACCGCGCTGCTGTTTGACCTGTTCGACAAATATGAAGCAGAAGCTAAGCGCGTTATCGAGCTTGGTTATATCCGTCCTGCTTATGATTACGTTCTGAAATGCTCCCATGCATTCAACCTGCTGGATTCCCGCGGAGCAATCAGCGTAAGTGAACGTACTGCCTACATCGGCCGTGTACGTGCGATGGCCCGCCTGTGTGCAAAGGCTTATGTAGCACAACGTGAAGAAATGGGCTTCCCGCTGCTCAAGAAAGGGGAGAATAAATAATGGAAAAATTACTTTTTGAAATCGGTACAGAAGAGATTCCTGCGAAATTTATGCCTGCCATTCTGGCACAATTAAAGGATTTGGCAGAAAAGAAAATGACTGAGCTGCGTATTCCCTTCGAAGCAGTTAAAACCTATGGCACTCCCCGTCGTATGACCTTCATTGCCAGCGGCGTTGCCGAGGCTCAGGAGGACAGCACTGTTGAGGCTAAAGGTCCTTCCGCAAAAATCGCTTTCGTAAGCGGCGCTCCTTCCAAAGCAGCTATCGGCTTTGCTCGTGGGCAAGGCGTTGACGTAAAAGAGCTCGTTGTTCGCGATGAATATGTATATGCTGTTAAGCATCTGGCAGGCCAACCGGTTAAGGATTTGCTGCCGGGCCTGCTGACTGATATCCTCACCAGCCTGAACTTCCCGAAAAACATGCGTTGGGCAGATCATGAATTCAAATTCGTCCGTCCTATCCGCTGGCTGGTTGCACTGTTCGGCGATGAAGTTATCCCTGTTGAAATCACCGGCGTAAAATCCGGCAAATTCAGCCGCGGTCACCGCTTCCTGCGTCCTTCCGCTCTGGATAACGCTAAAGCTCATGAGTCCATCGGCGATGCTGCCAAGGCTCTGTTCGACACCGTAAAGAGCAAGGCTAAGAACGCCGTAGCTTCCGCTGCTATCGGCACCATCGGCGCTGTAGAAATCCCTGATGCTGATTCCTATGAAAAGGTTATGTATGACAACTATGTAATGGTTGACCAAGACGCTCGCCGTGAGCTGATTCGTCAACAGGTTACTGACCTGGCAATTGCCGAAGGCGGTCATGCAGAAATCAATGAAGACCTGCTGGAGGAAGTAAACTATCTGGTAGAATGGCCGACTGCTCTGTGCGGCAAATTCGAAGAGAAATTCCTTGCTCTGCCGAAGGAATGCATCATCACCCCGATGCGCGAGCATCAGCGTTACTTCCCGGTTCTGGCAGAGGACGGCTCCCTGCTGAACAAGTTTATCACCGTCCGCAACGGCGGCAAGGAGCATCTGGAAATTGTTGCTCACGGTAACGAGCGTGTACTGCGTGCACGTCTGAGCGACGCTGAATTCTTCTTCAACGAAGACAGAAAACAAACTTTGGCTGACCGTCTGGAAAAACTCAAAACCGTTTCCTTCCAGGAAGGCCTGGGTAATATGAACGATAAGAGCAAACGTCTGGTACAGGCTGTTGATATGCTGGCTATGGCTATCAATGCCAAGGTTGATAAAGAAAAGCTGGAGCGCACCGCTCTGCTGTGCAAATGCGACCTGGTAACCGGCATGGTTATCGAATTCACCGAGCTGCAGGGCGTTATGGGCCGTGAATATGCTAAGCTCGACGGTGAAGCTCCTGAGGTTGCACTGGGTATTTACGAGCATTATCTGCCGCGCTTTGCCGGTGACGAGCTGCCGACTACCGATATCGGCCGTCTGACCGGTATTGCCGATAAGCTGGACAACATCTGCGCTACCTTCAGCCGCGGTCTGGCTCCGACCGGCTCTCAGGATCCGTACGCACTGCGCCGTCAGGCTCTGGGCATCATCAACATTTTACTGGACGGCAACTATCATGTATCCCTGTACAAGGTTATCGCCGGTGCTCTGTACCTGCTGAACATTCCGGCAGAGGATACCAAAAAGCTCGTACCGCAGATTGCTGAGTTCATGAAACAGCGCCTGCGCAATATGCTGATGGATCAGGGCATCCGTTATGACGTAGTTGACGCAGTTCTGGCTGACCAGATGAACGACGATTTCACCGATCTTGTTGCCCGTGCTAAGGCTCTGAACAGCTTTGTTGCTTCCGCAGAGGCTCCGGCACTGATTCAGGCTGCAACCCGTGTTGCTAACCTGTGCAAGAAGATTGAAGAAGAATCCGCTATCAACCCACAGCTCTTTGCAGTTGAAGCTGAAGGCGCTCTGCACAATGCTGCTATGGCAGCCAGCAAGGAAGTGCTGGTTGCAGCAACCAAGTATGACTATGCTGCAGTTATGGCTGAAGCAGTTAAGCTGGTTGACCCGATCAACAAATTCTTCGAAGACGTTATGGTTATGGACGAGGACGTTCGCGTGAAGAACAACCGTCTGGCACTCTTGGCAGCAGTTAAGGATATTACCCATGCTGTAGGCGACCTGAGCGTTATCGTACAATAATAAAAACTAAGGAGATTAGTCTAATGGAACAATTTAATGCAGAAGCAAAAGCACTTGTAGAAATGCAGAACGAATACGTTTTGCTCACCAGCAAAAACCCCAGCGAAATGTGCCACGATGATTTCATCCGCGCAGAAGAGCTGAACGTACAGATTAAGGACGCAACCAAGGTTATGGCTGCGTTGGCAATCGAATTTGCCGGCTACAAAAAAGACGAAAAAGGCCTGTGGGTAGAAAAATAATTCTCTCGCTGTGCTTTTTAACAGCCTTTGGGGCTTAAGACCATAAGCCTCGCGTGATTGTTTTTGTAATTTAACCGGTCTCTGATATGCTATTACATATAGCTGTCGGAGGCCGGTTTTATTTTTTAGCTTTTTGAGTAATAAAAAAGTATCGGAGCCCCTGACCGTTATCGGTCGGGACTCCGACACTGAGAAAAGAAATGTTTTATGAATGTAAGGCGACAGATGTTACAGCTTTGCCGTCCACAATCCGTGCAGATTGCAATAAGCATAAGCGGCGAGCGGAGCTGCACCCTCGGCAAGAGCGAAAACAGCCTCCGGCTTGTCACCGGGCTTTAAGATATAGCGCTGACCGCCATGAGTTGTCTGCAGATAAATCCATTGGATGTAGTGCTTTTCAATCATGGGATGCTCCACGCTGCCTACAGCTACACGAACCGTGCTGCCATCAACAGTAATAACCGGCACATGCTTTTCCTGTGCTGCGTCCTCGGTGTTGGAAATAAGCTCCTGCATTGGCTTACCGCAGCAGACAAGCTCACCGCCGCCGTCCTGAATCAGGCCGACGATATTACCGCAAATACTGCATTTCAAAAATTTTACTGTCATTGTGCATCGCTCCTTTCGCAAAATAAAACCTTTATAGACCCGGAAACTCAATGTCCCTAACTTAATTATAGCTTATGTTATATGCAAAGTATATAGCTTTACAGAAAATGTTGCACACTTCTCACAATTACAGGAAAGATGCAAAGTGATATTTTGGCGTTATGTAGGCTGCGGAATTGATGTAAAGCATTATCTTAGCGTGCTGCTGTTTCTTTGCAGGCTGTTTTTGTGATATAATTAGATATATATACAATAAAATCGAAAAGGTCAGGTGGAAATATATGAAGCAGATAATTCCTGTAAAACAGGGTGATAATATTACATTAACGATTAATGGTCTCGGCAGCAGCGGCGAGGGCGTAGGCAAGTATGAAGGCTTTACAGTCTTTGTCAAAGGCGCGCTGCCGGAGGAAGAGGTGCGCGTAACTATTACGCTGGTGAAGAAAAGCTATGCAGTTGGTGCGCTGGAGAAGATTGTCAAAGCATCTGCCGAGCGTGTGGAGCCTGCGTGTCCGGTGTATAAGGAATGCGGCGGCTGTCAGCTGCAGCATTTGAGCTACAAGGGACAGCTGGAGTGCAAGCGTCAGCAGGTGCAGGATGCGCTCACCAGAATCGGACATCTTAATTTAGAGGCATTGCCGGTGTTGGGGGCGGCGGAGCCGTGGAGCTACCGCAATAAGATGCAGTTCCCGGCGGCAGCGGATGCCGAAGGCGTGCTGCAGATAGGCTGCTATGCAACGGCAACACACAGCGTTGTAGATACGGATGCCTGCATGATTTCCAAGGAAGCGAACAATGCGATTATGAAAACGGTACGCACATGGATGCAGCATTATAACATCAGTGCTTATGACGAAAAGACAGGTAAGGGACTCGTGCGCCATATTATGGGACGCGTGGGCGTGCACAGCGGCGAGGTGATGGCGGTTATTATTACCTCCGGTTATGACATTCCGCATCGTGGCGTGCTGATTGAATGGCTGAAGCGTTATGTTCCGGGACTTGTGAGCGTAGTGCAGAACATCAACAAAAAACAGACGAACGTGGTCATGGGCAGTAAAACTCGTGTGCTGTACGGACCGGAATCGATTAAGGACAGCCTGGGAAGCCTGAGCTTTCATATTTCCGCACAGGCCTTCTTCCAGGTAAACAGCGAGCAGGCAGAAAAGCTGTATAACAAAGCGTTGGAGTTTGCGGCGCTGAGCGGTAAGGAAACCGTAGTTGACGTTTACTGTGGTACCGGTACAATCTCCCTGTATCTTGCGCGCCATGCCAAACAGGTTTATGGTATAGAGATTGTGGCTCCTGCGATTGAAAACGCGAAGAAGAACGCTGAAGAAAATAAATGCGCTAATGCGGAATTTATCTGCGGTGATGCTGCGGTAGAGCTGCCGAAGCTGCTGGCCGGCGGCGTGCGTCCGGACGTTGTGGTAGTGGATCCTCCGCGTGCGGGCTGCGAGCAGAAGGTGCTGGCGGCGATTGCCAAGGTACAGCCTGAGCGCGTTGTCTATGTGTCCTGCAACCCTGCGTCCTTGGCGCGTGATCTGGCGTTTATGGAGCAGCATGGGTATAAGGCGATTGTGGCGCAGCCGGTGGATATGTTCCCGATGACGAGCCATGTTGAGTGCGTCACCCTGCTCACTAGGAGCTGAGCGACGCGGTGAGCAGCTGGTGCGCACCATGTGATAGCCGTCCAAGAATGCGAGCGAGAGCGAAGCATGATTGGAAACGGCGAATCGCTGAAATGGTTGTCATTCTTCCCAAGGGAGAAATCGACTCGAAAAAGGTGTGCGTGGAGTTTTCATTGGAAGACATGGATATGTCCGGATTCCCAAAGGGGGCGACTTATCCGCAGATCAAGGAGTACGTGCAGGAGCATAGCGGGCTAAAGGTATATTCCCTGTATATTTCTCAGGTGAAGCGGAAATGTGGATTGGATGTTGGGCAAAACTATAACCTGTCCAAGAAAGAGGGCGCCAAGCAGCCCCAATGCCCACCTGAGAAAGAAAAAGCAATTACAGGGGCATTTAATTATTTTGGAATGCTTCAGTTCATTCATTGATCAGATAGACTTTCCCGTGTGCTCTTGTAATTGCTACGTATAGTTTATTTCTAGTCGATGGGGCTAATTCACACAATTTTCCGGCAGCATATTTTGCTGCTGTAGCCTTATTAAGCATCACGCAGACATCTTGATAATAATCTTCTCCTTTGGTGTCTCCCCAATTTCTATGGCCAGATCCATACTTTGAGCTGTTTTGGAAATGTAGCTTTACAATATTCGGATTCTCTAAAATACTATTTATCTGGGCTTGTTCAGAGATGAAAATTATATCGTTTGCTTCGCTACCCATTGCTGTATTCTGGTTAGAATATATCTCAATGCCCAAATTCTCTGTAATAAAACGGCAAATGCTTGGGCTACAGCGCCAACTTTTTTCAAGTGATGTCTTGTCAGATAAAACCCCTTGGTTTATAAAACGTGCCTCGTAGCTTTGAAAATTATCAAATAGATTTTTATTAGCATTACCGTCCCGACTTGTATCATAGGTGTGCTGGTAGAAATCACCAACGAAAAGCATGCTTATGTTGGCTGTCATAAGTTGCTCAAGGAAAGAAAAATCGCGCCCCGCAATGTCCTGTATCTCATCAACAATAAACTCATCAAAATACTTTTCTAAACGCCGTTTCAGTGCTGCCATCGATCCAGTGTGTTCAATTAACAACGCCAACCTGTTACTATAAATGTAGCCTGCCGATGTAATATAATAGGCTTTATCACTTTGTCGTAACCGGTTATTGGGATTTTTCTCGTAAAGGATGCCCCTAGTCTTAAGCCTATCTGCTAAAAATGGCTTATAGCAAAATCTATACAGGAACGTAAAATATCCCATGACCCAAATATTTTCTGGCCAATCGCCATTGAACTTCTCAGAAATTTTGCGACAAAGGTTGTTGTAATTTCCAACTGTATATGTGACTATGAGCGATCGCTTGTCCCGTGAAAGAGAATCAACGATATACGTTGTTTTCCCTGAGCCAGCAACAGCAAAGATTACTCTCTTATCCATTTGATACCTCTCCTTATATAGTCGGGGACTACTACCAGACCATCTTGAGAAAGTAGCGCATATGCTGCTTCTGTTTTATTGTTCAGCATGTAACACAAGGCAGGCGAGTCAAACAGCGTATTGCATAGCGCTGAATTATCCCCATAGAGGATAATTTCAAAAGTTCGCTTTGCATCGTCAGTCTCATAAAAAATTTTTAAATTAGGATTGGATGCGTAATCACTATACTTGTCCACACAATGTTTCTGATAATCCGTATCGTTATCTGTTATGACGGCGACCTTACAGCCAGTTAATTTTGCAATATCGAGATATCGTTTGAAACTCAACCCGCGCACATCGATAATATGGACGCCATCAGATTCTGGGGAGCACCCGGCGCATGTCTCGTAAAACTTCTCCATCAACATATATTCGGATGGGCCTTCAACCAGAATGGCCTTTTTCGCAAGTGCAAATTCTATAATGCTAGCAGGTGGAGCTTTCATAAAATACTTGGCCGTTTCGTCACACAGATCCTTCAACATAATCGGTTGTTCCGTACCATTGATATGCATGATTAATAGGTTCTTCAACTCTAACCGGGTACTAATCAGGCTGTTGTGTGTTGTAATAAAAAGCTGCCCGCTCTGCGTCTTAGATACTCGCTGAATCAATTTGCGAAGGTTAACTGGACTCAGGTGGTTTTCTGGTTCTTCGACAAGAATGACGTCAACATTCTCACCAGAGCGTTCAAGTGCAAAATCTGTCTTTATAAATATTTGTTTGCCGGTGCCTTTGCTATCAATTTCAATTTCATCCTCATAGATCATTAAATCCGACTCGAGTCCCATTGCAGATCCGCTTTTTAATCCAAACGTATAGTGTTTGTCAGTTGGCAGTCGCTCATTCAGGGCTTTTAGGCTGTCTGCTTGGAAGTTAGTCCGCATCTGGCGGTAACTATTTTTGTGATTTGCGCGTTCTTTTATATCTCGCTCGGTGTATCTCATGTACATTCGGCGTACAAAATCGGTGGTTGCATACTCGGAGTTCATAGTGGAACTATCTATGAGAATACTACGGATTTTCTTCTTGTAGCCAGTATAGCCCTCATCAGCGAAAGTGGAGAAGCGGATCGAGTAGTAGTCGTACGGAAAATAACCAGATTCTGCCGACAAAACGGCTGTTATCTCCGCTCGGTAATCTGGATTTGGTTCGCACACCAAACGAATCCCGTCACACTCTGTTCCGTCTGTGTTATTTTTGCCGCACATTGTAAAATCAAAGTTGTCACCCGACAAATACAACTCGATTCTGAGAACGGGGAGGTTTTCAAAGGCTCTCCGCCCAGAGTTGAATTTTTTTATGGCCTCAATGTTGATTAACCGATCTAGGCCAATCGATTCTACTCTGCGCACATTACCGCTTGCAACCAAATCAATAGACTCGAGGATGCTACTTTTGCCGACCTCGTTATCGCCCACAAGAATATTGATTCTTTCATTAGGTGTCACGGTGTAATCGCTAAATCGTCTAAAATTGATAAGCCGAATTTTTGTTATAATTGAAGCCATTGTATCATCCTCGCTTTACCCTAAAACCGCGTGGCAAGCGGTTTCATATCCTTCATATGTTTCAAGGCTTCGGATCGCTGATTGTTGCCGCCGCCTTCTGCTACTGAGGGAGCTACTGTTAGGCTGAAGCAGGTTCGCATATTCACCCTCACGGCACAGCGCAGCCCACTCTCTCATCAACGCTCGCGTCCTAGAGATTACCTCAATATGAGCAACATTTTCGTTGTCATACTTGGGAATAATCTTATATGGCAACGTATGTATGTGCCGTTTTCCGAATCCGCCTTCCGGCTGAAAGTCTTTAATAGCATCCGACAGTGCATCGCTATTAAGCAAACCGACAATATAAATGGCTTCATCTTCAGTATCTGCAAGATACCAGTATAAGGTTTGGTCAATAATCAGCCGAGAACGATCAAGCGCTTCGAGCGAAATGTAGGCTGCACAAGGATTCGCACCGCTCGCACTTGAGAGCACCATCCAATTTTTAGTGGAAAAGTTCTGCTTGTCTAGTTTGCCATAAATATTGATGGTGTTGTGCAAATAAGTTGCCAGAGAAGATGGGGTATTCGCATCTTCCTCAATTCGGTTGAATATATAGGCTGTACTGGTATTCATCAAAGCTCTGTCAGTAGCAGAAATTGCTTTCCAGTGACCATTTACTTTCTTTCCAGGCATCAACACCATAGCCGGAGTAGCCATATAAAATGGAGAAAGATGCTTGGAGATAAATGCGTCAAAAATATAGCTTTTATCTACATTCTTCGCGGCCAAGCCATTGCAACTGGCTTTCTTCTGATCGTTCACCAGATACCACAAATTGCTTGTCCGCTCAATCGGAGCAATGTCCCAATTCCCGTTTGGCCGCTCTACAAACTCATGGAAGAGGGTAGTCCGGGGGAACAGGTCACACCCCTGAGAGAACTTTAATGCATTGTCGCCTAGGATATCGGCCACTTTCACATCACGCCCCTTATTTGTCCAAGCGCTACGATTACCTTGGCGGTTTAGAGTATAATGTGCCTCTTCATAAACTCCAACATCCGTATAAACTCGCCCATCAAGTACATCAGGTGATTGCGAAGCGTCTTTCTTTCCAGACAGGACAATGGCCTTATTCTTGAATGTGTTTTGGGGCAATTCCCATATTGCATCAAATTGTAGCGGCAAGGCTACATCGGACAAGCGATACTTTTCGCTTCGCAACGGTTCATGATTTAAGCCATTCAAAAGGCTTCCAGGCATAACACAGCTCCATTGGGCACCTTCTTCCAAGTAACGATTGACAGCGCCTAGCAGGAAAATCGTGGCAAGCTCCATATGCGGGTGGGAGGCACCAGCAGGTTTGATGCCATACCGCCGAGCAATCTCTTGGAGCGTAGTCTTGTAAGGGTTATCCGCCAACTTGCTCATTGCCATCCATGGTGGATTGGAAACAATGCAGTTAAACTGTTGTCCTGTCAGTCCAGGTCGGTAACTGTTGCAGATGATAAAGTACCATATACCATTGCGTCCTTCTCTCTGCAAGCGTTCCAGTTCTTCAATCAACTGTTGCGTTGATGGCAAAAGGGACTGACGGTCTTCACCAGAAAGCACAGTTTCGCTATCTGCCTCTACGGCCTCGATCAATCTTTCCACCGTGGTAAGATCAATGGGCACCTCTGCCGCAGATGCCCTCGCCATAGCTAAGCGGTAGGTTTTCGCCATAAAGGAATCGAAAACCTTCCGATATTCCGGCGACAGCAAGAAAGCAGGTAGAGATACTTCGTGTTGGGCAAAGTGAAGAATGTATGCGTCGTTAGCGTCATCCGGCATTTGATGTGTTATAGGCGTAGCCACGAATAACGAATCGGCGTGGTAAATTGGAACTGTGATATCTCCATGATGAAGCGAGAAAAGATCTTGCATAGCCATGACCCAGTTAACTTTTGCCAGCATGACCGCTAACGGATCGATATCAAATCCCATAATGCAAGAGAAAACGATATCATCTTTTTCAGTAGAATATCGTTCTGGGACGATATCATACTGCCGCCGTACTGCCTTTATCGTCTCAATAAGGAATACGCCAGACCCACAGCACATATCTACAATGCGCGGAGAATTTCCGGTCAGTAAATCCATATTATATTCTACAATGTCTTTGGCAACCCAGTGCGGTGTAAACTCCTGCCCCAGCATCAAGCGATGCTCTTTGTTAGCAAGATGCGCCAACAAACGGCCAAAAATATCGGTTTCTCCCACGCGTGAGAAATCATAGGCAACCAATCTGTGCTGCAATTCGACAACACTACCAACAATCTGCTCTACATAAGGACTATTATTGAGCCAGCCAAAGTAATCGTAATCCACGAGGTTAAAGACATTTTGTCTTGTGAAATACTCACCGTTGAGGATCTTTTTAATTTCATTGGTATCGCTTATAACTGGCTCTCCTGCCATGACATTAACGCAGATGATTTTAGCGACTGTAACCAAATAAAACTCGTTGATGTACGTCTCAACAGAAAATCTACCGTAATCAGATACCCCAAGATAAGCAATGAAGTTTTGCCAGACCTGCTGAATCAGCGCCGCATAGTCAGTCTTTTCATTCATCGCTCTGATAATGGTATCCCTAAATACGGAAATGTTTTGGCTATAAAAGCTGCTATCCATACCAAAATCTGTGACGAGTGTACTGGCATTTAGCAGCCTAGACTGCTCTCGGTCAAGAAACTGGCTGACAAACACCTCAAATCTACAAAACTCTTCATCAGTTTCATGTGACAGATCAACAGCTGCCGTTTGGGTCAATTCGATGTTATCAGGGCCATACAAGTGACCATCCTCTGCATACCCAACAATAGTGACTGAATATCCGTACCAGCGAACAGTGTCAGAAAGTACCCCTAAGATTTCTTCCGCTGGGATACCAATGTTGTGCAGCGCCGCACAGTATTCCTTAACCTGATTATATCCCTCATCAAAGATAACCTGTTGAGTGAGATTTTTCTCATATTCAATAGCAGTTTTACCGACAACCGCATCAACAAATCCCTCACGGTTTCTATGCCCAGCAGAGAAACGGACATGGGCTTCTGTTCCTTCCATGTGAGCCTGAATCCACCACGGAGAATCTGGGAAAATGCTAGGAAGTTTCGAGGACAGATAATGGCGTAGCCGATCTTCGACCGCTCCAGAAGAAATCATTGCTTGAGCGTGATGAGCAAAATCCTTGAGTTCGTTATAGTTCATACTTGGCACCCCTTTCATTAAGCTTTTTTCGGAGCAGTGCTCTGATCTGCATCAATAGTCTTTCTTCATCAGTAAATGATTCCAAAATAGTGGCATCAATAGCCTTGCGCAGTTCTGGAGTAATCTTGTGCCCTTTCGCTATCGTTATACCGTACTTTGAGAGTCGCTGAAGTTGGCGGCGGTTTAATTTAGGAAATAGCAACTGGCGCACATGACTTGCTTCGATTTTAAGTGCTCCACCGCCCATTACCGTGCAGAGTAGCTCCAGATAACACTTGCTCCATGTCGAGTTCAGAAGTGCCAAACAAATTTTAATGGTTTCTTCTGAGCTACCCCAAAGAGTGACAAAGTTCGCATCCACTGCGATAGGACTTTCCTCCGATTGAGGGATATAAACACAATCTGCGGCAGTTGAGCTGACACGAGTGATACAAAGATTGGGGAGATGTCTTGGGGTGAATTGCGGTAACATATACCAGAACCGCTCATATTGGGAATCAATCTTTTTCTCATTTGGCTTTACCGCACTGTACTCTCTGAAAGATATTCCTCTTTCATTTTTATGCTTTTCTGCTGTGGAAATATAGTCATTCAGTGCGCTTGGTAGTACTTTATATCGTTTTGCTGCGTTATGTGTACAGACGTTAAAATCTTGAGGACGTATATGATCCTGCAAATATAGCACACCTGTTTCTAATGTTTGCGGGTTTGCTACAAGCCCAGTTACTTGGCGGCGATTCTGTACACAGCGAATGATAAACTTTTTGGGAACATCAATCGTTCTCCCTCTCCCAAACCATTTGCTCGTGAACAGCGAATATTTATCATCAGTCTCACCAGTAATCTCGAGATAAAAGAATTTGTTTGCGCCAGAGCGTAGTCCCTGTCCGCAATGTATTCCAAAATCACCGAGTGTCATGTACGCTTGCTCAGGGACACTATTCAATATGCTGCCTAATTCCCGTGGAAGTTGGGAGGCGTTATTTTGTTCCTGAAAATCTCCCGATGACATCCACTTCGGTATACGTTGAGAGGCCAGCATCTGAGGAAATAACGACATGGTGCTTCTGCTTTCTAGTGCAAAGTCGTTATCTGCAGCATTTACCTTTCTGGTCAACAAGTCTATAAGAGCTTTTTCTCCTGATAGACCATTCCATGTTAAATTTTCAACTAAGGAGCATTCTCCCACGAGCCCTGCTCCTAGATCAATAAATAGAGTTTTCTCGCCTGATGTCTCAGACAGGGGAACAATCTTCTTCTTTTTAGCAACAATAAGACATGTCCGTACCAGAGCGTTATCGAACCAACAAGCATTCACGTCCCTTGCTATGGTTAGTACATCGAATGTCTTAAGTAAGAGATACTGAATGGGCTTTGCGTATTCGCGGTTTAGCCAGGTCTCAGGCACTACCATTGCTAAAATTCCACCAGTTTTGACGAGCGAGGCACACAGAATCCATGATGGTACTGCCATATCAGATAGTCCTGAGTAATTCTGAGTAATTTGAAGCAGCAATTGTTTCTCTTCAGCATCAAGAAAAGAAAGCTGGTTCAGTAACGTGAAGAGATTGTCTCTAATGGCGTTCCCGGTTGGCATTACGCTATTATCGTCATTCTGAATCTGATAGCGTACATACGGAGGATTTGTAATGACCAAATCCCACCCCTTTTCTGTAATGACAGCTTTACTTTGAAAGGCATCTTCACAGATAATGTTCGCTTGAGGTAATCTTTTTTGGCATGCTACAGCAACAGGCTTATCAATTTCCACACCAAGCATTTGGACGTTTTTTGTAGCTTTATCAACAACGGCACTAAGCAAATCACCTTTGCCTACCATTGGGTCAATAATAGAACAATACTGTAGCCCTTGCGGCAATAGTAGCGACAATAATGCCGCCACTTTATCCCCAGAGAAGTACTGCCCAAATCGCTTTTGATGAGAGAATGTGCTACTTGACTTTTTCATATTATTTGGCCTTTTTCTGAGAATTGTAGAATTCGTAAACTTGCTTGGCATCCATTTTAACATCCACGCCCAATTTCATACAACGATTGACATAATGCGAAAAACATGTGCGATTATCAAAGTTTGGATCGGTCATATGATCGGCAAAGAGCGAACACAGTACATCTTTATCTGTTAGCTGTGAAACATGCTTCCTTGCTGAACTTTTCTTGAGTAGGAAAAGCGGATCTCCTTGAACCGATCCATCTGACACCACTTGTTTAAAGCTTGCTTGGGTTTTATCTAGAATATTGGTGAGCACAATTTGTAGTCCCGCACCAGTAACAGCCTTGCTGAAGGCGTCCCACACTTTTGATTTCGCTGCATGGAAGACAATAGAGGCATAGTGAGTAGGCTTTAGTACACGATTGATCTCGCTGAAAACCTGCATCAAGAGCTTCTGATAAGTCAAGACATCCTTTCCTTGAGAAGCACTGATTATGATCTCATCCTCGCGGCGTGTCACTTTGTTAAGCCAAAGTTCATTGATCTGGTTTACTTCTGCATAGGGGATAAAATCCCCAAACGGTGGGTCTGTAAACACAAAATCAATGCTATTATTGCTTTCCTTCATCTTTGCACTAGAACTATTGTGTATCGTAACTTGTCCAGTACAATCTTGCAACATGGTATAAGTCTCAGCAAAGGGCTTAACCTTCCTTTTGAGGCCAAGGAGAATGTTTTTTTCTACCGGCAGCTTGCTGATATACAATACTCCACTTTGAGCGCTGGTTAATATAAAATCTTTGGCCTTTTTCTTTGCAACCACACGGGTCATCAGAGTGCAGTGGGAGGCATTATAGCTCAGAAGTAGCAGCTTTAAGGCGTCAGCTATATTTTCTGCGTATGTTTCCGTCAGTTTCCATAGTTTTGACATTACGTTGTAGTTCCTGGTGGTATAAAAGTGGTGCAAATGCGTAATGCCATAATGATAGCCAGCTCGATGGAGTTCCCCCCACTGAATCTCTTGCGGCGTATCGTTGAAGGGATAGTTGGCCTCAATTTCTTTGACACGTGCTACATCCGCTTCCGTAGCCTGTCGATCCCAGTTACAGCCTTTGGTGGTACCGTAAATCCATGCTGGTATACGCTTCTTCCGAGATGCTTGCCTCTGGAGCATTCCGTCATAATACTCTTCGGTGGCAAAAGGCATCTCGTCTATATGGTGCACCTTTTTACAGTGAGGGCAAACAATCTCGTCCTTGAACTGTACTGGATTACGAGAAGTGCCACGCTCAAAGTAGGAAATTTCGGCGTGGCAGTTAGGGCATACCAACACCTCAGACCAAATGATATATCGGATTGTTCCAGTTGCCCCAGCAGGGTCTGTCACTTCATATAGTTTACCGACGAGATCCTGCGCTTTATTTAAAAATCCATCAACAGCTTCGGTAAATTCACTGTTGGTTATTCTGCTTAGAATCGTTTTTATCGCAAATGAGGCATACGTCCCGATTTCGTATAACACAGCGTTTCGGGCACCCCACACAGGAGTTACATCTAGGCTTTTTGCAATCTCTTTCATGCGTTTAGTTGGATGTTCACACAAAAGGGCCGCAACACCCGTGCTTCCGCTCCCAGCAAAAGCATCTAATACCATATCTCCCGGATTAGTAGTACAAGCTATGTAGACAGCAATCGCCTCGGGAGATATTTTAGTCGGATAAGGGAATGTATTATAAAAGGCTCCAGATCGAGAAGATGGGAGTGGTTTAGTATATAAAGCTTTTATGTTATCCATAAATATGATTCCTTCCTAGGATGGAGCGCCTTCTTTTCGTAATATGCACTCTACTAAATTTTAGCACAGCTGATGAAAGTCTACTCATCCACAAACTCCATAATGTCGTCTAATTAGCAGCCTAAGGCGTTGCAAATCCGACACTGTACATCGGTGGTGACATTATCGCCATGGGTGAGCTTATTCATCGTATAGTGGCTTACCCGGGCCATCGCTTCCAGATCTTTCTTCTTTAAATCTCTGTCGATGAGCAGTTTCCATAATTTTTTGTAGCTTAAAGCCATAGTTGCGACCTCACTATCGTTTTAATCTGCTGCATTGCTTTGAGATTTATGATACCATAGCATGTCGAAAAAATCAAACAAATGTTGGCGTTCGAAAACAAATATGAACTCAATATGCGAAGCAACGATACAACCTCCATTCTCTGGATATGAGCGAGCAGCGGCTATACTTGCTAATTAGTGTATGTTATAGCTAATGAGCGGATATCCGAGTGTTCAGAAAAGACAATCTTTTGCCGCTGGGTTTCCAATAGGGGCGCGAGCATCCCTATTGACACACGATTTTCCGTATGAAAGTCTAGTGTGTTATACCTTTGCTTCCGTCTGGCGCTGGAAAGGAGTTGGCGGCGTACTCTGCAATAGGCCAGAGTGTAGTGGTAAACACTTTTTCACGGCAGTAGGACAGGCTGATTTTGTGACGCGGGTTACGGCACAAACGCAGATTTTTGAGAAGCAAAATCTGACTGTTTGGAGAAGGAAGCAGAGGTATAAAAAGTTCCCGTCCCACCGCAGCGCCGCCTATGTTTTAGCGTTTCTTCCGTTTCCCTTTGCCGTGGGTCATGGTCGTTTTCCTGCGCTGGCTGATGGGGCTTTTTAGGTACTTGGACTTTTTAAGTCCGCTGATGATTGAGACAAATTCTTCCTTTGTAATTGTGTCATAATCAAGCCCAATCGTTGCCATGAACGCACGGATTTGTTTTTCCTCGGAACTGCCCTCAAAGTTCATTGCCTCCCGTAATTGGTTCTGCATATTTTCTGCAAAGGAGACTTAATCCGCAGTTATGGTATCGGGGCGGTGTTCACTCCGAATGTCACGAATGATATCTTTCAGATCATCCGCAATCAGGCTTCCAAAATATTCATCTTCCTGAATCTGTGCCACTTCTAACGCCCGTAGATGCAGAGCATTTTCTTCGCTGCCGTTTTTCGTCATCACCATCTGTCGGACGGCTTCCAGCACGGCGTTCATATCGTTAACACGCATATCTGCAATCTGGTCAACATAAATCTCGGCATCCAGCATAAACCGCTGAAAATCCTTGTGGCAGATCAGCTCCGACAGCAGACGGTGGTTGAACTTGCCCGCTTTCAATACATCAATCGAAGTATCACTCAAATGCAACTCATGCAGAGCTGTGTTTGGGTGATTAAGATAGACAGTTATTGTCACTTTCGTGCTATATAATGAATTTAATATAGTCATTCAATGAAAAAGCAACACTGAATTGCTAGCATGGAATTCGCTAAATCATTGGAGTACATGAGATTATGAGTATTAACAAGAATATTCTCAGAGAAATATTATTGTTGAATCTAAACAAAAGCATAACAGCATAGCATTACAAGGCGTTCTACATGATTGCGGTAGAACGTCTTATTCTTCAAGAAAGATTAGAGAATTTTCATACTATTCTTGACATTATCGCAATTATCTGCTAAGATAAACCCATAAGATTTTGCACGCCTGCCTGGAGTACGGTCGTCGCAGCGTCATTGAGAACGCCTTATG